>Ga0172382_10008691_pt1 | contig 14062 bp, 10 predicted proteins | sample Leawel138RmetaG_FD_122245 | JGI IMG/M metagenome (GOLD analysis project Ga0172382, IMG submission 122245) | Leachate microbial communities from a municipal landfill in Southern Ontario, Canada - Leachate well 138R metaG | ecosystem: Engineered > Solid waste > Landfill > Unclassified | place...
GAGATAGAAGTACACGTCCTGCATGTCGCGGGGGTACTCGATGACGAAATCCAGCAGCGGGGTGTGGTTGACGATCCACTCGTTGATGTCGCCGACGATCTCGCGCGGGACGTAGACCAGATCGCCCTCGCGCAGGGCGATGTTCTGGGACAGGTCGCCGTGCTTGAGCAGCCGCGACACGTCCACGCTCATGACCAGCGGCGCGCCCCCGGCGGCGTCGGCCCGGACCACGAGGGTGCTCTCCTCGCGCCCGGTGCGCGTGGGCATTCCGGCCGCGGCCAGGGCCGCCAGCAGGGTGTCGGCCTTCTTCACGTCGTACATGCCCTGGACGACCACCTCGCCCATGACGAACACCTTGCGCCCGCCCTCGGGCAGCTCGGGGATGTCCACCACGTCGCCGTCGTCGATGACCACGTTCATCCAGTCCTTGCCCTGCTCGATGATGTCGAAGACGTTGATGTCGTAGGAGCGGCCCCGGCGGATGAGGCGCACGTTGCGCAGGTCGGCGTTCTGGGTGTAGCCGCTGGCGCGCGAGATGAGCTCCACCAGGGTGGTCCGCCCGGTGAGGGTGACCTTGCCGCTTGGCAGGGCCACGTTGGAGTTGGTCTGGCGCAGGGAGGCCACCTCGCCCAGCAGCGACGCCCGCTTGCTGCGGTGCTCCGTTACCAGCACATCGATGCGCGGATTGCGCAGGTACTCCTCCAGGCGGTGGGTGAGCAGGTCGTCGATCTCGGTGGCCGTGAGCCCGGCCACGGGCAGGTCGTCCACGAAGGAATAGGAGATGAGCCCCCGGTTGTTGACCACCACCTCGCTGGCGCGGACCTCCTCGCCGAAGCGCGCGGAGATGGCCAGCACGTCCAGGGGCCCGACGCGGTATTCGGGCAGGCCGTCCACGGTCTTGAACACGCTGTTCTCGGTGGCGAAGCTCATGCGTTCGAGCTCCTCGCGCTCGGCCAGGGAGCGCTCGGCCCGGGCCCGGCGCTCCACGCGCAGGCTCTCCACCTCGGCCACCGGAACGCCCGTGGCGGCCGTGGTGGCGCCGCAGCCGCCAAGCAGGGCCGCCGCCAGGAGCCACAGGAGCAGCGGCGCGAGCCGCGCGGCGCCGCTCACGGCTCCTCCTCACGCGCTCCGGCGAGCTGGGCGGGGTCCACCTCGCCCACAACATGCAGCAGCGGAAAACTGGACAGCTGGATGACCTTGGGCACGTCCTTGCGCTTGCCCAGGCCGTCGTAGAGCAGTTCGATGGTCGGGCGCATGGGCTGGCTGCGGTAGGTGGCCACCACCCGGCCGATGGAGTCGTTGTTCAGGCGCACCAGGGTATTGACGGGGAACAGCGAAATCTGGTCCAGGAACTCCTTGAGCACCCGGCGCGGGAAGCACTGCTTCTCGGCGGTGACCACCTGGCGGATGGCCGCGGGCTGCATGTAGGGGTTGCCCCCGGCCCCGGGCTGGCGCAGGGCGACGATGTGCGCCACGAGCCCGACGACGGCGCCGGGCTCGGAAATCTGCTTGTCGCGCAGGCCCATGGGGTGCCCGCTGCCGTCGACCCGCTCGCGGACCTGGGCCACCGCCCGGGCCACCGGGGCGAACTCCGGCCCCAGGCGCTCCACGATCTGGGAGCTGACCAGGGGCAGGGTGCGCAGCTTGGCCCTGTCCTGCGGGCCCAGGGTTTCGGCCCCGGCCCGGGCCAGCCGTTCGGGCAGGCGGCACAGGCCGATGTCGTGCAGCAGCCCCGTCAGGCTCAGCGCGGCCAGCCGTTCGTGGTCGAAGGCCAGCCCGGCGCCGATCTTCATGGCCGCCAGGGCCGTGAACACCGCGCGCTCCACGAACCCGGAGCCCGAGCCGTGCAGCGCCGCGTATTCGTAGAGCCCGTCGGGCTGGTCCGCCGCCACCGCCCTGGCCACGGCCTCGGCCAGGGGCGCTCCGTCGGGGTCGCGGCCCTCGCGCAGGGCGCGGACCACGGCCTCCAACCCCCGGCCCAGGGCCTCCAGCAGCCGGGGAGCCGACGGCCCGTCGCCCAGGGCGGCCCGGGCCTGGGGCGGCAGCTCGGGCCCTCCGGGGGCCACGCCGCGCGCGCCGCGTTCGCGGGCCAGCTCCTGCTTCCTGCGTTCAAGGTCGAATACGCTGAAATGATTTTCCATGTTCCCCTGCTCGCACGTCCTGTGGCGAGGGTGCCGCCGGTGCCGCGGCGCGGCCTAGGCCATTCGCGCGCCGTCGGTCCCGACGGAGCAATACCATTTCCTGCCGCGCGAGGTACCGTCCTCGCCCTTTTGCAGGTGCACGTCCTCGATGATCCCGGCCACCAGCCCGGCGCCGATGTCCCGTTGTTGCAACGAATATGCCTGATCCAGGGACAGCTTGCATATCCTGTTCACCAGCCGGGGGATGCCCTGGGTCTCGCGATAGATCAGCTCGCAGGCCTCCTCGTCGAAAAGCGTGGCGCCCTCGGGCAATCCGGCCATACGCAGGCGGTGGGCGATGTAGCTGCCCATCTCGTCGCGGGCCAGGAAATTGAGGTGGAAGCGCAGGCTCACGCGCTGGTCGAGCTGGGGCATGTCGTTCAGGATGTCGCGGAACTCGGGCTGGCCGACCAGGATCAGGGTCAGGTAATTGTCGCCGCCGCTGGACAGGTTGGTCAGGTTCTTGAGCTCGTCCAGGGTGCGCGGGGCCATCTGCTGGGCCTCGTCCAGGAAAGCCACCAGGTGCCCGCCCTTGCTGGCGACCTTGTCCCACACGAGCTTCTTGAAGCGGAACAGCAGCTCGTACTTGGTCAGCCCCGCCAGCTCCAGGGGCGCGCCCGAAAGCTGGCGCACGAACTCGGCCACCAGGTGCCCGAAGGGCAGGTTGGAACTCTCCAGGCTGACCGTGGTGAAGGACGACACGGCCAGCATCCGCTCCAGCACGCAGCGGGTGATGGTCTTGCCGCTGCCGATCTCGCCGGTGAGCACGCCGATGCCCATGTTGCGGTCGCGCACCAGGTAGCGCAGGCGCGCCAGGGCCTCGCCGTGGCCCTGGCTCATGTAGAAGAAGCGCACGTTGGTGTTGCCCTCGAAGGGCTTGCTGCGCAGTCCGAAGAATTCCAGGCTGTTCATGCGGGTCGTCCTTGTCTGCTTTGTCCGGGCGCGGCGTCCGCTTCCGGCTCCGTGCCCAAACTGCAATGTCCGGGCCAGCGCGCCGCGCGCGGCGCGCGATCCGGGCGCGGGCGGGGCGCGGCGGGGGCCGCCGGGCGGGCGGGCGCCCCCGGGGGCGGCAAAAGCTGCCCGGTCAATGGGTGCGCTCGCAGGCGGCCCGGGCCTCGCGGGCCGAGGCGTCCACGTCCAGCGGACGCAGGGGCGTGTGCCACAGGTCGTACTGCGGCGGCGCCGCGCGCGGGCGGCGCGCCCCGGGCACGTCGCGGCCCTTCCACATCAGGGCCACGATCACCGCCAGGATCAGCCCCGCCTGGAGCAGCCCGAGCACGGCGTCCTCGGGCTGGCCGTCGATGATGATCAGCGCGCTGACCCCCAGGCACACGGCGATGGTGAAGATGGCGAAGGCCGCCTCCTTGCGCGCGAAGCCCATGAACAGCAGGCGGTGGTGCAGGTGGTCGCGCCCCGGCGTCGCCAGGGGGCCGAACACGTTGCGCACCCGGCGGTTCTTGATCCGCGACAGGGTGATGTAGACCATGTCGAAGATCAGCACCCCGAAGATGAGCACCGGCGCGGTGAGGGACACGAAATGGCTGGTGGCCGACCATTCGCCGAGCACGGCCAGCCCCGCGAGCATGAAGCCCAGGTAGGTGCTGCCCGCGTCGCCCAGGAACAGCGCCGCCGAGCGGCCGAGCAGGAAGTTGTAGGGCATAAAGCCCAGGCAGGAGCCGGCGATGGCCACGGCCAGCCAGCCCAGGGCGGGCTGGTTGGTCTTGAAGGCCAGGATGCCCAGAAACAGCGAGGTGATGATGGACAGCCCGGCGGCCAGCCCGTCGATGCCGTCGAAGAAGTTCATGGCGTTGGTCAGCCCCACCAGCCACAGCAGGGTCAGCGGCACGTTGATCCACAGGGTCCAGGGGCCGCCCACGGCCACGGTCAGGGCCAGCCCGCCCCAGCCGACCACAAACAGCGACACCCCGAGCTGGATGAACAGCCGCGTGCGCGGCGAAAGGCCGCACACGTCGTCCACCAGCCCGGTGACGAAGATCACCGCCCCGGCGGCCATGAGCACGCCCATGCCCGGCAGGAGCACCCCGTTCATGAGCAGGGCGACGTTCAGGGCCGCGAACACGGCCACCCCGCCGAAAAGCGGCGTGGCCCGGTGGTGGATCTTGCGCAGGTCCGGGCGGTCCATGACATTGAGCCGCCGGGCCAGGGCCGCGCACAGCGGCGAGGCCAGATAGGCCACCAGGAACGAGAACAGCAAAATGTACTGCCAGCGCATCCCGGCGTCGAAATAGTACGCGCGCACCGGGGGCAGCGCCTGGGCCGCCAGGGCCAGCACGAGGATTGCCTTCTTCCAGGTCAGGTTCAGCATCGTTCCTCCCCGAGCAGGGCCAGATACTCCCGCTCGATGGATGCGGCCATGGCGCGCGCCTCGAAGCGCTCGCCCACCCGCGCCCGCCCGGCAGCGCCCATGCGCGCCGCAAGCGCCGGATCGCCCAGCACGGCCAGCAGGGCCCCGGCCAGGGCCCCGGCGTCGCCAGGGGGCACGAGCAACCCCGTCAGGCCGTCGGCCACCGCGTCGGGGATGCCCCCCACCCGCGAGGCCACCACCGGGAGGCCCATGGCCATGGCCTCCAGCAGCACCCGGCCCAGGCCCTCGAACAGCGAGGGCAGCACCGAAACATCCATGGCCCCCACCGCCGGGGCCACATCGTCCAAAAACCCGGTGAACACCACCGCCCCGGACAGGCCCAGGGCCTCGGCCCGGGCTTCGAGCCCGGCCCGCAGATGCCCCTCGCCCACCACCATGAGCACCGCCCCGGGCAGCTCGCGGCGCACGGCGGCGAAGGCATCCAGCAGCACGTCGTGGCCCTTGCCCTCCCAGAGCTTGGCCACTATGCCCGCCACCGGCGCACCGGGGGCCACCCCCCAGCGCGCGCGCAGGGCGGCGCGCCGCGCCGGGTCCACAGGCCGGAAGCGCTCCAGCTCGATGCCGCTGGGGATCAGCGCGCACCCGCCCGGGCAGACGATGTTCTCGCGCGCGGCCCAGTCCATGAGCGGACGCGAGATGAAGATCATCCGCGCGCACCAGCGCGCCGCGCGGCGCTCCAGGGCCCGGAACAGCGCCCTGCGGTGCGCGGGCTCGCGGTCGTGGAAGGCGAAGCCGTGCACCGTGTGGACCACCCGGGGGACCCCCGCCAGCCGCGCCGCCAGCCGCCCCACGAACCCGGCCTTGGAGTTGTGGGTGTGCACCACGTCGTAGCGCTCGCGGCGCAGGTGGGCCGCCAGGGTCAGCACGGCGCGCACGTCGCGCCCCGGGGCCACGGGCTGCACCAGGTCCGGCACGGGAACGAACCCCAGGCCCGCCCCGCGCACCAGGTCTTCCAGGCGCCCGCCCGGGGCGCAGGCCAGCACGGCCTCCCAGCGCGCGGGGTCCAGCCCGCGCATGGACAGGAAGGTGTTCAGCCCCGACCCGCTGACCACGGGCAGGGTGTGGACGTGCAGCACTCGTCTTCTCATCGGCGGCATCCCCGGCTACTTAAGCAACAAAGGTGCCAAAAAGACGGCCCATGCGTTAATTTTCGCCTCATTCGGCCCGCCCTGCAAGCAGAATATCCCGACTGGCAGCGATTACCGCCCGGGCGGATACATCGCCCCCCGGGGCGCAGGCCAGGGTCCGGCAGCGCCCGGGAACGCCCAGGGGGCCGAAGCGCGCGGGGTCCGAGCCCCGGAACACGGCCACCAGGGGCACCCCCGCCGCCGCCGCCATGTGCATCGGCCCGGAGTCGGTGGTCACCAGCAGGTCCAGGCGCGTCAGCACATGGCCCAGCTCGGCCAGGGTCATCCGCCCGGTGAGCACCGCGGCGCGCGAGGTCATGGCCCCGGCCACGGCCCGGCCCGCGGCCTCCTCGCCGGGGCCGCCCAGGATCACCGCGCGCGCCCCGAACTCCCGGGCCAGGGCGTCGGCCACGGCGGCGAAAGCCCCGGGGGCCCAGCGCTTGCCGGGCTGGTCCGTGCCGGGGTTCAGGCCCACCAGCGGCCCCCCGCCCCCGAGCAGGGCGTCGTGGCGGCAGCCCCCGGCCAGGGCGAGGTCCACGGGCCCCGCAGGACCAGCGGGCACGCCCCCGGCGGCCAGGGCCACCCGCTCCATGACCCGGGCGGCGTGCAGCCCGGCCAGCTCCGCCGGAGCCACGCCCCGGGTCAGCCACGGGCCAAGGCCCAGGGCCGCCACGCCCACCCGCCCGGGCGCCCCCGTGGCCCGCAGCAAAAGGCCCATCCGCAACGCCCCGGCCCGCGAGGCGGGCGGATAGAGGTTCACGGCCAGGGCCGGCCCCAGGCGCCGCAGCCCGGCCACGGCCCCCAGGGCCCGGCCCAGGGCCCCGGGCCCGGAGCGCAGCTCGCGGATGGGAAATCCGTGCAGCCCGTCGGCCAGGGCCATGACCCGGGCCAGGGGCAGGGCCTGGGCGTTGACCACAAGATGCATCTCGCGCCCGGGCAGCCCGGCGCGCAGGGCCCGCAGGGCGTCGCGTCCCAGCACCAGGTCGCCGATGCCCGCCACCAGGACGGCCAGCACCGGGCCGCGCGCCTCATGCGTCATGGCCGCCCTCCCCGCCGGAAGCACCGGCCAGGGCCGCCAGAACGGCGTCCAGCACGGCCCCGGGGGCCACGCGCTCCATGCACAGGGCCCGGCCCAGGGGGCAGACGGCCCGGGCGCAGCCCAGGCAGCCCGCGACCGGGGCGCGCAGCACCGCGTGCCCGGGGCCCCGGGGCGTCCAGCGCGCGGCCACCGTGGGGCCCATGACCGACACCGTGGGCCGCCCCAGGGCGGCGGCCAGGTGCAGCGGCCCCGAGTTGTTGCCCACGAAGACCGAGGCCCGGGCCAGCAGCGCCGCCAGCTCGGGCAGGGCAAGATCCGTGGCCGTCAGGACCGGCGGCGGAGCCCCGGCTCCGGCCAGGGCCCGCAGCACGTCGGCCACCAGGGCCGCGTCGCCGGGCCCGCCCGCCAGGGCCACCCGGGCGGCGCCCCGCGCGGCCAGCCCGGCGGCCAGGGCCGCGAAAGCCGCCGCGCCCCAGCGCTGGGTGGGGTGCGTGGCTCCGGGGTGGATCACCACCAGTGCCTGGCCGGGCGCCACCCCGGCGCGCCCCAGGCGCTCGGCCACGGCCAGGGCCGCCGCCCCGGGCACCGCCAGGGCGGGTCCGGCGGGCGCGGCGGCCTCCGGACCGGCCAGGGTCCGGGCCAGGCGCGCGTACACGGCGGCGATGGGTTCGTCGTCCGGCCCGGGCAGGGCCTGGTCGTAGAGCGGCGCCCGCCCGGCCACGTCGTAGCCCGTGCAGGGCGCGCCCGTGGCCCGCGCGGCCAGGGCCGTGGCCAGGCGCCAGTCGAGGTTCAGGTCCAGCACGGCGCCAAGGCCCGCCCCGCGCAACGCGCGCGCCGCGCGCAGCAGCCCGGCGGCCCCGGGGCCGTGCCCGTGGATCCGGGCGACGTGGGGCGACAGGGCCAGCACGTCCAGGGCCGGGCCGCGCCCAAGCACCTCCACCCGCCGCCCGGCGCCTGCCAGCAGGGCCGGAACGTCCAGGGCCAGGGCCGCGTCGCCCAGGCGCGGCGGAGCCAGCAGCAGCACCGGCCCGGACCCGGGGGCCCGGCGCGCGCGCGGCGCCGCGCGCAGCAGCACCCCGCGCCCGGCCAGCCAGGCCGCCTTGGCCGCCCGGCGCATCCGGCCCCGGCGCGCGGCCAGCAGCCGGAAATATTCACCCTCCACGGCCCGGGCATGGGCCGCCAGGTCGAAACGGGCCACGGCCCGGGCGCGGTTGGCCGCGCCCATGCGCTGGCGCAGGGCCGCGTCGCGGGCCAGGGCCAGCAGCTGCCCGGCCAGGGCCTGGGCGTCGCCGGGCGGGGCCAGCAGGGCGTGCTCCGGCCCGGGCACGGCCTCGCGCACCTCGGGCAGGTCCGAAGCCACCACGGGCAGGCCCATGCTCATGGCCTCGATAAGCGCACGGCTGAAGCCCTCGCTGCGCGTGGGCAGGACCAGGGCGTCCAGGGCCGAATACAGGGCGCGCACCCCGGGCGTGAACGGCAGCACATGCACCCGTCCGGCCAGCCCCGGAGCCCCGGCCAGGGCGCGCACCCGGGCGGCGAACTCCGGCTCGGGCTCCTGGCGCCCGGCCAGCAGCAGCCGCACGGGCAGCCCCGGCGCGGCCTCCAGGGCCCGGGCCAGGGCCGCGAGGCACACGTCGTGGCCCTTGCGGGCGATGACGTTGCCCACCAGCCCGAAAAGGACCGCGTCCCGCTCCACGCCCAGCTCCGCGCGCAGGGCCGCGCGGGCTCCGGGGTCGGGCCGCAGGGCCGCGGTGTCCACGGCGTTGTGGACCACCGCCGCCCGGGCCTCGGCCCAGGGGCCCAGGGGCCGCACCCGCGCGTCGCGCACCGCCGCCGAAACGCACAGCAGCCGCGAGGCCAGCCCGGCCAGCAGGGCGTCGTACCAGGGCAGATCGCGCAGGGCCTCGCGCACATGCCAGACCATCGGCACCCCGGCCAGCCGTCCGGCCAGCCCGGCGTACAGGGCGGCCCGGGGCGTTCCCGCGTGGACCACGGCCACCTCCCGGCGGCGCAGCAGCCGCGCCAGGGCGCCCACGGCCCGCCAGGGCGCGGCGGACCACGGCGCACGCAGGGTGGGCAGGGCCGCCAGCCCGGTGTCCGTCCCGGCGGCCAGGAAATGCCCGTACAGCTCCCCGGGCCCGGGGAGCAGCGCCAGCGGGCGCACCAGCTCCGGGTCCAGGCTGCGGATCAGCTCGGCGGTACTGCGCTCGCCCCCGCCCATGAAATGGTCGTGGCCGAAGAGGTAGGCCACACGCAGGGGCGGCCCCGGGGCACGGCCCGGCCTCACCGCGCGCCCTCGCCCGGCCGCCCGGCCGCCCGGGCCAGGACGGCCTCGTACTGCCCGGCCAGGGCGTCCCAGCGGTAAAGCGCCCGGGCCTTGGCCCGCCCGGCCATGCCCATGTCCTCGCGCCGCCCCGGATCGGCCAGCAGGTCGCACAGGGCCCGGGCCAGGGCCTCGGGCTCGCCGATGGGCGCCAGAAGCCCGGTGCGCCCGTGGTCCACCACCTCGGCGATGGCCGGGTCGGCCACGGAAACCACGGCCCGGCCGCGAATCATGGCCTCGGCCAGCACGATGCCGAACGTCTCGTAGGTCGAATGGAAGGCGAAGAGGTCGGCGGCGTCCATGTACAGCGGCACGGCGGCGGCGGGCAAAAAGCCCGTGAAGCGCACGGCCCCCTCGAGCCCCAGCTGCCGGACCAGGGCGCGCAGGGCTCCCGCCTGCGGGCCCGTGCCGCCCACGGCGAGCACCGTGCCGGGATGGCGGCGCAGGACCAGGGGCATGGCCCGCAGCAGAACGTCCACGCGCTTGACCGCGTCCAGCCGCTGCAAGGCGAAGATCAGCGCCCCGCCCTCGGGCACGCCCAGCTCCGCGCGCAGGGCCGTGGCGGCCCCGGGCGGGCTGGGCGGGGCCTCGTCCACGCCGTTGGCGATGATCACCCCGGCGTCGCCCCCGGGCCGGGGCCCGTAGACCGCCCGGCGGCAGAATTCGGTGACGTGGGTCCGCCCGGCGCAGGCCCGGCCCACCAGCCGATGCCAGCGGCGCCACAGGGGGGGCACCCCCGGCCCGGGTACGTCGCGCCCCGTCAGGCTGAGCACCGTGGGCAGGCCCAGCAGGCGCTGGCCCACCCAGGCCGCAAGCCCCGTGGGCATGCAGTAGTGGACGTTGAGCACGTCGGGCCGGAACTCGCGGGCCGCGCGGGCCACGGCGCCCACGGCGGACAGGGAGAACGGCGGGATGGCCCCGCGCAGGGCCCGGTGCCCGGGGATACGCATCAGGGTCAGCCGGTCGGCGTAGCGCCGCACGGCGAAATTCACCAGGGCGTCGTATTCGGGGTTGCCGTGGTCCGCCAGCAGCCCGGGGGGCAGGTGCGGAGTCAGCAGGAGCACGTCGTGACGCTCGGCCAGGCGGCGGAACACTTGCAGCAGCAGCAGTTCCGCCCCGCCGACCACGGGCAGGAAAGTGGGCGTGAGCACGAGGATGCGCATGGTTCGGGCTGTCCAAAAATCCTTTTCGGCCGCCCCGGATGGGGTTGCGGGTGACTTCAGCCGCCCCGGGCCGTCCGCTCCAGCAGCCGGACCAGCCCGCAGGCGTGCGCGTCGGGGGTGAATTGGCGTTCCACGCGCTCACGCCCCGCCGTGCCCATTACTTTTGCAAGTTCCGTGCTGAAAAGAACATCCCGCAACCGGTCGGCCAGGGCGCGGGCGTCCCCCGGGGGCACCAGCCAGCCCGTGACCCCGTGCTCCAGCCACTCGCCCACCGCCCCGCAATCCGCGCCCACCACCGGCCGCCCGTGGGCCATGGCCTCGATGCCCGTCATGCAGAACGCCTCGGGCACCAGGGACGGCACCACCACCGCCGCCGCCCGGGAATACAGCGCGTCCAGGGCCGCGCGGTCCACCCAGCCGTGGAAGCGCACCCGCTCCGCCAGCCCCAGGTCGCGCGCCAAAGTCTTGACCCCTTGCAGGTCCGGGCCGTCCCCGGCCACGTCCAAGGTGGCCTCGGGCGGCAGCAGGGCCAGGGCCCGCAGCAGCACGCCCGGCCCCTTGCCCCAGTGGACCCGCCCGGCATAGAGCGCCACGGGCCCCTGCCCGCCCGGGGCGGGCCCGGGCCGGGCGGGCGGGACGGTGCTGTGCGGCAGCACCGTGATCCGCCCGGGGTCGAAGCCGTTGTCCACGAGCAGCGCGCGGATGAAGGCGCTGGGGCAGGCCAGGGCCGCCCCCCGGCGATACAGGGCCAGGTTGGCCCGCAGGTGGGCCAGCAGGGGCAGGGCCACGCGCGGATCGCGCGAGGTGCAACGGTGGACCCAGGCCCGGCCCAGGCAGGCCCAGCCCAGGGCGTGGGGGCAGGGCTGCGGGCGGCCCGAGGCCGTGCCCCGGCGCAGGGTCTTGCCGCCCCCGGGGCAAAGGCAGTGGGTGTCGTGGACAAAGCGCACCAGGGGCGCGGCCCCGGCCAGCAGGCGCACCAGGCGGTGCTGCGTGGCGCCGTGCAGCAGGATCACGTCGGGGGCCTCCGCGCGCAGTGCCTCGCGCGCCCGGTCCAGGCTCCGGGCCAGGTCCGGGCAGCCGATGTCCGTGACCCCCGGCGCCAGGTGGACCCGGGCCGCGGCCCCGGCGGGCGGAGCGCCCCCGCCGTGGGCGTGGAGCACGGCCGAAACATGGCCCAGGGCCGCCAGGCTGCGGATGGCCTCGTGCAGATAGACTTCGAGCCCGCCGCCGGACAGGCGCGGCGCCACATGCAGGATTCTCACGCCCGCCCCCCGGGCAGGGCCCGCCGGGCCGCGCGCGCGGCCCGGGCCAGCTCGGCCGGGGCCAGGAGCGACGGGTCCAGGATCACGGCCCGGGCCAGCAGCCGCGCCGCCAGCAGGGGCGCGCGGGCTCCGGCGGCCCCGGCCGCAAGGGCATGCAGCTTGCGCCCCGCAAGCCGCCCCACGGCCCCGGCCTCGGCCCGCGTGGAGCAGAACCGACGGCGCACCGCCCCCAGGGCCGCGAGCACCACCCGCGCGAAGCCCGCCAGCTCCCGGGCGTCGGCTCCCGGCGGGCGGCCCGGGGCCCCCGGCAGGGGCGGCACCGCATTCCAGCGCAAAAGCTCCGGGGGCACCTCGCGCCCCAGCAGGCGCTCCAGGAAGCGCCCGCGCGCCCGCAGGTCCGCCGCGCGCTGCTCCGCGCCGCGCGCGCGAGAGGCCATGCCCGCGTGCTGGCGGTACTCCACCAGAGGCTCGGCGATGTTGGCCATGCGCGTGGTCCAGACCAGCCGCGTCCACAATTCCTGATCCTGGGCCACGGGCCAGGCCGGGTCGTAGCCGCTCACCGCGCGCAGCACCCCCGTGCGCACGGCCACCGCGGGGTGGGCGAAGGCGTGGCCGAAACCCACGGCCCAGGCGATGGCCGCGTGCCCCAGGGGCACGCGGTAGGTGCCCAGGGGCCGGCCCTCCCCGTCCGCCATGATCGCAAACCCGCCGCACACGCCCACCTCGGGCCGGGCGTCCAGCAGGGCCATCTGCCGCGCGAAGCGCCCGGGCAGGGACAGGTCGTCGGCGTCGTGGCGCAGGATCACCGCGCCCCGGGCCAGCTCCAGGCCCCGGTTCAGGCTCACGGTCAGCCCCAGGTTGCGCGGGTTTCGCAGCACGCGCAGGCGCGGGTCGTCCGTCGCGGCCAGGATGGCCGGGCTGTCGTCGTCGCTGGCGTCGTCCACAACGATCAGCTCGAAATCCGCGAAATCCTGGGCCAGCACGCTCTCCAGGGACCGCGCCAGCCAGGGCGCGCCGTTGTGCACGGCGGTGAGCACCGTGGCCCGGGGCGCGCCGCTCATGCCAGCACCCAGCCCGGGGGGAACAGGTCGTCCAGGCGCCGGGTGCGCATCCGCTCGGGGCCGAACCAGCGCGCCGGGGCCACCACCCGGCCCGGGGCCCCCAGCCACGCCGCCCACCAGCTGAAGGACGAATTGGCGATGGCCCGCGCGCGGCACAGGGAGAGCAGGCGCAGGTCCTCGTGGGCCGACAGCCCGCGCACCAGGGTGAAGGGCGCCCCCAGGTCCAGCCGGGCGGCCACCCAGTCGGGGTCGTCGGTGAAGACGAAGAATTCCGGGCGCTCCAGGCCCTCGGCGGCCAGGGCGGCGGCGCGGCGGTGGTACTCCGGGGGCAGGGCGCCGTGGGTGCGCGCGATATGCGGGTCGCTCACATAGTCGCCCCGGCGCACATGCACCCCCACCGAGGGCCCGGCGGACACCCGCGCGGCCAGCTCCGCCGCCCGGGGCCCCAGGGCGGGCAGGGTCAGCTCGGCGCGCACGGCCCCGGCCACGGGCTCGAAATAGCGCCCGGACTGCCAGTAGCCGTCAAGGTACACGTCGCCGCCCAGGCGGGCGAAGGCCGGGGCGTAGTGGAAATGGGGCTCGCGAAAACGCATGGGGCGCGCCCCGCGCGGGGCCAGGGCCGTGCGCAGCCGGGCCGCCAGGGCCCCGGCCCGCCCCCGGGCCCGGGGCGGAAAAGGCGCAAGATCCCCCGGCCCGGCCACGCGCCCGCGCACGGGATAGGCCCCCAGGGCGTAGCTCCGCCCGGCAGGGTCCGCCTCCAGGGCCGACAGGTCGAAGACCAGCTCGCCCCCGGTGCGCGCTGCAAGCGCGCGCCCGGCGGCGTACTGGAACATCTGGTTGCCCAGCCCGCCCATGAGCCTGACTGCGATCATGGCCCTCCGCCAGGGCGGGCCCGGGGCCGGAACCGTTCCGGCCGGAGCCCGCCGGAACCGATACTACCCCACCCCGCTCCCGGAGGCCACACCCCGCAGGCGCCGCGGCCCGGAAAAGAACCCGGCCGCGCGCCGCCCCGGGCTAGAACCGCTCGAACCCGTCGCCGTCGTCGTCCCCGGGGGCGATGCGCACGCCCTCCCGGGGAGGGGCGGCGGGCAGGGCCTTGCGCGCCGCGCTCCCGGCCGCGCGCCGGGCCGGAGCCTGGGCGCCGATGCGGAAGAAGCTCATGGTCATGCGCAACTGCTCGGCCTGGGAGGACAGCTCCTCGGAGGTGGAGGCCATTTCCTCGGAGGCCGAGGCGTTCTGCTGCACCACCTGGTCGAGCTGCTGGATGGCCTTGTTGATCTGCTGGGCCCCGGCGTCCTGCTCGCCGCAGGCGGCGGCTATCTCCTGCACCAGATCGGCGGTGCGCCGGATGTCGGGCACGATGCGTTCGAGCATCTGCCCGGCCTCCTCGGCCACGCGCACGCTGCCCGAGGACAGCTCGCCGATCTCGGCGGCAGCGGCGCCGCTGCGCTCGGCCAGCTTGCGGACCTCGGCGGCCACCACGGCGAAGCCCTTGCCGTGCTCGCCCGCGCGGGCGGCCTC
>Ga0172382_10008693_pt1 | contig 14061 bp, 12 predicted proteins | sample Leawel138RmetaG_FD_122245 | JGI IMG/M metagenome (GOLD analysis project Ga0172382, IMG submission 122245) | Leachate microbial communities from a municipal landfill in Southern Ontario, Canada - Leachate well 138R metaG | ecosystem: Engineered > Solid waste > Landfill > Unclassified | place...
CGGCTTTTTTGCTTCCCTGTGTTCCGGACGATCGGGGCATTTCGTTGTTACGGAGAAATCCCATGCTTGCGCGTGAACTGATGACGCCCTCTCCGCTGAGCATCGGCACAGGAACCCTCGTGTCGGAAATCATCCGCCTCATGCTGACCAAGAACGTCGGCGCCCTCATGGTGACCGCAGGCGACGGCTCATTGGTCGGCATGGTCAGCGAAGGCGATCTCATCCGACGAAAAGGCGGCGCTTGCCAGCAAAGGCTGATCGATTGGCTTGAATTGCTGGCCGAAGACGAGCCGATCAATCTCGAGTTTCTGCATAATCTCCAGTTGGGCGAGACAACGGCGGCGAGTGTCATGACGAGCCCGGTCATTACGCGCAATGGCCGGGCGGACCTCCGGGAAATCGTGGATGTGATGCTGAGACACGGGATCAAACACGTACCCATCACGCGCAGAGGAAAAATCGTCGGCATGATCAACCGCCGCGATTTTCTGCGCGCGCTCATTACACAGAAAATTTGAACGGATTGAAAAAACCGTCCGCTTGGCGGCACCCCCGGATTTTTATTCCAGAATCGGCCCGTTGGCGTAGAATTTTCCTTTGGTTTTTTAAATAGCGACAATGATCCCGCAGATTTGATTATTTCAATCGAGAGGTCCGCCGGAATGATGCCATGACGCATTCACCCACGCTGCCCCCGCTGATCGATATCATTCAATCCACGACCGAACCGATCATTACAGTCGATGCGGCGCACCGCATCGTCATGTTCAACCCGGCGGCCGAGAAAGTCTTTCTCTATGCCGCCGAACAAGTCACGGGGCGGGACCTGGGCATTCTGGTTCCGGCGCGCTTCCGCAAGGCCCACGCGCGGCATATTGCGCGGTTCAGGAATGCGGGGGCATCCAAACACGGCGCGAGGCTGGGCGCCCCGCTCTGGGGCCTGAAGGCCAACGGCGAGGAATTTCCCATGGAGGCGTCCATCTCGCGCATCGGCACGCCAACGGACGTCTACCTGTCGGTCTTCCTGCGCGACATGACGGAACAGCAACAGATCGAGCAGGCATTGCGCGCCTCGCGCGATGAACTCACGCGGTTGTCCAATGCCTTGCTGAGGGAACGGGAACAGGAAAAAAGACACATCGCGCGGGAATTGCACGATGACATCGGCCAATGCCTGACCACCCTTTCGATGGAACTGTCCCAACTCGAAACAACCATGCATCCGCTGACCGTCGCCGGATCCGGCCACGTGGACGCAATGCGTCATTTGATCAAAAGCGCCTTCACTTCCCTGCGTCGCATCGCATCCGATCTGCGGCCCATCATGCTGGACGATCTGGGCCTGCCCGCCGCAGTGGAATGGTTGATGGCGGACTTCTCTGCCCGCTACGGCATGGATGTGAAAACGCGCATCGACATCGGCCAACACGCGCTTTCCACGGTGATGGGCACCGTGCTGTTCCGCGTGGCCCAGGAAGCGCTCACGAACATTGTCAAGCATGCGCGCGCGACGCACGTTCTGCTTGAACTGCATTGTTCGGAGACGCATTGTGTCCTGGTCGTCCAGGACAACGGGATTGGCTCGACGCCCGAGCATCTGGCCAAAGCATTGCCCAAACGCCTGGGGCTGATGGGCATGCGCGAACGCGTGCGCCTGTTGAACGGCACCGTGTCGATTCATACCCGCCCGAACGGGGGATTGCGACTGGAGGTGCGCGTGCCTCTGGAGCAGCCGCCGCTGCCTTCGTAGGAAAAAATCATGATTTCGCTTTTGCTCGCGGATGATCATACGTTGCTGCGTGAAGGACTGAAACGCCTGCTTCATCAAACCAGCGACATCCTGGTGGAAGGCGAGGCGGGAAACGGCCAGGAAGTGCTGGCCCTTCTGGCCCGACGACACTGGAACGTGCTGGTGCTCGACATGTCGATGCCCGGACGGGACGGCATCGACTTGATCCGCCAGATCAAGACGGAATACCCCGGCGTTCCCATTCTGGTGCTGACCATGCATGGAGAACAGCAATATGCGACACGGGCGATCAAGGCGGGCGCATCGGGCTACTTGACCAAGGACGGCGCGGCCGAGGAACTGGTCCAGGCGGTGCGCAAGGTGGCGATGGGCGGGCGATTCCTGAGCCAGGCGCTGGCCGAAAGCATTGCCTTCGATGGGCGCGGCGATGGGGGCGACTCCCCTCACCTGCTCCTGTCGGATCGTGAATTCACGGTTTTCCAGCTGCTTGCGGAAGGCCAGAACAATGCGGAAATCGCCCGGCGTCTGTTCATCAGCGTCAAGACCGTCAGCACCTACAAAACCCGCTTGTTCCTCAAGATGCACATGCGCAACCAGGCGGACCTGGTCCGCTACGCCATCAGCCATCACCTGCTCAATGACCCCGGCCCGCTGGATTCGCACCCGGCGCAGCCCAACACAGGCAACTAGCCGATTCTCCAGCGATGTTCGTAGGAAGATTCCTACGCCTGTAGTCCATTTCTTTAAAAACTATCTGAATCCGCCGATAGCGTGAGCCGCCCGCCCCCGGCACTATGTGTCTTGCCAAGCTTTATACAAACCCGGGCCCCCCAGAAAAATCACGCGAGGCACGCAATGGATACCGCTTACCTGTCGGCCGAGCGCCGCGATACGCAAAACCACGGCCAATTCATCCATTTTTCCTCTCCAAGCCCTCCTGCGCCGGTCACGTGCAAAATGGCGGTCGCGGGCGCTTGTTCGGTTCCAGACTTATGCCGCCATGCAAGGCGCTCCGAGCAGCAGCCTTTTCCGACAGGAGCCATCAACCGCCGTGCCGTGCGGCGCGGCCAGGCCCTCTATCGAGCCGGCGACCCTCTGGTCAATCTGTACCAGCTCTATGCCGGATCCATGAAACTGCGCATCACGAACTCCGCCGGCACGGAACAGATCGCGTCGTTTCCCATGGCCGGCTCCCTGCTGGGCCTGGACGGCATCGAAACCGGCCATCACATGTGCGATGCCGTCGCCCTCGAAGATTCCCTGGTATGCGTGCTGCCTTTCTCCGATGTGCTGGCCTGTTCCAGAACCGATACGGAAGCGGCATTGCAGCTGAACCGGGCGATCGCGCATGAAACGAGCCATTACAGGCGTTTGCTGATGGTGATGGCCAACATGAGCAGTGAAGAGCGCATCGCCAATTTCATCCTCACCATGTCGGAGCGCATGGCCACCAATGGCTATTCGCCACAAGAATTTGTACTGAAGATGACGCGCGAAGACATCGCCCGCCATCTGGGCATGAAAATCGAAACCGTCAGCCGCGCGCTCGGACGGCTGCAGTCGGCGCATATCGTGGACGTGAGCAGGCGGCGCCTTTGCATACGCGATCCGAAAGCTTTGAGCCAGATGGGTTCCAGCCGGTGACCGCCGCCCCGGGATCCGTCGCCCCCTGAATCGAGACATCCGCGCCCCCCGGCGCCGACGGCGCATTGTTGACCATCGTCAATATCCCGCCGGACCGGCGCCGCACAATGACTCATCGGTATGACGACCGATCAATCGACATCCATTCGATGAGTTTCGGAGATTCTCATGAAAGACACGACATTGCGGGACATGGTTGAAAGCGCACTGGATTATGAGCCGAGTATTGATGCGGCGAATATCGGCGTCGCTGTGGACAATGGGGTGGTGACGCTGACCGGACATGTGGCCACCTATGCGCAGAAACTCACGGCGGAACGCGTGGTTCGAGGCGTGAACGGCGTCCGGGGCATCGCGCAGGAGATCGAGGTTCGCGATAGTTTGGGCAAACACATCGCGGACGACGAGATCGCCAGCCGCGCCCTCAGGATCATCGCCTGGGACGTGACGATCCCCAGCGACAAGATCCAGGTCAAGGTCCAGAAGGGATGGGTCACCCTGTCGGGTAAAGTGGATTGGTATTTCCAGCGATCCGCCGCCGAACACGCGGTCCGCAAGCTTTCCGGCGTGCTCGGCGTCACCAATCAGATCATCGTCGCGCCGGCGATCGTGGCAAGCGACGTCAAGCGCCGGATCGAGGAAGCCCTCAAGCGCAGCGCCGAAGTCGAGGCCAGCGGCGTCACCGTGTCCGTCAAGGACAGCAAGGTGACCTTGGACGGCAAAGTCCGCAGCTGGAGGGAACGGAAGTCGATCGAACAAGCGGCCTGGGCGGCGCCCGGAGTGGCGAGCGTAGAGGATCGGCTGGTGCTGGAATAGCGCCGGCCGCGCCCGGTCACCCGAGCCGCCACGCCAGCGCCGCCAAGGCTGCGGCCAGCACCGGCAGGGTCAACGTCAGCCCGATCCGGCAATATTGCCCCCAGCCGATGCGGATGTCCCGGCCGCGCAGCACGTGCAGCCACAGCAGCGTGGCCAGGCTGCCGATCGGCGTCATCTTGGGTCCCAGGTCGCAGCCGATCACGTGCGCGTAGATCATCGCCTCGCGCACGACACCCTGCGCCTGGGACGCCTCGATCGACAGGGCGCCGATCAGGACGGTGGGCAGGTTGTTCATCAGGGACGACAGGACCGCGCTCAACAGCCCCGTCCCCAGGGTCGCGGTCCAAAGTCCCTGCCCGGCCAGCCAATCCAGAGACCGCGTCAAGAATGTCGTCAACCCCGCGTGCCGCAGACCGTAGACCACCAGGTACATGCCCAGGGCGAACACGATGATCTGCCAGGGCGCCCCGCGCACACGGCGCAGGACCGGAATGCGGCCACCCCGGGCGGCCACGCCGGCCAGGGCCAGGGCGCCGGCCGCCGCCGTCGCGCTGACGGGAATGCCCCGGGGTTCAAGCACGAAGAACCCCAGCAGCAACCAGGCCAGCACGCCCCACCCCGCCATGAACGTCGGCCGGTCGCGCACGACCGAGGCCGGCGCCGGCAGCCGTTGCGCATCGTAACGCCGCGGAATGGCGCGGCGGAACACCAGCCCCAAGACCGCCAGGGACGCCAGAATGGCCACCAGATCGACCGGCGCCATGACGGCCGCATAGCGGGCGAAGCCGATGCCGAAATAATCCGCCGTGACGATGTTCACCAGATTGGACACCACCAGCGGCAGGCTGGCGGTGTCGGCGATGAAGCCCGCCGCCATGACGAAAGCCAGGGTCGCCTGAGGAGAAAAGCGCAGCGCCGCCAGCATGGCGGCGACGATCGGGGTCAGGATCAGCGCCGCGCCGTCATTGTTGAACAACGCGCTGACGCCGGCGCCCAGCAGGATCATCAGGACGAACAGCCGCCCGCCCCGGCCGCCGCCCCAGCGGGCCACGTGCAGGGCGGCCCACTCGAAAAACCCGGCGGCCTCCAGCAGGAGGCTGATGATGACGACGGCGATGAAGGTGCCGGTGGCGTTCCAGACGATGCCCCAGACCACCGGGATGTCCTCCAGCCGGATGACGCCGGTCAGCAGCGCGAGCCCGGCGCCCAGGCCGGCGCTCCAGCCAATGCCCAGGCCGCGGGGTTGCCAGATGACCAGCCCCAGCGTCAGGACGAACAGGAACAGAGCGGGCATCGAAGGCCGTCCTACACCCAGCCGGCCGCGTTCGCCAGCGTGACGCCGCCCATGATCGCGAAGAGCGCGGCGGCGACGCCATGCACCAGCCGGGCCGGCAGGCGGTCGGCGGCGCGGGCGCCGAAATACACGGCGGGCACATTGGCCAGCATCATGCCCAGCGTGCTGCCGCCCACGACCGCCACGAGATTCTCGTAGCGCGCCGCCAGGGCCACGGTGGCGATCTGGGTCTTGTCTCCCATCTCCGCCAGGAAGAACAACGTGATCGTGGCCGTCAGCACGCCCAGGCCGCGCATTGGCCGGGGCGCTTCCTCCAGCTTGTCGGGAATCAGCAGCCAGCCTGCCATGAGCAGGAAGGAAATCCCCACTGCCCACTGCAGGATATCGGGATCGAGCAGCCGGGCGACCAATTGGCCGGCCAGGCCGGCCAGGGCGTGATTGGCCAGCGTGGCGATCAGCACGCCCAGACAGATCAGGCCGGGCCGATGATAGCGGGCGGCCAGCATCATGGCCAGCAACTGGGTCTTGTCGCCGATTTCGCCCAGGGCGACCACACCGGTGGAAACGAGGAAGGCATCCATGGAAAATAACGTCCGGGGCTGGCGCGACTACGTCCCCGCCGGCCCCTTGCGGCGGGAAACGCAGTCAGCGGTCTTGCCAGGTCCGGATGATGCGTGGACCGCATGCGCCATGGCCGAATGGCCAAGTATGTTGACGCATGCACCGCGCGGCGCGCCGTCCTGGACGGACGGGCCTGGCTGCGGGCAGGCTACTCCCCGATGACGGGTGGCGCGAATTATACCCGCACCGGGCGATGCGGACCGCTTTGGCGTATGATGGCCTTCTACACTTTTTTCCGCTTCAATCCCATATCATCATGCCCTCAGGTACCCGAATCGTCGAATTCGACCGCCCGGACATGGCCGTCGGCACGCATACGGTGGCCGAAGCCTGGGCCCGGGTGAATCCCCCGCTGTCTCCCCAGGAACGCGAATTCCAGAAAGACCGCATCCGGCATCTGCTGAAATCCCGCAACGCCGCCCTGGTCGCGCACTACTACGTGGACGCCGATATCCAGGATCTGGCCGAGGAAACCGGCGGCTGCGTTTCCGATTCGCTGGAAATGGCGCGTTTCGGCCGCGATCACGCCGCCGACACCCTGGTGGTCTCGGGCGTGCGCTTCATGGGCGAGACGGCCAAGATCCTCTCCCCCGAAAAGCGCATCCTGATGCCCGATCTGGACGCCACCTGTTCGCTGGACCTGGGCTGCGATCCGGTGGCCTTCGCCGCGTTCCGGGCGCAGCACCCCGATCGCACGGTCGTGGTGTACGCCAACACCAGCGCCGCCGTAAAGGCCCAGGCCGACTGGATGGTGACGTCCTCCATCGGGCTGGACATCGTCGCGGAACTGCACCGCAAGGGCCAGAAAATCCTCTGGGCGCCGGACCGCCACCTGGGGTCCTACATCCAGCGCGAAACCGGCGCGGACATGGTGCTGTGGCAAGGCTCCTGCACCGTTCACGACGAATTCAAGGGCATCGAGCTCGACCTGATGCGCAAAGAACATCCGGGCGCCCTGGTGCTGGTGCACCCTGAATCGCCCGCCTCCGTCGTGGCCCAGGCCGATGTGGTGGGGTCGACCTCGCGGCTGCTGGCGGCCGTGACCGAATCGCCGGCCACGACCTTCATCGTCGCCACCGACCAGGGCCTGTTGCACAAGATGCGCCTGGCCGCCCCCGGCAAGACCTTCATTGCCGCGCCGACAGCCGGCGAATCCGCCACCTGCAAGAGCTGCGCCCATTGCCCCTGGATGGCCATGAACTCCCTCAAGGGCGTGGCCGACGCGCTGGAATTCGGCACCAACGAAGTCCGCCTGGATCCCGCGCTGGGACGCCAGGCCAAGGTCTGCATCGACCGCATGCTGGACTTCGCCGCCGCGCGACGCCGCGATCCCCGTCCCGGTCCCGACCTGGCGCAGGAACAGGCCCTGTTTTCGGGAATCGGTCCGGCATGAGCACGTCCTCGCCCTCTTCCTCACTGCGCAATCCCCACGCCCCCTTCCCGCCCATCCTGCAATCCTCAATCGAAGCCAGCGTCGAACGCGCGCTGGCCGAGGACGTCGGTCCGGGCGACCTCACAGGCCTGCTGATCCCCGAGGACCAAGTCGAGGCCGCCCGCGTCATCGTGCGCGAACCCGCCGTGCTGTGCGGCGCCCCCTGGTTCGAGACCGTGATGCACCGGGTGGACGCACGCATTCTGCTCGACTGGGCCTACGCCGAGGGCGACCTGATGGAAGCCGATTCCGTGGTCTGCCGCCTGCATGGCCCGGCGCGCGCCCTGCTGACTGCGGAGCGCACCGCGCTGAACTTCCTGCAGTTGCTGTCGGGCGTGGCCACGGCGACCCGCCGCTATGTGGACCTGACGGCCGGGACGCGCGCCGCCATTCTCGATACCCGCAAGACGCTGCCCGGCCTGCGCCAGGCCGAGAAATACGCCGTGCGCGTGGGCGGTGGCCAGAACCAGCGCATGGCGCTGTACGACGGCATCCTGATCAAGGAAAACCACATCATGGCGGCGGGCGGCATCGCCGCCGCCTTGCGGGCCGCACGGGACGTCTCGGGTGGTGTCCCGATCCAGATCGAGGTCGAATCGCTGGACGAATTGCGTCAGGCGCTGGACGCCGGAGCCGTTTCCGTGCTGCTCGACAACTTCAGCCTGGAAGACCTGGCCGCGGCGGTCGCCCTGAACGCCGGCCGCGCCCTGCTCGAAGCATCAGGCGGCATTCATCACGAAACCGTGCGCGCGATCGCCCTGACGGGCGTGGACCGGATATCGATCGGCAGCCTGACCAAGGACGTCCGGGCCGTCGATTATTCCCTGCGGATCGTCTGATCCCCGCCGGCGCCGGCCGCGTGCCGGCGCACCATCAGCGAAAGCCTTCTTCCGGCGTCATCACCGTGGGCAGCGCCCGGGGCAAGGTCCAGGGGAAATCCTGGCAGTAGTGCAGGCCGCGGCTTTCCTTGCGCGACAGCGCCGCCGCCACCACCAGGGCCGCGACCTGGATCAGGTTGCGGCATTCCAGCAGATCGCTGGTGACCCGGTGCTCCTGGTAATACGATTCGATTTCCTGGTCCAGCAGGCTGATGCGCTGGCGCGCGCGGCCCAGACGCTTCTGGGTGCGCACGATGCCGACGTAGTTGGACATCAGGCGGCGGACCTCGTCCCAGGCGTGTGTGACCAGCACGGCCTCGGAGCTGTCCCGGGCCCGGCTCTCGTCCCAGTCGGGCACCTGACCCGGCAGGGGATCCGGATCGGGCTGGGCATCGATGTCGTGCGCGGCGCTGCGGCCGATCACCAAGCATTCCAGCAACGAGTTGCTGGCCAGACGGTTGGCGCCATGCAGGCCGGTGTAAGCGGTTTCCCCCACCGCGTAGAGGCCCGGAATGTCGGTGCGGCCATTCATGTCGACCACCACGCCGCCGCAGGTGAAGTGCATCGCCGGCACCACCGGAATCGGTTCGCGGGTCATGTCGATGCCGAACTCCAGGCAGCGGGCGTGGATGGTCGGAAAATGCGCGCGGATGAATTCGGCCGGCCGATGGCTGATGTCCAGATCCACATGGGTCAGGCCGCGCTTCTTGATCTCGAAATCGATGGCGCGAGCCACCACGTCGCGCGGGGCCAGTTCCAGACGATCATCGTGCCATTGCATGAAGCGTTCGCCTGCCTGGGCGCCGGCCGAGGCCGGCAGGCGCAACACCCCGCCCTCTCCGCGCACGGCCTCGGAGATCAGGAAGGATTTGGCTTGCGGATGGAACATGCAAGTCGGATGGAACTGCATGAATTCCATGTTGGCCACGCGACAACCCGCCCGCCAGGCCATGGCGATGCCGTCGCCGGTGGAGGTGTCGGGGTTGCTGGTGTGCAGGTAGACCTTGCCCGCGCCGCCGGTCGCCAGCACGACGCGGGACGCCAGGATGGTGTGCACCCGGTCGGCGCGTTCGTCGTACACGTAGGCCCCAAGGCAGCGGGCCGGCTGGCCGGTGGATGGGGCACCGCCGCCGGCCAGGATACGGCTGGTGATGAGTTCGACGCCGGAATGGTATTCCAGCAGGGTGATGTTGCGGTGTGCCCGGACCTGCTGCTCCAGGGTCAACTGGACCAGATGGCCGGTGGCGTCGGCCGCATGGATGATGCGCCGTTGGCTGTGGCCGCCTTCGCGGGTCAGGTGGAAACCCAGTTCGGCGCCCTGATCGGGGGTAAAGGGCACGCCCAGTTCGATCAGCCAGTCGATGGCCGACCGCCCCTGCTCGACGATGTGACGCGTGGCGTCGGAATCGCACAGTCCGGCGCCCGCGACCAGCGTGTCGGCGATGTGCTCGTCGTGACTGTCCTGCGAATCCAGCACGGCGGCGATGCCGCCCTGCGCCCAGTTGCTCGCCCCGTCCAGCAGGGCTTTTTTCGACAGCACGGCGACTTTCTTGTCGGCCGCCAGATGCAACGCCACCGTCAGGCCGGACAGGCCGCTGCCGATGATCAGGACGTCGTATTGATGATTCATGTCACTTCTTGTGTGAGTGGTTGAGCCCCCGGTCTCCCCGGGCCGGGGGAATCATTCTATATCCGTTTCCCGCACCTCGCCGCTTGCAAGCGGCTCGGATTCGACAGGCGAGGAAACCTCGAGCCGGGGCATCTCTCCACCTCGCCGCTTGCAAGCGGGGCTCGGATTCGACAGGCGAGGAACAGTCCGCAGGGACTGTTCCTCGTCCTGTCTCATCCACATGCGCCCGTGTATCCGCAGTGGGTGCAGAACTGGCAGCCGTCTTTCTTGATGACGCTGTGCAGGTGGCATTCGGGGCACTCGGTTCCGTGGACGGGCGGCGCCTGGCGGGCCGGATGCGCGGCCGCCATGGCCTCGGTGGCTTCGGACTCGGCCTGGACGACGCCCATCTGCTCGACGGGCTCGCCCTGTTCGTCAAGAATGCCGAGCATCGCATAGCGGTGGATCAACAGGCGGGCGATGTAGGCTTCGGTCGAGGGGAAGGAGCTGGATTTTTCGGCGCCGGGCACGCGTGCCAGAAAATCGCCCTGGGGCTCGGCGTAATTCATCAGCTTGCGCAGCTTCATGGCGATCCAGGCCGGATCGACGATCCGCATGTCCAGGCTCAGGAGCTTGAACAGGCCCTCGAAGGCACGAGGGAACTTGCCGGCGCCCCACACTGAATACGGACGGGTGGAGCCGTCGGGCATGCGCAATTCCTTGACCATCAGCACGAAATCGTCGCCCGTCACCGGGTTGAGGACATCGCAGATCCACCCCATGGTGCCATCGGGGCCGGTCTTGGGTTCACGCGGCGCGATCAGCGCTTCTATCATTGCCGACTTCGGCGCGGCCGCGGCGTCGATGTCGATGCCCAGCGAGCGGTGGCGGAACGCGACCAGGCGCGCCAAAGCGGCCACCGTCGAAGGCACCCAGATCGGTTCGCCGGCCTCGGGGTCCAGGATCTGGAAGGCCGAGCCGCCATTGGTGGCGGCCAGAACTTCCAGTTTGCGATTGAGCCAGGGGAAGTCGTCCGTGTACATGTCCAGGCTGAGCATCTTGGACACGGAACCCAGGCCGCGCGGCGGGCGGGCGCCGTTGACCCAGACTTCGAAGGGCCGCTTCTGCAGATCGGATACGAAAACCACGAAACTGCCTTCCGGAGACTCGATGGCGTCCGATGCCCAGCAGGAGGCCCCGCGCGGCAACCGTGGACGATTGGGCCAGCGCAGGCTGTTGAGCACAGGCTCGATGACACGCTTGAGTACCAGGCGGCGATCGGCCTCGGACAGGGAGATGGCCTCCGGCTGTGCGGGCGCTTCGGCCGCCGGAGACACGGACAATACGGCGCCGCGCTTGCCGCTGGGACGATAGGTGGTGATCCCCTTCAGACCGAGTTTCCAGGCCTGCATGTACAGATCCTTGAAGTCCTCGTAGGGGTAGTCCGCGGCCACGTTCACGGTCTTGGAAATCGCGGCGTCGACGTGGTCCTTGACGGCCGCGACCATCAGCGCGTGGTCGCGCGCGGAGATCTCCAGGGCGGTGCGGAAATACGGCGGCAGCGCGCCGGACACGTCGCCTCCCATCAGGCGGTAGAGCCGGTAGGCGTGGTCCTCGACCACATAGTCCTGCCTGCCGCCATCGGCCATGCGCTTGGTACGCGTATAGGTCCAGGAGAAAGGCGGTTCGATGCCGTTGGAGGCATTGTCCGCGAAGGCCAGGGAAATCGTGCCCGTCGGGGCGATCGAGGTGAGATGGCTGTTGCGGATGCCGTGCTCCGCGATGGCGGCACGGATGTCCTCGGGCAGGCGCCGGGCAAAACCGCTGTCCAGATAGGGGCCGGCCTGGAAGCCCGGGAAAGGGCCGCGCTCGCGGGCCAGATCCACCGAGGCCCGATAAGCGGCGTGGGCCACTTCGCGAGCGAAACGGGCGGCCATCGCGCGCGCGGGCTCGCTGTCATAGGCCAGCTTCAGCATGATCAGCGCATCGCCCAGCCCTGTGACGCCCAGACCGACGCGGCGCTTGCGGGCGGCCTCGGCCGCCTGCTCGGGCAGCGGCCAGACGGTGGCGTCGAGCACGTTGTCCAGCATGCGCACGGCCACCCCCACGACCTCGGCCAGGCCGTCCCAATCCACCGAAGGATCACCCTGCAAGCCGAACGGGTCGCGCACGAAGCGCGTCAGGTCGATGGAACCCAGGCAGCAGCAACCGTAGCCCGGCAGCGGCTGTTCGCCGCAAGGGTTGGTGGCATCCAGCGTTTCCAGATAATGCAGATTGTTCTCGCCGTTGATCCGGTCATGGAACAGCACGCCGGGCTCGGCGTAGTCGTAGGTGGATCGCATGATCCGGTCCCACAGGTCGCGCGCCCGGATTTCGCGGTAGACCCACAGACCGTCCTCGCGGCGATAGGCGCCGGCGGCCTTGAGGTCGTCCGAAGGCTCCGCCGCATGGGTCAGGGGAAACGGGGCGTCGTGCTCGACGGCGCGCATGAATTCGTCGGTGACGCTGACCGACACGTTGAAGTTGGTCAGTTCGCCGGCCGTCTGCTTGGCCTCGATGAACGTCTCGATGTCGGGATGGCCGACGTCGAGCACACCCATCTGTGCGCCGCGCCGCGATCCGGCCGATTCGACAGTCTCGCAGGAGCGGTCGAACACGCGCATGTAGGAAACGGGCCCGGACGCCTTTGAGGCCGTACCCTTGACGATGGCGCCCGCCGGACGGATGTGGCTGAAGTTGTAACCCACCCCGCCGCCGCGGCGCATGGTCTCGGCGGCCTTTTGCAGGGCGTCGTAGATGCCCGGCCGGCCGTCCACCGGATCGGACACCGAATCGCCGACCGGCTGGACGAAGCAGTTGATGAGCGTGGCGGCCAGGTCCGTGCCCGCGGCCGAATTGATCCGGCCCGCAGGGATGAAACCGCGCTGCTGGGCATCCAGGAACAAGGCACGGTAACGGGCGCGCTGCTTCGGTTTTTCGACTGAGGCCAACGCGCGCGCCACGCGCCGCTGGATTTCGACGATCGAGGTTTCGTCGCCTTTGGCGTATTTTTCCCGCAGGACTTCGACGGAAATGGACTGGGTTTCCAGGCCCGAGAAGACATCGACTCGGTTCATGCCGGCTCCTGTTGATGAAGGACGGGTCCGCGGATCCGGACCCTGAAAGTAAAAAACCCTGTGGCGGCCGACAGCCGCGCACAGGGTCCGCGCAAGCGCGTCGGGCGATCAGTGCGGGGCGCCAGCCACCAGCCAGTCGACCACCGTCTTGATGTCGGCGTCGGAAATGCCGACGTTGGGCGGCATCGGAATCGGCCCGTACACACCGGAACTGCCGCCCTTGATGTGCTTGGTGAGGACGTCGGCGGCGTCCGCCTGGCCCTTGTGCTTGGCCGCGACATCGATGTACGCGGGCCCGACGACCTTCTTGTCGACCGAATGACAGGCCAGACAGGCGTTCTTGGTCAGGATGTCCTTGACCTGGGCGAAATCCGGCGCGGCGTGGGCGGCCTGGCCCATGGCCAGCAGGGAAAGGCTCAGGGCGAGAGCGGACAGTTTCATGTGTGAGTCTCCGTCAGACAGGGAAGTTTCCGAGGGGCGCCCCACGAGCGCCCCGCACCGCCTCGCCGCCGGCACACCGGGCGTCGAAGGCGCATCATTACACCATGGTCGGTCAATTCGCAGGCGATTACCACTACGAATTGTAGGTTTTCCCGGCCGGGCGTCTTTCTTTGATTGTACGTCCGTCCTATCATGGAATCGACCGACTTCATCGTGGAACCTGATCATGATCAACGGTGCGCTGCCTCCCCCCTGGGAGATCGAGACGTGGCTGAACATCCACGACGACCCGCCCTCGCTGGAGTCGCTGCGCGGATCCGTGGTGGTCGTGCACGCCTTCCAGATGCTGTGTCCGGGATGCGTGTCCCACGGGCTGCCCCAGGCCAAGGCGATCCATGAGTCCTTTCCCCCGGGGCGCGTCCAGGTCATCGGACTGCACACGGTCTTCGAGCATCACGCC
>Ga0172382_10008696_pt1 | contig 14059 bp, 9 predicted proteins | sample Leawel138RmetaG_FD_122245 | JGI IMG/M metagenome (GOLD analysis project Ga0172382, IMG submission 122245) | Leachate microbial communities from a municipal landfill in Southern Ontario, Canada - Leachate well 138R metaG | ecosystem: Engineered > Solid waste > Landfill > Unclassified | place...
CGGAGTAGCTTACTCCTATGGACAAATCATTAGCACCAAACGTACCACCAGTTCTGTTTCCGTTATAATCGGCATATTCAAAGCTGCCATAAGAGGTAAAGCCGATATTTGCTCCTATGGTACCTGTGCCGTTGAGTTTATGTACATAGTTCAGATTGCCGGAATTGATGTCAAGAACATGCTTTAGAAATGTAGCAGAAGCTTGTTTTGTTTCTACGGTGGACAATGTCGCCGGGTTAAAAAACACAGCCGTAGGATCATCTGTTACAGTCATAAAAGCTCCGGAGAGACCGGCTGCTCTTGCACTTTTCACATACCTAAGGAAATTGAATGGAGTGTCTATAGCAAATGTTGTTTCCGAACTCACAAACAACAGTGCTATAATCAAGGCAGTTTTCTTTATTCCCGGCATCAGAACACCTTATTTTTTAATTCTAAAAATTATATTGACGTAAGAGAATCCAAAAAAATTTTTGGCGGTTTTACTGTTCTTCGGGATTCTTTTGCCACAAACATGTGATTAGTGTATCCTTCAGCAATCTTCTCATCATCTCTAAAAATTTCGTATTCAAATTTAATAATTGCTTCACCTGAGTATTGCAGATGTGTTCTTATTTCCAGATAGTCGTCATAAAATGCCGGACTTAAGTAGCGGGAATATGCATCACGCAAGGGCAGTAAATAACCGGCTTCTTCAAGGTCTTTGTATTTCAATCCTTGAGAACGCATGACTTCAGTTCTGCCGACTTCAAAAAAAGCAAAATAATTTCCGTTGTAAAGATAACCCATCCTGTCAGTATCGGCATATCGAACTCTCTGATAGGCGGAATGTGTGATGTTGATTTTCATCAAGATATTCTCTGTTCAATATATTCAAATAATTCAAGTAGTCTTTCTAAATCATCAGCGGAATAAAATTCAAACTCTATTGAGCCACTTTCTTTAGACTTAGGTGTAATTTTTACTTGAGTGCCGAAACTTTTTCTAAGATTATCGGCTTTTTCGCTCAAGACCGCTTTAACCTCATTACTAATAATTTCTTTTTTCAGTTTACTTTTGGGTTTGTTTGAAGTTAAAGCATTTGATTCAATTTGCTTGGCTAAAGCCTCTGTATCTCGTACGGACAATTTATTTTGAATCACTTCATTACCTGCCCAGATCATACGTGCAACATCACTAATTGCAAGTAGAGCTCTGGCGTGTCCAATAGTTATGTCTTTATTCCTGAGGGCTTCTTGCAAATTCTCGGGTAGCTTTAAAAGACGCAGAAAGTTTGTAACTGTAGAACGATCTTTTCCGACTCTTTCGGCAACCTGTTCTTGTGTATAGTTGAATTCTTCTATCAGTCGTTTGTATCCGTGGGCAGCCTCGATAGGATTCAAGTCTTCCCTTTGAATATTCTCAATCATTGCAAGTTCGAGAAGCTCAATTGGTGTATTAACATCAAGTACATAAGCAGGAATTGTCTCGATTTTTGCTAATTGATGAGCCCTCAATCTTCTTTCGCCTGAGATTAACTCAAAGCCGTTCAAAGATTTTCTCACAGTGATGGGTGTAATCAACCCATGTTTTAAAATAGAATTTTTCAGACCTTCGAGAGCTTCATCGTCGAAGTCTTGTCTCGGCTGATAGGGATTGGCTCTGATTTTAGACACATCTATCATTGCAATCATGCTGTTTGATTCGTTATTCGATTCTTCATGACCGACGGTAAAACCTTTGTCTTTACTAAACTCGACAGAGGGTATCAAAGCTCCTAAGCCTTTGCCTAAACCTGGTTTTATTTTCGTGGATTTAGTCATTATTTATGCAATAAATCCTGATTATTTTCAATAACTTCCTTTGCTAATTCGAGGTAATTTTGAGCTCCGGAGCATAACGCATCATAAAGAATCACAGGTTTGCCATGACTTGGTGCCTCAGACAACCTCACATTTCTCGATATTAGAGTGTTGAATACCTTTTTGCCGAAATGTTTTTTTACTTCATCAACAACTTGATTGGATAATCTCAAACGTGAGTCATACATAGTAAGCAAAACACCTTCGATTTCTAAATCATGATTGAGCTGATATTGAACGATAGAAATTGTATTCAGCAATTGACCAAGTCCTTCGAGTGCATAGTATTCACATTGTACCGGTATTAAAACCGAATCTGATGCTGAAAGAGAATTCAAAGTCAATAAACCAAGTGATGGAGGGCAATCAATGATAATAAAATCGAAATCATCTCTTACCTCGTCCAAAATTTTCTTTAAAATAAGTTCTCTATGCTTTATGCCAACCATTTCAATTTCTGCACCTACAAGATTAATATGAGAAGGCACGAGTGATAAATAAGGCATCTCAGTACTAACTATGGCATCACGTATATCGGTTTTATCAACGAGAACCTCATAGATAGTTTTATCCGACAGCTTAGAGTCAACTCCTACACCGGCAGAAGAGTTTGCCTGCGGGTCAATATCAACAAGCAATACTTTATACTCCGATGCTGCAAGTGAAGCCGACAAATTAATAGATGTAGTGGTTTTACCGACACCACCCTTTTGATTAGCTATTGAAATTACCTTGCCCATTATGATTTCAGCCGTTATAATTGTCTAAATGAAGGGAAAAAAAGAAAAATGCGTTCAGAATAATAGCATGATTAATTTTTCCTGATTTTATCATATCTTTGATTTCATCAAAAGCAAAAGTCTTGATTTTAATCAATTCATTTGAGTCAAGTTTTTGCTCTCTTGTTAATTTACAATTTTTCCACAAAAATGTAGTGCAGTGATTATTCAGGAATGCGGGATTAGGCTTAACTCTTCCGATTTCGACAGCAAGTCCGGTGCCTTCGTAGCCTGTTTCTTCCATGCATTCGCGCATTGCAGCATGTAAATATTCTTCGCCGTGCTCGACCATACCGCCGGGCAGCTCGAGAGTAATTTCATCTGAGCCGTGTCTGTATTGTTCAACCATGACAATTTTGTTATCTTCGGTCAAGGGGACAATATTAACCCAATCAGGAGAATCAAGCATTACGAAATTTGAAGCAACACCGCTTTCGGGGTTTACTCTTCTCTTCATTCTGACCTTAAAAATCTTTAGGTCGCTAACAAATTTATCCTCTAATGTCTGCCAGATTTTTGTCAATTGATACCAATCGAAAATTGTAAATTAAAGCAATTACAAATATAACACTTTTTAGGATTAATTCTTAATTTAATAGCTTTTTTTAGATTTTAGAATTTTGAGTTTGCTATATTAATTCATAGTTTGAATGTTGATTATAACTTAGTTAAAGCAGACTTATTCATTTTGTTTCATATAACATTGATATGAGTATTATTTGCGAACATATTAACTTTTCTTGATATATAAGCATATATTTAATAAAGACTTAAAGCAATTAAAAATTTAATGCCTGATTTGAGAAAAAAAATCATTAATTTTAAATAATCGAAATTTACAATTTTCAAAAACTTTATAAGGAATTTTTATGTTCAAAGGACACCCAAAAGGTCTGATTCCGGCTGCTCTTGCAAACATGGGAGAGAGGTTTGGATTCTACGTAATGATGGCTATACTTGTATTATTTATACAAGCAAAGTTTGGATTGGAAGGAACTGAGACCAGTTACATATATGGAGCGTTTTACGCACTTATATATTTACTTGCGCTTGTCGGCGGTCTTATAGCCGACAAAACACGCAATTACAAAGGTACAATCCTGATAGGACTCATTGTTATGACGGTGGGTTATTTCTTGCTTTCAATTCCGAGTGAAGCCAATACGACTAATTTAGTACTTGCTTGTGCATCATTACTTGTAATAGCATTCGGAAACGGACTATTTAAGGGGAATTTGCAAGCTCTCGTCGGGCAGATGTATGACAATAACGAATTCAAAGAAAAACGTGACTCAGGATTTTCTATATTTTATATGTTTATAAATGTTGGGGCAATATTTGCACCCGTTATTGCAATCGGTGTCAGAAACTGGTGGCTTGAGAGAAACGGCTTCCAATATAATGCCGACTTGCCTGCTTTGTGTCATTCATTTCTTAACAATACGATAACAGGCGATGCTAAGACAACACTTGAAACTTTGGCAAACCAAGTAAGCGGTTCCACTGTAACCGATATCACAATTTTTGCCAATCAATACATTGAAGTGTTTTCTACAGGATTTCACTATGCGTTTGCAACAGCGATTTTCGCACTTCTGATTTCAATAGTGATATTTCTTGTAAATAAGAAGAAATTCCCTGAACCAAAGGCAAAGAATGCTGCTTCATCATCTGACAATATCGAAATGGATGTTGCGGAAGTAAAACAAAGATTATACGCACTTTTTGCAGTTTTCGGCGTAGTAATATTTTTCTGGTTTTCATTCCACCAAAACGGGCTGACACTTACGTTTTTTGCCCGTGACTATACCGATTTATCAAGCCTTAAATTAAATCTGGGCTTTATTAATATCCAAGGAGCCGAGTTGTTCCAATCCATTAATCCGTTCTTTGTAGTATTTCTTACACCTGTAATTCTTGGTTTGTTCGGATGGCTTCGCAGTAAAGGAATAGAGCCTTCGACTCCAAAGAAGATTGCAATCGGTATGTTGATAGCTTCAATTGCATTTGTAGTTATGCTTGTAGGATCAATAGGTCTTCCGGCTTATTCCGAGATAAATCCCAATGCCGGAGGTTCGCCTCTTGCACAGGCTGAAAAGGTTACTCCGTTGATTTTAATATTTACTTATTTCATATTAACAGTAGCAGAGCTGTTTATTAGTCCGCTCGGATTATCGTTTGTATCCAAAGTCGCCCCACCTCAGTATCAAGGCTTGATGCAGGGTGGTTGGCTCGGTGCTACTGCTCTGGGAAATCAACTCTTACTGTTCGGAGCGGTATTCTATGAAAATATTTCGATTGCCGGAACATGGACAATTTTTGTTGTGGCATGTCTGATTTCTATGGTGACAATGCTCATAATGTTACGATGGCTTGAAAGAATAGCAAAGTAAAAAATATAAAAAAAAGCTGTTCAATTTCGAGCAGCTTTTTTTATACAATTTTTTTTATATATATTAGTAACTTTTATCGGTCTTATTTGTCATTACATAAAAGACAAGACACGAACATGATAAAGTTATATAATATAGTGTCATCAAGAAGGACTGCCTTAATACTGTTTATGGCGGGGTGTATGGGTTTGCTCTTTGCCGATTATAATTTGCTTTCTGCTGATGTTGACACTGTTGATTTATATGAACCCCAAGTAAGTGTAACTAAGCATTGCGGAGATTTTGTTATAACAGTCGTGGATAACAGGACTTTTCACCATAATGATGACACAGTTCATGTTGATTCCGGTATTCTCGAACAGCCTGTATTATTACCGACCTGGTCTGAAAATATTTCTGAAATATTTGCAAGTACTTTTAATAAAAATGAAATTAATTTTGATTTTTCCTTCCGATTGTCTGTTCTCAATAAATATAAGGATGCAAAAGCTTTTTTCTATGTGATTGATGTTTCCGGGAGGTTTGTATTTGATTCAGTTGTATATAAGGCTGACAGAATCGAAATGGCTCCGGGCATAATTGCATTTGGTTATGTCAACGTAGGTTCTTACACTGAATTAGGAGCAAATATAAGAAATGCTTCTTCTCACAAAATTGAGCTCAAGTCAATTTCTCTGAAATACGGTCAGAGGTTCAAAATATATGATATTCCCGATAAACAGTTTATAGATTCAGCTGAAATAATAAAATTTAACATACGATACACGCCGGAAACAGATATTTATACAGGCTTCTTTGGGGATATTGATACTTTGATTCTCGAAACACCCTGTCTCAGATATACTATAGTAGTCATGGGAACCGGAGTAATCGCCGGAATCGAAGTTGATGACATTGATTTTGGTGCTATTGAAGTAGGCAAGAAAGCTGAATTTCATGAAAGTTATAACCCCGCTTATGGTCGAGGATTGAGAATAGGTAACAACAGAACAGGAAAATTGATAATTGACGGATATTACAGTTTAAATACCGGTTCACCTTTTTATTTAAGCGAACCGACTGTGCCGAGTGTTTATGGTCTCGAAATCAATCCAAAGACAGGTAGATATATTAAAGGTGTTACATTCGAGCCCTTGCAAGCGGGTGAGTTCTTCGATACACTCGTATTTAAAAATAATGCTAAAGGTCCTGACAGTATTTGTCATGTCCGAGGTATTGCATATTTGCCGGGACCATATTTTAATTCTTATGATTTCGGAAGACTTCGTTTAGGTGATAGAGTAAAAGGGGAAGTGAAGGTTAAAAACAGTGGCAATGAACCTGTTGAAATTACGGATTTTCGATTTGACCAGTCAAATCATGAGTTTAAGGTGCTTATTGATGAGACTTATCCTAAACCCGACAAGCAGTCACCTGTATTGCTGTATCCTGATAGACCTGAATATGCCGACCGTATCAGAGAAATAAACGTTGCAGTCGAATTCAGTCCTTTGAATGAATTCGAGCGTGAAGTAAAACTTATTCCTGTATTTTCTGAGGACTCGAAATTTAAAACCGGTTCTGTTTTTAACTACTTGCGTGGTTATGGATTTAAGCCGGTCGTAAAAGCAACCGGATATGATTTCAACGGTAGGACATTAGTGAATATTCAGCACCCTGATACCGGCAGAATAATGATTTCGTCAGAGTCGTGGTCTTCGAATTTATATCTTAAGAAAATCGAAGTGCTAACCGATGGATTTACAGGTCTTGATGAATTTAAATTTTTAACCAATTTACCTGAAGATACTGTATTAACAATAGACAAGTCTCTGAAAATACCGGTTACCTTCCTGCCGCGAGAAGCAGGGTATAAACAATTGACTTTGAGAATCATTACCGATGCTTATACAGGGGAGGAAAGTTCCAAGTGGGATACTGTCTCGGTAATTGTCAGCGGACATGCTTACAACAAGGTTCTGTCATTTGAAACGGTAGAAATTGACAGTGTTTTTCAATGCAGTAGTACAAAGTTTCAAATTACTTTGAAAAACATCTCCGATACAGTAGGCTCATTTATAAACTATGTGCGGGAGGTAGCGGGGGATACTGCATTTTTTGATATTAATACTGATTTTATTGATAATAATTTTGTCAGATTGGAGCCCGGAGACAGTTTAAACTTTGATGTAAATTTCGACCCAACCGGCTCTGATAAGTCGAGTTTTGAATTGTTCGTCAGAGTTTACAGTGATGCTGACACTGGAACAGGTTATATCAGAATTAATACAATAAGGCACCACGTAGAAGTCAAATTACCGAAATCAGACAACTTATACCCGGGTGACAGGATGGAATATGACCCGCCTTTCAACTACGCTCCTGATTTCGAAATAAGTGCAGACTTCTCGAATGTAAGCGATATAAATATTAATAAGTATATAATCGAATTAAAATATAAGAAAAAAGAACTCAAGTTCGACAATAAGGTAAAAAACGGCGATATAAGCTCAGACTGGGTGGTACTATCGGCTTCGGAAATTGAACAGCCCGGCGGATATACATTACTTCGAATCATTAGTCAAGGGGTAAATTCACTCAGCGGGAAAAAAGGCATCTTACTCAAGCCGGTGTTCTTGATATTGTTAGGAGATTCAGTCACTATTGATATTAATATAGAAAGTATCTCGTTTCCTGATATGGATAATTGTATCGTCACAACCGGTGAGGATGGTTACTTGAAAATGTCTTACTGCGGAGATGAAGTTCGCAAAATTATCTTATCGAATAATATTTACGACTTTGCTTCTATGTCAGGCAATCCGGTGACTGGTACTGAGGCAGAACTCTTCTATTCAGTCGCAATCGAAGCACACACCTATGTTGATATAATTGACTCTTTTGGACAATCATTATTCATCATTGAAAATCAGATACTCGAACCGGGAGAATATTCATCGAATATAGATGTCACTAATCTGTCGAGCGGTACCTACTTTGTGAGGATAGTCTCCGGACCTTTTACCAAAACGCTAAAACTCATGATTATCAAGTAATCAAGCCTTGCTCTACTGCTGTCTTGTACTCATCGCGATATCCTTTCACATAATTAATGTAATTATACGGTGTTTTGCTGACACGCTCAAATTCTTTGTCAGATAATTCACGTATTACCTTAGCAGGAACACCGGCAACTAATGTTCTTGGGGGGACAACAAATCCTTCTCTCACTACTGCTCCTGCACCCACGAGTGAATATTCACCAACTGTCGCACCGTCGAGTACTGCTGCACCGATACCTATAAGACAACCTTCTTTTAGAGTGCAACCATGAACACTGACAGAATGTGCCAATGATACATTCTTCTCGATAATCAGGGGCCAGACATTATTGGTCACATGCAGCATACACATATCTTGTATATTAGCATTTTCACCGATTCGAATATAGTGTACATCACCACGTATGACAGAATTGTACCATACCGATACATTTTCGCCTATCTCTACATCACCGATAATTTTTACACCTTCACATAAAAAAGCACTTGGATGTATTTTGGGTGTTATTCCGTGATGAGTTATAATGCTTGCGTTATTTCCCGATTCAAATTTCATATTGTATTTTCTTAAAATAAGTTCAACGAAGTTTGTGTAAAATTAATATTTGTCAATTTTGACGAACCAAAGAGTTTAATAGTTGCATCATCTGCCACTACCGGCTGCAAATAAAGAGGAGGGAAGTTTGATAGTGAATGATTCTTGACCAGTAATCCGTCAGATTTACGGAATATCAAGTATGCGGCACCATCTCCGGTGAATGAGGTTAAAGACAGGTATTTTTCACTAATTATTAATGGAGAAATCGGAGCGGCACCAAAATATAGTTTCCATGATTCCTTCCCGAATTTATCAAAAGAGAAAATTCCTGCTTTTACTTCGCCTACCCCGGAGCTTATGCCTGCAACATAACAATTGCCCATGTTGTCCACTGATACATTTTTACCCGGTAAGCTGGATTGGGAGTTCCATATTTCATTGCCATTTCTGTCGAAACAATATGTTTTCCCGAATCTGTCATCTTCGGTATCATAAGAACCTGAGACGTATATTCTACCCTTTGAATATACAGAGGACGATAATATTCGTGTTGATGTCAGTTCTTTTCCCCACAAGATATTACCGCCACTATCAATGCAAATCAACGAGTCATTAGCTCCGAATGAATTATTGGTCAGTGCTGAATAGATATTACCTGATGAATCGGCAGAAAAGCTTTTGACAACTGCAAGACTACTTTTAATACTCCATTTCAAGTTGCCCTCATTGTCATATTTGAAAATATCGCCGTCGTTTGTACCGATGTATATACAGTCATCAAGTGCTAATAAATCGGAATATGTCAATGCTCTGCTCTGTCTTACAGGCAAATCTTTAATCCATTTCAATTCAAGGTTTTCACTTAATGCATAAAACCTGTCATCTGATGCTATGAAATAAATATTTTGATTTTTATCAGCAGTCATGCCGGTAGCAGTTACATAAGAAGAGTCAATTTTAAAATATTTGTCGGCTGTATTGTTATTCAGTCTGATTATATTTCCATTTACTGTTGAGACAATCCAATATGGACTCTTTAATCTTAATGCTGTCTGAATTACTCCCGAAGAATCATCGGAAATCAGATTGTTTTCTACTGCAAGTTGAAGAGGGGTATTTCCAAAATGCTCGAAATTGTTTGTTCTTCCAATTCCGCCATTGAGGTTAAAATCATTTTCATTATATTCATAGTCTTCTGAGCATGACGATAAAAGTATGATTGACAGTAAAAATATAATTTTAATTTTCATGATATTTATCAAACTCATTTAAAGTTTTCTTCTCGATTAAATATTATTCGACGTTAAAATCTCTGTAAAATTATTTGCAGGGAGCTACTCGGAATTATATTTATTCGAATATGATTCCGGTGTCTGTTTGCACTTAGGCATAATATTTACATTTATTATTCATCACCGGCTCAAGGAATAAAATGAATTTGAAGGTTCCGGAATAAAGTAAATAATGGGTTTTTGTGTAATTTATGATTTAAGTATTTACACTGAAATTAAGGCGAATATTTGCCGATAGGTATAGAAATTCATTGTACATTAATCACGGAAGCACTTGAAAATAAAAGTATAAACTGTGTTTTGTCGGAGTTGAATTCAGTATTAGTACTTATGATAATAATTCTACATAGTACCTATTTTTGTAACGTTGAGTATTAGATAATTTAAATATTAATCAGGATATTGTTCATGAATTTGCTTTACGGAATAATTTTTAGAATTTCTGTGTTGTTGGCAATAACATTAGTAATGCCAATGAATCTTTTATCCCAAAAATTCATAATGAATACATCAGAAGCAACTTACAATGCTACCTGTGGCGGTGTGATAAAGATGAAGAGCAAAGACGCATCCATTGAAGTTAATAACGGAAACAATTTTGGGCAGGACACTGCTAATGCTATTATGGGTGTGGTGGATTGGAATGCAGGTGATGCGACTCAGACAGTGCAAGGCTTTTATTATGAGAGACTTGTTATTTCCGGCAATGCCGCCAAAACGGTTGAAGACGGAGTGTTTATAGTAGGGATTTCTTGTCCTACACCACTTGACCAATATGCTAATCTTGCCAACTATCCTTTTTATATCAGTAATAATAATGAAGATGTTACCTTCCAGGGTACATTTACTTATGCTTCAGATTCCGAACAAAGTATCTATCCTGTATCTGACAATGGTGATACTTATAACAATTTAGAGCTGACCGGAACCGGTACAAAGACTATCGAAGCAGGCGATATTATTCCTGTATCAGGTCTTATTGCTCTCGATGTAAGCTCCGAGCTTGATGTCGAAGGAACAATTAATGCGGGAGCTTCAAACTCTACTCTGGATGGAACAGTAAACGTAAGTGGCGACGGTATCTTTAATGCCGGTGACGGCGATATCGAATTTACCGGAGAATTGACTGTTGACGGTACTACTGCATCACTTAACGGCGGTGTCGGCAACATTACTTATTCTAATTCTGTGATTGTCGCTAACTCAGGTTCCATCAACGGTGCTGACGGTGATATGACTTTTGATGCAACCATCGGATTAAATGACAACGGGCAGATAACCGGAGGCTCCGGTCTCATCAGCTTCAATGATGTTGTTACTGTCAATGGTGCCGGTGCAGGATTTACTGTCGGTGACGGTAATATGGATTTTAATGATAACATTAATTTGACACAGGGTTCAATCACTGCTCCCGATAATGCTATCGGTGTTTTCACTGTAAATACCAATTCTACTCTTAACTTGAGTTCTAATAATTCCGTACTTGATTTCGGTGCAGCTACGAATTTAGTAATTACAGGTGTTATTAATAATAGTGGTGACGGTACCAATCTCGCTTTCGATTGCAGCTCGACAGTTACTTACAATGGTGTTGCAACTCAGGAGGTAATGCCTACTATTCTTAACAACAGCTATGGTAATCTCGTGCTTAATAACGGGAACAAGCTCGGCGGTACTGAATCTTACGGTAGTAATTTTTATCTCTGCGGCGATTTTGCTTATGACGCAGGTGTCGGTGGCGGTATCTTTGATATTTATAAGAATAATGTCAATCCGGGTACTATATTTATGACTAATGCCGAGAATGATATGCTATATACCGGCGATGAAGAGGTCAAAGGTACGATTACTCGTACTACTGATGCTGTTGCAAGAACCTATACATATCACAACAAAAATACTCAAATTAGTCTTGACGATGATGCTAATAATCCCACAGATATGACCTTGTTTGTAAATCAAGGTGTTAATTCTAATCCTAATTACAATGCTTCTTCCGATGTCAACAGAACCATCACTTTGAGCTACAATGCAACAAATGATTTTGAACTTGCGATGAAACTCGCTTACCTCGAATCGGAAGGACCTGACGCCGGCAATTGGACTGCTCCTTATGAGCAGAATAAACTTAGATTGTATGAGGCTGACAATGACGAAACCGAAAAAATCGGTACCGGTTCTGAGCCGGTTAGAACCCCTGCAAGCGGTTCTAACCTTGGAGCTGTTGAGTTAGCCGGCTTGGGTAGAGCGACTGCTAACGAGTTGCCTAACGGTATTGGTTTATTTGCTTCCGGTAATGATGTTCTGCTTCGTTCCGGTCCTACTACTTTTTATTCTATTGCTGCCGGCAGATGGACTAATCCGAATACCTGGGATGAAGGTATTCAGCCGACTGAAAATGATAATGTAGAAGTCAGACATTTGGTATATGTCGGGATTGACGGTCCTTTTGCAGGTACCGATGGCGGAGCTGATAATGTTGCGGTGAATAATACTCTCTCTGAGTTTGCTCACTACGGTTCGGATGCGGCAGCTTATGAAATAGTGATTGCCGAAGGCACCGGAGACCCCAATGTTAAGCCGGCTCTTATATTAGGAAATGAAGATAACGGCAATAATTATATCTTTAAAACTGCTAAAAATGACCCGAATGAAAATTCATTCACGAACAATAATACTTCTTCTCCTACTTTGCCTATCGCTTCAAATAAGGCTGCCTTTACTCAAGCTGGTGTTAACGGATTATGGATTACTTCTATCGGTATTAACGGTGCAAGTATCCCTTATCTGCAATCCTTCAGAATTGAAAATAACGGCTCTGTGTTTAACGAAGGTATAATTGAGGTTGGTGAATAAAAGCAAACCCGGTGTTTCGCTTTTGTCAATAATTGTTCGTTGAAATGTATTGCTATATAACTTATTGATATTTCTCGGTACTTATACTGAATTTTATTAATTATTTGTAACCGGGCATGATATTGTATCATTATATATTACTTGTTTTTTGATAATATATTTGATGAAAATACATTATCTATCGCTTTTCTGATGATTGCTGAAGATGAGTAATTTGATGCTGTCAATAGGTTCAAAAATCAGTAAATTTACTTATGATTTCACTTGTAGATTTATAATATTTTTGTTTCTGTATGATAAATAGTTTTGAAAATAAAAATTAATTTTTTAGTTTAAATGGAGTTTTGACAATGGATTTAATAAACAAGTACAAGATGCTGACGTACGCTCTGGTACTGGGTATCATTTTTGCTGTTTCTTCAGCCGGTGCTGCTGATTTTACGAATTCCTCGTCCGGTACCATTAATAATAAAGGTACACTGCGTATTAAAGGCGACAGGAATTTCAGAAATGCCGCTAATTATGAGAATATTATAAATGAGGGTACATTCGAGTTTACAGGTAACGGTAAGTTTACCGACGCTCCTGAAGAACCGCTAAATGACGATGAAGACGGATCAACTGCTCTCGGTAAAGATGCAACATGGAGAGTACCGGGTACAACACTCTGGTCAGGTACGGCCGCTCAAACACTACAACCAAGATGGTACGAGGATTTAAGTACAGATAATGGCGGTGTTAAGAGTTTTTATGATGGCAGTTTCTATGTCTCAGGTGTTTATGCGCCGCTTGATGGTGATAGAGACTATGGTACATCTAACTTTTACTATGATGGTAGCACAGCTCAATACATAGTTGGTGAAAATGGTATGATCGGTGATAATAATATTTACTATAATTTAATAGTTCTCAACGAGGGTGCAAAAACTGTACAAGAGGGGCAAACTGTAAATGTTTCGGATAGTGTTCATGTTGATGCATCAGCCACTTCTATATTGACAATTAATGGTGTTCTGAACTCCTTTAATAAAATGACTCAAGAGGCTTCTGCCGGAACTATAATCGTAGGACCAAACACAGGACCAAACACAGGACAATTATTACTTGGAGAAGGTGAATCTGTATTTAATAGTGTTGTTAACGTTGATGGTGTACTTGTTACAGAGGATGTGGGTCTTGCTAAATTCAAAAATAATCTGACTGTCAATACCGGTGGCCTTGTAAATATCAAATCAGGTGATGTTTTAATTGATACTAATGCAACATTGGCACTCGCAACAGACGCAAGTCTGGATGTTGATGCAGACCGTACGATGACA
>Ga0172382_10008697_pt1 | contig 14058 bp, 11 predicted proteins | sample Leawel138RmetaG_FD_122245 | JGI IMG/M metagenome (GOLD analysis project Ga0172382, IMG submission 122245) | Leachate microbial communities from a municipal landfill in Southern Ontario, Canada - Leachate well 138R metaG | ecosystem: Engineered > Solid waste > Landfill > Unclassified | place...
CGGCCCCGGCGAGACGACCCTCACCGGGCGCGACCTGCGGCTGTAGGCGCGGCGAGCGGCGGGGGGCTCCGGTGGCGTCGCGCCCCGGCCCATCCGGCGCGGGGTCGCGCAGGCGCGCGGCGCACCAGCTGTAAAAATACTACGGCCAGGGCGGCCAGGGCCGCGCAGGCGCGCGGCGCACGAGGGGCCCCGGGGGAACGTTCCCCCGGGGCCCCTTGCCGCGGGCGCGCCGGGCCGGGCCCGCTACTGCCCGTAGGGCCGTTTCTTGGCCCTGGCCACGGCGTACTTGCGCGAATCGATGCGGTACTTCTTCACCTTGTAGTTGACGATGCGGTAGCTGGCCTTGAGGTCGCGCGCGGCCTGGAGCATGTTGCCGCGCGACTTCTTGAGGGCGTCCACCAGGAGCTCCTGTTCGAAGCGGGCCACGGCCTCGCCGAAGGAGAGGTTGGTGTCCGTGGCCGAGCTCTCGGCGGTTTGCAGGCTGGGCGGCAGATGGTAGGTGCGGATGACCTCCTCGTCGCAGACCAGCACCGCGCGTTCCATGCAGTTGCCCAGCTCGCGGACGTTGCCGGGCCAGTGGTACTGGGCCAGCAGGTCGATGGCCGGGGTGGAGATGCGCTTGACGCTCTTGCCGTATTCCCCGGCGAAGTTGTCCATGAAGTGCTCGGCCAGGGGCAGGATGTCCTGCCTGCGTTCGCGCAGGGGCGGGATGAAGATGGGGAAGACGTTGATGCGGTAGAACAGGTCTTCGCGGAAGGTGCCCTCGGCGAGCATCTTTTCCAGGGAGCGGTTGGTGGCGCAGACCAGGCGCACGTCCACATGCAGGACCTGCTCGCTGCCCAGGCGCTGGATCTCGCGCTCCTGCACCGCGCGCAGCACCTTGGCCTGGGCGTCCAGGGACAGCTCGCCGATCTCGTCCAGGAACAGCGTGCCGCCGTGGGCCAGCTCGAACATGCCCTTCTTGTTGGCCACCGCGCCGGTGAAGGCGCCCTTCTGGTGGCCGAACAGCTCGGATTCCACGAGGTCGGCGGGCAGGGCCGCGCAGTTGAGCTTGATCAGCGGCTTGCCCGTGCGCGGGCTCACGCTGTGGATGGCCTCGGCCAGCAGCTCCTTGCCCGTGCCCGACTCGCCGCGCAGCAGCACGGTGGCCCGGCTGGGCCCCACCTGGGAAACCTGCTGGAGCACCAGGCGCATGGACTTGGACGCGGCCACGATATTGGGGTGGGCGTATCCGTCGCCTGTGGCGCCGGGGGTCATGCCCTGGGCCAGCAGGTGGCGCTGCATGGCCAGCTCCTCCTGGAGGGTGGCGGCCTCCCTGGCGACCATGGCCGCCACCACCTCCAGGAAGTTCAGGTCCGGGAGCAGCTGCTCCTCGGGGCCGGCGGGCAGGTCCACCGACAGGGTGCCCAGCACCTCCTTGCCGCCTTCGGCCTCGTTCATCACCGGCACGCAGATGAAGCCCAGGCGGGCCATCTCCTCCTTGGTTCGGCCGAAGGCCAGGTTGAGGAAGGACTCGTGGTCCTTCATCACCGGCACCACCACGGGCTTGCCCGAGTCCATGACCTGGCCCGTGACCCCCTGGCCCGGGGTGTAGGTCACCTGGGCGTACTTCTGCGAACCGTAGGTCACCGACAGGCGCATGGAGTTGGTCTCGGGGTCGAGGATGGTCAGCAGCGCCCGCTTGTAGCCGTGGTTTTCGCACAGGGTGCGCAGCAGGGACTTCAGGCCCGTCTGCATGGCGCCCCTGGGGGCCATTTCCCGGATCGCCTCTTTCAGGGTCGAGAAATAGCCGACCAGCGCGTCGGTGGGGATGGTGCGCGTCATGATCTGGGCTCCCGTGTCCCGTTTTATGCCGGGCGGACTTCCGCCACGCCGTATTCCACTGCCTTGAGGTTCATGTCCACGAGCTTGGGCTTCAGGGCCTTGCGCACCGAGGCCGCGAGGTCGGCGGGGGTCATGGGCACGGCCCCGGTGGCGCACAGGGCGCCCAGCAGGGCCAGGTTGCCGCATTGCAGGGCCCCGGCCTTGGCGCCCAGGGTCTGGCAGGGCAGGAACACGCTGCGCCCGGCGCAGGCCGCCACCCGGGCCCGGATCTCGTCGAGGCCCGGGGCGGTTTCGCGGCCCATGGTCACGCCGATGGCCGGGATGGACTCGGAGTTGCTGACCACCAGGCCGCCCGGGGCGAGGTAGGGCAGGGCGCGCAGGGTCTCCAGGGGCTCGAAGCCGAGCAGGATGTCGGCCTCGCCCCTGGCGATGCGCGGGCTCTTGAATCCGCCGATGAGCAGGGTGGACTCCACCACGCCGCCGCGCTGGGCCATGCCGTGGACTTCCCCGGCGGTGACCGCCAGGCCCTTGTCCATGGCCGCCCGCGCCAGCATGATGGTCGCGGTGAGCGTTCCCTGGCCGCCGACGCCGGTAAGGAAGATGCGGACCTTGGGCATTACGCGCTCCTCTTGCGGGCCTTGATGTCCTTGCAGATCTGCAGGCAGAACATGCAGCCCGTGCACTGGTGTTCGTTGATGGTCACCTCGCCGGCGGCGTTCACGGCGAAGGCCGGGCAGGCCAGGGTCGCCAGGCACTGGCGCACGGCCTCGCCCTGCCGGGCCACGGTGGCCACCATGGGCATGGTCTTCTTCATGGTCCGTCGGGCGAAGAGCACGCAGGGCTCCTCGGCGATGAGCACGCGCACCCCGGACTGGGCGCGCATCTCCTCGATGGCCTGCGCCGTGGCCTTGTAGTTGTACGGCGTGACCTTCTTCACGTTGCACACGCCGCAGCCGCGCACGATGGTCTCGATGTCCACCTGGCAGGGGTTCTCGCCGTGGATGGTCACGGAGACGCCGGGGTGGGGCTGGTGGCCGGTCATGGCCGTGGTGCGGTTGTCCAGCACGACCACCAGGAGGTCGTGGCGGTTGAACACGGCGTTGACCAGCCCGGTGATGCCCGAGTGGAAGAAGGTCGAGTCGCCGATGAAGGCGACCACGGGCTTGCTCTGCGCCTTGGCGAAGCCCGACCCGGCGGAAACCGACGAGCCCATGCACAGCAGGAAGTCCGCAGCCGACAGGGGCGGCAGGATACCCAGGGTGTAGCAGCCGATGTCCGAGGAATAGACCGCGTCGTCCCCGAAGGCCTGGCGCACGGCATAGTACAGGGCGCGGTGCGAGCAGCCCGCGCAGAGGTTCGGCGGGCGCATGGGCAGCGGCCCGGGGGCCTCGCAGGCCCTGGCCGCGGGCTGGCGCTTGCCCAGCACGCGGAACATGGCCGCGCGGACCTCGGCGGTGGAATACTCGCCCAGGCGGGTCAGGTCGGGGCCCTTGCCGTGCACGGCGAGGGTCAGGCCCTTGTCGTGGGCCAGGGCGCGCACGGCCTGCTCCACCAGCGGCTCGCCCTCCTCGACCACCAGGACCTTGGTCAGCCCCTTGAGGAAGCGGGCGATCTTCTTCTCGGGCAGGGGATAGGTCATGCCCAGGTCAAGAACCTTGAAGCGGCCCTTGAAGGGCGCCTCGTGGAGCACGTCGGCCACATAGGCCCGGGCCATGCCCGAGGCGATGATGCCGATCTCCCCGCGCCCGCGCACGGTGTTCCAGGGCGATTTCTCGACCTCCTGGGCGATCTCGTCCAGGGCCTTGAGCAGGGCGACGTGGCGCGCGCGGGCCACGGCCGGGATGGGCACGAAGCGCATGGGGTTCTTCTTGAACTCCGGGCCGTGCTGGGCGCCGGGGCGGTCGGCGAAGACCACCGGGCCGCGCACATGGGACACGCGGGTGGTGGTGCGCAGCATGACCGGCTGGCCGAAGCGCCGCGACAGCGCGAAGGCGTCGCGGGTCATGTCCTTGGCTTCCTGGGCGGTGCAGGGCTCGAACACGGGCAGCCCGCCCAGGCGGGCGTAGATGCGGTTGTCCTGCTCGTTCTGGCTGGAGTGGCAGCCGGGGTCGTCGGCGGACAGCAGCACCAGCCCGCCCGGGGTGCCCACATAGGTCATGGTCATCAGCGGGTCGGCGGCGACGTTGACGCCCACATGCTTCATGGTCACCAGCGACGGGGCGCCGGCCAGGGCCGCGCCGCCCGCCACCTCCAGGGCCACCTTTTCGTTGGTGGAGTACTCGAAGTGGAAGTCGCCGTCGGGGGCGATGCGGAAGAAGGTGTCGGGCACCTCGGAGGAGGGGGTGCCGGGATAGCAGGAGACGAAGGCCACTCCGGCCTCCAGGGCGCCGCGCACGATGGCCTCGTTGCCCAGGAGCAGGTGTGTTTCGCCGCCCTTGTTGTCCAGCAGCGGATGGGCCATGATGTTTACTCCGGTCTTTCCGTGGTTGCTGTTGGGCTAGGACGCGCTGGGCTGCGCGGCCCGCAGGGTCTTGATCTTGGCGGTGATGAAGGCGGAGCTGCCGCCCTGGTTCTCGGCCAGCATGGCTTCCCAGGCGGCGATGGCCGCGTTGGGGTCGCCAGCCTTTTCGGCCTCGTAGGCCAGGCGTTCGAGCAGCAGCATGGTGTACGCCTTGGGCAGGTTCTGGCGCATGCCCTCGAGGACGGCCTGGGCCTCGGCGTGGCGCCCCGCGCGGGACAGCTCGGCGGCCTGGCCGAAGCCGGGCACGGCGCCCAGGTCGGCCCCGCCGATCTGCGCCCAGACGGCGGCGGCGTCATCGTGGCGCCCGGCGGCGGAGAGGCTTGCGGCCTGTTCGAGCAGCGCGGTGGCGCGCAGGGATTCGGGGGCCTGGGCGGCGAAGGCGGCCAGGGCCTCGGCGCGCTTGGCGGGGTCGGCCTCGGCGACCAGGGCTCCCAGCTCGGCGCGGCTCTGCTCCAGGCGTGTCTTGGACACGGCCTTGTAGGCCGCCAGGGAGCCGACCACCAGCAGCAGGGCGGCCACCACGCCGACGATGAGCTTGATGTGGGCGACGATCCACTGCAACGCGGGGTGCAGCGACTCCTCCACCCCGGCCTCCAGGGCGTCCAGCGGAGACGGGGTTTGGGCGGCGGTTTTCTCGGTCATTGCCAGGGCGACCTCCATGCTATGGATGCAAGTTGACTTCGGGCGGAGTTTCCGCAACAAAAAACGGGCCCCCCGCAGGGGCTCTCCTGATGTACCCATGCTTTACAGAAATGTCAAAAGAACTTTTGCCCCGCCAGAGGCTGGCGGCGGCGTCTTCATTTCTGTAAAAGCTGTGTTTTCATGCACGAGAAATGCGCGGCGCACAACCCCCGCCGCGCCGCAGGAGGACACATGGATATCCGCAAGGAAATGACCGAGCTGGGCCGCCGGGCCAAGGCCGCGGCCCGGATCATGGCCGGGGCCGACTCGCGCGCCAAGGACGCGGCCCTGCTGGCCCTGGCCGACCTGCTGGAGGCCGAGGGCGCGGCCATCGCCGCCGCCAACGACCGCGACCTGGAGGCCGCCCGGACCGCCGGGATGGACGCCCCGCGCCTGGACCGCCTGCGCCTGACGGACAAGGTCGTGGCCGCAATGGCCCGGGCCTGTCGCGAGATCGCCGCCCAGAACGACCCCGTGGGCGGGGTCGACACCATGTGGCGCCGGCCCAACGGGCTGCTGGTGGGCCGGATGCGCATCCCCCTGGGCGTCATCGCCATGATCTACGAGTCGCGGCCCAACGTCACGGTGGACTCCGGGGCCCTGTGCCTCAAGGCGGGCAACGCCGTGATCCTGCGCGGGGGCAGCGAGGCGTTCCACTCCAACCAGTGCCTGGCCGGGCTGGTCCACCGCGCCCTGGCCGGGGCGGGCCTGCCGGCCGACGCCGTGCAGCTCGTGCCCACCACCGACCGCGCCGCCGTGTCGGCCATGCTGAAGCTCGACCAGTACATCGACGTGATCATCCCGCGCGGGGGCGAGGGGCTCATCCGCGCCGCGGTGGCCGAGGCGACCATGCCCGTGCTCAAGCACTACAAGGGCGTCTGCCACGCCTATGTGGACGCCGGGGCCGACCAGGACCAGGCCCTTGAGGTCGTCTTCAACGCCAAGGTCCAGCGCCCGGGCGTGTGCAACGCCCTGGAGGGCCTGCTGGTCCACGCGGACGAGGCCGGGGCCTTCCTGCCCCGGGTGGCCCGGCGCCTGGGCGGGGCGGGGGTCGAGTTCCGGGCCTGCCCCCGGGCCCTGCCGCTTCTGGGGGCCACGGCCCGCCCCGCCGGGCCCGACGACTTCGGCCAGGAGTTCCACGATCTGGTCCTGGCCGTGCGCGTGGTGGATTCCATGACCCAGGCCCTGGACCACATCGCCGAGCACGGCTCCAACCACACCGAGATCATCCTGACCCGCGACCACGGCCGGGCCATGCGCTTCCTGCGCGAGGCCGACGCCTCCATGGTCGCGGTCAACGCCTCGTCGCGCTTCAACGACGGCGGCGAGCTCGGCCTGGGCGCGGAGATCGGCATCAGCACCTCCAAGCTGCATTCCTACGGCCCTATGGGCGCAACGGAGCTGACCAGCACCAAGTTCGTGGTCTTCGGCGACGGGCAGGTGCGCGCCTAGATGGGCGCCGTGGCGCAGGGCGGGCCCGGGGTGGGCATCCTGGGCGGGTGCTTCAACCCCGTGCACAACGGGCATCTGCGGCTGGCCATCGAGGTCCGCGAGCAGCTCGGCCTGGAGCGCGTGGAGCTGATGCCCGCCCATGTGCCGCCGCACAAGTCCGGCGAGGGCATGCTGCCCTTCGCCCTGCGCGCGGCCCTGGCCGAGGCCGCCGTGGCGGGGGTTCCCGGGCTGGCGGTCTCGCGCCTGGAGGCCGAGCGCCCCGGGCCGTCGTACACCGTGGACACCCTGGCCGCCCTGCGCGCGGCGCGGCCCGGGGTCCGGCACTGGTTCATCCTCGGCGCGGCGGACCTGCCCGGCCTGCCGGCCTGGCGCCGGGGCCTGGAGCTGCCCGCCCTGTGCGACCTGGCCGTGGCCGGGCGCGGCGAGGCCGGGCCCGAGGCCGTGGCCGCCTTCGTCGCCGCCCACTGGCCCGGGGCCGGGCCTGACGGCGCCGGGGGCTGGCTCCTGCCCGGGGGCGGGCGCCTGCGGCCCGTGGCCCTGCAACGGCTGGATATCAGCGCCTCGGACGTGCGCGCGCGCTGGCTGGCCGGGCGCTGCCTGGCCGGGCTGGTGCCCGCCGAGGTGGCGCGCCTGCTCGACGCCGCGCGCCACGCCGCGCGCGCCGCCTGGAGCTGACCGCCCGGGCGCGGGCCAGGATCGAAAACCAGAAGGCCCGGGGCTGCCGGGCCGGGAGGTCGACGCCGTGTTCGAGACGCCCGCCAAGAAAATCCGCGAAGACATCGCCCGGGCCCGGGTCGCCCTGGGCCGGGACGAGCTGCCGCGTGCCCTGGGCCATCTGCTGGACGCCGTGCGCGCCCTGGGGGCGGCGCAGGTTTTCGGGCGCGAGAAGGCCGAGGTCCAGGCCCATCTCCAGGACTGGCTGCGCGAGTTCAACCGCCATCCGGCCGTGAAGAGCCATTATGCGGCCAAGGGCGTCCACGTCACTCCGTATGTGAAATACAAGGGCGGGGCCGAGGCCGCCCTGGCCGGGGCCCTGGCCGGGCTGCTGGACGAGCTGGAGAACCGGGACCGCCAGGAGGCCCACCGCGCCGAGGAGCGCCGCGCCCGGCACAAGGAGGAGCTGCTGGCCGGGGCCCAGGCCGCCCTGGACGCCGGGGAGTTGCCCAAGGCCAAGGCCCTGCTGCGCCGCGCGGGCGAGGAGTTCGGCCAGGAGCCGGGCCTTTTGGCCGACTGCGGCCAGCGCCTGCTGCGGGCCGGGCTGTTCCTCGACGCCGGGGAGATGCTGGAGCGGGCGGTGGCCCAGGACCCGCGCGACAGCCGCGCCCTGGCCGGGGCCGTGCAGGCTTACGGCGCCGCCCGCGAGTTCCCCAAGGTCGAAGCCCTGTACCTCCAGGCCCTGCAAACCTTCGGCAACCACCCGCGCACCCTGCTGCACATGGCGCGCATGTACATGGAGTGGCGCAGGTTCGACGACGCCTACGACTGCGCCCGCAAGGCCCGGGAGGCCGACCCGGGCCTGGACGAGGCCCAGGCCATCATGGACCAGGCGGGCAGGCACATCTTCACCCGCTGAGGCTGCCGACCCCTTTGCCCCCGGGCCTTCCCCGCCCTGGCCCCTTCGGCCCTGATCCTCCCCCGCCCCGCCGCCCGCCCGGCCCGCAACAAGGCCAGCCCCCGCGGCCGGGGCCGCGGGGGCTGGAATATCCGGCCCGGTCCGGGGCCGCTCCCTGGGCGCCGGGGCCGGACGTAACGACCATCGCGCCGTCCACCTGGACGGGGGGCCGCTCCCCGGGCGCTGGAGCCGGACGGCGAACATCCGGAAGCCATACAACTCAGATACGGCCGCTCCCTGGGCGCCGGGGCCGGACCCCGGCTCCGGGGGGCGGGCCGGAACCGGCCCGCAGCGGCTAGGCCTGGGCGTCGTCCCCGGCCTTGCCCTTCTTGAAGGTGATCAGCGGGCAGTTCTTGCAGATGTCGCCGCCGGGGAAGGGCTCGCCCAGGCGGGTGATGGACGCGCCGCCCTTTTCGGCCACGCGTTCCTCCAGGCGCTTGACCACGCCCATGAGCTGGGCGCCGGGGATGGAGACGTTGATCTCGCCGCGCTCGGTCTTGCCCGCGTTGTAGCTGCCGCTGCACGCCAGGTACAGGTTGGCCTGGTTGGCGTTGAAGGCGAAGACGTTGCCGCCGCAGGCCGCCGAGTTCATGGTCACGTTCGGGCGCAGGGGGTGCACGTCGTGGGCGGCCATCCAGTCGTCCAGGATGTGGTAGGCCTGCATGTTGTCGCAGTAGAAGTGGACCACGTCGGGCTCAAGGACGCTCTTGGCCAGCGGGGTCACGGCCACGGCCAGCAGGCGGCCTTCCTCCAGGCGCGGCTTGGTCTTCACGAACTTCTCGGCCTGCTCCATGCTGGTCACATACTTGCGGTGGCTCTTGATTTCGCCCTCGTCCAGGGGCTTCCAGCCGAAGACGAACTTGGCGTTGGTGCAGCCCAGGCGGTCGGGCTCCATGAGCACCGGGATGCCCTCCATGCGCGCGCCGATCTCGGCCTGGCAGAAGGTCAGGGGCTTCACGGGCAGGTAGTATTCCGTTTCGGCCTTGAAGCGCTCCAGCTCGGCCTCGTCGAAAAAGAACTTCACGGCGACGGGGTAGTGCATCAGCCGGAGTTCGTTCATCAGGACGGATTGCATGTGGGCGTTCTGGGACTGGGACTGGGACATGGGGTGCCTCCTCGCGTGATTGGACGGCCACGGGGCGCGACGCCGTCCGGCTGATGTGTGTTGCTTCCTGTTCGCCCGTGAGCGCGCCGCGCCCTGGACAGTGCGGCGGACGAGCTGCACGCCGTCCTGCCCCCGCGCGCGGGCGCGCCGCACAGGGGCCGTGTATGCCGGGGGCAGGCCGTTGTCAGCGCTTTGCGGGCACTTGTTATTTTTGTAACAAGTGCCTGTTTTTATTATGCTCTTCATAGCCGAAGACAGGCCCCGGACATGTCCGGGGCCTGTCTTGGCGTGCGCGCCGTGCGCCGGGGGGCGGGTGCCGTGCGCGGGGTGCGGGGGGCCGTGCGCCGGGTGCGGGCTGGGGCCTCCACCCGGCGCGCGCCCCGCGCGGGGGAGCGGCGCCAGGGCCGGGGCGACTGCCGCCGGGGGCGCGCGGTCGGCCCGGCGGCTAGCGGGTCAGGCGGCGGTACTTCATGCGGTGGGGCTGGTCGGCCTCCTTGCCCAGGCGGCGCTTGCGGTCCTCCTCGTAGTCCGAGTAGTTGCCGTCGAACCAGACCACCTGGCTGTCGCCCTCGAAGGCCAGCATGTGCGTGGCGATGCGGTCCAGGAACCAGCGGTCGTGGCTGATGACCAGGGCGCAGCCGCCGAAGTTGAGCAGGGCCTCTTCCAGGGCGCGCATGGTGTTCACGTCCAGGTCGTTGGTGGGCTCGTCGAGGAGCAGCACGTTGCCGCCCTCCTTGAGCATCCGCGCCAGGTGTACCCGGTTGCGCTCGCCGCCCGAGAGCACGCCGACCTTTTTCTGCTGGTCGGCGCCGGTGAGGTTGAAGCGCCCGATGTAGGCCCGGGAGTTGACCTCGCGTCCGCCCAGGTCGATGAGGTCGCGCCCGTCGGCGATGACCTCGAAGACGGTCTTGTCCGCCTCCAGGGCGTCGCGGCTCTGGTCCACATAAGCCAGCTTGACGCTCTCGCCGAGCTTCACGCTGCCCGCGTCGGGCTGTTCCTGGCCGGTGATCATGCGGAACAGGGTGGTCTTGCCCGCGCCGTTGCCGCCGATGATGCCCACGATGGCGCCGGGGGGCACGGCCAGGCTCAGGCCGTCCAGGAGCAGGCGGTCGCCGAAGCTCTTGGTCACGCCGTCCAGCTCGATGACGCTCTTGCCCAGGCGCGGCCCGGCGGGGATGTATATTTCCAGGTCCTTGGCCAGCTTCTGGCGCTCCTGGGACACGAGCTCGTCGTAGCGCGAGACGCGCGCCTTGCTCTTGGCGTGGCGGCCCTTGGGCGCGGTGCGGATCCACTCCAGCTCTTTTTGCAGGGTCTTGCGGCGCTGGTCCTCGCTTTTTTCCTCGTTGGCCAGGCGCTTTTCCTTCTGCTCCAGCCAGGAGGTGTAGTTGCCCTTCCAGGGGATGCCCCGGCCGCGGTCCAGCTCGAGAATCCAGCCGGCCACGTTGTCCAGGAAGTAGCGGTCGTGGGTCACGGCGATGACCGTGCCCGGGTAGCGTTGCAGGTGCTGCTCCAGCCAGGCCACGGACTCGGCGTCCAGGTGGTTGGTGGGCTCGTCCAGCAGCAGGATGTCCGGCGCGCGCAGAAGCAGGCGGCACAGGGCCACGCGGCGGCGCTCGCCGCCCGAGATGACGCCGACCGGCGTGTCGGGCGGGGGGCAGCGCAGGGCGTCCATGGCCTGCTCCAGGCGCGAGTCCAGGTCCCACGCGCCGCAGGCGTCGAGCTTGTCCTGCACTGCGGCCTGCTTGTCCAGCAGCTTCTGCATCTGGTCGTCGTCCATGGGCTCGGCGAAGCGGGCGTTGATGGCCTCGAATTCGGCCAGCAGGTCCACGATCTCCTGCACGCCCTCGCGCACGACCTCGATGACGGTCTTGTCCACGTTCACCAGGGGCTCCTGCTCCAGGTAGCCGATGGTGTAGCCGGGGGCGATGTCGGTCTTGCCCTCGAAGTCGGTGTCCACCCCGGCCAGGATCTTGAGCAGGGAGCTCTTGCCCGAGCCGTTCAGGCCGAGCACGCCGATCTTGGCGCCATAAAAGTAGGACAGGGAGATGTCCTTCAGGACGGGCCGCTGCTGGTGGTGCTTGCTGACCCGGTACATGGAATAGATGATCTTGTCAGGTGCGTCGCTCATGATGGTCATGCCTCGCCCGAAGGCGGGTTTGAGGTTGGCGGGCGGCGCGCCCGCGAGGCCCTTATACCTGAGGTCCGGGCGCAGTCAATGCCGGGGAAAAGGGGGCGCCGGGAGAAAAAACGGCGCGGGACTAGAACGGCAGGGCGCCGTGGTCGGCCAGGATCTTGATGCCGATGCCCAGCAGGACCACCCCGCCCAGGACCTCGGCCGCCCGGCCCACGCGCCTGGCGCGGGCCATGGTCCGCCCCAGGCGCATGCCCAGGGCGGTGAAGCCCAGGGCCACCGCGCCGATGACCAGGGCGGGCCACCAGACCGGGATGCCCAGCACCGACAGGGACAGGCCCACGGCCAGGGCGTCGATGCTCGTGGCCACCGAGAGCATGATCAGGGTCATGCCCCGGGTGGGGTCGCAGGTCGGGCGCCCGTCCTCGTGGTCGCGCAGGGCCTCGATGATCATCCTCGCGCCGATGTAGGCCAGCAGCGCGAAGGCCACCCAGTGGGCCCAGGCCTCCACCCAGTGGCGCACGGTTGCGCCCAGCAGCCAGCCGGTGATGGGCATGAGCGCCTGGAACAGCCCGAAATGCCACGCCAGGCGCAGGGTCTGGCGCAGGGTGGCGCAGCGCAGGGCCACGCCGGTGGCGATGGCCACGGCGAAGGCGTCCATGGCCAGGGCGATGGCGGTGAGCAGCAGTTCCAGGGCTTGCACGGCGGCTGTCCGGGGTTGAGGGTGGGCGGGAAGGTGGTTCTAGCCGCCCCGGCGGGGCTTGTCCACCCCGGGGCGGAGCGGGAAATGCCCTGTTTTGGTTTTGCCTTCCCCTGGCGGGGCGAAGCTGCTACCTTCATGGTAGGACTCTCCCCGGTTTTCAACCGGGCCGTGGCGCGCGGAGGCTGTGAGCCCCCGCGCCCCGGCCCGCAATGTCCAGGAGGACGACCATGACCAGGAAGCACAAGACGCTCACAGGCGCCTTCGGCAGGCCGGTTGCCAACGACCTGAACTCCAAGACCGCCGGGCCCAGGGGCCCGGTGCTGATGCAGGACGTGCACCTGTTGGAAAAACTCGCCCACTTCGACCGCGAGCGCATCCCCGAGCGCGTGGTTCACGCCAAGGGCGCCGGGGCCTACGGCCACTTCGAGGTCACCGCCGACGTGACGCCCTATACCCGGGCGGCGTTCCTGTCCCGGGTGGGCAAGCGCACCGAGGTCTTTGCGCGCTTCTCCACCGTGGGCGGCGAGAAGGGCTCCGCCGACGCCGAGCGCGACCCGCGCGGCTTCGCCGTGAAGTTCTACACCGAGGAGGGCAACTACGACATGGTGGGCAACAACACCCCCGTGTTCTTCATCCGCGACCCCCTCAAGTTCCCGGACTTCATCCATACCCAAAAGCGCAATCCGCGCACCAACCTCAAGGATCCCGACATGTTCTGGGATTTCCTGTCCCTGACGCCGGAATCCATCCACCAGGTGACCATCCTGTTCTCCGACCGGGGCACCCCGGCCACCTACCGGCATATGAACGGCTATTCCAGCCACACCTACCGCTGGTACAACGCCAGGGGCGAGACGTTCTGGGTCCAGTACCATTTCAAGACCGACCAGGGCATCCGCAACCTGACGGGCCCCCAGGCCCGCGAGATGTGCGCCGTCGATCCCGACCACGCCACCCGCGACCTCTTCGAGGCCATCGAGCGCGGGGACCATCCGTCCTGGACCCTGGAGATGCAGATCCTGACCCCCGGGCAGGCCCGCGACCTGCGCTGGGACGTGTTCGACATCACCAAGGTCTGGCCCCACGGCGAGGTGCCGCCCATGACCGTGGGCAAGCTGGTCCTCGACCGCAACCCGGTGAACTACTTCGCCGAGGTGGAGCAGGCGGCCTTCAATCCCAGCAGCTTCGTGCCCGGCATCGGCCCCTCGCCGGACAAGATGCTCCAGGGCCGCCTGTTCTCGTACCACGACACCCACCTGCACCGCCTGGGCCCCAACTACCACCTGATCCCGGTCAACGCGCCCAAGGCCGCGCCCGAGGCCAGCTACCAGCGCGACGGCTTCATGCGCACCGACGACGGCGGCGGCGCAGGCCCGAACTACTGGCCCAACAGCTTCGGCGCCCCGGGGCCCGACCCGGCCGTGGCCGAGCCGCCCCTGCCCATCGAGGGCCCGGCTGCGCGCCACGCCTACGAGCTTGTGGACGACGATTTCGTCCAGGCCGGTGCGCTTTATTCCAAGGTTATGACCGAGGCGGACCGCGTCAGCCTCGTGGCCAACATCGTCGGGCACCTGGGCGGCGCCTGCAAGCGCCTGCAACTGCGCCAGGCCGCGCTGTTCCTCAAGGCCAACGAGGACTATGGCGCCCGCGTGGCCAGGGGCCTGGGCCTGGACCTGGCCCAGGTGCGCGCGCTGGCGGCCATGACCCAGGAGGAGCGGGTGGCCGCCACGGCGCCCTGATCCCGTCCTTCCGCGCCCGGCGACGGGCCGGACATCGTCGAGGCCGGACCCCGGGCGCGGGGTCCGGCCCTTTCGCGTCCTGGCGCCCGGGGGCTCCGCTCCCGGCACCGGGGGGAGGGGCTTCCCGCGCCCTCCGGTCCGCAGGGGGCGGTTTTCCCGCGCCCCCTGGCGCCGGGGCGGGCGAAAATTTTCCCCGGGCGGACGGTAGCTTTTAATTGAAAATGATTGTAGGACTCAATCTCATCTTTCGGGTTGCCCAAGAAGGAGGCAGGAGAATGCAGATGCGAACC
>Ga0172382_10008698_pt1 | contig 14057 bp, 9 predicted proteins | sample Leawel138RmetaG_FD_122245 | JGI IMG/M metagenome (GOLD analysis project Ga0172382, IMG submission 122245) | Leachate microbial communities from a municipal landfill in Southern Ontario, Canada - Leachate well 138R metaG | ecosystem: Engineered > Solid waste > Landfill > Unclassified | place...
AATAATCCGAGACTCCTGATTTCATCACTGCAAGTTTCTTTTGCAAAATTTATTAGTCTGTCAGAAATGTCACCGGCTTCCTCAAGGCTCAAGTCCCTTTTAAAGATTGTGATTAACTCAGGGAAATCCTTTTTTAATATTGTTATGGCTTTATCCATGTCATCAGGCACTAATGTTGAATTTCTCTGACTTGTATCGAGAATATCTTGATGAGAAGTAATCAATTCATAATCAATATATTTTGATAATTCGAAAATATATTTTTCGATTGTTGAATTATTTGATATACATGAACAAATATTATAGTGCTTTAATATTTCATGGAAATTATCTATTTTTTCGGTTAATAGTATAATCGGTACATTGGAATTAGGGAAGTAATGACTATAACTTTCAAATTCCTCAATATTGCCACTCTCGATTATTATCAAATCAACCTCATCAGGTAATATTACAAGTTCTTCTACAGAACTGAAACACATTACAGTAGCGAGCGTATCATCGAAAATCCTATTTATAAAATTTTTGACTCTATTGCTTACAAAACTTATAACCCTGCATTCAGTAAACTTCACCGAAAATAAATCGTATAGACCTAAATCGGCAGCATCTGTTGATGTAGATATCTGTACATCATCGAATATAACCTTAAATTTTGAACCGATACCTACTTTGCTTTCAAGTTCAATTCTACCATTCATGAGCTCTGCTAATCTTTGGCTGATGGTAAGTCCTAATCCGGTACCACCGAAACGTCTGTTATTCTGCCCCTCGGTCTGCCTGAATGCTTCAAAAATTATTTCCTGTTGATTTTCTGGAATACCTATACCAGTATCTGAAATTCTGATACTCAGCTTGCTCTTTTCACTTGATTCGCAGCCTTCATAATCAATTGAAATCAGCACATATCCTGAGTCTGTAAACTTGATTCCGTTACTGATAAGATTCAGTAAAATTTGTCTGATTCTTATTTCATCCATAATCACAAATTGAGGGACATTATCACATATGTAATGAAGTAAACGAATGTTCTTTTCTTTTGCCTTCAAGTTCATAATATGGAATAATTCGCGACATAGTTTGAATAAATCTACTACTTCATTTTGAATCAGCAATGTTCCAGACTCAATCTTAGACAGGTCTAAAATATCATTTATCATGGAAAGCAGAGTTTTACCCCCTGATATGATGCCTTGTGCATAACCGAGCAACTTTTGGTCCTTTTCACGTTCTGTTATTATCTCTGCAAATCCGAGAATTGCATTCAAAGGAGTTCGAATTTCATGGCTTATATTAGCTAAGAACTCGGATTTTGTTCTATTTGCTGAAACGGCTATGTTTTTTGCTCCGATCAGCTCCCTTTGTATCTGTAAATTCTTTTCAATCTCAAGTCCAAGTTCATAAGATTTTTGCTCCATCTCAACAGCATATTCTTTGATTTTCAGCTCAGCCGATTTCCTGTCACTTATGTCATTGATTATAAAAGCAAACTGCGGATTACCTTCATTACTTATAGATAGATACGACAGTACAACATCATGATATTGAATGATTCCATTATCCTTTGAAATGAATTCAAAATTCACGGAACCACGTGATTCGAAAGACTCCATATATTTCATTTTCCAAATTGACAGATAATTCTCTTCGGAGTCTGTATCTGCCAAAGCTACCCAAGGATAATCCGATTCATTCTTACCAATCCTTTTCATTAATGATTTATTGCCGGACAGGTGAATTATTTCTGAGAAATTGTTGCGTAACTCCACTACACCCATATATAAAGGATTCACATCATAAAAACCGGTTATTAGACGATTTTTCATATTAAGCTCAGATTCTACTGTCTTCGAATCTGTAATGTCGTAAACAGTACCGTCTATCCTGACCGGTTTGCCGTTTTCAAAGACTATTTTGCTATTATTATGAACCCAGCGAATTTCACCGTCAGCTCTTTTAATACGGTAGTCTAATTTGAAGTAGTTTGTTTCCGAAACCATGGCAAGATGTCTGTTTACAAGTTCCTTATCATCATCATGGATAATCTCAAACCAAAGGTTGGGATTATCATAGAATGCTATTGCGGGTAACTTATAAATTTGCTCTGTATGGTTGCTTATGAAATTTATGTTGCCCGACATATTCAAAGAAAAAATAACTTCATCAACAGAATTCAGGATTGAGGAAAGCATTTCTTCACTTTTCTGCAAATTGATTTTGGCATTGATACTGCTGCTCAAATCACTGACGAGTGCAATGATATATTTATCCGAATAAGGTATTAATTTATACCGGAAAGTTTTATTCAAATAAACAGATTTGTAGTAGTCTTTGAGGATTTGTCCGCTCTTGATGATTGAGCGTATTTTTATTAACAGTATATCATTGCCGAACTTGGAATTTTCCATTAAATTTATATTGAGATATTCCTCTTTATCTATACCTAATTGATATTTTAATGAATCATTTGCATAAATCGGAACAAGACTGACAAGCTCATGATTTGCATCTGTCTCAACTTCGACAATACACAAGCCTTCCCTAATATTCTCAAACAAAACTTCAGGAAAATCAATAAATAATTTTCCCAATTCCGGTTTAAATTCTAATATTTCTTTTAGTTCTGCCAAATAATTAATATGATTTTTACATTTATCCTTGATAATATTAGCAATTTAGTATATTTTTTTAATTTAACAAAGAAAAATATGAATATTAAGCAATCCCCCACCTAAAAAAAAACCTTCTCAGATTATGTTGAGAAGGTTTTTTTCAATTTCGCTTATTCCATTTTCTTCTTGACAGCTTCTAGCTTATCGGTATCACCCATTTCAGAGTATATACGTAACATATTAAGGTAATACTGTTCCAGTTTATCCGGTTCGAGAGACATCTCAATTGCTTCTAAGTTTCTTACGATTTTCTTGAGATTATCCTGTTCATCGAGAACTTGATAAATATTTGCAAGTTCAGACAGAATAACCATATCATTTTCAAAATTTTTAGATTCAAGAGATTTTGAAAAATGTTTTGCTGAAGACCTGAGATCAGGCAAATATGCTTCAGGATCAATTTTATAGTTTTTGTCATTATCCTTTTTATCTTGTTCAGCTCTTTGTTTAAGACTTGCTCTATTTTTATATGCAGAAGCAAGGTTTCTGTGAGCTCTGTCAAAGTTCGGGTCAAAAGACAAAGCCTTCTCATAAGTTCCGATAGCGTCGTCAAAACGCTGGAGATTATGATAAAGGTCAGCTAACTGTGTTATAAACAATGTATTCTTGGGATCTCCTTCAATCAGAGTTTCTATTGTCTTTATCGCTTCTTCTGTCTTACCAAGCTCCTGGTAAACATTGACCATCATAGCATATACTTCGGCATTAGTAGGGTCAAGGTCAAGATGAATCTTGATATATTTCAGGGCATTATCATAATCTTTCTTGAAATAATAGTGCTGTGCTAAATAATCAACAGGTCTGAGATTTAAGTCTGTCCTAAGTACACGTTCCGAAGGAAGCCAATGCTGTGGCGGGTCAAATTTCCAACCTACTACTACAAATTTACCCTCAACTACTTCGGAATAAATAAATGCATCCTTTTCATCAACTTTGAATATGTCCGTTGATGTTGAATCACCTTTTTGATTAAGTCCGGGCATAGATTTGGTTAAGCCGAACTTACTGAAATTGTCAAGCATGTCTTGTCTGAGTAAACCTTTGTATAGACCATTTTTAACACCGAATTTATAATTCTTGTCGAACTTATCCATATATTCGGTATATTCCTTCAATGCATTTTCTTGGTCATTTTTCAATTCGTAAACTGTTGCCTTCAAATTAATGAATTCGAGGAACTCAGGTCTGATAGAATGTCCGATTTCAAAATTAACAAGTGCCGAGTCTAATAAAGCGGCATTCTTATTGGACAAATAAGCACCGTACTGATTCAGTCCGGTATTATAACAGTCAATCCACAAACTGTGTACTAAATCTTTCATTTTACCGGTTAAATTTGGATCTTGAGAATATTCCAAAGATTTTAATGCATTTTTTGCTGCTTCTTTTCTGTTTTTTTGGACAAAATTGATGTCGGCAAGAAGGGCATAAGCTTCTGCACTCTTTGGATTCATCTCAATTTCTTTATTCAAAGATTCGATTGCTTCATCATATTGCTGACTTTTCATTTTCACTTTGGCGGTTGTTATATTCCTCGATGAGCATTGAAAACTCTGGAATAATACAGCCATAACAAGTAAGGAGGCTAATAAAACTAATAACCTTTTCATAGAATTTCTCCAATATTTTTATTCATGATTATGTCTATTTTATATTAAATGATAATTGCTTAATTAACAATAACAAAAATAAAGAATTATTTTTAATTATAAGGCATTAAGGTGTAAATATTCCATCATTGAAACATTATCACCTCTGTAATGCAATTTTTTTCTCAAATAATTGCAAAGCTACACCTGCAATTTGGTCCATGTTATAATACTTATAATCTGCAAGTCTTCCCACAAATAATACTTTATCATTGAGCTTATCTGCTTCAGATTTGTATTTAGCAAAAAGCTCATTGTTATCAGTCTTCGGGACCGGATAATAAGGTTCGTTTAACCCCCTGACATAAGCCTGAGGATATTCGAATGCTACGCTTGTCGAGTCATGTTTTTGCTGTGTCAGGTATTTAAACTCTGTTATACGTGTATAATCATAATTATTCGGATAATTAATCTGACCTGCTTCTTGAAACTTATCAGTCTGAAAAGTCTTGATGTCAAACTGAAGACTCCTGTACGGCAACTCTCCATGCATATAGTCAAAGAAATAATCTAACTGTCCCGTATAAATCATCTTATCATATTTGATGTAATCAAGTGCTTCTTTGTAATCAGTCTTCAGTAGAATTCTAATATTGGGATGTGAAAGAATTCTGTTAAACATGGCGGTATAACCATCAGCGGGTAATGCCTGATAAACATCTTGAAAATATCGGTCATCTCTTGATATATGCACCGGAACTCGTGAAGTAACATTATAATCAAGTTCTTCAGGTTTAAGATTCCACTGTTTCACGGTATATCCGTAGAATACATTCTTATAAATATAATCAGCCAAAAAACTTAAATCCTCATCTTTTACTTCCTTCATTTTTAAAATCGGAATCTTCAATCCGAAACCATATTTCTCGATTAGCTTCTTCTCCAATTTGGCTGAATATGTCGGCGGAAAAAGGGCATGAAGTGAGTTCAAATTGAATGGTACCGGTACCGTCTTACCATCAACTACTGCTTTTACGTGGTGAACATAAGTATTCCAAGATGTAAAGCGTGAAAGATAATCCCAGACCTTTTTTGAAGATGTGTGAAAAATATGAGGACCATATTTATGAACCAGTATGCCGTTTTCGTCGTGGTAGTCATAGGCATTGCCGGCAATATGACTTCTTTTGTCTATCACAAGAACTTTCTTGTCAAGTTCAGTTGCAATTCTTTCGGCAAGTATGGCTCCTGCATAACCTGCTCCGACTATCAGATAATCAAACTTCATTTATTAGTTATATTAATTTATAATATTCATTTTAGTAATTATTAGTTAACTCAAAAATGGACTAATTATTATTTTTATGTACCATATTGTGAAACAACGCCACCTGCTATTTGATAAACTACTATAAAATCCGAGATTGACTTTATCGGTTTGAAAGTTTATTATAGACTTTTTCTTGAAGAATCTTCTCAACTTTCACTACTTCCGAAGATACAATAGAAACACCTGTTAGAACTACATCTGACCAATTAAAATTCAAAATTAAATCAATCATTTTGTTCATTCTGCTTCAACGATTTTTCACTTTATCGGGATTATTTTTAATATAATTTTCCCAATTCGATGAAGAAACGCTCGTTGTATTGCGTCTGAGTGCATGACAAATAGCGATTGACAGAGCGTCGGTTGCATCAAGAAATTCATGCGTCTCTTCAATGGATAGAAGTTTTTTTACCATATACTGCACCTGCTCCTTTGCGGCGGCACCCTTACCTGTAACAGATTTCTTGACTTCGAGCGGTGAATATTCTCTGATTGGAATTTCCCTTAAAGTAACAGCAAGCATGGCAGCAGCACGAGCATGTGAAAGTTTCATCATGGATTGAACATTTTTTCCGTAAAATATTGATTCAAATGAGCTCTCGTCCGGTAATGTCCGTTCTACAAGAGAACTCATTCTTTCAAAAATATGTTTCAGTCTTAGCGGGAAAGTCTCTTCTTTCTTAGCTGCTTTTATGACGCCGTATTCTACGAGGGAAAATGTTTTTCCGTTAAAATCAATAACCCCGTATCCGCAAATTACAGATCCGGGGTCAACACCGAGAATTCTCATGATTACTACCTTATAGCAAAAGGATGACTGCGTTCTCTATCAGGCATCGGCTTTGCAAAGTTGAATCTGTAAACCAACTCGATAGCTGCTCGAGCGTCATCAATTCCGTAACCTTCTCCATTAATAACTTTATCATATACAATAGTATGTAAGTCAGTAAACCCATCAGAGAATTCCACTTCCTGTCCATCAATCTTAATTGAACGGTAAGTTCGCTGATTCTTTTCCCGAGCTTCATCAGGTAAATCATTGTCATCAATAGATAAAAACCAGCGGATATTTGCGTTTTCGAGTTCTATAAATCCTGAAGCTTTATTTTCTTCGAATAAGTGTACTCTATAATCTTGAGTCTGACCAAAAATCCATAACAGCATATCAAAAAAATGAATCCCAATATTTGTCGAAATGCCACCGGATTTTTCATTATCACCTTTCCAGGAGTATTTATACCATGGTCCTCGTGATGTTATATACGTCAGGATTACATCATGCTTGGTTTTAGAATTATCTTCAGACATTTTCTTCTTGAGACCAATGATTTTTTCGTGCATACGAAGTTGAAGAACATTATAAACTTTCTTATTGTATTCATTCTCCAATTCGCAAAGGGCATCAAGATTTGACGGTTTAATCACCAGGGGCTTTTCACATATTGCATCGGCATGCAGTCTAAAAGCTAATCTAATATGAGCATCATGAAGATGATTGGGAGAACAGACTGACAGATAATCTATTGCTTGGCTCGGGCTTTCCCTGCGTTGTTTCTCAAGATGTCGGTCGAATCGTTCAATTTCCGTAAAAAAGCTGGCATTGGGGAAATATCGGTCTAATATTCCTACAGAATCATGCGGATCAACTGCAGCAATCAGATTATTTCCTGTATCTTTAATAGCTTGTAAATGTCTGGGTGCAATATATCCGGCTATACCGGTAAGTGCGAAATTTTTCATATCTAATTTTATTTAAGATTTATATAATCGTTCGTTGTCTTGTATATCCATCCACATAGCAAACAACAATGATTGAAAGCCACTGATAAAGAAAAACAGAAACGCAATTAATGATTGAGGTGAAACACTCACTCCTTCAATGAAATAAGAATAAGCAATATTTAATCCGAGTGGAATATTTATCATCACAATCAAGAAAGTAAAATGATAAAGCAGGAATAAGGGATGAAAATCTCTGAAAAGATACTTAAACCAAAGACGTTTAAAAAAGAGCTTTAACAGCAACCAGGAAATGGTAGGAATAACTTTATGAATCTTCATCTTTGACTTTTCACCTACATCATAAACCGGCTTAATCTCTACTTCTTTTAATGAGCACATTGCGATATTCAACTTAACCAACATATCATTCGGCATTCCGTACCGTTTGAAAATATCGTGTAATCTGATAGCATTCAATGCTCTGTTGGATATAGCAGTATAACCGGTTTGTGTGTCGGAAACATGCCAATAACCTGAGGCAATCTTTGTAAGAATTGACAATACTGAGTTTCCGAAATATCTGACTTTCGGTATTACGAGTAACGCACTTCTGTGAATAAGTCTGTTACCTTTGACATAATCAACACCTTCTTCAACAACAGGAAGACACAATTCTTCGAGTTCGTCCGGATCCATCTGACCATCACCTGCCATTACCGCAGTACAATCAATATTGTTATCTTTAGCCCATTTGTATCCGGTGGCTATAGCAGCGCCTACACCACCATTCTGTAGATGATTGATTAAAATTATCTTTGATGTGTCAACTGACTCGTCGTCGCCGGCAACCTCGAAATCTGTAAAGTAAGAAATTTCCGTCTTACTCTGCTCTTCAAGTACAAACTCTGCTCTGTTGAATCTCGTTTTCTTCAGTTTGTTTTTCACATTCGGAAGCGGTGAACCTGAATATTTGTATTTTTCGATGTATGACTCAACGACTTTTGCGGTGTTATCTTTAGATTTGTCATTGACTATTATGATTCTGTCAACAAAGTCAGGCATAGTATCAATAACTATCCCTATTTGTTGTTCTTCGTTATAACAAGGGACAACAACCGCAACTGTTTTATTTCTCAGCATTTAGTTCTCTGGTAGCAATTTTTAATAACATTTATCCTGAATTTATTAAAGCAACACTAAAATGTACCGTATTTCAGGTTCATGAGGTATTCACGTTTTTCTTTGGGTATTATTATTACTTGATTTTTACTTAGAAGGTCGAAATCAAGGAAGAATTTATTATCCTCTGATGGTACGATAAGCTTTACAATCACCTCTTTTTCGGATTTGGGTGCTATTATACCGGTGATATCTTTATCTACAATGTGTGAGTATCTGGTCTTCTTAAATATAAAGTCTCTCCAGCGATATGATAGATATATTGGATTTTCCGGGTCAAAGACCAAAGGAACACTCTTGTGATTTTTTATTACCATAGGCAGTTCAATTGTGTCGCCGGGGGTCATATCAAGCTGTGAAAAATCTATATTTCTTCTTGGATACACGGAATACTCAATTTCATCTGTATTTGTAGGTTTGCTCTCGTTGGTATAAAGTATTTCATCATTTTCTGATGATGAATTTCTGCTCTTTAATACTACTGAATTAATTACAATGCCGACCAGTCTGTTATTCTTGGATTTATCTCTCGACAGGTCACTGAAAAATTTGAAATGTAATTTATCCATGATACTGTCTGTTTTTATATCTAATGTATATCGCCAGCCGCCGTTCTGAATGTTTTGATTAAACAACTCTTTATTATCCAGCCAAACAATCAAATTATGAGGTTTAACACTGCTTGAAGCAATTTCGATCTCAAGGGTAAATATCGAATCCGGTTTATCAACTCCGGTAATAATTTCCACCTTACCATTTATCCATTTATCATTATGAAATCCGGTTCGGGTTACTCCTCCAACCCACTTTTTATTCAAAGGGATATCGAAAAACGATGGCATCATTGTTTTTCTCAGACTGTCTGCTAATTTGCCATCTCTTACCCATAGATGGTCATTACCGTCATGCTCAATGTTTAAAAATACTGCTTTATTATTGTAAGTATTTCCAAAGGAACTGCCTGCAATAACAAAGTCAGAAGCCGGCTTTGACGATTTTGAAGTAAAAAAAGTAAATCTTTTGTCCGGCATCAGCCATACATAACTTAGTCCGTTTTGAGAGGTTTCTGTAAATATCCTTCTGTCATAACTTATTGAATCAAGTTCGGGGAAATTCTCGTTGATAAATCCCATTAATTTGTTTCTTTGTACTTTCTCAACCTGATGATAATAGTCAACATAAATATATGTAAATGCAGTAAATGACAGGAAGGCGAGTCCCAAAATAAATTTCCCCCAATTAGGATTATATCTGAAAGCAAATGATGCCACAACAGATACGATCAATGATGCAAGGAAAAACAGCATAACATTAATATTACCCAAAACAGCACGTAGTGGGAAAAAACTCAATACACTACGGAATGATAGTTCTGATGGTATGATATTGTCATAAGTGATTATCATGGTTATTGAAAGTAAGATAAAAATTAACCATGAACCGAGTGTGGAAATAATGAAGTCTTTTGCGTCTGAACTTAATAGTTTATAAATGCCGATTGCCATGAATCCGGCTATCACTACTTCGACATATCTTCCATAAAAAAGATGGTCTGCACGATAATGTGTAACTTGTAGTTTGGTCGGAAAAATAGTGATGAATATCATCAAAAATGATGCTGATAAGAAAAATAAAAGTGTTAGACTTACTTCGTTTTCCAATAATTTGCTGAAACTGAATACGGATTTTTTCTCTTCCTTGAATAAGTCTGTGTGACTAACGGCAGGCACTTCGATAAGTGAATTATTCCAAATATGGAATATCATATAAATCATACCTATTAGAAATAGGCTGTATGTCGAAAACAAAGCATAAAAAAGTGAACCCGATGCATTGACAAACCATATCATTATCCTTTCTGTAACTACGGTGTAATAACCGAAATCGGGCAATACGAAAAATGTGAATGCAGCCACCAGGACCATGATTCCGAAAGCTAATGATGCATACCGAAATTGTACCTTTTTGCCTACAATCAATAATATTAAGAAACTGATTCCGGCTACAGGAAAAATCCATAAAGCGGAAAATGTAGTGGATGCAAGCACCCCTCCCAATAAACCGCCACATGTAAATAACATCAATAAATAATATTTTCGGAGGATAAAGTATGTTGAGACTGCAAGCATCATGAAAATGAAAAGTACTTCAGCTACTTGTATCAGGCTAACTGTAATTCTCTGACTTTTCTCGATTTCACCGGAAATCATGTATGTTAGATGGTCACCGATTATGATACCGAGAAGAATCATAATTATCATAATCACTATTGACAGCCCTGCCTGAAATATCGGCATCCTTTTATAATATACAAGTGAAACCAAAAAGAATACTGACATTACAGTAAATGGTAACATGCGGATATGTATCCAATTCAAATACCCGGCTACGATGGCAAATGCCAAGCCGTATCCTAAAGTTCTGTTTTTAACAAATAAATGAAAGAGTACTACCCCAAAGACAAAAAATGCCGGCGTGACTGCATCTGTCAATGCAACATCAGTCTGCAGTAAATAAGCCGGATACAAGCTGACGATGAAGGAAATCCACATTGCTTGCTTATTGGGAGCGGAGAATAAATTCTTGAGCAGAAGAAATAATCCAATGTAAAGACTGCTTCCAATAATGCCGTTAGCTATCAAAACAGAGCTGTATGCTTTCTGCGGATCGCTGAATAACATCATTATAGGAGCAAGTAAAACCGAATAACCAAAACTTCCGGTAAGTTCAATTCTGGGTATCTGTTGAATATGCTCAAAACCTGCCATATATTTAGCAAAAAATAAATATGCAAATTCATCGGGCCAGATAATCGGTACCTTCATAGGCAGGCTTAGCAGTATATGTATGATTACCAAAAATAAGTATGGTAGTAGAACAAATGATAATAGGTTATTCTCTTTTTTCAAAATATTCAACTCAAAATAAAATTAAATTAGTCCAAAACGAACAGTTTAGACTTATAAACATTACAATTATTTTTGAAAATACCTATACAAAATGATTACCAATATGATTTTCTGATAAGACTAATCAAACAAGGCTTTAAGGACTTGAGTCATCTTATCAACAGCTAATAATTCAAGAGAGTATTTATTATTAAGTTTATCAATACTCATACGTGGAAGTAGTACCTTTTCAAAGCCTAATTTTTGTGCTTCTGCAACTCTTTGTTCTATGCCCGCCACCATACGAATTTCGCCTGTTAGTCCTACTTCACCTATTAGCACGGTTTTTCTGTCTATAGGAATATCTATGTAAGAGCTGTATATCGCAGATGCCACACCTAAGTCAACTGAAATATCACTGATTGACATACCGCTAGCGATATTAATGAATACATCATTTTGTTTAAACATAATTCCGAGTTTCTTTTCTAAGACTGCAAGAATCATTTGGAGACGTTTATAATCAAATCCGTTGGAATTTCTCTGCGGGACATTATAACCTGTTTCCGATACCAAACTTTGAACTTCAAGCAATATTGGACGTGAACCTTCTAATGCAGATACTACAGCGATACCACTTTCATTTTCATCTCTGTGAGCAAGAAATATTTCAGACGGGTTCTTCACTTCTATCAAACCCTTATCACCCATTTCAAAGATACCGATTTCATTGGTAGAGCCAAATCGGTTTTTTAATGAGCGTAAAACTCTGAATGAATAATTTTTCTCACCTTCAAATTGAAGCACTGTATCAACTGTATGCTCTAATATTTTTGGACCTGCAATCATACCATCTTTCGTAACGTGTCCTACTACAAATATTGCCTTTCCTGTTTGCTTCGATAAATTCATGAGTACATTGGCACCTTCTCTGACTTGTGAAATACTTCCCGGAGTGGCATCAACATCGGGCGAAAACATTGACTGTATCGAATCTATAATGATTATGTCCGAATCACATGTCAGAATAGTATTGGCAATCGTGTCCATGTTAACTTCACTCATAAGTAGTAAGTCTTCGGGAATATCATGAAGCCGTCCGGAGCGAAACTTGATTTGTTTAAGTGATTCTTCACCTGTAATGTAAAGCGGTTTACAGCTCGAGATATTTTTACAGATTTGAAGCATTAAGGTTGATTTGCCGATGCCCGGGTCACCACCGACAAGAATCAGAGCACCGGGAATTATACCACCTCCCAAAACTCTGTCAAACTCTGTTATTCCGGTTTTAATTCTGAATTCTTGTTCGGTTGAAATATCCGATAGCCTGAGTATTTCTGCTTTCCCGGGCTTTTTGGGTAACTTTACTCTGCCTTCATTGCTTATATTTTTTTCTACGACTGTATTCCATTGACCGCAAGCAGAACATTTTCCAATCCATTTCGGATATGTTGCACCGCAATTTGTACATTGATATGTAGTCTTAATTTTCAATTAAAATTTCATTTATGAAAAAATATATCGAACAAAATTAGCACTTATTCGTGGTTTAATAAAATTTATATGTGTTTTTAATAAAAAAGGAAATTGAAAAATGATACATTCTATTGATGAATTTTTGGCTGAATGGGCTTATGAGAGCCAAAATACTCTGAAATTGCTCAGTTCATTGACCGACGATTCTCTGAAAATCAAGGTTTATTCTGAAGGCAGGTCATTAGGATATCTTGCTTGGCACATAGTTACTACTATCCCGGAAATGTTGGGTAGAACCGGCTTGAGCTTGACTGTTCCTGAAGGTCATGATAAAGAACCGGCATCTGCTTCAATGATTATTGAAGAATATAAAAAACAGTCTCAATCTTTAGTCAAAGCACTGAACGATAATTGGACAAACGATACTCTTAACGTTGACTTCGAGATGTACGGTGATACCTGGAACGGTGGTATGGTATTGCAGGCTCTCGTGAAACACGAAATACACCATCGAGCTCAGATGACTGTACTCATGCGTCAAGCAGGCTTATCTATTCCGGGTATGTACGGTCCGTCCAAAGATGATTGGTCGGCTATGGGTGCCCCGGTTCAGAAATAATTATAAAATTAATAAAGGGAATATAAATAAATAGTTTTTATTCCCTTTCCTTTTAAATTTCTTCCGTTTGCTTATATAATTTTAAATATTAGGTATTCAATTTCGTTTGCTTAATATTATTTGTACTACAATAACCTTAAACTTGAAACCCGGAACCAATTTGATGAATATAGTTAAATATGTAAAAAATTATAATCCGGTTGAGCTGGAGCATGTGTTAATATCTGCTGGATTCGAGAAATACCGTGCTTCTCAATTGTTGAACGGAATTTATGTCGAGAAGTCAGAGAATTTTCATGATATTTCAACCCTGCCTATTGAACTTAAAGATTATTTACGGGACAATTTCACATTTAATTCTCTGAAAGTCAAAAGGATACGTAAATCCAGCGACAGTTCGGTCAAGTATCTTTTTGAATTGGCTGACGGCAAATCCGTCGAAGCTGTATATATGCCTTGGTTTGACGAGAGCGACGGAATAATTGAAAGGGTTACTTTGTGCATTTCTTCTATGGCGGGCTGTCCGGTAGAATGTGCTTTTTGTGCTACAGGAACAATGGGATTCATCAGAAATCTTGAGAC
>Ga0172382_10008700_pt1 | contig 14056 bp, 9 predicted proteins | sample Leawel138RmetaG_FD_122245 | JGI IMG/M metagenome (GOLD analysis project Ga0172382, IMG submission 122245) | Leachate microbial communities from a municipal landfill in Southern Ontario, Canada - Leachate well 138R metaG | ecosystem: Engineered > Solid waste > Landfill > Unclassified | place...
AGTAAAGTCTCCGGCATCGTCGTTCGTTTTTGCAGCAACTTCTTTCACCAGTTGTGCTCCCATATTCTGGAAAGCATCATCCAATTCGATCTCTTTTGCTACGGTAACACCGTCTTTGGTGATTTGGGGCGCGCCATATTTTTTGTCGAGAATGACGTTACGGCCTTTTGGCCCCAATGTTACTTTAACGGCATCTGCCAATGCGTCCACACCTTTTTTCAGCAGGTCGCGGGCCTCCATTTCAAATTTAATTTCTTTAGCCATTTGTATTTCGTTTTTTAATTGTTTGTAAATGTAAGATGATAGATTGAGTCACATGAAAAGACCTGTCAGGTCAGGAAAGAATCGCCAGGATGTCAGACTGACGCATGATCAGATGCTGTACGCCATCCAACTCAATTTCAGTTCCGGCATATTTGCCATACAATACGTTGTCGCCTTCTTTCACGACCATTTCCTCATCTTTCGTACCTTTACCTACAGCAATCACTTCGCCTTTGAGCGGTTTTTCTTTCGCTGTGTCTGGAATGATAATTCCGCTTACTGTCTTTTCTTCTGCAGCAGCCGGTTTTACCAGCACCCTGTCTGCCAATGGTTTGATATTCATGTTCCTTAAATTAATATTAATGTAATTAATGTTGATGTTCTATTTGACATAATCTGAATAGCGAAATCTGTGCCAAATAGAAAAGTCAGAATGAACCTGACAATTTTTCTGACAAAATTTCAGTCTTCACATATTTTTCCAGCCATTGATCCTGCTCCCACAACAGGTGAAGCACATTTTCACGGGCTGCGTAGCCGTGACTCTCCAAGGGCAGGATTACCAGCCGGGCCGGCGCACCGAAACTCTTCAGCGACTGAAAATAACGTTCACTCTGCATGGTGTGCGTACCGGAATTATTATCTGCTTCGCCGTGGATGAGCAACAAGGGCGTCTTCATTTTATCGGCATGCATAAAAGGCGACATACTTTGATAGACCTCCGGCGTATCCCAGTAGCTTCGCTCTTCGCTCTGAAATCCGAAAGGAGTGAGCGTTCGGTTGTAAGCCCCGCTGCGTGCTATTCCCGCAGCAAACAGATCGGAATGGGTAAGCAGGTTGGCCGTCATGAAGGCGCCATAGGAATGGCCGCCCACAGCGACCCGCTTCCGGTCGATATATCCCAGTGAATCCACCGCATCGATGGCCGCCCTGGCATTGTCTACCAACTGCGTCACAAAACTATTGTTGGGCTGCTCCTCTCCCTCTCCCACGATGGGGAAAGCGGCATCATCGAGCACGGCATATCCGCGCGTCACCCAATAGATGGGGTTACCGTAAGAAAGATAGGTAAACGAGTTGGGGTTGGCGGTATTCTGTCCGGCACTGTTCTTATCCTTATATTCCGTGGGATAAGCCCATAGAATCAGCGGTAGTTTCTCCTTCTTCTCTCTGTCGTAACCAACAGGGAGATACAAAGTGCCCGTGAGGGCCACACCGTCGGATCTGCGATAACTGATCACCTCCTTGTGAATTCCTTCAATACTTTTAAAAGGATTCCCGAAGGTGGTTAAGGGGATATTGGCTAATCTCTTCCTGATATTCCGGATGTAATAATTGGGATACTCCGTGGGAGATTCAATGCGGGTAATCAGCGTTCCTGCCTTGCTGTCGATAAAGGAAACCAGATCCTCCACCTGACCCCGGGCTGCGGATTGATAAATCCGTTTCTTTTCGAGTGTCTTCAGGTTGAGTGCGTCAATAAACGGGAATTGTCCTTCCGCACTGAACCCGTCGCCAAACAGGTAAGCTGTTTCCCCGTCAATCTTCAGGGTGTAGGTACCCATTTCATTTTTTTCAGATTGAAGTACACCGGGATCACTGTATACATCCTGGTAGTTCCTGTCGTCAAGAACGCGTGGTTCGTGTTGCGGATTGGAAGGGTCAAACAGATACATCCTGGTGTTGCGTGTGTTCCACCACCGGTCGCTCACAACGGCATAGCGGTTATCTCCCCACCGGATACCGGCAAAGCGATTGCGCATCTTCATCAATGAATGAGGCTGACCCGTGAAAGGAGCGTCCAATTGAAACAGTTCATCGCGAAATGGAACATCCACTTCCGGATCGCCCTTATCCTGTGCCTCCACCCAGGCAAGTGTTGCCGGCTTGTCGGCACGCCAGTGAATACTTCTTTTTCCTTCAAAAGTAGCCATGAACCCCACAGGCAGTTTGTCGAGCAGGGGCTGGCGACTGAAATTCAGCAGGAACCGGCCCTCGGCAGCATATATATCGGTTTCGTTGGGAAAACTGTAATAGGGCACCACGTAAGAAAAAGGATGTTTGAGCGTGGTGAGCAAAATAAACTTTCCGTCGGGCGAGAACAGTTCGTCTACATACATTCCCGCCTCTTTCCAGAGGCTTTTTGTACCGTTTATACCCACCTTATATAATTCGGAAGTCATGAGCGTTTCAAAATTGGCTTCATCCAGTGGATTCTTCAGCAGATCCTGATAGGTGCGGTTCTGTGATATCTGCCCATCGCTCACTGAGACAACCGGTCCCTCGGGGAGCGCCGTTTTCGTATCTGCCAGCACCGTGCGGCCACTTGGCAACATCCTCACCAGCAAGTTTTTGCTATCAGGAAACCATGTGTAAGGTTGACCGCCATTGGCATTGAGCATGGCGTTTGTGAGTTTTACCGCTGTCAGCGTCTTCAGGTCGGCAACCCATAACTCAACACCATCCGCTGCTGTATGGGTAAAGGCAATCTTTGTTTCATCGGGAGAGAAAGAGACATAGGCAATGCGCGGTTGCTCCGGCAAACCCGTGATGGACCGCACATCTTGTTCCATTACTTTCTGATAACGGATATCGTAATAATAGGTCAGTGTACTTGAGATATTTGCTTCGGGATTAATCCGCAGTCCGGCCAGGCGCAGTTCCGGCTGATTCAGGTCGGAAAGCGTTTTAAATGCAGGACGGTAGTAAAACAACATCTGTTCCTTTTTGCTATCCAGCTCCACAAGGGGAGCCCTGTCTATGTCTACCAGTTCCAGTATCTCAGGCGGTGGTGTCTGATAGACTATTTTCTCTTGTGCTTCAAGCAATGCGCTCATGATAAAAATAGTAATAAGAAGAAGAATTTTCATAATTCACAGGATTTGACTTTATACTTTATGGAAGATGGTCGCCGAAGCCTGTGCCGTGGGCATTACCACCATATCATTGATGTTTACATGGGGAGGACGGGAGATGACAAACCAGATGCAATCGGCAATGTCCTCCGCAACAAGATTTTCATACCCTTCGTAAACCTTGTCGGCACGCGCTTTATCGCCATGAAAACGAATCAGAGAAAACTCCGTTTCTACAGCTCCGGGACAAATCTGTGTTACCTTTATGTTGTGGGGAAGCATGTCGATACGCATTCCCTTGGTAAGCGCATCCACAGCATGTTTGGTCGCACAGTATACATTTCCGTTGGGATATACCTCTTTTCCGGCGATGGAACCGATGTTGATGATGTGTCCCGAATTGCGCTCCACCATTCCCGGAGCAACGGCACGGGTTACATACAACAGTCCCTTCACATTGGTATCAATCATGCGCTCCCAGTCGTCCATGTTGCCATTTTGTACCGTCCCAAGCCCGGCGGCCAGTCCGGCATTATTTACAAGAACATCAATCTTACTCCATGCTGCGGGTAGGTTACCGAGCATCTCTTTCACCGATGGTTTGTCTCTCACATCGAAACAGAGTGTAAGCACCTGAATATGCTTCATTTCCAGTTCTTTTTTCAGAGAAAGTAACCGGTCTTCGCGACGACCAGTGATGATCAGATTTATTCCCTTTTCAGCTAACAGCAGAGCGGTGGCACGTCCTATTCCGGATGTGGCACCTGTAATTAAAGCAAGTCTTGACATAATTTATTGCACAGGTTTGTGGGATTAATAAGTGTTCAAATTTACGTCAAATAATTCTTTAAGCACTGTTTTATCTAAAAAAAAGCGTATTTTTACAAATTCAAAGTATGCAATAACAACAAACTATGGAAGAAAGTTTCGTTACAGTAAAGATATTCACTTTCCCGGCTGATGTAACCATTGCACAGACCTTCATGGAAATGAGAGGTATTGAGACATACATGAAAAATCTTACGGCAAACAGGTTATCGTATAGCATCGGAGAAATAGAGATGCAGGTCAGGGCTTCTGACTTTGAACAGGCCAAAGCTGCCCTCATCGAGGGTGGATTTGCACAGCCGGAAGATTTTCTGTTTCTTTGATCATCACGCATCACTTTTCACGAAAAGGACCGAAATGATTAAGCAGCCAGAGAAAGAAAAAAAAAATGTTCAGTATAAATATATCCTGATTGGACTGTTGATTCTGTTGGGACTGATCATTTTTAAGTACACCCGTCCCTACATGAGCGGCTTCCTGGGTGCCGCCACCCTCTATGTGATCGTGAATGGTCAGCAAAAATATCTGACCCAAAAACTTAACTGGAAAAAATCACTGAGCGCCCTGATTATTGTGCTCGAAGTGCTTTTCTTCATCCTGATCCCGCTTACCGGGATCGCTTTCCTTATTATTGACACCTTTTCCGGTATTTCGATAGACCCGGAAGCCATCCTTGCAAAGGTAAACAACTTCATTTCTCTACTGGAGGAGAGACTTGGCTTCAACATCTTTACGCCCGAAAACCTGGCCGTCATTCCCCGGGCGGGTACCAACATCCTGCAGGTATTGGGAAGCGGTGTTTATACCTTCGTGATCAATGTGATTGTGATTCTCTTTGTGTTATACTATATGCTTTTCAGCAACGATGACTTTGAGAAATCGATCCGGGAAATATTGCCTTTCAAGGATGAGAACAAACAGATTGTGGCAGAAGAGACACGGTTGATTATCCAGGCCAATGCCATCGGAATACCACTCTTGGCAATTATTCAGGGTTTCTTTGCTTATATGGGCTATCTGCTCTTCGGAGTGGAAAGTGCAATCCTATATGCCATTCTCACCGCTTTTTCCACCATTATTCCCATCGTGGGTACCACCATCGTCTGGGCACCAATAGGTATCGGGCTACTGCTGGGTGCCGATTATGTGAATGGTATCGGGCTGCTATTATATGGTTTTTTCATTATTGGCGGTGTAGATAATGTAGCCCGCTTTCTCTTGCAAAAAAAACTGGCTGACATCCATCCTCTCATCACCGTCTTCGGGGTACTGATCGGAATACCCATGTTCGGATTCTGGGGCGTTATTTTCGGACCGCTGATACTCTCTCTTTTTATTCTCTTTTTCAACATGTATCGCCACGAGTACGTCCCCGGCTCCAAAGCTGAACCACGGGTGACCACGCGCTACAAGACACGCAAGGTGAAAATCCCGGGTTACGAGCCGGCCAAGTCGAAAATAAAAACAAAAATAAAAGATGTTCCTGATGCCACCGACAAAGAATAGATTGCTTTTTCTTTCCTTTGCTTATGGGGTTATACTCCTGTCATGTGGATGCCAATCGGGGCAACATCGCGAAAACAGGATGAAGGATGAAGGCAGCCCCGTTTCTTCTGTGGTTATTCGTCATGCAAAGGGTTTCCTGATTGACCATTTCAAAGACTATACGAGAGTGACTCTGCACAACCCCTGGAGTGACGACAAGCCTTATGCGGTATATTATCTTTACATGAATGATTCAACGCAACTACCTGCAGAAGGAACAAAAATAAAAATTCCCATCACCTCACTCACTGTCAATACATTTTCCTACTTTACATTTCTTACCCTGCTGGATGAAGAAGAAGTGATTTCCGGCGTAACAGACGGATTCCGGATCTATCATCCCGGTATCCTGCACAAGCTGGAGACTGGTGAGATCATCGATCTGGGAGACCCCTTTCATCCCAATGTGGAAAAAACCCTCTCACTGAAGCCACAAGCCATCATCAGCTCAGCCTACGCGCAACGGGATAGTTACAGTGAACGACTTATTGACGCAGGCTTTCCGATTATCTATTCGCTGGAATGGATGGAAAACTCACCCCTGGCCCGTGCAGAGTGGATCAGGCTCATCGCCACCTTCTTCGATAAGGAGGCCATGGGCGACAGCATTTTCACGGAAATGGAGCACCGGTATCTGCAATTGCAGGAAAATATAAAAAATGTGTCGCCGCAATACACGATCATGTCCGGCGATAATTTCCAGGGTACATGGTACGTGCCGGGAGGAAAGAGTTTTCATGCTACTCTTTTTCGGGATGCACAACTCAATTATCTCTACAAAAACAATCGTGAGCAGGGCAGTGTCGGACTTGATGTTGAATCAGTACTCACCCGCTTTGGGAAGGCTGATTTCTGGTTTGGCTGTGAAGCTGACACCTATGCCGAACTGGCAGAAAAAGATGCGAAATACCTGCTACTGCAATCGGTCAAAAAAAGACAGGTCTTCAACAACCACAACCGGATTACCGCGTCCGGCGGAAACGATTATTTCGAAAGTGCCATTGCCAATCCCGATCTGCTGCTGTCGGATCTCGTGAAAGCCGCTTATCCGGAGATATTACCCGACTATTCATTCACCTACATCAAACCACTGGAAGAACTGTCTGCCCGTGAAAAATAGAGCCCTTATATTTATCCTGTTGACGGTACTGCTTTTCGTGGCCTTTATCGGCGATCTTTTAACCGGCAACGCTCCCATCACTTCCGAAGAAGCATGGTTGGCTCTATTTGGAACTTCCGGCGATGCCATCATCGATGAGATCATCCGAAACTACCGGCTGCCGAAAGCCATCACCGCTGTCATTGCCGGCAGCGCCCTTTCCCTGTCGGGCTTGCTAATGCAGACCCTTTTTCGCAACCCGCTTGCCGGTCCCGATGTGCTGGGCGTAAGTGCCGGTGCCGGCCTGGGTGTGGCAATACTCACCATGCTCAGCGGAACCATTGTATACCCCTTCATCTCAGCCATGGGCAGCATGGCACAAATCATTGCAGCCATTATTGGAGCAGCAGCCATATTGGTGCTTATTTTGGGGGTATCGGCCAGGATCAGGGACTCCATCACCATTTTGGTACTCGGCATGATCTTCGGATATGTGGCAAGTGCACTGGTTACCATCTTACAAAGTTTCGCCGACCCCGACTCACTGAAGGTATTTGTTACATGGACCTTTGGAAGTCTTGGCGGTGTCACCTGGGATAAAATACCGCTGCTGCTAGCACTCACTGCCGCAGGCATTCTTGTCGCCTTCTTGCTGCAGAAATCGCTCAACAGCCTGCTTCTTGGTGAGTATTACGCAACAAGCGCGGGACTGAATATCAAACGAACCCGCATATTAATCATCTCCATCGCCGCCATCATCACCGGTGCGGTCACCGCATTCACAGGCCCCATTGCATTTGTGGGAGTGGTTATTCCTCATTTTGCACGCGCCTTTTTCGGAACAGTGAATCATAAAACAATTCTTCCCGCCACCCTGCTATTGGGTAGTATTCTCCTGCTTGTCTGTGATATTGTTTCCCAGATACCGCTTACCGGCAGGACCTTGCCAATCAATGCTGTTACTGCGGTTTTTGGTGCTCCCATGATTGTGTGGATCGTATTAAAACGAAAAAAATTATAGCTTACCTTTAAACAAAACTGGTTCTACAATTGTCTTATTATTTGGGTATTCCCATGGTCTGAACAGATTGGCATTGTTTTTGTACTATTGCATGTAGTATAAGAAAAAGATTTACGGACGAATAAAAAGAAATATTTATATTTGTAGTCAATCACACAGCAAAAGGAAAGAAACTATTTTCTTCAGGTAGCAGGTTAAAAGGTAAGCTTACTTGCACTTTATAACTTCGAAAATAGTTTAATTGAAAGGAAATTGAAATAATGGAAAATAATTTTTCTCAACGAATAAGAGACATAATGGCATACAGCCGCGAAGAAGCAGGACGGCTCCAGAACAACTATATCGGGCCTGAACACCTCATGCTCGGTATTCTTCGCGACGGAGAAGGGCTGGCCATTCAGGTGTTGCAGGACTTCGATATCGACTTGCATGCTTTAAAGGATTACATCGACTCCCATGTGCGCTCCATCCAGGAGCCCTATGAAGGGACAAGCGAACTGGTGATCAATAAGAATACGGAAAAAGCACTCAAAATGAGTATCCTCGAAGCGCGTCTGACAAAGAGTTCAGAGACAGACTCAGAACATGTTTTGCTTGCGCTGCTGAAAGAAAAGAGCACCCTTATTTACGATATTCTCACCCAGTTCCAGCTCGATTACGCGAGTGCTTTTCTTTATATAAAAAGCATCCTTGACAACCGTTCCGAAGAAGGAATACCGGGCAATGAAGAGAGCAGCGGCACACAATCACCTTCTGCAGGAGCGAACTTCACCGATGACGACGATGATGAATTGAGCGATAAATCATCATTCAACCCCGGAGGCGGACAGGGCACCTCCTCCCAGATAAAGGGGAGCGGATCAGATACACCCGTACTTGACAATTTCGGGACCGACATCACCCGTGCAACACTTGAAAACAGGCTTGACCCGGTGGTAGGACGTGAAAAAGAGATCGAACGTATTGCACAGATCCTCAGTCGCCGCAAGAAGAATAATCCCGTCCTTATTGGTGACCCCGGTGTAGGTAAGTCGGCCATCGTGGACGGACTGGCCCTGCGCATCACCCAGAAGAAGGTATCGCGGGCGCTCTTCGATAAACGGGTCATCGCACTCGACATGGCATCCATCGTTGCCGGGACAAAGTACCGCGGTCAGTTTGAGGAACGCATCAAGGCCATCCTGAATGAGTTGTCCAAAAACCCGAATATCATCCTCTTTATCGACGAGATCCACACCATCGTTGGTGCGGGTGGCGCTGCCGGTTCGCTCGATGCGGCCAACATGCTGAAGCCGGCGCTGGCACGCGGTGAGATACAGTGTATCGGCGCTACCACGCTCGATGAGTATCGGAAGAATATCGAGAAAGACGGAGCCCTGGAACGTCGTTTCCAAAAGGTGATCGTGGATCCCACCACACCGGAGGAAACGTTGCAGATTCTGCGCAACATCAAAGAGCGGTACGAAGAACATCACAACGTGCGCTACACCGATGAAGCGTTGCAGGCCTGTGTGAAGCTGACCGACCGTTACGTGTCGGACCGCACCTTCCCCGACAAGGCCATCGACGCGCTCGACGAGGCCGGAGCAAGGGTACACATCTCCAACATTGTGATTCCGGAGACCATAGAGCATCTGGAAGCAGAATTGAAGGAGGTGGAAAAACAGAAAACTGATGCCGTCAAGGCACAAAAATATGAGTTGGCCGCCAGCTACCGCGATAAGCAACGGCAACTGCTTCTGGCTCTTGAAGCCGAAGAAGAACGTTGGCAGAAGGAGATCAGAGAGAAACCGGAGATCGTGGACGAAGAGAAGATTGCCGAAGTGGTAGCCATGATTTCGGGCGTGCCGGTACAACGTATCGCACAGGCCGAGGGACAGCGTCTGCTGGAGATGCGTGAGGTATTGAAAAGCAAAGTAATCGGTCAGGATGAGGCAGTAAACAAGATTGTGAAAGCCATCCAGCGCAACCGTGTAGGGCTGAAAGATCCCAACAAGCCCATCGGCACCTTCATGTTCCTTGGACCTACAGGCGTTGGGAAGACGCACCTGGCCAAGAAACTGGCCGAGTTCCTGTTCGATTCATCGGAGAACCTCATTCGCATCGACATGAGTGAGTACATGGAGAAATTTAACGTATCACGCTTGGTGGGAGCACCTCCAGGATATGTGGGCTACGAAGAGGGCGGACAGCTGACGGAGAAAGTACGCCGGCGCCCCTACTCCGTTGTGCTGCTCGATGAAGTGGAAAAAGCACATCCCGATGTGTTCAACATCCTTCTCCAGATCATGGATGAAGGCCACGTGACCGACAGCCTGGGACGGAAGATCGACTTCAAAAATACGATCCTGATCATGACATCGAACATCGGAACAAGGCAGTTAAAAGATTTCGGAAGGGGTGTAGGCTTCAACACCGGCAATGATATGAGCGCTACCGAATTTTCACGCAGTGTGATCCAGAAAGCGCTGAACAAAGCATTTGCACCCGAATTCCTGAACAGGGTGGATGACATCGTGATGTTCGACCAGCTCAGCAAGGAGTCGATATACAAGATCATCGACCTGGAACTGGCAGGACTCTACAAGCGTATTGGCGATCTTGGCTTCAAGGTGAAGCTCACCGAACCGGCCAAGGAGTTTATTGCCAACAAAGGGTATGACGTCCAGTTTGGTGCACGCCCGCTGAAGCGAGCCATTCAAAAGTATATTGAAGACGAGATGGCTGAACTCATCATCCGCACCGGCATGAAAGAGGGCGACAGCGTGCTGATCGATTTCGACAGCGAGAAACAGCAGATCGTGATGAATGTAGAAGAAAAAGTGGAATAATTATTCCACTTTTTCTTTATTACATCTTAATCACTTCATTTTTGCGTTCTCTTTAATTTTAGCCGTTCTTTAAGGAATATACTTCAGGTAGATTTTTCCTTTCAGTGGATCAGCATGTCCCGAGCTCAGGAAATAGTTCTGCTGGCTCTGCGGTCCGAGGTCCTTGGGCTGTTTGAATTTTGTGCCAACCGGACTGATGGCGTTGAGAACAGATAGCTGTCCGTCGGGAAACTTGCCGAGCGTGTTGTCGTTGTTGCGCTTCATGGGGTTGTCGGGCGTGAACAGATGGAGAAACAAATCGTCGGATGCTGCCACAATGCGCAACACACCTTCGTTTGTGCTCAGGTCGGCCGCATAGAGATTGGCATGAAACCCTTTAAATTCCGGATAATCCCATGACTCGCCCGTGACCGTGTTGTTATACGCTTTTTCCCAGATATTGAAGGTGACACCCTTCAACCTGTTTTTCCAAACCCGGTAGGGTCCGTTACCCAGCCACCTGACCCCTTTTACCTTTTCCTCGGGATAATCGAACGTGATGCCCATGTGATCATGATAACCACCCACATCGAATGAGTAATCAATTTCCACCCATCCCGAAGGCAACAAGGAGAGCGTAATCACATTCCGTTTACTCTGCCGTTTGTTATTTTCTTCCTTAAAAACCAGTTGCACTTTCTCACGTTGGTCCTCGGTAATGGTACTCATCGTATCCAAAATCAAATTTCCGCTGGTAAACCGGGGGCCATTTGCAAGGGACAACAGTTTTCCGTTTGCTTCAATAGAGCGAATCACCCCTTTCTTTTTATCGATTGCAAGTCTCACATCTTTGCAGTTGAAGATGATCTCGTCGCTCCGTTCCTCCCGTTCAACGACGTTCCACTCCTCCCTTGCAACCACATTCTGCTCTTTTTCAATCAATCGCGCAGCGTATGCCGAGGCAGGCGTGACTCTTCTTGTCCAGGTATAGATCTCACGGCCATTCACATCGGCGGCAGTCAGATACAATGCATCATACCCGGCCATATTTTCCGGCACATCCACCTTGATCAATCCATTGAAACCAGGCGATATATCGGGTACGGTAACAGTGGCATCCTGTTCTTCTTTTGCTCCGGTGAGAAAATCGAAACGAACCCATTTTGCCGTAAATATACATTGATTCAGGTTGGTGAAATGATAACGATTTTCCACCCTGAATGTCCCGTCGAAAGTAGGAGGCAAAAATGTGGTTCCCTCCAGATAGACGGGCGACCATATTTCCTTGATGGTATAAAAGCTGCCCTCCATTTCACGGTAAGGGCCCACAATACCATCAGCAGCATGATTCCCATCGGTATCCATCTCGTTGTTTCTGTCATTCCGCACCACACCCTGATCTACCAGATCCCACAAGAAACCGCCCACACTTAAGGGATTTGATTGCATCAGATTCCAAAAATCGTCGAGCCCCGCTCCATGTCCGCCGTCATACAAACCATGCATAAATTCGGTGGGGAAGAACAATTTATTTCCGTTGAAAAGGAACTTCGTCCCTACTCCGTATGCAGGATAATGATGGGTGTTTGTGGTTGCTTCCTCTAGCCAGGGATGAAATACAGGCCGTTTCTGGATGTCGAAACGGGGATATTCCGGCAGCAGGTCGAAGTTGAATCCTCCTTCGTTACCATTTGCCCACATGACTATACTGGGATGATTCACATCCCGAATGATTAATTCCCGCACCAGCTTTTTACCTGCTCCAGTATCATAGGCCGATTGCCAGCCGGTGAGCTCATCAATGACATAGAGTCCCAGCGAATCGCATATATCCAAAAAATGGCGGTCGGGAGGATAATGAGACATTCTGACAGCATTCATATTCATCTCCTTGATCAGCAGTGCATCCATTAAACTGATGGCATAATTGGTAGCCCTCCCGGTAGTGGGCCAGTGCGTATGTCTGTTGACTCCCTTAAATTTAATTTTGGTCCCGTTGACATAGAAACCGTCTCCCGGGCGCAACGCCACCGTACGAAAACCAAACTTCTCGGTCACCCTATGGATATTCTTCCCGTTTCTGGTCAACGAAATCTCCACCTGATATCTTTCGGGAAATTCGGAAGACCATAACCTGGGATTATTAAACTGGCCTGACAACCGGGTTACACCGGTTTTGTTTACATCCGCAGTAATCGCATTTCCAAATAACTGACCATCCAGTGTCTTCACCCGGGCTGTAACCTGTGCATTTTCTATACTCCCTCCCAGGTAAACATCCATCATAAAATTTCCGTCCGACTGTGCATCGATGGCCGTCCGGTCGATGTGTTCCTTTGGGAGCGCTTCGAGCCATACCGGACGATAGATGCCCCCATAGACCCAGAAATCTGACTTCCGTTCGGCATTTTCTATCGATTCATTCGAAGACGATTTGTGTACGGTAACTTCCAGGAAGTTATTCTGTCCAAACTTCAATAATCTGGTGATGTCGTATTCAAAACAATAAAACCCGCCCTGGTGCATTTCTCCTGCGCTGCACCCGTTGATCTTCACCTCGGTATCAGTCATGACACCCTCAAACACAATGTTGATTGTTTTGCCTTTCCATGTTTCGGGAACCACAAACTCATGACGGTAGATTCCTGTCTCATTGATTCGTTCCTTGTCATGTCCATACGTGAACTGACCAAAACCTTCGAACTCCCAGTTGGAGGGGACAGGAATTTTGGTCCACTCACCACTGTTGCGTCCAGCGGTACAGAAGAAGTTCCACAGGACAGTCTGGTCACTTCCCCTGCCGGAGAGATACAGTGATTCCGTTTCCTGTGCATAAGCGGTAAGAGACAATAAGCTCGCAAAAAGTAAAATAATTCGTTTCATACGATTGTATTATTTTTTACATCAAGGTGTATGGAACTCGCTTTAATCATGTTCTTGTGAGAAAATGATTATCGTGCTCGTTTCATATCAGGAAAATAGATAAAAGTTTAGGCCACAGGCAAATGATCAATTTTTATCTGTGGCCTAAATATAGCCAAAATTTATTTATACAAACTGTTTTGTACTAAATTAGGGTTGGCATCCAATTCATTCTGGGGAATAGGAAAAACGTAATGCTTCTCTTCGACATTATATTTCTTGATGCGCTTCGTCATCAAATTCATTCTTTTCATATCAAACCACACGTGCCCCTCCTGGCATAACTCCCATAATCTTTCCTGAAAAATGGCATCTCGCAGTGTTTCCTTTGTATAATCCGATGCCTGTAAAAGAGGTAGCCCAGCCCGGGTTCTCACCCGGTTAACGCCATACAAAGCATTTGCGGTAGGTCCGTTTACTTCATTTTCTGCTTCCGAATACATGAGCAATAAATCCGAAAATCGCGTGATATAATGATTCAGGGCATAATCGGCGGTACCAGTTCCCACATCTGTTCTATCAATATATTTATTATAGTGGGGAAGTGATATGTTACCGGGATAGGTATAGGTTCTCTCGGGATTCTTTATTCCCTGATAAGACAAGACGAATGTTTTACTTCTGCGTTTATCTGTTGTGGACATGCTGTTGAAAAAATCAGTTTCAACCGTTAACGACGACCAGCCGTCCATCTTGATCTGATCACCACTTC
>Ga0172382_10008701_pt1 | contig 14056 bp, 12 predicted proteins | sample Leawel138RmetaG_FD_122245 | JGI IMG/M metagenome (GOLD analysis project Ga0172382, IMG submission 122245) | Leachate microbial communities from a municipal landfill in Southern Ontario, Canada - Leachate well 138R metaG | ecosystem: Engineered > Solid waste > Landfill > Unclassified | place...
AGGGTATAGGGGCACCATGTCAAGCGGAATGTGGAATAAATGCGATTAAGAACAAGTAATTATGTGTATTTGTATGTTGGGTAATAAGAAAGGCGGGTTTGCCAACTATTACTTGACTGTAACAAAAGTATTATATCATTTGTAAATTGAAAGTAAATATTATAAAATCTAATATAGAGTTATTTATTACTTGTAGGGGGGAGGTTAAAATATTGAATAAATATTTTAGAATCTATGCATTGGTTATAATAATTTTGATATTAGTGTCACAGGTAGTACACACTGATCAAGAAAACAATTCAGGTTATATCGGGTATGATCCTTACTTTTTGAATAGTTTTGATGTCGATATATCTAAAAAAAATGTAGTTTTAAAAATAGATGATGATAAACTGACTTTTAACGGCGAATATATTTTATGCAACCAAACTGATAAAACCGTCGAAGTTATTCTTGGATTACCCTATGATGACGTTGAGGATTTAATTATATTAGATAAAAATAACCCCTTAAAGTTTTTCTGGAGAAATTTTAGCTATATAGAAAATAACTATATATTTGAACACTTACCAAAAGCCGACAAATGGTCTATTGTAAGTATTTGGCTCAAAGCCAACGAAAGTAGAGTAATTAGAATTAGCTACCAATCGCAAACCACTAATGATAGCAAAGGTATTTATACTCTTACATATATGAATAATGCCGAACCAAATAATAGCAGCAATTCAAAGGCATATATTGTTTTCAATGACTTTAAGCCTTATAATGCGATAAACGTTTCTAATATAGAAGTGGAAAAAGTACACTATAATCAAGGCTTAAATCTTCTTTTTGATATTGATAATAACGGTAGGGCAGCCAGAATAGATTATGAGCTCACGGATAAGCTTGCAATTGATAGATTAAGTTTTGCTACAAGTAGCAAATTAAAAAATATTTCTAATCTATACGGATTGAAAGACTACGATGCAGTAATTTTGCTATGTGATGAGTATATAAATAATCCTTCAGATAACAGTGTTGATATTAATCAAGTTAAATATGTAAAATCAGAAGCATATAGGAATCTTACTAAATTCGATAATTATTTTGAAGTTATTGAATCATTAGATTTAAACAAATTATACCCTTATAGATTGAAATATAAAATTTTATTAGATGTTTATAGAATTTTAAATGGGAAAGCTTACAATTCTGATTTAGCAACAATTATTGTTTCGATTCAAAACGATTTACAAGAAAGTAATGAATTTTTTAGTGAATGGATGGTACAAAATAAAATAATTCATGATGATATTGATATAACTTTAGATATGGAAAAAGAAGAAACAAGAAAGGAAGGCGTACTTAATAAATATGCTGAACGTTTAAAACTTGATACTGTGGGAAAGTTTTTAAAAGATAATTGGTATATTTATTTGATATCAGTGCTTTTCATATTTCTTATAGGGTTTTTATTAGGAAGAAAATTCGGCAAAAAGAAAACTAACCCACCTTATTATACATTTAGAAGATGAGGAAGAAGTAAAAGGAGTTTAAGATGGATAAATATAAAGAAGCTGCTGTTGTTATAAAAAAAAGTAAAAATATAGTAGTGCTTACCGGAGCAGGAATATCTACAGAAAGCGGTATACCTGATTTTAGAAGCCCGGGTGAAGGTTTATGGACAAAGATGGATCCTATGGAAGCCTTATCAACAAAAGTTTTATTAGAGGAACCTCGTAAATTTTATGAGACCGGGTTTAAAATAATAACAACCATGAAAGATGCTAAACCTAATAGAGCACATGAAATACTGGCAAAGATGGAACAAGGTGGTATCATTCAATTGGTTATTACACAAAACATCGATAATCTTCATTTTAAAGCAGGATCACAAAATGTTTATGAAGTACATGGCAATTCAAGAAGTTATACTTGCATGAATTGTAATAAATCATACGAAATATCTACAATAGAAGAAAAAGTAGAACTAAACGAAATTCCACCAAAATGTACTTGTGGCGGAGTAATTAGGCCTGATGTAGTGATGTTTGGGGATATGTTGCCAAGTTGTTTTTATACTGGAATGAGAAAAGTGCAAGAAGCGGATTTACTCATTGCTATAGGTACAAGTTTAACTGTTTATCCTGTATCTCAATTAGCCGAGGTTTGCAGAAAATTGATGATAATTAATTTAAGCAGCACTGCTTATGATTATAGAAGCGAAGTTATTATAAATGATAACATTTCTGAAGCATTAACTAAAATATATAGTATTTTGGAGACTGACAATGTATGAGGAGTTTTCTAAAATATACGATATATTAATGGAAGATTCAGATTATAATGCTTGGACAGAGTATATAATTCAATTATTTGAAAAACATGATGTAAAACCCAAGAATATATTGGATTTGGCATGTGGCACTGGTAATATTACAATTCCCTTATCAAAATCAGGGTATAATATGTGCGGTGTTGATATATCTGAGAGTATGCTTGCTATAGCGGAAAATAAAGCTAGGTCAAATAAGTGTAAAATAAAATTTATACAACAAGATATAAGAGAATTGAACCTATCGGAAAAATTTGATGCGGTAACATGTGCTTGCGATGGCATAAACTATATATTAAAAGAAGAAGAGTTGATTAGCGTTTTACTAAGAATTTATGATGCTCTAAGTGAAAACGGAATTCTTATATTTGACATAAGCAGTTATTTTAAACTCAGGTTTATATTAGGAAACAATACTTTATTTGAAGAAAAAAATGATATTTGCTATTGCTGGGAAAATGAATTTGATCTAAGTTCGTCAATAGTAAAGATGAGATTAAATTTTTTTGTACCGAAAGGTCATTTATACCATAGGTTTGAAGAAATACATTATCAAAAAGCTTATAAGAATAGTTTTATTATAAATAGTTTAAAGAGTTGTGGTTTTTCAAAAGCTAGTTGCTATGAATGTTTTTCTTTAGATGAGCCTAAAAAAACAAATGAAAGAGTAATTTTCGTTGCAACAAAATAAAAAATTTTAAAATGGCAAAGTACGGATATTATATTGCTATAAATATGCTTTTGTAATACCTTTTTGGTCTTGACTTTAAGTATATGCTGTTGTATACTAAATCTTGTCGCAGACTTATATGGGCGCATAGCTCAGCTGGGAGAGCACCTGCCTTACAAGCAGGGGGTCATAGGTTCAAGCCCTATTGTGCCCACCATAAAAAAGGCCCAGTAGTTCAGTTGGTTAGAATGCCAGCCTGTCACGCTGGAGGTCGACGGTTCGAGCCCGTTCTGGGTCGCCATTTCGGCCTTGGTAGCTCAGTCGGTAGAGCAGAGGACTGAAAATCCTCGTGTCGGTGGTTCGATTCCGCCCCAAGGCACCATTTAAAATATTGCGGGTGTAACTCAGTGGTAGAGTGTCACCTTGCCAAGGTGAAAGTCGCGAGTTCAAATCTCGTCTCCCGCTCCAAGAGGCGACATAGCCAAGCGGTAAGGCAGAGGACTGCAAATCCTTTACCCCCGGTTCAAATCCGGGTGTCGCCTCCAAAAACGTAAATGGAGAATGCTTCTTAAACAAAAGAAGCATTTTTTTTAAGTTAAATGCTTTTAAATGAGTGATTATTGAGATAAAAAGCACTTTAAATATAATAATACTAATGTAATTATAAATGCATATGGAAAGCTGATAAAAATTATGGAGAAGTTTATAAATATCCCGAATATACCCGAATATACCGTTAAAACCGTAGCAATAGATTATAGAACAGATATAGAAATAATAAGGACATTAAATGAACTGGGTATTGAAACAATAAAAACAGTAGGGTGCAAAGAACTATACGATTCGATTCAGGGGCATCCGGATATTTTGATGCATCATATTGGCGGAAATGCAATAGTTTTAGCCCCGAATATATATGAAGATTTTGCAAATAAACTTATAAAAAAAGGATTTGCAGTGACAAAGGGTGACACTTGGCTCAGCAGAAACTATCCGCAAAATATTGCATATAATGTATTAAGAATCGGTGAATATGCTTTTCATAACCTCAAATTTACTGATAGGCAAATACGAATTATATATGAGAATATGAATATAAAAATGATTAATGTAAATCAAGGTTATTCAAAATGCTCTGTTTGTGTAGTTAATGAAAAGTCGGTAATTACATCTGATAAAGCCTTTTCGAGGAAACTTGAAAAGCATGGCATCGAAACCCTCTTAATAAAACCCGGTGATATAAAATTGGAAGGTTTCAACTACGGATTTATTGGGGGAACTGCAGGACTCGTTTCAAATTTTGAATTAGCATTTACAGGCTATGTTAATAATTTGAAGGATTATAAGAGGATAATGGAATTCTTGGATTTGAAAGGAATTGCAGTGAAGATTCTTAGTAGCAAGAAAATAATAGATATTGGTTCAATTATACCTTTAACCTATTGATATACAAGGCTCTTAGCTTTTTTTAGCTTATGAATAATAGAACTTACAACACAAAGAATATTAAGCGAGAAGGAGCTGAATGAATGTCTATGAGAACAATTGGCATAAGGAAAGGTAATGCAAGGGTAAAAAATTATATTTTAGCAAAATTGGATTCTTTAAATAAGGAAGACTTAAATATTGTTTTTGAAGATTATAATAAAAGCGATTTGTTATATATTAAATGCAGTTTAAAGGAAGGATTTTTGGCCGGAATAAAAAATAATAAAATAAGCAATGATTTGATAAAAAATATTGCAACTATACTATCAGATGTTATAATAAATAATTATGAATATTTACTTATTAAAAAAGTGATAGATGATTATTATATTTATATAACTGAAGCTGAAAAAGAGCAGATTTTCAAATTTGTTGATAGAATAATAAAAAGAGACGATAACAATTATAGCGGTAGTATATATAAACAACTGAGAAGAAATATGATTAAAGAAATAATATTTGATTATTTAAAGACGGAAGATTTAATTATTTTGGATGGATTCATTAATTTCAGATTAAATGATTATAAAAAAGAATTATATCTTGTTGTTGATAGGGCATTTAAAGAGTTTATCGCTCAGAAAGAATATGATGAATTTATAAAACTTTTAAAGTATTTTGTTGAAATCCAAGACTCAAAAGTTGATGTAATTCATATTGTTGCAGATAAGAAATACGGATATATTTTATTAGATGATAAAAAAAGAAAAATTAGCATTGAAAATGATAAAGATTTACTTAACGAATCATCCGAAAAAGGACTAAATAATGACGATACATTGATTAGCAGTCTGATAAGTATTGCACCGAAAAAAATATATATACACAATATTAGTGAGTTTTCGAACAAGGAACTTATTAAAACGATACAAAATGTTTTCTCTGATAGAATGGAAATATGTTCAAACTGTGACATTTGCGGTTTTGTCGCATTGAAATCAAAAAATAAATTAAATTAGTATTCTATTAAAAATCAAATGATAAGTAATGAGGGGTCGCAATGCTATTAAAGATTATAGCACCTGCAATAATAGGCGGTATTATTGGTTGGATAACAAATGTCTTAGCTATTAAAATGCTATTTAGACCTATATATCCAATCCATATACCATTATTTAAGCTTAAGCTACAAGGTCTTCTTCCTAAAAGGAGAAAAGAAATCGCAGTTACTATCGGTTCTACCATTGAGGAAGAATTGATTAGTATTGATGAGATTTTAAAAAAAATATCTGATGACGAAAACCAAGTTATGGTATTGAATATAGTAAAGACATCAATATCTGATAAAATTAATAAGAAAATACCATTTCTAGTACCTTTTCCTATAAAAGAAAGTGTAATTAGATATGTGGAAGAACAAATCGAGAAAGAAGCACCTGATATGATAAACGGTCTTATATCTGGTTTGTATGAAAAGACTTCAAAAAAAATAAAAATAGGAAAAATGGTTGAGGATAGGATTAATCAAATAGATTTAATAAAGCTGGAGGAAATCACGTTAAAAATTGCTAAAAGCGAACTTAAACATATAGAATTTTTGGGTGGAGTTTTAGGAGCCTTAATCGGATTAATTCAAGGATTTGCAATAGTATTTTTTTATTAATTGTTGACATATATGCATAACGGTATTAGAATAGTATTAAAATATTATGCGATGATAAGGAAGAGTAAAGCAGATTAGTTTTATTAGAGAAGAAATGTCATAGGCTGAAAGCATTTCCTTAAACAACTGTTTGAAGACCGCCTTAGAGCAGTTCGCCGAACTCTTAGTAGGCTATACCGTTAATTACGTTATAATTATAAAGTAAAAAAATAGGGTGGAACCGCGATTTCTCTCGCCCCTTTAGGGGATGGGAGTTTTTTATTTTAAGGTAAAATTTTCGAGGAGGTTTATCATGCTAAAAGTAACATTAAAAGATGAAAAAGAAATAGAATTGAAAAAAGGCATCAAAATTGAGGAAGTTGTAAATTCAATGGGTCATAAATTAAAAAAAGAAGCACTAGCCGCTAAAGTAGACGGTAAAGTCATTGATTTAAACGGGGGGCTTGATAAAGATTGCAAGCTGGAAATATTAACTTTTGAAGATGAAGGGGGAAAACTCGCTCTAAGGCATACAACTTCACATATACTTGCACAAGCAGTGAAGAGACTTTTCCCTGAAGTAAAGCTTGCCATAGGCCCGGCTATAGAAAATGGTTTTTATTATGATTTTGATTCTGGAAGACCTTTTACTGATGCGGATTTAGAATTAATTGAAAAAGAAATGAATAATATTATAAAAGAAGATTTAATTCTCAAAAGGTTCGAATTGCCTAGAGACGAGGCAATAAATCTTATGAAAGAGCATGGAGAAGATTATAAAGTAGAATTAATTGAAGATTTGCCTGAAGGCGAAATTATTTCTTTTTACGAACAAGGTGAATTTATTGATCTATGTGCCGGCCCTCATGTTATTTCCACAGGAAAAGTTAAGGCATTTAAACTGACAAGTGTAGCAGGTGCTTATTGGCGTGGGAATGAAAAGAATAAAATGCTGCAAAGAATATACGGTACTTCATTTATTAAAAGAAGTCAGCTTGATGAATATTTAAAAATGTTGGAAGAAGCTAAAAAAAGAGATCATAGAAAACTAGGAAAAGAATTAGATTTATATAGCATACAGGAAGAAGGCCCCGGCTTTCCATTTTTTCATCCAAATGGAATGATAATAAGAAATATACTTGAAAGTTTTTGGAGAGAGGAACATAAAAAAGCCGGGTATCAGGAGATAAACACACCAATTATATTAGGTGCGGAATTATGGAAAAAATCCGGCCATTGGGATCACTATAAGGAGAATATGTATTTCACAGAGATTGATGGAGAACCATATGCAGTTAAACCAATGAATTGTCCCGGTGGTTTACTGATGTATAAAAGAAATCTTCATAGCTATAGGGAATTACCTATTAGAATGGCAGAATTAGGTTTGGTTCACAGACACGAGTTGTCCGGTGCTCTTCATGGACTAATGAGAGTTAGATGTTTTACCCAAGATGATGCACACTTATATATGATGCCGTCACAAATTAAAGAGGAAGTTATTGGTGTTATTGAATTAGCAGATCGTTTTTATAAGATTTTTGGATTTGAGTATTATGTGGAATTATCAACAAAACCTGAAAATTCTATGGGCTCCGATGAAGATTGGGAAGTGGCAACAAATGCGCTAAGGGAAACACTAGAAACTAAAAAAATTAATTATAGAGTTAATGAAGGGGATGGTGCATTCTATGGGCCAAAGATTGACTTTCATTTAAAAGACTGTATAGGTCGAACATGGCAATGCGGAACTATACAACTGGATTTTCAAATGCCTGAATTGTTTGAACTGACCTATATAGGTGCAGATGGTGAAAAACATAGACCTGTTATGGTTCACAGAACGATTTTTGGAAGCATGGAGAGATTTATTGCTATCTTAACTGAGCAATGTGCAGGTGCATTTCCTACTTGGTTGGCACCTATACAAGCAATCATAATTCCGGTCTCAGAGAAACATTATGATTATGCAGAAAGCCTCACTCAAAAAATAGATTCGCTAAATATTAGAGTTGAAAAGGATATAAGAAGCGAAAAGGTAGGATTTAAAATTAGAGAGGCACAGCTTAAAAAGATACCATATATGATTATTATAGGAGATAAAGAAGTTGAAAATTCTAACATATCTGTTAGAGATAGAAAAGAAGGAGATTTGGGTAGCATGAGCCTTGATGATTTTATTGTGAAAATTTCGAAAGAAATTAATGATAAACTGAATAAATAGAAAATAGTATAAAATAAAAATATAGATATGGAATATAAATATATTAATGAAATATTTAAAAGTTAAATGATAGAAACAGCCTGATAAAAGTTTACTTGACAAGGCTGTTTTTGACTGTATAATTGGTAATATGGGGAGTTATAGTACGCTCCTAAAAAAGAATGAGGAGGAGAACCATGAAAAAGTTTTTAAGTATTTTGTTAGTGCTGGCAATGATTTTTTCTTTAGCTGCATGTAGTAGTGCACCTGCTTCAAGCGATGATGAGGGAGACGCTGATGCAGAAGTAAGTGCTGCTGATACTGCAAAGATTGCTATTATTACTAACACTGTATCCCAGAATGAGGAAGAGTATCGTTCGGCTGAGTTTGTTCAGAATAAATATGGTAAAGATAAGGTAGTTCATGAGCTTTGGCCGGATAACTTCATGACAGAACAAGAACAAATGATTAGTGTTTTAACTAAACTTGCTGCTGATCCGGATATTAAAGCTGTAATAATTAATCAGGCTGTTCCGGGGACCAACCCTTCAGTAGATAAGTTTTTAGAGTCAAGAGACAAGGATGATGTACTTATTATTTATGCATCACCTCAAGAAAATGCACCTGACGTGTCTGATCGTGTAGACTTCGCTTTGCAACCAGACGAGTTGGCTATGGGTCATACCATACCGAATCAGGCTAAGAAACAAGGAGCTAAGACTCTTGTTCACTATTCTTTCCCGAGGCATATGTCTATACCAATGCTAGCTGAGAGACGTTCTTTAATGAAAGAAGAATGTGCAAAAATAGGTCTTGAATTTGTAGATGCTACTGCTCCAGACCCAACTAGTGAAGCCGGTGTTACCGGAGCACAGCAATTTATTTTAGAGGACGTTCCCAAAATGGTGGATAAGTATGGAAAGGATACATCTTTCTTCTCCACTAACTGCTCCATGCAAGTTCCGCTAATCAAAGCGGCATTTGATGAAGGCGCAATTTATAGCCAACCCTGCTGTCCTTCCCCATATCATGGATTTCCATCGGCACTCGGTTTAGAAGTTCCTGAAGATATAGTTGGTGGATTACAAGATGTTATTGATCAAACAACAAAGATTATTGAGGATGCAGGTTTAGGCGGAAGATTCTCAACTTGGCCAGTACCCGCTGCAATGATGGCAACAATAGCCAGTGCCGATTATGCTTTCAAATGGATTAACGGTGAAACAGACGGCAAGGTAGATTTAGAAGTACTAGCTGAATGCATGTCGGACTATGCCAAATTAGATATTAGTTTGAATCCATATGTTGAAGATGGTGTGCCTTACGAAAATTACCTATTATTCTTAATGGACTTTTTAACTTATGGAGATCTACCGAATTAGTGACCGCTTGAATATTTAAGTTGTAATTAAGCAACTGAAATGCAACTTTTAATGAGGGTGTTTTAAACCTACCGGCTTAGGACATCCTCATTAAGTTTGCATACCACAACTCCTAAAAGTAAATGTGGCAGGAGGGATAAAACTTGAGCGATAATTTACTTAGCATAAAAAATGTGACAAAAGATTTTAATGGGAACCGTGTTTTAAAAGATATAAACTTAGATATAAAAAAAGGTGAAATTCATGCTCTTATCGGGGAAAATGGTGCAGGTAAATCTACATTGATGAATATTTTATTCGGCATGCCTGTAATTCTTTCCACCGGAGGATATCAAGGATCTATTGAAATAGAAGATGAAGAGGTTAAGTTTTCTACACCTCATGAAGCGATGGATCACGGAATAGGCATGGTGCATCAAGAGTTTATGTTAATACCCGGTTTTACTATTACAGAAAATATTAAAATTAATAGGGAAATAACAAACCCAAACGTAATTAGTAGAATTTTCGGCAAGCAATATGAATGGTTGAATATGAAGCGAATGAATAATGATGCTCGGCGGGCTCTTGATATTATGGGTATGGGTATAGAAGAATATACAGAAGTAGCCGGATTACCTGTTGGGCATATGCAATTTATTGAAATTGCAAGAGAAATTGATAAAACCGGAATTAAGCTTTTAGTATTTGATGAACCGACCGCTGTTTTAACTGAATCGGAAACACAAAATCTTTTGGCAGCAATTGAAAAATTAGCATCACAAGGCATTGCTATTATATTTATAAGTCATCGATTAGAAGAGGTAATGCAAATTTCCCATCGCTTTACAATTTTGCGTGATGGAGAGCATGTAATTACTAAGAATACAAAGGAAAGTAATGTATATGAGATTGCAGAATTGATGGTAGGTCGAAAAGTATCAATTGAAAGATTGGATTCCGGTAAACGAGAGATTAGTGATGATATTGTACTAAGCATAAAGAATCTCGAAGTTAAAATGCCCGGAGAAGAAGTAAAAGGGTTTAATTTAGAAGTAAAAAAAGGTGAAATCATAGGTATAGGCGGTTTAGCCGGACAAGGCAAACTAGGTATTGCTAATGGTATTATGGGAGTATATCCTGCACGCGGAGAGGTTATTTTCGAGGGAATACCCTTGAAGCTTAATAACCCTAAAGAATCTATTAGGGCGGGATTGGGATTTTTAAGCGAAGATAGAAAAGGTGTTGGACTATTATTGGATGAGTCTATTGAATTAAATACTGTTTTTACAGCTATGCAGACTAAGAATGAGTTTCTTCATAACTTTGGTTTTTTTAGTATAATGAATTCTCATAGTATTCGCAATCATACTCTGAAGATGATTAAAGATTTGGATATACGCTGTACATCATCGTTACAACATACTGGAAATTTATCCGGAGGAAACCAACAAAAAGTTTGTATGGCACGTGCTTTAACACAAAACCCAAAACTACTTTTAGTTAGTGAGCCTACGAGAGGTATTGACGTGGGTGCTAAGAAACTTATTCTTGATTTGTTGAAGAAACTTAATGAAGAACAAGGGATGACAATTGTGATGACCTCATCAGAATTGGCAGAGCTTAGGAGCATTAGCGATAGGATTGTCATCGTATGTAACGGTAAAGTAGAGGGAATTTTATCTCCTGATGCATCAAGTGCAGATTTTGGTTTAATGATGTCTGGAACGCGTGCTGATTCCCAACTAGGGGGTGCTTAAATATGACAGAACAAAATGTTGTTAAAGAAAAAGACTTAAAGGATAGTTTCTTAGCAAAAGCAATAAAAACTATAGGATTACCTACACTTATTATAGCTGCTTTTTTCTTGTTAGTTATTTTAACTGCAGCTTTTCTAAAGCAGTCTTTGCCGATTTTATTTAGTGATATATTGCGTCGGTTTGGCATGAACGGATTATTGGTTTTAGCTATGGTTCCTGCAATTAAATCCGGTACAGGCCCGAATTTTGCTTTACCATTAGGAATTATTTGCGGTTTATTAGCCTGGACTATAGGAATTGAGATGGGATTTATAGGTCTTAAATTAGTACTTTTAGTTTCGTTAATGGCTATAGTATTCGCGATTATTTTGGGCTATTTATATGGTAAACTTTTAAATGCGGTAAAAGGTGCAGAGATGACGATTGCTACTTATACCGGTTTTTCTACCGTAGCTTTAATGGCTTTGGTCTGGCTCATGGCTCCTTTTAAAAGCAAACAAATGGGCTGGATGATGGGTGAAGGATTACGTGAAACAATAAAATTGGATGGCGTGGAAGCTGCCCAGATTTTTAACAACTTTTTATCTTTTAAAGTATTTGGTATTAATATACCCACCGGTTTGCTATTAGTTTTTTTTGCATTTTGTTTTCTTGTATGGTTATTTTTTAGGACAAAAATTGGTATTGCAATAACAGCTGGCGGAAGCAATCCAGAATTTGCTGCTGCTTCAGGTATTGATATCGACAAAAATCGAATTATTGCAAATATCCTTTCTACAATATTAGGAGCTTTAGGAATAATTCTTTATTCTCAAAGCTACGGGTTTTTCCAACTTTATTCAGGACCATTAATGATGGCTTTTCCCGCTGTAGCAGGTGTGTTAATAGGTGGAGCAACTGCATCAAAAGCAAACATTTCACATGTAATAATTGGAACCTTTTTGTTTCAAGGACTGTTAACGGCATCAATGCCTGTAGCAAACCAATTATTTGAAGGAACTGACCTTTCCGAGATAATGCGAGTAATTCTACAAAACGGAATTATCCTTTATGCTCTGACACAGGTTAAAGGAGGTGGCAAAGAATGAAGAAAAACAAAAAGAAACTGGGAAACCAAGTATTTTCATTAGCCGACAACATAGTTCCAATTATTTTTATAGCTTTTACACTTTTGGGTTTTGTATTAACAAAGAATGTACCATTTAACTTTTTTATATCGGAGTTATCAAGTAGGTTTTATCGCAATGCTTTCATTGTTTTGTCTCTAATTATCCCTGTTATAGCGGGTTTAGGACTTAACTTTGGAATTGTAATAGGGGCTATGAGCGCACAGTTAGCAATAATTATAGTTCGTTATCTTAGTATTGAATACTTACACCTTAGCGGAACAATGGAACTCATTTTTTGTTTTTTATTGACCTTACCTATAGCAGCATTTATTGGTCTTTTGACAGGTAAACTTTATAATAAAACAAGGGGACAGGAAATGATAGCCAGTTTAATAGTTGGTTTCTTTGCAAATGGTGTATATCAATTTATTCTTCTTTTTGCTACCGGAGTTATCATACCGGTTCGTTCAAGTCACCCGATGATTAAACCTGATGGTGTTGGGGTTCGTATGACTGTTGATATGGGTGAACTCCATTACTCTTTAGCTAATATATTGAAAATTCCTTTTATGTGGGTAGTTCTTATCATATCTTTGTCATTGTTGGTGCTTACCATTATTTTATTTTTAAAAGACAAAAAGTTTGGTAAAAAGAATAACCAAATTACTTTTTATATAAAAACTATTATTTTTGCAGCTTTATCTATATTTAGTATATTTTCTATAATAACTAAGAGTAAGATTAATTTAGTGAAAGACGTGCCTATAGCAACTGCATTATTTATTGCTTTATTATGTGTTTTCACTGAATTGATTATGAAGACTAAATTAGGTCAAGACTTTAGGAGTGTAGGACAAGATCAGCATATAGCTGAATCTAATGGGATAAATGTTGATAAAACTAGAATTATAGCCGTTGTAATGTCAACAGTATTGGCAGCGTGGGGGCAATTGATTTACTTGCAGGACATGGGTACATTAAATGTTTATGGAGCCCACACACAAATAGGTATGTTTTCGGTGGCAGCATTGTTAGTAGGAGGCGCTTCAGTGCGTAAGGCGACTGTTTCGCAAGCTTTAATTGGCACCTTGCTTTTTAACTCAATGTTTATTATGTCTCCGGAAATTGGAAAGGCGGCTTTTGGTAATGCCTTACTTGGAGAATATTTTAGGACATTCATGGTTTACGGAATTATCGGTATGGCATTAGGCATCTATGTATGGAATGCAAACAGAAAGGCTCGCATTACTTTAGATCCGATAGATATGCAGACTCAAGATAATTAAGGAAAGCTTAATAGACTTTTCTTATAAAAAGAGCACAACCCGTAACAAGCTTGCAGATTATCAGCCTTGGGAATTAGTAATCTCAGCAAATATAATAAGTTGCTTATCAGAAATAGTTAAGGTATGAACAGTAACATATAGTGGTTGATATGAAGATTCTAGGGTTCAGCTCTAACGAGTAAACATTTTTCGAGATAAACCATCCAAAGATGTAGTAAGATATGATATAATAATAGTGATGTAACTATTGATACTACTATATCTAAGGAGGTTTTAATAA
>Ga0172382_10008702_pt1 | contig 14055 bp, 11 predicted proteins | sample Leawel138RmetaG_FD_122245 | JGI IMG/M metagenome (GOLD analysis project Ga0172382, IMG submission 122245) | Leachate microbial communities from a municipal landfill in Southern Ontario, Canada - Leachate well 138R metaG | ecosystem: Engineered > Solid waste > Landfill > Unclassified | place...
CCCAACATTAGATATCGGCTCCCCTATTCTCAGCATTTTATTAACAATTGCTTTGTACAACATTGATTAAATAAAAAAATAAATGAAAGCACCATAGGAGTGAGAATCGACTTTCACTGACCTACAGGAATCACTTGAGTGAATTAACCTTATGATTAGAAATCGACATTGAAGAACAGGCTTCGGAAAAGGATGTAGACAAAATAAATCACCATTAGGTAAATCGCAGATTTCTTGCCCAGTTTGCCGTTATTGAACCACAAGATCGCCCACAGCATAATGCCTGTCAGGATTTCCCACGGCAGGTCCCAGACAACCAGCGGTCTGGGGACAGCATAGGAAGAGATCAGCGCGCCGCCGCCGATTGCCAGCAAAGGATTGGTGATATTGCTGCCCACCAGGGTACCCAGTGAAATGCCGGCCTCTTTATGGCGAAGTCCAGCCAGGGCGGTGGTCAGTTCTGGCAGCGCCGAGGCCAGGCCCAGCGTAACTACGCCAATGAGCGATCCGCCCACACCGGTCCTTTCCACAATCATTTCGGTTGCAGAAAGAACAACCGTTGCGCAGGCGATGATAATCACCAGCATCCCTGCCGTGATAGCCGCGTCACGCACCACCTCACGACCGTTGGCTGGCGCGTCTTCCGCCACTTCTTCAGAATGAAGGTGGTTGTCTTCTTCTTTGTAATGCTTGCGTTCATCTTTATAGAGGTAATAAGAATAAGCCAAAAAAGACCCGAACAGGATGGCCCCGTCAAGGCGTGAATAATTGCCATCCCAGCCCAGGATCAGACACATAACCGTGGTCCCGATCATGGGGGTCATGCTCTTCCACAGGAAGTAGCGTCGAAAATAAATCGTTCCTGCCAAAAATACCACGATTCCCATGATCAGGGTCTGTTGGACCACATCCGAGCCAATGTTCGCGCCTAATACGATAGCCGAACCGGTTTGAAAATCAAGCGTCCCGCGCAGGATATTAACCGAGGCAGTGAAGTGGGCGGTAATTTCTGGCAGCGAAGTGGCAATCGAAAGCACCGTCATGCCCATGAAAGTGCTCGACAGTTTAAAGTAGTTGGCTATCCCAATCAACTTTTTTACAGCGTAGTTGGCTCCTAACACTAAAATTGTCAGTGTGGTCAGACCGACCGCGATAATTTCAAACATACTCCAGTTTTGCATCATAATAGTTCCTTTTCCAAAAACGTTTGATTATAAAGTCTTTTTTTGGCGGCGAGTTTTCTGCCAACGGATTTAACCTGGATTTAACAATTGCCCGAAAAGAAACACACCTGCTTTGACGAAGAAAAATCGTGCAAGGGTCTATCGAATTCCCTTTTGCCGGCTCGACAAATGGGAGGATTACGAGTGGAAGGCAGCCGACAACTTGTAAGCCACTAAAAGTGAAATGATTTTCAAGGGTTATTACAGAATACTTACATTTGTTTCGTAATATAAAAGTATTCAGGTATCGTTAATAATCGTTAATACAAGCACGAGGAGGAAACTCATGGATCTCAATAAATTTACTCAAAAAGCTCAACAGGCCGTAGTGGACGCGCAGCAGCTGGCACGTGAGTTTGACCACCAGGCTATCGAACCCGCCCACTTGCTGTTAGCTTTACTCAATCAGCCCGAAAGCACGGTCGCTTACGTGATCACCCAGATTGCGGGCTCCGCAGATGTCCTGCGCGAAGAGGTGCGCAAAGATCTCGCCGCTCGGCCCAAGGTCTATGGCGGCTCTACCGCTGAAGCCGGTCTCTCCCGCCCGGCCGCAAGCGTTTTGGACGCCGCCGAGCGTTATGCCAAGGGCATGGGTGATGAATACACCTCCACCGAGCACATCCTGCTCGGTCTGACTGACAGCCCGGTTGGTAAAATCCTGGCCAATTTTGGCGTGACCAAAGACGCGGTTCTGAAGGCGCTTCGTGAAGTCCGCGGCAGCCAATCGGTTACCAGCCAAACCCCGGAAGACACTTACCAGGCACTTGAAAGATTCGGCTACGACCTGACTGCTTTGGCCCGCCAGGGAAAGATGGACCCGGTTATCGGGCGTGACGAAGAGATCCGTCGCACCGTCGAAATTCTTACCCGCCGCACCAAGAATAACCCCGCCCTGATCGGTGAACCCGGCGTGGGCAAGACTGCTATCGTTGAAGGGCTGGCCCAGCGCATCGTTAACCGCGATGTGCCTGAGGGCCTCAAAAACAAGCGTCTGGTCCAGTTGGACATGGCCTCTCTCGTCGCCGGCGCCAAATATCGCGGCGAATTTGAGGAACGTCTCAAGGCAGCCCTAAAAGAGGTGACTGAATCTGACGGTCAGATCATTCTGTTTATTGACGAAATGCACACCGTCATCGGCGCTGGCGCCAGTGAGGGTGCTATGGATGCCAGCAACATCCTGAAACCAATGCTTGCGCGTGGGGAGCTTCATCTGATTGGCGCTACCACCACCAATGAATACCGCAAGTACGTGGAAAAAGACGCCGCCCTCGAGCGTCGTTTTCAGCCCGTCTACGTGGCTGAGCCCAGCGTCGAAGACACCATCAGCATCCTGCGCGGCTTGAAATCGACCTACGAAGTGCACCACGGCGTGCGCATAACCGATTCGGCCGTCATCGCCGCAGCCACACTCAGCAACCGCTACATCACTGACCGCCATCTGCCGGATAAGGCCATCGACCTGATCGATGAAGCTGCTGCCCATTTGCGCACCGAAATCGACTCCAAACCCCAGGCACTGGATGAAGTCGACCGTGACATTATGCAGCTTGAAATTGAAAAACAAGCTCTGCAAAAGGAGAAAGACAAAGCCTCACAGGATCGCCTTGAGAAAATCGAGCAGGATCTGGCCAACCTGGGTGAAAAGTCAAAAGCCATGACCGCGCAGTGGCAGGCCGAAAAAGAAGCTATCGCGAGATTCAAAGATCTCAAGGAACAACTCGAGCAAGCCCAGCATGAAATGGAGCAGGCTGAACGGAATTCTGACCTTGAAAAAGCTTCGCGTCTGCGTTATGGCACCATTCGCAACTTGCAGGAACAAATTGGTGAGGCTGAAGCCAAACTGCAGCAACAGCAGCAGCAGGGCGCCCTGCTCAAAGAGGAAGTGGACGCTGAAGAAATCGCCAGCGTGGTGGCCAAGTGGACTGGCATCCCGGTTAACCGCTTGCTGGAAGGTGAGATGGAGAAGTTGTTGAGCATGGAAGAGCGCCTGCATGCCCGCGTGGTAGGGCAGGATGAGGCCATCAACGCGGTATCCAATGCAATCCGCCGCTCGCGCTCCGGCCTGCAGGATCCCAACCGCCCAATCGGTTCGTTCATATTCCTGGGCCCCACTGGCGTGGGCAAGACCGAGCTGGCGCGCGCCCTGGCTGAGTTCCTCTTTGACGACCAGAACGCCATGGTGCGTATCGACATGAGCGAATACCAGGAGCGTCATACCATCAGTCGTCTCTTTGGCGCGCCCCCAGGATATGTCGGTTATGAAGAGGGCGGGCAACTGACCGAAGCCGTCCGCCGCCGCCCCTACAGCGTGGTCTTGTTTGACGAAATCGAAAAGGCTCACCCCGAAATCTTCAACGCTCTCCTGCAGGTGCTGGATGACGGTCGGATGACCGATGGCCAGGGGCGGACAGTCGATTTCAGAAACACGCTGATAATTATGACCAGCAACCTGGGCAGCCAGCTGTGGATGAATGACCAAAGTGGTCAACCCAGACAGGTCAGTCGTGATGAGATTGTGGACATCCTCAAGAATTTCTTCAGACCCGAATTTTTGAACCGGGTGGATGAGATCGTGGTCTTCAAACCACTCACGCGTGAGAATTTGGGCGAAATCGTGGCTATCCAGCTGGGGCACGTCAGCAACCTTTTAGCCGATCGCGGTTTCAAGCTTGAAATCACGCCCGCCGCGCGGGAATGGCTGGCAGAAGTGGGCTACGACCCTGAATTTGGTGCCCGCCCGCTCAAACGCGCTATCCAGCGCGAAGTTCAGGATCCATTAGCGCTCAAGCTCCTTTCGGGTGACTTCAGCGAGGGCGACACCATTAAAATCGACCTGGTTAATGGAACGCTCAACTTCACAAAAGAGTAGCTGTTTGTTTTTGCGGTAAAAAAGACCAAATCTCAGACCTCACATGTCTGGGTTACCGGCGGCAATCGTCTCTACTTGCCAAAGTAGTGATCATGGTGGGCAGCAGGTATGATGGCAGCTATGGGCGACCGTTGAGCCAGCCAGCGCTATCACATGCTGCTCATCCGTGAGGCACTTGCCCGAATTACTGGACGTCTCAAACAAAATTGCGCTGGAACCATACCCGAGATAAATCGTCCTTTTCGTGTTTTGAAGGCTCGGCAAACCTGACCACCTCTGGCCCATATTGAGTACAATGACAGGGAGTATTTAATAAGAAAGTCCACAGATGCGTAAACTAAGAACCTTCCACCTGGCACTTACCTCATTTTTTATGCTTGCCCTGCTGGCCTGCCAGGCAGCACCCACCCTGACGATGCCAACACCCCCCCTGAGGCTAAACACATCAACGTCGCCCGCGCCGGTGATTACTGAAACTGAACCAGATCAGACACCAACCAGCACAATTAAACCTCCACTTTATGTCTACCAGCCTAATCTGCAGCTGCCTTCAGCTTTGAACCAGCACATACAAAAGCAAAATCTGAACCAGCCCCAGGGCAATGAAAACGAGCTCTCTTTTACTTTCGAATTCAGCAACTCCAATGCCCTTGGCAGCTGGGTCTACGCGCTGGTGGCGCCCTTCCCAACCGTGACAGACGAGGTCAGTGCGGCCTGGCTTCAAAACCTTTGGCATGGCAATGCTGAAAACGAGTTCAACTCGCTCCTGGTCGCTGAAGCTGACCTGCCAGCCCTGACCAGCCTGCTGGGAGAGCCCGGGCACTCAGTGTTGCCCCTTGAAAAAGAAAAAATGCTCGAAACTGCCTGGACGACTCAAAACGCCTGGGCGCTGGTCCCCTTTGAAGAAATTCAACCACGCTGGAAAGTCATCACAATCGATGGTCAGGCCCCCATCCGCAAGGACTTCGACCCGGACGAATACGCTCTGAACGTCCCCATTTCTCTCATCTTTTCCGAACCGGTCAAATCTGGCGCACTTCCGTCTGAAATTGCAGACCTGTCCCTCTCAAACCTCGACCCCTCGCGGCTCACCACCGTCATGCTCACCGGCGTTACCGCGCTGGTGCGCGCCACGGCTGTGGGCATGGACCAACGCGGTGTGCTCGTGCCAGGCGAATACCTCGCCCCCATCATGCGAGAGGCAGACATTTTGCATATCAGCAACGAGGTGCCCTTCGCCCAGAATTGCCCGCCGCACACGATGGGCGGCTACCTGGTCTTTTGCACTCCGGAGAGATACATGGAACTGCTCCGTTTTATTGGCACCGATATTGTCGAGCTGACTGGCGATCACTTCCAGGATTATGGCGAAGAAGGCATGCTCTATACACTCGACCTTTATGCTAAAGAAGGTTGGCCAGTTTATGGTGGAGGAAAAGATATCTTTGCCGCCCGCAGGCCTGTGAAACTGGAAGTGAACGGCAACAGAATCGCCTTTATTGGCTGCAATGCCAAATCGCCCAATTTTGCCCGGGCCAGCGAAACTTCAACAGGCGCTTTTCACTGTGACATGGACTACATGGCGCAGGCGATTGAGCAACTTCGCTCTGAAGGCTACCTGCCCATAGCTACTTTCCAGCACGAAGAGGTCTATACCTGGTCACCAGTCCACGCCATTGAACGTGATTTCAAAGTTGTTGCTGATGCCGGCGCGATAATTGCCAGCGGTAGCCAGTCTCATGTGCCTCATTACGCTGAATTCCATGGCGACAGCTTCTTCCACTACGGTCTTGGCAATCTTTTCTTCGACCAATACGGCATTGCCGCCAACACGGACATCGGTTTTTTGGACCGTCATGTCTTTTATGATGGCAAGTATCTGGGAGTCGAACTCATACCTATCCGGTTTATTGACAAGGTGCAGCCGCGCCTGATGACTCCTGAAGATAAAACGGAGACGCTCGCGATCATGTTTGATACCTATCGCATGTGGTGGAAAGATGATGCCAATCAGCCCATCAGACCGGCTTGGAAGTAACACGCGGCACGCGCACCTACCTACGACCCAGCGTTCTTCAAATCCCTGAAACTCACAGCCGACCTGATATAATATTAACTTGAGAACCGCCCCTCATTAACAGGGCTGTTTGTCGGAGGCTTTTTAATGGAAATTACCTGGTATGGAAATTCTTGTTTTCGCATCACTGAACGTAATTTGGCAACGGTGGTTACTGATCCCTTTGATTCAGGTGTCGCTGGCTACAATCCTCTCAAGTTGAAAGCTGAGATCGTCACAATCAGCAGTGATGACCCTTCTCACAACTACACCAGCGCCGTAAAAGGCAGCCCTTTTGTCATTGATGGTCCCGGTGAGTATGAGCGCGGAGGCGTCTTTATCACGGGCATTCAGACCACTCCTTTGTTAGCCGAGAGCACAGTCATCAGAAATACCATCTACGTGCTCAACTACGGGCAGATCACCATTCTGCACCTTGGTCAGGCCAACTTGGTGCCAAACCAAACCCTGGTGGAAGAATTGGGAAATATCAATGTTGCCCTCGTACCGGTGGGTTCCGGAGGAGGGCTTAACGCCTCCAAAGCGGCTGAAGTGATCAGCATGCTGGAACCCAATGTCGTCATCCCCATGCATTACCAAACCCCTCATTCCCTGCTTGAGCTCGATCCTCTGAGCAAGTTCCTGAAAGAGATGGGGCTTACTGAACTGGAAACAATGGAAAGTTACAAAATCCCGGCAACGGGAAACTTTAGTGAAGAAGGCACCCAGGTGATCGCGCTGGATCCTAAACTCTCAAGTCTATGAAAATTATGGTTAAACTAATTATGACCTGGAACATCAAACCAGGACACGAACAGGATTACTTCGCTTACGTTCTGCGGGAGTACCTGCCGCTCATCAACAAACTCGGCTTCGAAGTGACGGACGCCTGGGTGACAGTTTTTGGCAGTCGCCCCCAGGTCTTGCTTGGCGCGGTTATTGCTTCTGTCAGTAAGGCCCGGGAAGTGCTGGCATCAGACGAATGGGAGCGGCTGAACGAACAGCTGATGAATTATGTGGATAACCTGGAGTATAAACTGACACCTTATAAAGGCGGTTTTCAGTTTTAGATGTCATTCGGGCACGCATTATTGCAGTGGTATGATCAGAATGCCAGGGACCTCCCCTGGCGTTTTGCTCCCAGCCCTTATCGGGTTTGGGTCTCCGAAATAATGCTCCAGCAAACCCGTGTGGAAACAGTGTTGCCATATTTTGAACGTTTTATCAGTAATTTCCCCGACCTGTCAAGCCTGGCTTCATCCAGCCAGCAGGATGTCCTGACGATTTGGGAAGGGCTGGGTTACTACAGCCGTGCGCGCAATCTGCATAGAGCTGCCAGAGTAATTCTGACAGAGCATAACGGTGAGTTTCCACAGACCGCCAATGAGCTTGAGTTCTTGCCGGGCATCGGGACATACACAGCTGCCGCCATTGCTTCAATTGCCTTTCAAGAGCCTGTAGCGGCAGTGGATGGCAACATCAAACGCGTGTATGCCCGCCTCCTTAACCTCTCGCTACCGTTTGGCTCAGTCCTCTTCGAAGCAACCATACAAGACTACGCGCAGTCCATGTTGCCGCCCGAGCGTCCCGGTGACTTCAACCAGGCGCTGATGGATCTTGGTGCCATCATCTGCAGACCACGCCAACCAAATTGTCCGGCTTGCCCTGTCAACCAATTTTGTCAGGCTTACCAGCAGGGCAATCAAAACAACCTCCCGTTCCGAATCAAAAAGCCGCCTCTGCCGCATTTCAAGGTTTGCGTGGCTGTGATCCGGTCTGAAGGCAAGGTCTTACTGCGGCAACGCGCGCAAACAGAGTTGCTGGCTGGCTTGTGGGAATACCCTGGTGGCAAATTCACGCCCGCCGATAGCAGCCTGGAAGCCTGTCTTAAAAGAGAAGTTCTGCAAAAAACGAGTTTGGAAGTCTCTGTCGGCCAAAAAATCGGGGTTTTTGAGCATGCCTACACGCACTATAAAATCTCTGTTCACGTCTGGTATGCGCTTCTGCCTTACGCCCCTGCGCAGGAACTACCAGCCGATCTTGGCTGGGTCACCCCTGCTGAATTGCCAAACTACCCGATGGGAAAAGTCGCCAGAATGATCAGCAACCTTTTAATCCCCAAACCCTAACGCCTGGTTGAATTAATTTAATTCAACCATAACCGGCAGTATCTCAAGCATCTTTCTTACTTGGCATCTCTTGTCTGCCTGTTGATGGACTGTGACGCCAACATCAGGTGCTACGTCCCAAATTGCCTGTCGCCGGCATCACCCAGGCCCGGCAAAATAAATCCATATTCGTTGAGACCTTCATCAATCGCGGCGATGTGGATGGGTACATCCGGGTGTGCTTCGTGCAGACGGGTTATCCCTTCGGGCGCGGCCAGAATCCCGACAAATTTGATTTTCTTTACACCCCACTTCCTCAAAATGTCTACCGTTGCCACCGCGGAGCCGCCAGTCGCCAGCATGGGGTCAAGCACCAGGCAGACCGAGACAGTTGGCTCGATGGGAAGTTTGTTGTAGTATGACACAGGTTTGAGTGTTTCTTCATCGCGATACAGACCGATATGCCAAACCTCTGACCCGGGGATTAACTCCCAAACACCCTCTACCATCCCCAGCCCGGCTCGGAGAACCGGCACCAGCCCAATCCGCTCCATCACGGTGATGCCCTTGGTCAGGCTCATCGGGGTTTGCACCTCAATCTCTCGCACAGCCAGATCCATTGTGGCTTCATATGCCAGCATGGCGGCAATTTCTCGAATCAACTCTCTGAATTTCTTAGAGTCGGTTTTTACATTGCGCAAAAGGGTAAGTTTTGCGGCAACCAGGGGGTGGGTAGACGGGAAAACGTTGTTCATTTAATACTCCTCTGCCGTGCGGTCTGAAGCTCGAAAAGGGAATAAGTCCATAATGCCAGGATCACAGCTAAAAAAAAGATAAACTGGGGGATTTCCGCCAGCAGGCGCGTATAGGCAGCCGCGAGCGCCAGCACAAATATCAATAATTGGCTGGTTTTGGCTGTCGCTCTCATGCTTTTGACAAAGCTCAAGCGACCTGCGTCCAGGTATGCCAGCAGAATCAGGCTGAGATTGATCGTCAAACCAAACGCCAGAAACCACAGCCAAAACTCACCGGGTCCCATTATCAGGATTCCGATAAAGCCTGTCAGGTAAAGAAGAAATGCTGTCACAAAAAGAGCCAAATTGTTTCCGCCTCTGCCAACTTACAAGGTTTTTCGTTCGATTTACTCCCACGGCAAACAGACAACTACAATTCTTTCACTACAATATTATAACTGTGTGCTCGCTCCACGGGACGCACCCAGATCAAAATCTCTACCGGCAGAGAGAGCCGCTTAAGTTACAATAAGCTTATGCAGTTTATCATTGACGGGCACAACCTTATACCCCATATCTCCGGTTTCAGCCTGAGCGATCCCGACGACGAGCAATCCCTGATCGACCTCCTGATTCCTTATCTGCGCGCCAAAAAATCGCGGGCGATGGTCTTCTTCGACCGGGCAGCCCCTGGTCAGGCCGGCCAGCGCAATTTCGGTCTGGTTAAAGCCGTTTTCGTTCCGGAAGGTCAAAGCGCAGATTCGGCCATAGCTGCTTATGTGCGCCAGTTAGGCGGCTCCAGCCGCACCCACACGCTGGTTAGTTCCGATCGGATGGTGCAGGCAGCAGCGCGTGCTCACCACGCCGCGATTCTTACCAGCCACGAATTCTCGCAGCAAATGGCACGTTTTTACGAAGATTCGCCTCTTGACGACCCGGCCAGTCACAAACTCTCGCCTGATGAAATTGAAGAGTGGCAAGACCTTTTCAATCAATACGGGTCTCAACCACCCGACGGCATGAGCCCCTGACAATTCTTTGCAGCCGTACGTTTCCAATATTTATTAATAAATTATAAAAAATAAATCATTTTTCCCTCTCGATCTATTGCCTTATCGAGTGGCAGAGATTATAATAACCTTATACAAACATAAAGTTATGGGCATCAGTTGCCTGTCTTTAGAAATTGTTAAGGATGCTTTTCCTCGGACCTCGCCCGGGGGATGAACAAGTTTATGAAAAAAATTGATTATCTTAACTCTTTCATCAAGAAATTTCTGGCACCCCTGCTGACCCTGAGCATGGTGCTTTCGGCATGCCAGAGCCCCGCGCCTATTCAAGCAGTAACTACAACGACAACCCTGCCGCCCCCATCTCCTGCCGTCCCCACAGACATTTCACCCAGCCCAACCCCAACTTTGGCACCCCTGAAAGTGAGCCTGAGTAAAGATTTGCCGGATAATCTTTTGAAAGCCATCCCGGCTCAAGAAGGGCTGTTACTGACCGCGGACCGGCAGGATGCCGACATCATCATTGAAATCGTGTCAGACGATTTTGATTACCAACTGATCAGTTATCAGGTTTTCGTGCTCGCCGCTCCTTTTTTCACGATCCCGGATGACATCACCCTGGCAGAGCTGCGGTCTCACCTGACCGCACGCGCTCCTTCCGCAGAAGCGCCCTTTAGAGGCATCATTACAGAAATACCTGCAAAGTTTTTACAGCCGCTGATCTCCCCCAAAAACCCGCAGCGGATCCACCTCACCACCAAGGCACTCAACGAAAACCTTGATCAATACTGGAGCATCCTGCCATTTGAAAGTCTTGTTCCGGAACTCAAAGTGATTTCGATTGATGGCATCAGCCCCCTTGACGATTTTTTTGACCCTTCCAGGTACGCGCTCTCTCTCCCCATCGGTATCCGCCTGACTGGGTCTGATCGGTACATCGAGCCCAAGTTTTTAAACTCCCTGCTGCCTGAGAGCAATTTTCAGCCAGATCATCTGACCAGTCTGGTCATGACCGGCGTCACAGCCATGGCCCGAGAAACCGCTTTTGTCATGTCCACCATCAGTCCGCTCTACCCAGGCACCAACCTTCGTGATACCATGCGTCGGGCAGACCTGACGCACATCAGTAACGAGGTCTCTTTTTTCGAAGGCTGTCCTTTCCCTGACCCCGACTATGATGGTTTCATTTTTTGCAGCGATCCGGAGTACATCGACCTGTTCACTTATCTCGGCGCGGACATCATCGAGTTGACCGGCAATCACAATAACGATGTGCGCGCGCTCTACAAAATCGATACCGTACCCTACACGCTCGACCTCTACCACCAGCATGGAATGCAGTGGTATGCCGGCGGTACCAATCTGGAGAATGCGAAAGCGCCCCTCAAGATTGAACATAACGGCAACAAGATTGCTTTCGTTGGCTGCAACTCCTACGGCCCCTACATGGCCTGGGCCACAGAAGACAGCAGCGGTTCTGCCCCGTGCGAAGACTGGGAGTGGCTCAAGCAAACCATCACACAATTAAAACGTGAGGGTTATTTACCAATTGTGACCCTCCAGTTTCAGGAAGATTATCTCCACACCGCCACCAGCAATGCCATACGCGATTTTCGTCCTTTAGCTGAGGCGGGCGCGGTGATTGTCAACGGCAGCCAATCTCACGTTGGCAAAGCCCTTGAATTTTATGCTGACGCGCTTATTCACTACGGGCTTGGCAATCTCTTTTTCGACCAGGTCGATTTTTACATTACTTACGATGGATTTATCCAGAAGCATTTTTTCTACCAGGGACAACATATAAACACTGAACTGTTGACTATTACGCTGGAGGATACTGCCAAGCCCCGTTTTATGACACCAGAAGAGCGCTCAAAGTTTCTTCAAAAGATCTTTGACGCTTCTGCAGAACTCAGGAGCACAGCATGAGCCAGATAAACAGCTATTCAGCCGAACCGGAATTTACCATCAAAACCGTACAGCACCGCACCGGGATCAAGCCGGTTACACTTCGTGCCTGGGAAAGGCGCTATGAGTTGCTTGAGCCCGCCCGTCTGCCCAATGGCTATCGTCTTTATTCAGAGCGTGATATCCAGTTGCTGCTTTGGGTGCAACGCCGCGTCGACTCAGGCATCAGCATCAGCCAGGTGGTTCAACAATTTAATCAAATCCGTGAGAGGGGCACCTGGCCCGAAAGCATTCAAACCTACAGCCCCGCCAAGCCGCGCAAACAGCCGCCCCGCCCAGCACGCCACTACGCCGAGCTGCTTTTTGGGTCGCTGGTCGCCCACAACGAAGAGCGGGCAACTATGGTTTTTGAAGAAACTCAGGTTTACTTCGATCTTCTGACAATTTTTGAGGAGGTTATCCAGCCTTGTATGAAGTTGTTGGATGAGGCCTGGTTCGTGGGTGATATCCCCATCGCCACGCAGCATATGGCATCTCAGGTGATCAAGGGTCGCCTGGCTGCCATTATGAATGGCCTGCCATCAATCAAAGAGGGCGCCTTGATTTTGGTTGGTTGCGGTCCTGAATCAATGTACGATTTGGACGCGCTCATGTTGGCGGTTTTGCTGCGGCAGAACAACTATCATGTGGAATACCTCGGACCAGATCTGCTGACAAACGACCTGATCGATTATTCCAAGATTGCCAGACCCAAGCTGATTTGTCTGGCAGTCAACTCTGAACCAACTGCCTTTTTGCTGAAAGATTTCGCGCAGCAGTTGTCCAGGGTCAGGGGAAAACCCAAGTTCGCCTACTTTGGCAGTTATGTCAACCGGGTTGAACCCGTGAAGCAGGAAATTGAGGGGGTCTACCTGGGCGATTCGCTCAAGACCAATCTCGAACGTGTCCGCCGATATCTGACCATGGGCACTGTTTAAATAAGTGAGACCGGATGGCAACCCTTTGAGCCAAAAGATGCACCGCGACGGTTAGAGAGTGCTCTCCCAGCGGCGCTGCCAAAAGGCGCGGCGGATAACAAGCATATCTGCCAGGCAGATCTTCACCCGCAAAACTAACCGCTCTTAAAAACCTTCCAACTTAGAAAGGTCCGCATAGGGTTTTATTAACCCGGCGACCCTCTGTAAAATTGCCAGGCGCGATTCACGCAGTTCCTGATCTTCAGCCATGACTAACACTTTGTCGAAGAAGGTGTTGATTGGCTCTACCAACTTTTCGATTTGGCTAAGCGCGTTTTCCATTCCAGGCATGTGGGTCAATATTTCTTCAGCCTCAGAAACCGCTTTGTAGAGCCGCTTTTCCTCTTCTTCAATCAGTAGAAAGGCGTTGACGGTTAACTGCCGGTTAAGGTCTCGGGTAATACGCACACAGCGGCTGAAAGCCGGCAAAATATCATCCCAGTCAGGCTTGTTGACCCACGCGGTCAATACTTCAACAGCTTCTTTGGCGCGGGCAGGGTTATCTCCGCTGACCTCCTCCACTGCGTCGATGACATCGTGGGCAAAGCCTTGTTCCAGCAGAATCGTATGCAGGCGTCCGCTGATGAAAGCGGCTGCTTGCTCTACTATCTCATGGCTGAAGGGAACGTTTAAGACAGAGCCGGCTTGCTGTAATGCCCAGCGCATGTCGAAATTCAACTTTCTACCCAACAAAATGCTGACCAATCCGATTGCCGCCCTGCGCAGCGCGAAAGGGTCTTTATTTCCGGTGGGGGTCAGGCCCACCGCGAACAATCCTGCGATCGAATCTAACCGGTCTGCCAGGCCCACCACCACGGCGGGCATGCTTTCAGGCAAAGGGTCGTCGGCTGTCCTTGGTTGATAATACTCAAACACACCCTCCGAAACATCCTCACTCTCACCCGAACGGCTGGCATAGTACCTGCCCATCACACCCTGCAGGCTGGTCATTTCAACCACCATCCCAGAAGCCAGATCTGCCTTGCACAACCTTGCGATTCGCAGCGCTGTTGTGGTTTGCTGCTCATCCAGACCCAGTTTTTCTGCCAGAACCTGCGTTATCTTTTCGATGCGTTCGGTTTTATCCAGCATCGATCCCAACTGCTTTTGAAAGGTCAGCTGCGCCAGCTC
>Ga0172382_10008703_pt1 | contig 14052 bp, 22 predicted proteins | sample Leawel138RmetaG_FD_122245 | JGI IMG/M metagenome (GOLD analysis project Ga0172382, IMG submission 122245) | Leachate microbial communities from a municipal landfill in Southern Ontario, Canada - Leachate well 138R metaG | ecosystem: Engineered > Solid waste > Landfill > Unclassified | place...
CGCCCGCTGAGGTGGGGCTGATCGCAGGCGTGGAGCTGGAACGCCGGCGAGACGCCGAACGCGAACAGGCCGCCATGGCGAAAGACCTCGCCGACAAGTTCCGCGAATCCGACGAAGGGAACAGCCAGTGACCCAGCCCGCCGAAACCGTCGAACAGCCACCGAAAAAACCGCTGATCCTCTACCGGTTCTACGACGCCCTCGACCAACTGCTCTATGTCGGCATCACTAACAACCCGAGAGCGCGATTCGGCCAGCACAACTCCGACAAGCCGTGGTTCAAGAAGGTCGTCCGCTCCACGATGGAGCACTTCGACACCCGCGCTGAACTCGAAGCCGCCGAGATCGTCGCCATCCAGTCGGAGCTGCCCATCTACAACCGCGCCCACTCGGTAGTTCTCGCCCCGAAGCGAATCGGCACCCACATCAAGCCCCGAACCGTGGTGACGGACGCGAACCGCTTTCCAGCGCCCGACGCCATCGCCACCGTTGGGGAACGCGACGAGGAACGCGAGCAGCGCTTGGACGAGCTGGAGGCCCGGGTCGCACGTCGCCCCGAGTTCATTCCCCGTGTCAGGTGCCCTGAGTGTCAGATGGTGCCGCTGACCCGCGGGCACGACGGACTCATCAAATGCATCTTCTGCCAAGGCATGTGGACCCCCGAAGAGCTGGAGGCGCGAAAGTGACCGAGTGCAAACGCTGCTCACGCAAGACCGACTTGTTCCTGTGCTCCACCTGCGTCGGCAACCTGCGGCAGAAGCTCCACGACCTGCCCTGGTGGCTAGATCGACTCATGGAGACCTCGCTCGGCCAGGCCCGCATGGGCGACCAGGGGCGAAGGTCCAAGCGCCGCAACGTCCTGCACGGCGATGACAGCATCGCCAGCCACATCGAGCCGTTCCCGCGTGACAGCGACCGGCCCGCCACCAAGGGCGACCACGAGGCCCGCCGGCGCGCAGCCCTGCGTCACGCGCTGTCCGCCGTGAGGGTCAACACCCGCGCCTCCGACGAGCTTCAGCGGATCCACAACACCCTGACCCGCTGGGTGAAGGACTTGTGCGAAACCCGCGGCCTGGAGCTGCCCCAGCTCAACACTGCTGCGGCAATGGCGAAATGGCTCGAACGTCACGCCGCCTCAGTTGCCCATCAGGAAGATGCCACCATCCTCTGCGACGACGTTGAGGACATGACGCGCAACGCCGAACGCATCGTCAACCGCCCCGTTCCGCCCATGATCATCGGCCCTTGCGTCACCGATCCCGCCCCGGATGAGGTGCTGGCGAAGCGCATCGAGGCGGGAGATCGGGAGACCCGCTGCAATCGCGCCCTGGAGGCCAATAAGGGCGCCACGGAGGTCACCTGCACTCAGTGCAAGGAGGTCCACGACGTGGAGGAGGTACTGGCTCAGAACCTCGACGCCCTCGACGATCAGATCTTCACCGTTCGCGACCTTGTGGACTGGGTGCTGCCCCGCCTCGATGAAGCCGTCCCGCAGCGGACTCTGGAGCGGTGGATCCTCGGCAGTCAGATCGAGGTCCGCGGATTCAGTGCCAGCGGTGCGCAGATGGTGCTGCTCGGAGACGTGCGCAAGGTTCGCGCCTCACGTCCGCGACACGGCCGTAAAGCGGGATAATGGCGTCTGTAGTGCGGCTATGGCAAAATGGCGCTCAAAGTGTCAGCGGTACTCCCATGCCGCAGCACGGATTATCTCCCCACCGACCTCCTTTGGCCTGGTGGGGATTCCCGTTTCAGGGAGGCATTTATGGCCACCGCGTGGGTTCCGAAACCTGGCATCACCCCTCAAGAGTGGAAGTTGCGGCAGGCCCTCGTCGAGGTGCGCCTAGCCCGACATCACCTGGGCTGCCGTTGCGGGAATTACCGGCGTGACGGCGCCCCCTACTGCACCATGCGGGAATACGCCGCATGTTTGGAACTGGACAAACTGATCGGGGAGGCACTGTGCGTCGTACCGTCGCAGGCTGGCTGATCCGAGTGGCCCACAAGATTTATCCGCCCAAGGTGACTGTGCAGAACTTCAACATCAACGTCGCTGAGGCGGGCAAGCGGGCCGGCCGCGACCTCGCCCGCCACTTCGCGCAGATGCAACACCCATCGCGCTTCAACTAGACTCCATTCCCACCTAGCAAAGGGGGAATGATGGCCGGATTCTTCAAGAAACTCGCAGACAGCGCCGCAAAGCACGCCGAGAACAACAAGTTCGATGCCCACGTTGGCCAGTGGCGCATCCTCACCGGGAAACTGACCTACAAGAACCGGCCCATCGACCCGGCCGGCATCGAATGGGAAGTCGAAACCGGCGAACAACTCAAACGCATCACCGCCACCCGCGCAGCCACCATCGGCGTATTCGCGCTCCTGGCGAAGAAGGACGACACCAAGGTCTACCTCGCGGCGACCCTGCCCGATGGCCAACAGATTCTAGAAACGTTTCCGAAGAAGGACGGCGAGCAGGTCCGCAAGTTCGCGGCCCAGGCGCGTGGCTTGACCGCGCGGGAGACGCAAACCTGACTTGAGGAGGGCGCGTGGACGACGCGATGCGCGCCCGACTCGAACTGCGCCGCTCAAACGCGGCCAGGCCCCACCGCAACCGGAAACGTGAAGCACGCACCGGCCGGCAGCCCGTCCACACCTGCTACTGCGGATCCGCGGACTGCAACGAATGCGCAGACTGGGACCAGCCGTGAAACTCGGTGTCGGGATAACGACGTTGAATCGGCGGCACCTGATCCTTGAGTCCGTCGAGCACTGGCAGAAGCACTTGCCGACCGGAGCCGTCCTGGCCATCGTGGATGACGGCAGCGATGAACCATTGCAGCCCATCGACGGTGCCCGCATCGTCCGCCACGAAACTCCGCAAGGTGTCGGGGCGGCAAAGAACGCGTGCATCGCCGCGCTCATGGACGCTGACTGCACTGACTTGTTTTTGGCCGATGACGACGTGCGGCCGATCGCCGATGGATGGTGGCAGCCCTACGTCGAGTCGCCCGAGCATCACCTGTCGTATCAATGGCCGAGGTCGAATCGGCACAGCAAGTGGAGCATTATCCCGCAACCCGGGCATCCGCTAGCTGAAACGCACTTTGCCATCGGCTTCCCGCGCGGCGTCATGCTGTACATGACCAGGCACGCCGTGGAAACGATCGGCGGCATGGACCCCACCTACGGGCGGGGGGAGCATGTCGATTGGCAGTACCGCGCATGGCTCGCCGGACTTACTACGTTCACGCAGCGCGACCCGGACGGCAACATTGTCGCCGCCTACGGGGACGTGATCGGCTCGAACCAGCTCTGGCACGCCAAGGATGAGCACGAACGCATCCCCTCCACATTCGGCGACCGGGACCAGATGCGCCGCCTGGACGAAGAAGGCGCGCGGCATTGGGGCCGGAACTGGTATGACGGCAAGCCTGCCTACTTCGACCCGCGGACAGGGGAGCGTCGTTGAGACTGTCCATCCTGGTGTGCTCCGTCGCTGAACGCGCCGGCAACACACCAGTCATCGACCAGCTCTACGCCCAAGCCAACGGCCTGCCCGTCGAAGTGCTCGTCCTCACCGACAACCGCGTGATGAGCATCGGAACCAAACGCAACCACCTTGTGCACATGGCGACCGGCGAATACGTCGCATTCGTGGACGACGACGACACCGTTGCCGACGATTACGTGCAGCAACTACTCACGGCGGCTGAAACCGGCGCCGACGTACTCACATTCACCATGGAGTACCGACACAACGGCTCCCCCGGCTGGATGGTGGAGCAGTCACTGGCCTACCCACTCCACGGCAAAAGGACACCAGGACTGGTGCGGATCACACCGCACCACACATCCGCCGTCCGACGGGCCATCGCCGCGCAACTACCCTTCGCCGACACCAGCTACGGCGAGGACCGAGACTGGGCAAGACGATTGCAGGCAGCCGCCGAGACTGAACACGTCATCGACGCCACGCTGTACATCTACAACGACACACCAGCGACCTCCATCGCCCGCCAGTACGCCAACGAGTACGACCCCGCCGCGTACAACGAATGGAAAGCGGCCCAATGACAACCGTGACCCATTACTGCCACTTCGTGCCAACTCACGGCCCACACCGCTGGTCCTGCTACAAGAACACCCCCGGCGAAGGCGAAATGCTGTGCTTGGGTTGGACCGGCCGCCCCGGCGAGTACTCACCCGACGCCAACCTGGACGACCTCCCCAAGGATCGGAACTACTCGACAGCGTGGTTCGACGTTTCGTCTGCCGCCACCTGGGACATGTTCATACCCAAGCGCATCAACAACGCGCTGGAAATCGGGTCGTTCGAGGGACGTTCCGCGAACTGGCTACTCACCCACCGTGACGTCGGACATCTCACCTGCGTCGACCCGTTCACCCTGAACGACGACCCCTGTTCTGACGCCGGGGACTACAGCGCACGGTTCGACCGCAACGTCCTCGAACAGTTCGGCGCCAAAGTCACCAAGGTGTGCGGCTACTCGCCCCACGCCGTCCCCGACGGCGAATACGATCTCGCCTTCATCGACGGCGAGCACTCGTACGAGCAGACCATGCTCGACCTCGAAAGGGTGTGGCCCATGATTGCGCCCGGCGGCCTGGTGATCGTCGACGACATCGCATTCTGGCCATATGACTTCGGGGCGCTGCGTGCCGTCGAGGACTTCTTCGCCACGACCGCGCACGAGCGGGTGTTCACGGGCTACCAGTACGGGGCACGCAAGCCTTGACCTTCGACATCGTCATCGGCCACCGCGACCGTGGCCGAGACCCCAACCGGGTCGCCAACCTCGACAGCGCTCTCGCATGGTGGAGAGACGCCGGCATCGAACCAATCGTGGTGGACGACGGCCGAACCGGAGACGCGCACTGGTGCAGGCACGCCGCCTACAACCGCGGCGCCGAACAATCCTCGGCAAACGTGTTGGTGTACTCGGAAGCCGACATGCTGCTACCCATCGAACAGATACTCGAAGGGGTCGCCCTAGCCGAAACTGCTCCCGGCTTGGTAGTCCCCTTCGCCAGATTCATGGAGATGACGGAATCGGATTCGACACTGGTCCGGTCCCGGCAGCTCCACCCGAAGGACGCGCAATCCCGCCAGGTGCGCGGCGACTGCAAATCCATCGGGGCGGTGAACATCGTGTCCCGTGAAACCCTCGCCACCATCGGACAGTTCGATCCGCTGTTCGAGGGTCACGCGTATGACGACGATGCCACCGAGCTGGCGTTCCGCATATGCGCCGGCCCAACGCGGTTCGTTCCGGGTGAGGCGTGGCATCAATGGCACATCCCGGGAGCGTTCTTCGCCACACCGGAATCCACGGAAGCCGACCGAGCAGCCACCGCCCGCAACAAGGCTCGTTACCAGAAGTACCTGCGGGCAACGACACCCGAGCAGATCCGCGAACTGACAGCAGGAGGTGAATGATGGCGCTGACCAACTTCACCGTCACCGGCACCTTCAAAGCCATCATCACCGACGGCAGCGATGAAGGCGCCGACCCTGACATTCAACTCATCTCCGGGACCGCGACGTTCACCCCGTCAATCCGTGAAGCCGCCACCCCCGACGCTCTGTATCGCTTGCAGCCCATCACGGGCCGAATGAACGAAGACGGCATCCTCAAGACGCTGAACGACGACGTGGGCGTGAAACTCACGTGCGGCGACGACACCGAAGGCGAACCGCTGTTCGGGCTGACCTACCGAGTCGACTTCACCAACGTCGTCTACGACAAGCAGAGCAACCAGCGGATCGAACCGTTCCGGTTCACCGCACCCACCACCGACACCACAGTCGACATCGCCACCGTCCCACGGATCCCGCTGTGAAGACCCGCACCTACCCGGCGAACGGCCCACGATTCATCCCGTACAACGAAGAGAACCTTGACGTGCTGCGCTGGCTGGTACGGGAAACGTTCGACAAGACGATCGCCGCCGACGGCCTGGTACTCGTCGAGTACGCGGATCGGGACGTTGACCCCGCGTCGTTGAATCCGAAGTTCCGGGAGGCGGCGCTGGATGCGCTTGTGGAGTCCGGTGGCGATCGTGAGTCGGCTCGGTGGCGTGAGTTCACGGCGACCGCGAAACTCCCACCCGAACTCGAAGCCCTCATCACAGGCTGATGCTGTTCCACGTTGGCGTGGTTGGGCATACCAGCCGCACCGAACAAGCCATTGCCCTGGCCCACAACCAATCAGCACACCTCTCACTCGATGACGGCTCACTCGGCTGCACTGGCAACCACCTCCGAGCGCTGGAACACCTCGCCACCCTCGGCAGCCAATACGCCGTCATCCTCGAAGACGACGCCCAACCCGTCGACAACTTCACAGACCAACTCACCCAAGCACTGCAGGCCGCGCCCCAATGTCACTACGACGACGGCCCACAACCCGCACCCATCCTCAGCTTCTACCTCGGAACCGGCTACCCAAGATATTGGCAACCGGGAATCGGCAAGGCCATCCAGAAAGCCGACGCACTCAACGCCCCCTGGATCCTCTCCGAACACCTCCTACACGCCGTGGCCTACGCCATCCGCACAGACCTGATCCCGGACCTGCTCGCCAACGCCCAGCAGTTGCCTATCGACGACCTCATCACCGACTGGGCCAGAACTAACGGCCATCCCGTCGCCTACACGTTTCCTTCGCTCGCCGACCACCAGGACGGACCCACCGTCATCCCCGCACGAGCCGAACGCCAACACCCACGCCGAGCATGGCGCACCGGCACACGCACCACCTGGCACGGACCCACCACCACACTGGAGTACTAGTGGCCATCCTCGTCTCCACCCGCGGCAACCAAACCATCCACCCACACGCCACCCACTACCTCGCAGACCCACAAGGCCTCCTGCACATCTACACCGGCGAAACCCACACCGCCACCTACAAAGAGTGGGACCACGCCTACACCGGCAACTGGGACGACACCACGGCAGCAGCGCAGACCGAGCCAGCCGCCGCCGAGCACGACAAGCGCGCACACACCGCAGTGCCACGCGGAGGATTCGGTGCGAGCCAGTAAGTACTGCAGCCACACCGACCCGGCTGGCCAACACTGCCTCAACCTCGTGCCCGGCGGCACACGCAACTGCCCCGAACACCAATCACGCTGGGGCAACACCACCCGCCGCAGACCCAAGGGATGGGCCAACACCCGAGCCCGAATCCTCAAGCGCGACAACCATCACTGCTACGTCTGCGGCCAACCCGCAACCGAAGTCGACCACATCGACAACCTCGGATCCGAAGCCGACAACAACCTCGCAGCCATCTGCAACCCCTGCCACACCACCAAAACCCTCCGCGAAGCCCAAGAATCCCGCCTCACCGCGAAATAGAACAGGTGAGCGAGCAGCGCGGCGAGGTTAGCTGAGCCGCCCGAAACGGCCCTGACCTGCACAAACGCAAACCACCTGCAAGCCTCTGACCTGCGGAAACGCGACCAGCAAAGCTGGAAGGGGGCCGGGGGAGCCCCCACCCCCCGGTCAGCCAGTTCAACGGCCGCGCCCAGTTCTTTTGTTGCGTACGGGTTTGGTGATTCTCGTCTGGTGGGCGTTGTTGCGCAGTGCTTTTGAAGCCCGAAACGGGCGTCTGTTCACTTTGATCCCGACACGGGAGGCCGATTATGCCTGGTCCAGCTCCTAAACATCCGTCTACGCGGGCGCGACGTAACAATCCGAAGAAGGACTTCCGTTCGTTGCCGGCTGATGGCCGCGAAGGGGAGATTCCGGCGTGGCCTTTGCAGCCCGACGTGGCCACGTCGGCGATGTTGGAGCTGGCTCGCGATCGGGTGGCGTCGTTGCAGGTCGATCTCGATGGTGAGGACGACGGGCGGGCGAAGGGCCGTCTGCGTCGGGAGCTGAACAAGAACGAGCTCTTGGTTGCCCAGTTGCAGTTGCAGATCGAGCAGTCCACTGACGCTGAGACTGCTTTGTGGGCTGACCTGTGGGCGATTCCGCAGGCGGTGATTTGGGAAGAGTCCCACGCACACCGTGAGGTTGCGCAGTATGTGCGGTGGAAGGTGCGCGCCGAGCAGGGTGACCTGAAGGCCGCGGCGGAAGCTCGGCAGCTCTCAGATCGCCTTGGGCTGAATCCGTTGGCGTTGATGCGGCTGCGGGCTGAGGTTGAGCACACTGATGAGGTTGAGGACCGCGGTAAGCGTCGTCGGGAGGCGCCGGCGAAGCGGAAGCCGCCGCAGGGCGATCCGGGCGATCCCCGTTCGGGCTTGTACGCCGTGTAGCTGAATGTTGCTGGTTGTTCCGGGGGCTGACCCGGAGCCGTGGCCGACGCTTGGCCCCGCGATCTGCGACCTCATCGAGGAGCGGTGCGTTTACGGGCCGGGGTCGCTGCAGGGCGAGCCGTATGTGATCGACCCGGAGTTTCGGGCGTTCATCTATCGGGCGTTCGAGGTGTTCCCGAAGGGGCATGAGTGGGCGGGGCGGCGGCGGTTTAAGCGGGTTGGGCTGTCGGTGCGCAAGGGGCTGGCGAAGACGGAGAAGCAGGCGCTGCTGGCGTTCTGTGAGCTTCACCCTGAGGGGCCGACTCGGTTCGACGGGTGGGACGCTTCGGGTAATCCGGTTGGCAGGCCGGTGCGTGCGCCTTACATTCCGATGCTTGCGGTGTCGGTGGAGCAGGTCGAAGAACTCGCGTTCGGGGCGTTGACGTACATCATCAGTGAAGGCCCAGACGCGGATCTGTTCGATGTCGGCAAGGAACGTATTTGCCGGTTGGATGATCGAGGCCGCGAGGACGGCAAAGCGGTTCCGCTGGCGAACTCGCCGGGCTCACGTGACGGTGCCCGCACGACGCTGAATTGCTTCGATGAGCCGCACCGCTTGTATCTGCCGCGGCAGTTGCAGGCGCATCAGACGATGGATGCGAACCTGCCGAAGCGTCCGCTGGATGATCCGTGGTCGCTGTATGTGGGGACTGCGGGGCAGCCGGGGCAAGGGTCGGTTGCTGAGTCTCTGCATGCGGAAGCTGAGAAGATCGTCAAGGGCGAGATTGAACGCCCAGATTTGTTCTACCTGTACCGCACTGACGACGGTGGGCATGACCTGTCGAAGAAGACAGAGCGCATCGAGGCGATTGCGGAAGCGACGGGTCCGGCGGGGGAGTTTGGGCCGGGGCAGTTCGATGAGATTGCCTCTCAGTGGGACCGGCCCGGTGCGGACAAGGCGTTCCTGGAGCGGGTGTGGCTGAACCGGTGGCGCCGGTCAGGTTCGCAGGTGTTCGACATCAACCGCATTCGGGAGTTGAAGTGCGGGCAGCGGATTCCCGACGGGGCGTTTGTAGCGTTGGGCTTCGACGGTGCCCGCAAGCGTGACGCCACAGCTTTGACGGCTGTGGACATCGAGACGGGATTGATGGAGTGCCTGGGCATTTGGGAGCGGCCTGAAGGTGTTGAGGATTGGTCGGTTCCCGAGGATGAAGTGACCCAGCTTCTCGCTGAGTCGATGAAGCGGTTCAAGGTGTGGCGGGCGTACTGCGATCCGCCGCACTGGTACGAGACGGTCGCCGGGTGGTCGCAGCGCTGGGGCGATCAGATCATCGAGTGGAACACCAATCGGCACCGGTTGATGGCGTTCACCACGAGGGCGTTTGTCGAGGCTATCGACTCTGGGGCGGTGACATTCGCCGACGGGCCGTTCACGGATGACCTGTTCCGCCACATGGGGAACACCGCCAAACATGAACTTAAATCCCTTGATGATGAGGGCAAGCCGCTGTGGGTGCCCGCGAAGGCTGATGGCCGACTTGGCGACAAGATCGACGCCTCGGTGGCGTCGATTCTGGCCTGGGCCGCTTATCTCGATGCCCACCGAAGTGGGGCCAGGAAACCGAAGGAACTGGCCATGCCGTTCCGCATCAGATGACACCGAGACCCTGAGGAGGGTATGTGAGTCGTACCCCAGCCGAGTGGCTCGACATTCTGACCGAACGGATGGACCGTGATGCGCCCCGCTATCGGAAGCTGGAGCGGTACGTCAACGGCAATGCGCCTTTGCCGGAGCTGAGCAAAGATACCTCCGAGGCGTGGGCCGGGTTCCAGAGGGAAGCTCGTACCAACTTCGGGGCGACGATCCGTGATGCGGTCGCAGACCGCATTGTGCCTATTGGTCTCACTGTAGGCGGGTCCGTGACTTCTGGGTCAGCTAAGGCCGCGGCATTGGTATGGCGAAACAATCGGCTGGACAATGTCGTCCGCGATCTGGTGGTCGGCGGGCTGACTTACAGCAAGTCGTACCTGACGGTCTGGTCTTACGACGACGGCGTGCCGGCGATTGTTGCTGAGTCTCCGCTGAAGGTTTGCGCCGATACGGATCCGATTCGTCCATGGAAGGTCAACGCCGCAGTTCGGGTTTGGCGTGACGCGACGGAGATGCGGGACTATGCGCGGGTGTGGACTCCTGGCCGAACGCAGAAGTTCTCGCGCCCATCTCTGGTGGATAAGTCCAACTGCACGACGGTGATCGATCGATTCCAGGGAAACTGGCAGCCGGTAGATCAGGTGCAGCATCAGGCACTGGCCGAGGTGCCGGTGATCGTGTACGAGAATCCCAACGGAGTCGCAGAGGTCGAGCCCCATACGGACATCATCGACCGAATTAACCGGTCGGTGTTGAACCTGCTTACAACCAGTGCGATGCAGGCATTCAAGCAGCGCGCCTTGACCACTCCGGCCGACAAAGAGGGATTGCCCCAGAACGACAAAGACGGCAATGCAATCGACTGGGCGAAGCTGTTTGAACCAGCTCCGGCGGCGTTATGGAATCTGCCGCCTGGAGTTGGAGTGTGGGAGGGCAGCCCGACCGACACGACGCCGATGTTGAACGCGATCATCAGCTACATCAAGCATCTTTCCGCAGCGACTTGCACGCCTCTGCCGATGCTGATGCCCGATAGCGCGAATCAGACTGCGGCAGGCGCCGAGAACACCGAGAAGGCGTTCATATTCAAGGTGCGGCAACGGCTATCGCAGGCCAAGCTGTCCATTGAGGCGGCCTTAGTCATTGCGCTGACGATCATGGGCAAGTCGACCGTCCGCACGATTGATGTGGCGTTCGAGGACCCGACGCGCGTTCTCCTGACCGAAAAGTACGCGGCAGCGGTCCAGGCGAAAGCTGCTGGCGTCTCCTTGCGAACCATTCAAACCTTGATCCTCGGGATGACGCCCGAAGAGATTGAAGCCGACGCGGTGGAACGCGCGAGAGAGGCTGCAGCACAGCAGTCCCTGCAAACCGCACCTCTCCCCGACCCCGAATCTGAGGGTCCGATTGCCGACAAAAGACTTCGGGACTCTTAGGTCCCGACGCGCCGTGATGGCGCACCCATCCAGTTAACCCCCCTTTGGGCCGCACGGCCTATTCACGAGTGAGGCGACTATGCCCGATGACCTGAACAACGGACCCGCCCCCACGGAGCCGAAGGACTCCGATCCTGGGGAGCAGAAGCCTGCAACCCCTACCCCATCCTCTGGTTCCGCCGGTGAAACGCCAAGTAGCGGAGTCACAGCCGAGGAGCGCGCCGAGCTGGAACGCCTGCGGGCCATCCATGCTGACGAGCAAAAGTGGGAGAAGCGCAACAAGGCGAACCTCGCCAAACTGCGTGACCTCGCACAGGACCTGGGCATCTCGCGCGAGGAATTCAACCCCGCCGAGTTTGACCCCAAGTCCGAGGTGGCGAAGCTGCGGCAGGAAATCGAAGCGGAGCGCAATGAACGCACCCGCGCTGAAGTCGCTGCCGAGACTGGGATTCCGCGGGAGCTGATCAGCGGGGGAACTGGCGAGGAGATGCGCGCGAACGCCGCGAAGATCCTCGCCTTCGCCAAGGCGAACGCACCCGCCCCGGAGATTCCGCCGGTACCGAACGCGAGCGAGGTCAAGGGCGACCAGGAGATCAAGGGCACGCAGAAGGTCACCGCGGCCGAGTACAAGGCCATCACCGACCCCGAAGAACGCCGCAAGCTCCGCGAAAGCGGACTCGTGGAGGGATTCGGGATTCCCCGCCGTCAGCGTCCGCTGAGCGGCTAGACAGACAAACCCCGATAGGAGGGCCAGAAAATGGCCATCACCAATTTCATTCCCGAAGTCTGGTCCGACACCATGCTGGACGAGTTCACCGCCGCGGCGGTCTGGGCGAATCTGGTCAACCGTGAGTACGAGGGTGAGGCGAAGGCCGGCAACGCGGTGAAGATCACCGGTTCGGTCATCCCCACCGTTAAGGACTACGCGGCCAACAACCGCATCACCACCCCTGATGCGGTGTCGGACACCACGCAGAAGCTGTTGATCGACCAGGAGAAGTCTGTCGACTTCACCCTGGACGACATCGACCGGGCGCAGGCCGCCGGGTCGATCAGCTCCTACGTGATCGGCTCTGCCCAGGCGCTGGTTCTGGACGCCGACTCCTACATCGGCGGGCTCGCTGTGGCGAACGGCACTGCGGTGTCCGGCTCGACCCCAACGACGGGTGATCAAGCGTTCGACGCGCTGAATGCCTCGCACAAGGCCCTCACCAAGGCCAATGTGCCCCTGGTTGGCCGCGTGACGGTCTGCAACGCGGAGTTCGCATCCCTGCTGAAGGGGGCCGATTCGAAGCTGACCTCCGCGGATGTCTCGGGAACCACCGAAGGTCTTCGGGCTGGGACGATCGGGCAGTTGCTGGGCGCACTGGTGGTGGAGTCGAACAACATGCCGGCCGACGACGAGCCGCAGTTCGTCACCTTCCACCGCCTTGCCATCGCCTACGTGTCGCAGATCGACCAGGTCGAAGGGATGCGGGCGGACAACAGTTTCGCCGATCGCATCCGCATGCTGCACGTCTACGGCGCACGGGTGATCCGCCCGACCGCCGTGGCCGTGTTCAACAAGGACGGCAGCTAGCCCCGATGGCTCTTGCTACCGCTAACGACGTCGCCAAGGCTCTGGGCCTGGCATCGTCGGCCGCCATCCCCGCGGATCAGTCTTTGCGGCTGTCAGGGGAGTTGGCGCGTGTGGAGAAGGCTTTCACGCGTGCAGCGGGGCGGGAGTTCATTGCGGGGCCGGTGAAGGTTCAGGTGTCGGTGCTCGGCGGGTGGGTCACACTGCCCGACGAGCCCGCCGCCGAGCCCACCTTCACTGATCGCGACGGGGTGCTTCTCGATGCCGAATGGCATGGAACGCAGGCGAAGGTGTGCCGCAACGGTGCACCGCTGCCTTCGGGGGCCATCGTCAATGTCGAGTACACCGCCCCGCCCATTCCGGCGAGCGTCACCTCGGCCGTGGCCGCCATCGTGGCCCGCCGCCTGTCGGTGGCGCCAGGATCCCCGGAGTCGAAGTTCACCGAGCTGTCGACGCTGGATTACCGGGCCAAGGGCGCCGCGTGGGTGGCCGCAACGTCGGTGCTCACCGAGGATGAAGAGGCTGAGGCTCGGTCGTATCGTCCGCCGCACGGCGTGGCGATCATCGCCAGGTGGCAGTAGATGGCGTTCTCGGTCACGCACACTCCCTGCACGGGAGTCACTCAAGACGGCCGGGGCAATGACGTTCCGGCCTACGGGGCGCCGGTGTCGCGGGAGGCTATCGCGTACTCGCCTCATCGGAAAGAGGTGACCGAGGGGCACACGTCCCGTGACATCGCCGAGGTGGACCTGGCGTTGCCCACGACGACCGTGAACCTGATGGATCGGTTCACGCTCAACGGCCAGGTGTACGAGGTCGTTGGGTTGCGGGACAACAACGGAGGCTTTCATGGCTGGAAGCCGGGCGTGGTGGCCGAGTTGAAGCGGGTGACGGGCTGAATGGCGAAGCAGTTCAAGGTCAACCGGAAAGCCCTCAACGTGTTGACGAAGCAGATCATCGACACCACGGGCGTGGAGATGATGCAGAAGGTCGCTGACGCCTGCAACGCCGAGCTCGGCGAGGAGGGCTACATGGTGTCGGTCGAGGGCGATGATCCGCTGGATAAGCGGGACTACCGCGCCACGGTCATCACTGCGTCGGCTCATGCGATCCGCCATGACCGGAAAC
>Ga0172382_10008704_pt1 | contig 14050 bp, 16 predicted proteins | sample Leawel138RmetaG_FD_122245 | JGI IMG/M metagenome (GOLD analysis project Ga0172382, IMG submission 122245) | Leachate microbial communities from a municipal landfill in Southern Ontario, Canada - Leachate well 138R metaG | ecosystem: Engineered > Solid waste > Landfill > Unclassified | place...
AACATGTCGAATTCCTCGAAACTGCCTTCATCGAGCAACATCTCAATACGTTCACGCGCCGTATATTTTCCTTTCCGGTGTTGCGCTTCCATGCGCTTGATACCTCCGCCAAGCTTTGCTTCTGCCCGCAGTTCGATCAGTTTTTTTACTTTATCGCTACTACTCATATTACTATCTTAAATATTATACCTGGTTATTCTTTTCCGCAAACTTCAGTGAGTACACCCAGGGTAGACTTCGGGTGTAAAAAACCTATATTCAGACCTTCGGCTCCCTTCCTGCCGGTTTTGTCGATAAGTCTGACCCCGTTTTGTTCGAGTTCTGTCAGGGAATCGTTTACATCCTCCACCGCGTAAGCAATATGGTGAATGCCCGGTCCTTTGTTTTCAATGAACTTCCCGATGGGTCCTTCAGGGTCGGTTGATTCCAGGAGTTCAATTTTGGTGTCGCCGACCCTGAAAAAGGCTGTTTTTACTCTTTGGTCGGTTACTTCTTCTATGGCGTAGCATTTCAATCCCAGTATGTTTTCATAAAAGGGAACTGCTTCGTCGAGGCTTTTTACCGCGATGCCGATATGTTCGATATGTGAAATTTTCATAAATTTTATTTATTTATTGGATTATCCGAAACAAAATGGAAGTGCGGGCCGAATCGTTCGAAAGCTGCTTTTTCAAGCTCTTCCCGGTGGTTGGGGTGAGCGATAGAGATGATCAGTCGTGCTCTGTCCTGCAATGTTCTTCCGTAGAGGTTTACAGCTCCGTATTCAGTAACCAGCCAGTGGATATTTGCCCGTGTGCTCACCACTCCGGCTCCGGGGGTAAGGATTGGGGCAATTTTGCTGATTCCCTTGTTGGTTACTGATGGCATGGCAATTATTGGTTTACCACCTTTACTCAGGGAGGCGCCGCGCAGAAAATCGATCTGCCCGCCCACTCCCGAGTAGAACTTTGTTCCGATGGAGTCGGCACAAACCTGGCCGGTTATATCGATTTGCAACGCGGAGTTGATCGCTGTAACTTTTGGGTTTTTAGCAATCACATTCACCGCGTTGGTATATTTGACATCCTGCATCAGCACGCCGGGGTTATCATGGATGAAGTTGTACAGTTTTTTTGATCCCATGAGGAAGGTAGCCACCATTTTGCCCTTATCGATTTTTTTATTTTTACCATTTACGACACCTTTATCGACCAGAGGCAGGATACCATCAGCGAACATTTCGGAATGCACTCCCAGGTTTTTATGATTACCGAGCATGGAAAGCACGGCATTGGGGATGGCGCCAATACCCATCTGCAGGGTAGCTCCGTCTTCCACTAACTCGGCCACATGGCTGCCAATGAGGCGGTCGGTATCGCTGATCGGTCCGGGTTCGGCAATAACCAGCTCGCTGTCATCCTCCACAAACAAGTCAATATCATTGATATGGATCATGGCATCACCAAATGCCCGGGGCACATTGGGGTTCACGATGGCGATCACCGTGTCGGCATGTTCCACGGCAGCAAGGGTGGCATCAACGGAGGTTCCCAGCGATGTATAACCAAACTTGTCGGGTACGGAAACCTGGATCATGGCCACATTGACCTTCAGGTAGTTCTCGCGGATAAGCCGTTGGGTCTCCTGCAGGAACACAGGAATATAATCGGCATACCCTGCCTGGGTCTGCTTACGCACGTTATGGCCCACAAAAAACGACTCCAGCTGAAAGATCCCTTCAAATTCCGGGTCAGCATATGGAGCACAACCCTCGGTGTGGATGTGCTGGATACGGACATTCCTGAATTCTTTGTTCCGCCCACGCTCGCACATGGCACGAATTAACGGATGAGGCGTAACTGCCACACTGTGAAGATGAACACGGTCGTTCGACTGAATTACTCTGACAGCTTCGTCAGCGCTGATAAATCTGATTTGCTTCATTCTTTTCCGGTAAAAAATCGTTTTAAAAATAAAAGGCGCAAATATATAAAAACAAACTCCTGAAAAAATAGTTAAATTTTTTTAATGGAGATTCAAAAGGTATTGTAAAGAATTTGTTAAATGCGCAAAAGTTAGGGATTTAGACAAACGGTTTGATCTTTTTTGACCTTTTGATTGTTATAGATTCAGTGATAATTCTTACATTTAACCCAAATTAAAAATTGAAAATATGTTAAAGGAAAGAGTACTCAAAGCTTTAAACGAGCAGATCAATGCAGAACAATATTCTGCATTTTTGTACCTGTCGATGTCGGCCTGGTTCGAAGACAAGGGTATGCCCGGTTTTGCCAACTGGATGTATGTACAATACCAGGAAGAGCTGACACATGCCAACAAAATTTTTAAATATGTGATTGAAAGAAGCGGGAAAGCAGAGCTTAAGGCCATTGATCAGATGCCTGTTGAGTTTGACAGTGTGATGCAGATAGCGCAGATGACGCTGGAGCATGAACAACATGTGACAGCTCTGATCAATGCCATTCTGGATATAGCTGTGGAGGAGCGTGATCATGCTACCCAGAGCTTCCTGCAGTGGTTTGTTGATGAGCAGGTGGAGGAAGAGGCCAATGTAACTGCCATTCTCGATACGCTGAAGCTCATTGATGGCAAGGGTAACGGGTTATTTATGCTTGACCGTGAGTTAAAACAGCGTATATTTGTTGATGCAACGCAGTCGGCATAGTTTTTATAATTTAGATGGAAAATTAAAAGGCTGCTTCTACGCGGCCTTTTTTGATATTTAGCAGGTTAGCCTCTGGCAGCAAAGCGGATCAGGGGATTGGGAAGGAAGTATAAAACATTTTGGAATAAGCTGATGGAATGGGATGAGCAGGTTTACACATGTTATGAAGCATTAAAGGAAGTTTGCCGGGTTACCTGGCAGGAACCGGCGCTGCGGAAGCTGGATGAAGCGTTTCGGTATGTCCGTTCAGTGGTTGGTGACCGACAGTTTAAGACTGGGGAATATATTCTGGTGCACGCGTTGGAGGTGGCCACGATCATCGCGGAGGAGATTGGTCTGGAGCCCGACTCGGTGATTACCGGGATGCTTCATAATGTGATGTATGCCGATTTGGCCAAAAAGGTTGCTCATGGGGAGATTGAAGAGCATTTTGGGACTACGGTATCTGCCAATTTGGAGGGCATGACCAAGATCAATTCCCTGGGCACCGACACGGTAGAGCTGCATCCCGAGAACTACCGGAAGCTGTTGTTAGCCCTGGCTGGTGATGTACGGGTGATTCTCATCAAAACAGCCGACCGGCTGCAGGTCATGCGCCATCTCGATCTCTATCCGGAGGAGGTACGGTACCGGCTGGCAAATGAAACCTCACACCTGTATGCGCCGCTGGCACACCGTCTGGGTCTCTATGCCATCAACTCCGAACTGCAGGACCTGTGCCTGAAATACCAGAACTTCAAGGGGTATAGCTATGTGACGACACGACTGGCAGAAACTCAAAAGGAGCGGGAAAACTTTGTGGCTGAATTTGTGAAACCTCTGGAAAAAACACTTCGGGAAAGAGGGTATGAGTTCTCCATGAAAGCACGGACGAAATCGGTTTACTCCATCTGGAATAAGATGCAGAAAAAGAAAGTCTCCTTCGATGAGGTGCTGGATCTTTTTGCTATTCGCATCATACTGGACTCCGATTCGCGGAATGAAAAAACCGATTGCTGGACGGTTTATTCGATCGTTACCGAACAGTACCAGGCCAATCCCGAACGGATGCGTGACTGGATAACCATTCCCAAGTCGAATGGTTATGAATCGCTGCATGCTACCGTGATGGGGCCACATGGCAGGTGGGTGGAGGTACAGATACGTACCAGGCGTATGGATGAAGTGGCAGAAAAAGGACTGGCGGCCCACTGGAAGTATAAAGGGGGAAAAGAGAGCACATCGTTTGAGTCGTGGCTCACCGGCATCCGGGAGATTTTGGAAAACCCGGAGCTGAACGTGGTCGATTTTATTGATCAGTTTCAACTGGATGTATACAAAGATGAAACATTTGTGTTCACACCCAGGGGCGATTTGAAAAAGATGCCTGCAGGTTCCACCCTGCTCGATTTTGCTTATGAAATTCACTCCCACCTGGGCGATAAATGTGTGGGAGGCATGGTAAACGGCAAAAAAGTAACCCTCAGGTACAAGCTCAAAAATGGCGACCAGGTGGTAATCGATACTTCCAATAACCAGAAACCTAAAATGGACTGGCTTGAATTTGTAGTCACCTCCAAGGCTATCAGCCGGGTGAAAGCCAGTCTGAACGAAGAGAAAAAAAACCTGGCCACACAGGGGCGTGAAATATTGATTCGTAAGTTTAAAAACTGGAAGCTTGAGCTCAACGACGATGCCATTCGGAAGATGCTGAAGAAATATGAGTTTAAACTTGCGGCTGATTTTTACGGGGAGGTAGCTTCCGGCAAGATTGATCCGCTGGAGCTCAAGGCGTTGTTTGCGGAAAAGCCTGGGGAGCAGGATGTGCGGCAAACCCTGGGGGATCTGGTGCCGGAGAAGGTGTTTCATGAGCTGCCGGCCGGGGGAAACGACGATTACCTGGTGATAGATAATCACCTGAAGAACATCAACTATAAACTGGCCCGCTGCTGTAATCCTGTTTATGGCGACGCGATTTTTGGCTTTGTGACCATCCGGGATGGGATTAAAATTCACCGGACCAGCTGTCCCAATGCCCAGCAGATGAAAGAGCGGTTTCCCTACCGGATTATCCGGGCCAGGTGGAAAGAGACGTCCACGCCGGGTGCTTTTCTGACCACTCTGTATATTTCGGGTACCGATGAAGCCGGAATTGTTTCTGATCTTTCACATATCATAGCGAAGGATACGGGTGCCCGTTTGCGTTCAATCCACATCAATTCCAACAGGGGCAAATTTGAGGGGATTTTAAAAATATCCGTGTTAAGCCTCGATCATTTGGAATTTCTACTTCAGAAAATGAAAAAAGTGAAAGGTGTCATTTCTGTAACGAGGGGAGAAAATTGATGGATCATCAAATACATATTCTGGTAGCGCCCAACTCCATGAAGGGGAGTTTGGATGCATTTACTTTTGCCAGCGCAGTGGAGGAGGCGTTTTTGGGTGTGTCGTCCCGTTTTGTTGTGAGCAAATTGCCGGTAGCTGATGGGGGTGATTTTACCGGGGAGGTTATTTGTCGTGCGTTGGGTGCAACGCCTATAAAGCTTTGGGTTAATGATCCGCTGGGCCGGTCAGTGGAAGCCGGTTATGGGGTATCGGGAAAAACGGCGGTCATAGAGATGGCCGATGCTTCGGGACTGCGGTTATTACAGCCGGGTGAGCCTGATCCTCTCCGGGCATCTTCTTATGGAACCGGTCAGCTGATTCGTCATGCCCTCCGGAACGGTTGCACGGAGATCCTGCTCGGTGTGGGCGGCAGTGCCACCATCGATGGCGGCGCCGGCATGCTGGCAGCGCTGGGATTTCAGCTCACCGGCAACGAGGGGCAGGTCTTAGAGGGAAACGGCAATAATCTGCAGCATATCAGCAAAATCATTAAACCTTCCGGTATGCCGCATGCTTCGGTGAAGGTTATCTGCGATGTGAACAATCCGCTGCTTGGTACTACAGGAGCTGTAGCCGTGTTCGGGAAACAAAAGGGAGTAACGGAAAAGACAGCCGGTGTGCTGGAAAACGGGCTCACGCGATGGTGTCATCTGCTGGAACAGGAATCCGGGAAAACGCTGGCTAACCGGAAGGGAGCCGGCGCAGCAGGTGGTGTGGCTCTGCCACTGATAACCTTTTTCGATGCTGAAATAGTACCCGGAGCGCCATTCGTCCTGAACTTCCTGAACTTCGATGAACAGCTCCGGCAGGCCGATTTGGTGATTACCGGAGAAGGGAAGATCGACAGGCAAACCCTGCACGATAAAGCGCCCTGCGCCGTGGCCAAAGCTGCCTCGAAAGCCGGCAAGCCTGTCATAGCCATCGGAGGAAGCATCGACCCGGAGGCATCAGCAGCGTTCAACGGGATTTTCAGCTTCATAGGTAAGCCACTTGAGCTGGAAGAGTCCATGAAAAATGCCCGGCAACTTCTCTACGAATTCTCTGTGCAACTGGCTCGTACAATCGATGCCCTCTCTAAATAGAAAGCAGGAATTCATTTTTGGCAGGATATTTGTTTTTTTAGTGGCAGTTGTTTATCACAAAGGTGCGAAGACGCAGAGGAAGAGATTTAGTAAACATTTTCCCGTCGTTCGTCATTTAATTTGTTATTTTTGATTATCTTAAAAATTAGCGTGATCATTTCATCAATATTATTATTTTTGACCATTCAATAAAAAAGATTAGATATTTAAATAAAAACTTAGAAAGATGAAAAAAGTATTATTTGTACTGACCGCCATTATGTTCTCTGTGTTTTCGTTTGCTCAGGATGCAGCCGAAAAAATCAATCAGGGCAACGAAGCTTTGAAAGCTGAAGATTATGCCAAAGCTTTCACACTTTACGATGAAGCCATGAAAAATATAGGTGACGTGGAGGTGGATCCGGCCATTAATTTTAATATAGGATTTGCGGCATACAAAGCCGGAAATGCTGAAGGAGCCATTTCTTATTTCGACAAAGCCATTGCTGCCGGAGTGAATGTATCCAAGAGTCATGAATACAAAGCTATGGTTTATAATGATAAGGAAGACCATGCCAACACGGTGGCCAGTTATGAACAAGCTATTGCCACCGCCGAAGGCGATGTGGAGTCGCTGATTTATAATGCAGCTATTGCCGCCTACCGCGGAGAGATCCTCGATAAAGCCGTGGAACTTTTTGGGAAATGTGTGGAAAAAGATTACCGCGCGGAAACAGCCCTTTACTATAAGGCTATCACGCTGCGTAAGCAGAATAAGGATGCCGAATATAAAGCTGCCCTGGAGCAAGGCGTAGAGAAATTTGCCGGTGATGAACGGTTGTCGAAAGCCCTCGCCGGAGTGTATGTGTCGGAAGGCAACGAAATTTATAAAAAAGGTGTGGCTATACTCACTGCTGCCAACCAAAAAGTAAACAGCGGCGCGATGACCACAGCCGACGATGCCTATACCACCGAAGTAGAAAAAGCAAAAACAGAATTCAAAGCTGCTGTGGAAGTGCTCGAAAAAGCCAAAGCACTCGATGCTACCAACCAGAATGCGCAAAAACTACTTGATGCCTGCAAGGCAGTTCTCTAAGAATAGTTTTTTTATGAATTGTACAACCGTGTGATGAACCATCACACGGTTTTTTTGTGCTCAAACCCTCGAACTCTCAAACTTTCAAACCCTCAAACCCTCAAACCCTCAAACTTTCAAACTTCTTCCTGCCATATCCGCATGATATTGCCTCCTTGTTCAGACAAATTGTCATGCTTATAGACATTTTTTCTCATTTTCCATCTGTTTTACGGGTTGGAACAGGAATTGATTAGATGACAGCAGAGATTTGAAAAAAAGAATTAAAAATAAAATTAAAGGAGGAATTATTATGAACTTAGTAAGATTTCATCATCCGCACAATGCAGTAACTCACAATTTAGTGAATGAGTTATTTGAAAACTTTTTGCGTAACGATCACGACGAGAGTTACCTGAATGGATGTGGCTGCAAGCCGTCGACGAACATTTTCGAGACCGACAAGGATTTCAGGCTGGAGATGTTGCTGCCCGGTTTTAAGAAAGAGGATGTTCAGCTGAACTACCACGAGAATATTTTAACCGTGAAGGCAGAGCTTCCGGAGGAAAAAGAAGAGAATACGGAAGCATATAAATTTGAACATCGTGAGTTTGGTGTTCGCGGTTTCGAACGGAAATTCAAGGTTCCCAAAACCGTTGATGCCGACAAGATTAATGCCCGTTTTGAAAACGGTATCCTCACCCTGGCTCTTCCCAAAAGAGAGGAAGCACAGGTGAAGCCCCCGGTGGAAATCAAAATCGGATAACCAAACAGAACAACCAATTGGATAGAGAAAAGAAGTCTGGCAGATAGCCGGACTTTTTTTTTTGATTTTTTCCGCCATTCATAATTAAGTGTTATTTTTACTTTTTTAAATGAATCAATAATTGAATCTGATAATCAACCTTTAACATGAACGTTCATGCTTGAAAAATTAAAAGAAGAGGTATTTCTTGCCAATCAGGCACTTCAGCGTCATGGTCTGGTGGTATTCACCTGGGGCAATGTAAGTGGCATTGACCGTGATCGGGGTTTGGTAGTGATCAAGCCCGGGGGTGTTTCTTACGATAGGATGAAGCCTGCCGACATGGTTGTTTTAAACCTCTATGGTCAGGTAGTGGAAGGCACGCTAAAGCCGTCGAGTGACACACCTACGCATCTGGTTTTATACCGGCAGTTTGGTTCCATTGGCGGCATTGTGCACACCCATTCCGGGTGGGCCACCAGCTGGGCGCAGGCAGGACGCAGCATTCCGGCACTGGGCACAACCCATGCCGATACCTTCTATGGTGAGATTCCCTGTACCCGGGAAATGACACAAACCGAGATTGAGCAGGATTACGAAAAGCAGACCGGTATGGTGATTGTGGAGCGGTTCAAAGAGCTCGATCCCGTTGCTGTACCCGGCGTATTGGTGAATAATCACGGTCCTTTTACCTGGGGTGTCAATCCGGACAATGCCGTTCATAATGCCGTGGTGATGGAAGAAGTGGCGAAAATGGCATTTCGCACCCTGGTGATCCGGCCCGGGGCAACCATGTCGCAGGAGCTTCTCGACAAACACTTCCGGCGAAAGCACGGGGATAATGCCTATTACGGACAGGAAAGATCAATGACGAATGACGAATGACGAAATACGTGAAAGAAGGAGCCTGGGCAGCAGCTAAGATCGACGGGCAGGTTGTGGGAGCGCCCGACCGGAGTCCGTTGTTTGAAAGCAACCACTGGGAGCATGTGGTGCACCGTGTGGATCACCGCCTGGCCCCCGGCCATACAAAACAAAAAAAATCGTATTAACCCGATAAATAAAAGTTTGATGACAACAGAAAAGTACACCATAGGAATTGATTTTGGCACCGACTCGGTTCGTTCGTTAGTGGTGCATGTAGAAACCGGTGAAGAGATTTCCGGAGCAGTTTTTCACTATACCCGCTGGAAGGAGGGGTTGTATTGTGATCCTTCGGTGAACCGGTTCCGGCAGCATCCGGCCGATTACCTTGAGGGATTGGAGTACACCGTTCGTGAAGCGTTGAGGCAGGCTCCTGCCGGTGTGGCTGAAAAGGTTGTGGGTCTGTCGGTCGACACCACCGGATCGACGCCGGTTGCGGTAGATGAGCAGGGTACCCCTTTGGCATTAACACGTGGCTTTGAGGAGAATCCCAATGCGATGTTCATTTTGTGGAAGGATCATACTGCCGTAAAGGAAGCTGAAGAGATCAACGCTCTTGCCCGGAAGTGGGAGGTTGACTTCACCCGGTATGAAGGAGGTATTTATTCATCGGAGTGGTTCTGGGCCAAGCTGTTGCATGTTATCCGGGAAGATGCCGGTGTATTGCGTGCGGCTTACTCGTGGGTAGAGCATTGCGACTGGATCCCGGGGTTGCTGACGGGCAACACCCATCCCAAAACGCTGAAGCGCAGTCGTTGTGCCGCCGGTCATAAGGCCATGTGGCACGAAGCTTTTGGCGGGTTGCCCCCGGAGGAGTTTCTGGCAGCGCTGGATCCCCTGCTATCGGGCTTGCGTGACCGGCTATACCGGGAGACGTATACCTGCGATGTGGCAGCAGGCCGGTTGTGTCCGGAGTGGGCACAGCGACTGGGGTTATCCACTGATGTGATTGTAGGCACCGGCGCTTTTGATGCGCACCTGGGTGCCGTGGGTGCCGGGATTGAACCTTATTATGTATCCAAAGTGATGGGAACCTCCACCTGCGATATGCTTGTGGTGCCGGCAGAGGAAGCAGGCGACCGCCTCGTAAAAGGGATTTGCGGTCAGGTTGACGGCTCCGTCATTCCCGGAATGCTCGGACTGGAAGCCGGACAGTCGGCCTTCGGCGATATCTACGCCTGGTTCAGGCAGGTGCTGGCATGGCCGCTCACAACTATCCTGGCAGAAACAGCACAGGTGGATGAGTCCACGCGCGACAAGCTTATTGAAGAGGTTTCCGGAAAGCTGATCACCCGGTTGGGTGAGGCAGCAGCAAGGATCCCTGCTGAAGAGAGCGGGATCGTTGCCCTCGACTGGATGAATGGCCGGCGCACACCCGATGCCAACCAGAACCTGAAAGGGGTGCTGGCCGGATTAACCCTCGGGTCTGATGCCCCGCGTATCTTCAGGGCACTGGTGGAAGCCACTGCTTTTGGCTCCAGGGCAATCAACGACCGGTTTATCGAAGAGGGCGTGCGTATCGACGGCGTTATTGCACTGGGTGGCGTGGCGAAAAAGTCACCGTTCGTGATGCAGATCGTGGCCGATGTGCTCAATATGCCCATCCGCGTGGCACGCTCCGAACAGGCTTGTGCCCTGGGATCGGCCATGGCTGCCGCTGTGGCTGCCGGCGTATACCCGTCACTCACAGAAGCCCGCAGGAATATGGGCAGTGGCATCGAAACCGAGTACCGGCCAATCCCCGAAAACGTACTGGTCTATAACCGGCTCTATGAGAAATATAAACAACTGGGAAAATTTATTGAATCCAAATCAATATAATTCATTGATACATTCTCAGCTAAGATTTTTTCTAAAAAAACAGTAAGTGCATGTTACAATAAAATTAATAGCCTGGGAAAATGTGAAAAATAATTTCTTTAATTTGATCCCAATGACGAAAAATAGAAGTAAAAATTAAAAAAGTGAGGACGAATATCAACAGGTAAATCATTTTTTTTCGTTTCATCTGATTGAAATTTTTATTTTAAAAAGTTCATGGTCGCTTCATCCCATCAAAATTTAATAGTGTAGCGGTATTAACCTCAATATTATCAATTATTTAAAAGGCATTCAATAGAACACGCCAGCGTATTTTGACAGAATACGCCAGCGCATTTCGATGAAACTTCCATAAATTTTAGTTATACTCTTTTGGTAGTATGACTTGTCATGGTTGTTTATCCTACTTTATAATTTATCGTATTGTATTGCCCATACTGCATTTGCATATCCAACACCTAAAGGACCATTTGCCCTCACCAGCCAACCTAGAGCAGCACCAACATCATAAGCAAAACCTCCACCGGTGCATTTGATCAAATCACTTTTTTTCAACTCATGCATTGAATGATAATCTTCTCTGTTTTTCATTTCTTTTCTTTTAAGTGTTATTTTTTATTTTCTTTTCTTCCAGCCAGACCGTTTTTAAAATTATCCCAGTCTGAAGCGATTTCCACAAAGGCTGCGATACCTATTCCAATAAGGAATGGATTCCCACCTTTTACCTGAGCAAGTTCATTCTTTTTAAGTACCTGAATGCGAGGCATTTCAAAACTTTTTGTGTGTTCCATAATTTAAAAATTTTAAGAGTTTGTAATTTATTTTATTTGGGGCTATCCCTTCAACAAAAGTATTGTGACTCACTCTAAAAAAAATAGAGAAAAGAAAAAAAGTTATCTATTCTTCCCATTCCTGCCTGATAGCTGTTCCGGTAAAAAGTACCGGACCACCAATCTGGCAGGGCAGCAATGAAAGGAGTATCAAAAAAAAGCTGCAGGAATCCCTCTTTTTTGCTATCTTGTTGCCACTTTTTGCAGATATTGAATTTAAATCAAAAAAAATGAAGAAAATCGTATGTACCATGGGTTTTATTGTTGTATTTGCCGGCATGGCCTGTTCTCAGCCCCGGGTGAATATTGAGTTAAAACCCGAAGAAAAGAGGGTTGATGTACGGGTGGGAAACGACCTGTTCACCTCGTATATTTACCCCGGCAACATCGAGAAGCCGGTATTGTGGCCGGTGATGGCCGACGGGCAGCTTGAGGTGACGCGGCAGTTTCCACTCGGGGTTAAAGCCGGTGAGCGCACCGACCATCCGCACCATGTCGGGGTTTGGTTTAACTACGGCGATGTTAACGGACTCGATTTCTGGAACAACTCGGAAGCCATTCCTGCTGAAAAAGCCGAAATGTACGGCACTATTTTTCACGAAACGGTGGAGTTGGCTGAGAGCGGCAAGGGCGTTGGCAGGCTCACGACCACCTCTTCCTGGAAAGACAGCAAAGGGAAAACCCTGCTGGGTGAAACCACCGAGTTTACTTTTCGTGTACAGGGGAAAACGCGCATCATTGACCGCACAGCCACGCTGAAAGCCGTGAACGGGGATGTCAGGATTACCGACAACAAGGAGGGAATGTTTGCCATCCGGGTAGCCCGCGAGCTGGAGATGCCCACCAACGAAAAACTGCAGCTCACCGATGCACATGGTCAGGTGACCACGGTTGATGCCAGCACCGACAAAACCCCAAGCGGCAGCTACCTGAGCAGCGAAGGGATCACCGACGATGCTGTCTGGTCGACCCGTGGCCGCTGGATGAAGCTCTCGGGAGTGATCAACGGTCAGCCCGTTGCCCTGGTCATTTTTGATCACCCGGCCAATGCCGGGTACCCCACCTACTGGCACGCCCGCGGTTATGGGTTGTTTTCTGCCAATTCCCTGGGACTAAAGGTGTTCTCCAATGGTAAGGAGGAGATGAACTTCATGATCGACAACGGGAACTCGGCAACATTCCGTTACCGCCTGGCGGTCTTCCCCGGTAATCCTGCCGTGGAAGAAATTGAGAAAATGGCGCAGGAATTCGGGAATACGATTTAATTCACATTTCTCAGCATTTCAATTTATTGACAGACTCACCTTCATGGCTCTGAATTACATTTGGATTTTCTTTTTTTTGTCGGCTTTTGTCATCGCACTTGTCCGCCTGCTCTTTTTTGGTGATATGGAGGTTTTTCCTGCCATGGTGAATGAAACTTTCGGGATGGCCAAAACGGGATTTGAGATATCGCTGGGTCTTACCGGTGTGCTAACCCTTTGGATGGGGATCATGAAGATTGGGGAGAAGGGAGGCATTGTGCGGGTATTCTCGCGACTGATCGGGCCGTTTTTCAACCGGCTTTTCCCGGAGCTCGGAAAGTCGCACCCGGCCTATGGCTCCATTCTGATGAACATTGCCGCCAACATGCTGAACCTCGATAATGCGGCCACACCCACCGGTCTGCAGGCCATGAAGGAGATGCAGGCGACCAACCCGGATAAGGACACCGCCTCCAACGCGCAGATCATGTTTCTGGTGCTGAACACATCGGGGCTGACCCTTTTGCCTATAAGCATTATGGTATACCGTGCCCAGCTGGGAGCCGTGAACCCCTCCGATATATTCATCCCCATATTGCTGGCCACCTATTTTTCAACCCTGGCCGGGTTGATCTCGGTTGCTGTTTATCAGAAGATCAATCTGCTGGACCGCATCGTGCTGGCATACCTGGGAGTACTCACGCTGGCCATTGCCGGCATCATCTGGTATTTCTCTTCGCTCGACAAAGAATCGGTCACGCGGGTATCCACCCTGGCCAGTAATTTGATCCTGTTCTCGGTGATCATCATTTTCATTGTGATGGCGATGCTGAAAAAGGTGAACGTGTATGAAGCCTTTATTGATGGGGCAAAGGACGGGTTTAAAACAGCGGTAAAGATCATTCCCTACCTCGTAGCCATTCTGGTGGCTATTGGTGTATTCCGTGCTTCGGGTGCCATGGACTGGCTGGTATCGGGGTTCACCCGGGTTTTTGAGTTAGCCGGCATCAATGCCGACTTCACGCCTGCGTTGCCCACAGCGCTGATGAAGCCCCTGAGTGGCAGCGGGGCCCGCGGGATGATGGTGGATGCCATGACCAGTTATGGGGCCGACTCCTTCGTGGGTCGCGTGGCCAGCACAGTGCAGGGAGCTACCGACACCACATTCTACATTTTGGCAGTCTACTTCGGCGCCGTGGGCATAAAAAATACCCGTTATGCCGTGGTTTGCGGACTAATTGCCGACTTCACAGGGATCATCGCTGCCATTCTGATGGCGTATTTGTTTTTTTATTAACCGTAAAACCCGCGAAAGATTATA
>Ga0172382_10008706_pt1 | contig 14050 bp, 10 predicted proteins | sample Leawel138RmetaG_FD_122245 | JGI IMG/M metagenome (GOLD analysis project Ga0172382, IMG submission 122245) | Leachate microbial communities from a municipal landfill in Southern Ontario, Canada - Leachate well 138R metaG | ecosystem: Engineered > Solid waste > Landfill > Unclassified | place...
ATAAACCACTGGAAGAACTACCGGTCACCCGTACGGTTCTACTCTCGGGCTTACACTTTATCTTGCCGGTTGTGGTGTTGGTCTGGTGTTTGATGGTGGAACGTTTGTCACCTGGGCTCTCGGCATTCTGGGGCAGCGTGATGCTGGTCTTTATCTTGCTGACGCAACGCCCTATTTTGACTTGGATGCGTACCGATCGCAGCTATGACCATGGCGGCTGGCTCGACGGTGTCATCGATCTGCGCGAAGGCATGATTGCCGGCGCACGCAACATGATAGGTATTGGTATTGCTACGGCAGCAGCCGGTGTGATTGTTGGTGCAGTGTCACAAACTGGCGTCGGCTTAGTACTGGCGGACTTGGTTGAATTACTCTCAATGGGCAACCTACTGTTGATGCTGTTATTTACCGCAGTATTCAGTTTAATTCTGGGCATGGGTTTGCCAACTACCGCCAACTACATTGTGGTGTCCAGCCTACTCGCGCCCGTCATTATCACGCTCGGCCAGCAAAACGGTTTGATTGTGCCACTGATCGCAGTGCATCTCTTTGTCTTCTATTTTGGCATCATGGCTGATGTAACTCCACCGGTGGGCTTGGCTTCATTTGCCGCAGCGGCAGTCTCCAAAGGTGACCCAATCAAAACAGGTGTGCAAGCTTTCTACTACAGTTTGCGTACCGCAGCTCTGCCGTTCTTATTTATCTTTAACACCGATTTACTGCTGATCAATATCGGTGTGATGCACGGGATTCTGATCTTTATTGTCGCTACGATGGCTATGCTAATTTTTGCCGCAGGCACCCAAGGTTGGTTTATCACCCGTAGCCGCTGGTATGAAAGTGTCTTACTATTATTAGTGGCCTTTACTTTATTTAGACCCGGTTTCTGGATGGATATGGCGCATGATCCCTACCAAGATATCCCGCCGAGTCAGCTGGTGCAGGCTTTAGGCCAAGTTGATGAAGGCAGCCAGTTACGCTTACGTTTAAAAGGTGAGGATCAATTAGGCGAGCCGCACGAATTTGTTATTTTATTACCGGTACCCGACGGCAGTAGCGGTGAAGAACGTCTGCAAGCATTAGGTTTGATGCTGATCGAGGAAGATGGTAAAACCCTAATCGATAACGTCACCTTTGCCAGCCCAGCAGCGGATCTAGGTTTGCAATTTGATCAAGAAATTTTACTGGTCCGCGCACCCACCGATCGTATGCCTAAAGAAATTATGTGGATTCCAGGCTTACTATTACTGTTGGCAGTGAGTGCGTTGCAATGGCGTAGAAAACGCTCGATGCCAGCACCACAGCAGCCACACGACCATCAAATAGCTCACTGATTTAAGGACGTTTAGACATCGCATGAAGCACTCTATTTTAGTTACCGGTGGCGCGGGTTATATCGGTTCACATACGACACTGGCTCTGCTTGAAGCAGGCCATGACGTCATTGTCTTAGATAATCTAGCCAATAGCTCGTTGGAATCATTACGTCGTGTCGAGCGCATTTGCGGTAAAGCCGCCACATTTATTGAAGGCGATATTCGTGATCGAGCGGTATTAGATTCAATTTTTGCCCGCTACTCGATCGACGCTGTCTTGCATTTTGCTGGCTTAAAAGCCGTCGGCGAAAGCGTGCAACAGCCACTGGCCTATTATGAAAATAACGTCAGCGGTAGCGTGGTCTTATTTCAGGCGATGGCCGCCGCTGGCGTGTTTAATCTGGTATTTAGCTCGTCTGCCACGGTGTATGGCGAGCCAAAACAGATGCCGATTAGCGAAGACTTTCCAACTGGCACGCCAACCAACCCTTACGGTCGTTCCAAGTTAATGATCGAAGAGATACTGCGTGATCTGAGTCTTTCCGAGCCTCGTTGGAGCATCGCCGTACTGCGCTACTTTAACCCAGTCGGTGCGCATGCCAGCGGTCTGATAGGTGAAGATCCCAACGGGATTCCTAATAATCTGCTGCCTTATATTAGCCAAGTTGCTGTGGGTAAACTGCAGAAATTATCGGTCTACGGTAACGACTACCCCACCGTAGATGGCACTGGTGTGCGTGATTATATCCATGTCGTCGATTTGGCTGATGGTCACTTAAAAGCACTCAGTGCTATTAGTGCTGCACAAGGTGTGCATGTCTGGAACTTAGGTACCGGGCAAGGTTATAGCGTATTACAGATGGTCAACGCCTTTGAACAAGCGGCCGGTGTTGCGGTGCCTTATGCAATCGTAGCGCGACGCGGTGGTGATATTGCCGAGTGCTGGGCCGATCCGAAAAAAGCGGCACACGAGTTAGGCTGGACAGCACAACACAGCCTCGACGATATGATGCGTGATACCTGGCGCTGGCAGCAGAGCAATCCCAATGGTTTTAGCCAGTAACAAGGTTTAGCGCTAGAGAGTGTCTTAGCACCTAACGCCTGCTCTATTTAAAGAGAAGCGGCCTTAGTGTTTGAGTTTAACCTCAGGCACTAAGGCCGCTTTTTCTTTAACAACACTTTAAATAACTCAGTACCGATAGCTTTTGTTGGTCACAACTAAAATATCCATAGCCGTTTTGTCAGCATTATTTAAAGTTCTTCTGGATCAATTTACTGAACCATCCCACTATTCCGGCGCGGAACATCAGCACGCACAGAACGAAGATCACACCCAAAATCACATGCACCCATTCGCCAAGCGGACTGTTACTTAAATACGTTTGTAAGGTCACGACAATACTGGCACCGACAAAAGGTCCAAGTACGGTACCCACGCCACCCAGTAAGGTCATCAAAATCACTTCACCCGACATATGCCAATGCGCATCGGTTAATGAGGCCAATTGAAAGACCACGGTTTTAGTTGCGCCAGCTAAGCCAGTTAACGCGGCAGACAAAACAAAGGCGAGCAACTTGTGTGCATCGACGTTGTAACCTAAAGAAATAGCACGCGGCTCATTTTCACGAATCGCCTTCAACACCTGCCCATAGGGTGAGTGAATCGTGCGCTGAATCAGCAAGAAACCAAATAGAAATATGGCTAAGACAAAGTAGTACATATTCAGGTTATCTTGTAGATCAATAAAGCCAAATAAATGTCCGCGTGGTACGCCTTGCAGACCGTTTTCACCACCGGTAAAACTGGACTGCATAAACATAAAGAACACCAGCTGCGCTAAAGCCAAAGTAATCATCGCAAAGTAGATACCTTGCCGACGGATTGCTAATAAACCAAAGCCCAAACCTAATGCTGCCGACGCCGCAGTCCCAGCCAAAATCCCCAGTTCAGTACCTAAACCACTGTACTCAGTTAGAACAAAACCGGTGATATAGCCACCCGTCGCTAAAAAAGCCGCATGCCCAAATGACAACAGTCCCGCATAGCCTAGAAGCAAGTTAAAGGCACAAGCAAATAGCGCAAAGCACAGTAGTTTCATTAAAAACACTGGATAAATGCCAAAAGGCGCGACTAAGGCGATGACGATAAATACAGCAAAAAATATTTTATTGCGCCGACTCGCAGCCACTCGACGTTCACGCTCAACACGAATACGCTGTTGTTGCTCCGGGTTTTTGATCGCTTCAGACATCTTATGTCTCCTTACCAAATAGGCCCGCTGGACGCACTAACAACACCAGCACCATAACTAGAAAAACCACGGTGTTGGCCGCTTCTGGGTAAAACACCTTGGTTAAGCCTTCGATCAAACCCATCAATAAACCGGTGACAATCGCGCCCATAATCGAGCCCATTCCGCCAATCACCACCACCGCAAAGACCACGATCAACAGGTTAGCGCCCATACCGGGTGAAACCGGATAAATGGGAGCGGCTAACACGCCAGCAAACGCCGCTAATGCAGCGCCGTAACCGTAAGTTAAGGTGATTAAAAGCGGTACGTTAATACCGAAAGCCTGCATCAACTTTGGATTTTCAGTGCCTGCGCGCAGATAGGAACCCAAGCGTGTCCGCTCAATCATGTACCAGGTCACGAAACAGACAATTAATGCTGCGACAATCACCCAAGCACGGTATTTCGGCAAGAACATAAAGCCTAAATTAAAGCCGCCTTTCAGCGCATCAGGCATTGGATAAGAGCTACCTGACACGCCAAATAACTTAACAAATACGCCTTCGATAATCAGCGCCAAACCAAAGGTCAGCAGCAGACCATACAGGTGATCTTCACCGGTGATTCTACGCAGCAGGTATTTTTCAATCAGCATACCGATCAGGCCAACGCTCAGCGGTGCTAAAAACAGCGCAAACCAGTAATTCACCCCTAAGTATTGCAAGCTCAATAAGGTGACAAACGCACCCAGCATATACAGTGCACCATGGGCAAAGTTAATGATGCGCAGTAAGCCAAAAATAATAGCCAGTCCAAGACTTAACAAAGCATAAAATGCCCCGTTAATCAGTCCCAAGAGTAGCTGCCCCAGTAGCACACTGAGGGGAACGCCAAAAAGTATCGTCATAGGTTGTCACCCACTCCAAAGAACCGCTGCAAGGCAATTGCAACGGTTCATAACGGCATTAAACAATCAGTTTTTTATAAGTTTGCACTGGCTGTCAGCCAATGAACGATAGGCTTGCTCGCCTGGAATCGTGCGTAGAATGTTGTAGAGGTCCCACTCAGACTTCGACTCGGCAGGCGTTTTTACTTGCGCGAGGTACATGTCATGCACCATCCGACCGTCTTCACGTATCTTGCCGTTTTTAGCAAACATATCGTTGATCGGCGTTTCAATCATTTTGCTGCGAACCACTTGTGAGTCATCCGAGTCTGTTGCTTTAACAGCATTGAGGTAATGGATGGTTGAAGAGTAAACACCCGCTTGGGCCATAGTCGGCATGCGCCCCACACGCTTATGGTAACGCTGCGCCCACTCTCGGGTTTCATCATTCATATCCCAGTACCAACCCGTGGTTAACATCAAACCTTGAGTAACCTCTAAACCCATCGAGTGCACGTCGTTTAAGAACACCACCATGCCCGCAAGTTTTTGTCCTGATTGGCTTAAACCAAACTGGCTGGCAGTTTGTAGCGCGTTAACTAAGTCAGCGCCAGCGTTGGCTAAGGCGACCACTTCAGCACCAGAACCTTGTGCCTGCAGGATATAAGAAGAGAAATCATTACTTGGGAATGGGTGACGGACCTTACCAACCACTTTTCCACCTTCAGCCTCAATCACCTTGGTTATATCTGCTTCTAAAGCGTGACCAAAGGCATAGTCAGCCGCCAAAATAAACCAATCTTTGCCACCTTCTTGTAGCACCGCATGCGCCGTACCATTGGATAAAGCATAGGTGTCATACACCCAGTGAATATGATTTGGTGAACAGAATTCATTGGTTAACGCCGAAGAAGCTGAACCGGAAATAAGTGCTAGTTTGTTTTCTTGCTCAACAATTTTATTAACCGCCATCACTACAGAAGTGGCGACTAGGCCGGTCACCACATCGACGTTTTTCTCATCAATCCACTGCCGTACAGTATTCGCACCCACATCAGGCTTGTTCAGATCATCAGCATTAAAAATGACAATTTTTTTACCGTTAACCTGGCCACCAAAATCTTCAACCGCCATTTTCAGGGACTCTAAGCCACCAGGACCCGACAGATCGCGATAGGTGCCTGACATATCAGCCAGATAGCCAATACGAATTTCATCATCACTGATGGCGGCTTGCGCAGTGCTAGACAGTAAACCTGCAGCAACGACCAGAGCAATTGCTTTTCTTAAACCTTTCATAGAACACCTTTTGAGTTTTATTGTTGTTGTCACACTAAGTGGTTTCTTACGAGGCTTCTCTGTTGAGAAAAATTTTATACACCTAAACTTTTACTCAAATACTCCTGTTTTGATGGCAGTTCAGCGGCACTGATTTCGTCAATAATTTTGCCGTGTTCCATTAAGTAATGACGATCAGCGAGGGGTGCAGCAAAACGAAAGTTTTGCTCGACTAAAACAATAGTCAGACCTTTTTCTTTGAGCTTGAGCAGTACCTCAGCCAGCTTCTGCACAATCACCGGAGCAAGGCCTTCAGTAATTTCATCAAGTAATAATAAATTTGCCCCAGTGCGTAAAATGCGGGCCATCGCGAGCATTTGCTGCTCGCCACCGGAGAGCCGTGTGCCCTGACTAAAACGCCGCTCATACAAGTTAGGAAACATCTCATAGAGCTCATCAAGGTTCATGCCACCACTGCGCACGGTCGGCGGCAGCAGTAAGTTTTCCTCGACATTGAGACTGGCAAAAATACCGCGCTCTTCAGGGCAAAAGCCCACCCCTAAACGGGGAATATGATGCGCCGGAATCGTCATGGTTTCCGTGCCATTGATGATGATCGAGCCGCTCCGCTTACCGACCATATTCATAATGGCGCGCAAAGTCGTGCTGCGTCCCGCGCCATTGCGGCCGAGTAAAGTGACTAACTCACCACGGCGCACGACCAGGTTGACGCCATGCAAGATATGCGACTGACCGTAGTACGCATGCAAATCTTCAACCACGAGTTGTTCACGATTAGAGGCATTCATACCATCACCTCATCAGTCACTGCTGTACCTAAATACGCCTCGCGTACGGCTGGATTAGCAGCCACTGTTTGATAATCGCCTTCGGCTAAAATAGAGCCACGCGCCAGCACCGTAATTGCATCACATAAGCGACTGACCACACTCAAGTTGTGCTCAACCATTAACACCGTACGGCCGACAGCGACGCGACGGACCAGGTCAACGACCATATCAACGTCTTCTTGACCCATGCCTTGAGTCGGCTCATCAAGCAGTAGCATCACTGGGTCCAACGCCATCGTGGTGGCCAGTTCTAATGCGCGTTTACGACCATAAGACAACTCATGGGTGACTGTATCGGCAAAACGACTCAGCCCAACCTTCTCCAGTAACTCCATAGCCTGGTCATTTAAACGATTTAAACTGCGCTCTGATTTCCAAAAGTGAAAGGAGTTACCTTGTTTGCTTTGTAAGGCAACACGCACGTTTTCCAAAACAGTCATCTGTCCAAACACGGCAGAAATCTGGAATGAGCGCACCAGTCCTAACTTAGCAATCTGATTGGCCTTCGTACCGGTAATAGCTTTACCTTGGAAAATAATCTCGCCACGGGTGGGTGGCAAAAAATGCGTCAATAGATTAAAAAATGTGGTTTTGCCTGCACCATTGGGACCAATTAAGGCATGGATATGGCCCTTTTGAACTTTTAAATCAACATGATTAACGGCGGTAAAACCACGAAACTCCTTGGTTAACCCACGCGTTTCTAAAATAATATCCGATGACATGTGCAGCCCTCTAACCTTGATTATTGTTGTTGGTTATTAGCTTTATAATTGCCTTACCTTTACGTTAACGATAACAAGAGTTTTGATTTTAAAGCAAGCGCGATTAACCAAAGTTTGATTTGCGGGTCAATCACGCGCTTTAAACGTTTTAGGAAATCAAAACTTAAATGTGTAGTTCACGATGACGCGATTTTCGTCAATATCAGTAGTATGCGAGCCACGGTACATGACGTTACGCACCAACAAGCTGACATCTTTTAAAGGACCTGACTGCACGGTGTAACCCAGATCAATGTCGCGTTCCCACTCTTTAGCACTCTGTCCAGCGACTTTAAAATTATCACCACTGACGTAGCGCGCCATCAAATTCAGGCCCGGTACGCCGATTTTCGCAAAGTTATAGTCATAACGAATTTGCCAAGAGTCTTCTTTAGCACGCAAGAAAGGATAGTAGGTTGAGGTATTCATCGTCCAAGGGTCAGTGCCGCCACCCAAATAGGGTGTTCCAGTTTTACCACTTTGATCTTGGTAACCTAGACCTAACCAATGTCCTGCGTAACCGAGCGCGAACATACCGCTGGCTAAACTGCTATCAACGTTAGTGTTACCCTTGTCAGAGCTTTTGAAGTAACGCAGATCAGTCTTAAATTTAAGTTCGCTGGTTAAATCCGTTAAAAACTGCAGGTTGGCGTGATGCTGACTGTAGTTGTCTTTCAGTTCAGCATAAAAATAAGTACCCGTTAAGCCTGGGATAAACTGATAACTGCTGCCAGCATAGTTAAACTTATTACTGCTAACACCACCGGTTGCACCATCTGCAGCCATGACCATATTTTCGTAGTCAGTCGAATCACGCAAACGTACTTTCTGAAACTGTCCTGCTGTTAGGGTTAGGTTTTCAATATCTTTAGATTGAATTTGGCCACCTTGAAAGGTCTGCGGCAGCATCCGTGTGTCATTACGGAAAGCAATCGGCAGCACAGGTTCGTGTGTACCAACCGTCAGCACTGTGTCTGCTATTTTTGCTTTTCCGGTAAAACCAACAAAACCGTGCTGGTCGGCAGATTTCCCGGTATGACGACTGCGCACCAAGGTGCCAGTGCCCCCGCTGCCGCCACCCGAATCCAGTTTAATCCCAGCCAACCCTAAGGCCTCCACACCTAAACCGACAGTACCTTCGGTATAGCCTGACTTTAGACGCAACATAAAGCCTTGGCCCCAGTCTTCAGACTTCGACTGGCTTTTGCCTTTATGAACAGGCGCACCGGGTAAACCACTGTCGCGGTAATCACGGTTCATATAGAAGTTACGTAAACTTAAACTGCCTTCGCTATCTTCAACAAATGCCGCTTGCGCTAGGCTAGGCACGGCAATCGCCGCCGCCAAGGTGCTGACTAAAAACATCTTATTCATTTTAACCTGCATAGTGAGTCTCTCTTGTTGTTATTGACGACTTCTTATGTAAGAGCATGGAGCTCTATTGCGTTATTTGACGCGGGGGATCCGCCCCATCAAATAAAACTCCTCGTTGGGTGGCGTGCCAGCCATGGACACCAATCGATTGGATAGCCCAAAGAACGAGGCGATAGCGCCCATATCCCAAATATCATCCAGACTAAAACCCTGCGCTTGCAGCTTGGCCACCCACTCATCAGTCAACACGCCACACTCAATCGCTAAGTGATAGGTGTAATCCAACATCACCCGCTGCTTTACCGTGATTGGAGCAGTGCGGAAATTAATCGCAACCTGATCAGCTAAGTGCGGCTGCTTAGAATAAATACGCAGCAAGGCACCATGCGCGACCACGCAATATAAGCACTCATGCTGTGCACTCATCGCGACCACAATCATTTCTCGTTCAGCTAGAGACAGCGTGGGCGACTCGCGATCCATCAGTGCATCGTGATAAGCAAAAAACGCGCGAAACTCAGCGGGACGATGCGCCAGCATTAAAAACACATTGGGGATAAAACCGGCTTTTTCTTGCACCGCAAGCATCTGCTGCTGAATATCTTCGGGTAACTCTAAAATAGAATCAGCGACCGGAAAACGGCTCAATTGAGACATAGTGCAACCTCTTTATTATTATTGGCTACTGGGTGAGTGCAACGCCGTCAGGGCAGAATTCAGCAACGCTCTCTTCACGTATCTTGAATTTTTGCACTTTGCCACTAATTGTCATCGGGAACTCATTCACTAATTTGATAAAACGTGGCACTTTAAAATGAGCAATTTTGCCCTTGCAGTACGCTTTCAAATCGTCTTCAGTGATGCTGTCACCGGGATGTAGCTGCACCCAAGCCACAATTTCCTCACCGAATTTTTCACAGGGAATACCCACAACCTGCACATCAGCCACGCACTCATGGGTATAAATAAATTCTTCGATTTCACGCGGATAGATGTTTTCACCGCCACGGATAATCATGTCTTTATTGCGACCAACAATTTTTATATAGCCATCATCATCCATAATCGCAAGATCACCGGTATGCATCCAGCGCGCGCTATCGAGGGCTTCTTTAGTGGCATCGGGGTTGTTCCAATAGCCAAGCATCACGCTATAACCACGAGTACACAGCTCACCAATTTGCCCACGCGGAACAACTCGTCCTTCTTCATTAACGACTTTGCTTTCTAAATGGGGCTGAGTGCGCCCAACCGTTGTGGTGCGATGCTCAAGGTTATCGTTGGCAGCGGTTTGTGTGGAGACGGGACTGGTTTCGGTCATGCCGTAAGCAATCTGTACTTCGGTCATGTGCATATCTGCAATCACCCGTTTCATCACTTCAATCGGGCAAATAGAGCCCGCCATGATGCCGGTACGTAAGCTGCTGAGATCTAAACTTGGCAACTCATCACTGTCGAGCATGGCAATAAACATGGTGGGTACGCCGTATAGAACCGTCGCTTTTTCCTCGGCAATCGTACGTAACGTCGTCACCGGGTCAAAGGCCGCGCTTGGGTAGATAATGGTACTGCCGTGAGTCAAAGCACCTAAGTTACCCATCACCATGCCAAAGCAATGATAAAGCGGTACCGGAATGACCATGCGATCATGCTCAGTTAAACCGAGGCTCTCTCCGACCATATAGCCATTATTTAAAATATTGTAATGACTGAGCGTGGCACCCTTAGGAAAACCAGTGGTCCCAGAGGTGTACTGAATATTAATCGGCTCATCAAATTGCAAAAGACTGCCAACATCCGCCAGCTGCTGCTCACTGATCGCATGCGCAGCGGATAGCACGCTCTGCCACGTCATCATGCCAGGGGCTGGATGATCACTGAGGCTAATCACACCTTTAAGCATCGGAAGTCGTGGGCTACTTAACTGCCCAGGCACAGCAGGGGCTAACTCCGGCAATAAGTCACTGATCATGGCGTGATAATCAGAACTTTTAAACGCAGAGGCACTGATCAGCCAGGCACAGCCCGATTGTTTCAGTACATATTCCAATTCATTGGTGCGATACGCGGGATTAATATTCACCAGAATCGCCCCGACTTTTGCCGTAGCAAATTGACTGACGAGCCACTGCACACAGTTCGGTGACCAAATACCAACACGATCACCTGGTTTAATCTCAAGTGCGAGCAAGGCACGTGCAGACTTATTGACGAGGACGCCTAACTCAGACCAAGTCATGCGTATATCTTGTTCGCGAGAGACCAGGGCTTCTCGATCAGCAAAGCGAGTCACTGTCTGATCGAAGGCTTCACCAATAGTCATAGCCAATAGCGGCTTATCCTGCGGACCGCAGGTGTAGCTTGGAGTACTCATATCAAATTCCCTCTGTATTTATGTTTGTTATCGAGGTTGCTTTCTTGGGACTCGCTGTTTCCTTTCCTTGATTCAAGATTATTGTTGACAGCTAATCCATGGTTGGCTTACGTTAACGTAAAGGTCAAATCCATAGCTACAACATACAACGCAATTGAAGCCGATGTAAACACCCTAAAATCACTCAATGAATATGACGTAGATATAACAACTAGGCGATTTGCCTCTTAAAATAAATACAAAATTAATTCAAAGGTACTTACAGATGACATATTCCAACCTTAACTTCGCGCTTGGTGAAACCGTCGATATGCTGCGCGATCAAGTACGCAGTTTTGTTCTAAGTGAGGTCGCGCCACGCGCTGAAGCCATTGATCGCGACAACCTTTTCCCTGAGGACATGTGGCGTAAGTTTGGCGATATGGGCCTGCTCGGAATCACTGTGCCAGAAGAGTACGGCGGTGCTGGCATGGGTTATTTAGCGCATGTGATTGCCCTTGAAGAAATCAGCCGCGGCTCAGCCTCTGTTGGCCTTTCCTATGGTGCGCACTCCAACTTATGTGTTAACCAAATCAACCGTAACGGTACCCATGAGCAAAAACTAAAGTACTTACCCAAATTAATTTCTGGTGAGCATGTGGGTGCGTTAGCAATGAGCGAGCCAAACGCAGGCTCTGATGTAGTGTCGATGCGCTTACGTGCGGATCGTAAAGGCGATCACTTTGTGCTCAATGGCAGTAAAACATGGATTACCAACGGCCCAGATGCCAACACCTATGTGATTTATGCAAAAACCGATGCCGAGAAAGGCGCACATGGGATTACTGCATTTATCGTTGAGCGTGATTGGCAAGGTTTTAGCCGTGGTTCTAAGTTCGACAAACTTGGTATGCGCGGCTCTAACACCTGTGAACTGTTTTTTGACAATGTTGCAGTACCTGCAGAAAATATCTTAGGCGAACTGAATGGCGGCGTTAAAGTGCTGATGAGCGGTCTGGATTATGAGCGCGTAGTGCTCGCCGGTGGTCCAGTCGGCATTATGCAAGCCTGCATGGATGTCGTCGTGCCATATATTCATGACCGTAAGCAGTTTGGTAAAAGTATCGGTGAGTTCCAGTTTATTCAAGGCAAAATCGCCGACATGTACTCACAAACGAACGCTAGCCGTGCTTACTTATATGCCGTAGCGAATGCCTGTGACCGCGCTGAAACGACCCGTAAAGATGCTGCCGGAGTGATTCTCTATACTGCGGAAACAGCAACTAAGATGGCCTTAGAAGCGATTCAAATTTTAGGCGGCAACGGTTATATCAACGAATTCCCAGCCGGCCGTTTACTACGCGATGCTAAGTTATATGAAATCGGCGCTGGCACCAGTGAAATTCGTCGCATGTTGATTGGTCGTGAATTATTCCGCGAGACCAAATAAGTCTTCTCTATACGCCCCTTGCAAGTATTTAACCGTGCAAGGGTAGCTACAACAATAACAGTAGAGGAACAGCCAATGGCCACCTTGCATACTAAAATCAATACCCGCTCCCCTGAATTTGCTCTCAATGCACAAGCGATGCAAGAACAAGTGGATGACCTGCGTGCGTTACTCAACACCACCAGCCAAGGCGGTGGTAAAGCAGCGCAACAACGACACGAATCACGCGGTAAGTTATTGGTGCGCGAGCGGATTAATGTCCTGCTCGATAGCGGATCGGCTTTTTTAGAAGTGTCGCCATTAGCTGCTCATGCTGTCTATGATGACAATATTGCTGCGGCAGGTGTGGTCGCTGGTATAGGTCGCATTGAAGGTGTCGAGTGCATGATTATTGCTAACGATGCCACGGTTAAAGGCGGTACTTACTATCCGCTCACCGTTAAAAAACATCTTCGCGCACAAACTATAGCTCAGCAAAATCGCCTGCCCTGCATTTACTTGGTTGACTCAGGTGGCGCTAATTTACCTAACCAAGATCAAGTGTTCCCCGATCGCGAACACTTCGGTCGTATCTTCTTTAACCAAGCCAATATGAGTGCTAAAGGCATTCCACAAATCGCTGTGGTGATGGGTTCGTGTACTGCTGGTGGTGCCTATGTTCCGGCAATGTCTGACGAAACCATTATGGTCCGCAATCAAGCGACTATCTTCTTAGCCGGCCCACCCTTAGTTAAAGCCGCTACCGGTGAAGTGGTCACTGCCGAAGAATTAGGCGGCGCCGATACCCACTGCCGTATTTCTGGTGTGGCGGACCATTACGCTGAAGATGATAATCACGCTCTAGCGATTGCCCGTCGCTGCGTAGCCAATTTAAATTGGAAAAAACTCGGTGAATTACAAACCCGTCCAGTGCAAGCACCGTTATACGATCCGCAAGAACTCTACGGGGTAATTCCTGCCGATGCCAAACAGCCCTTTGATGTACGAGAAATTATCTCGCGTCTGGTGGATGGCAGTGATTTTGATGAATTTAAAGCCCTGTTCGGCACCACCTTAGTGTGTGGCTTTGCTCACTTACACGGTTATCCGGTCGCGATTCTCGGCAACAACGGTATTTTATTTGCCGAAGCCGCGCAAAAAGGTGCGCACTTTATTGAGCTGGCCTGCCAACGCGGTATTCCGCTGATTTTCCTACAAAACATCACTGGCTTTATGGTCGGTAAGAAATACGAAGAAGGCGGCATTGCCAAGCATGGCGCTAAATTAGTCACCGCAGTGGCTTGTGCACAAGTGCCTAAATTCACCGTACTGGTGGGCGGTAGCTTCGGCGCTGGTAACTACGGCATGTGCGGTCGCGCATATGATCCACGTTTTTTATGGATGTGGCCTAACGCACGTATTGGCGTGATGGGTGGCGAACAAGCCGCCGGCGTTCTGGCACAAGTTAAACGTGAACAAGTTGAACGTGCCGGTGGTAGTTTCTCTGCAGAAGAAGAAGCAGCCATTAAAGGGCCTATTCTGGCGCAATACGAACACCAAGGTCA
>Ga0172382_10008707_pt1 | contig 14049 bp, 9 predicted proteins | sample Leawel138RmetaG_FD_122245 | JGI IMG/M metagenome (GOLD analysis project Ga0172382, IMG submission 122245) | Leachate microbial communities from a municipal landfill in Southern Ontario, Canada - Leachate well 138R metaG | ecosystem: Engineered > Solid waste > Landfill > Unclassified | place...
CGCCTGGCTGATCAAGTATTTCGAGAACATCTTCTCGGCCATCAACATCAACATGCTCAACAACTTCTTCTCGTTCCTGCCCGACGGGGTCCAGTCCTTCGTCGTCACCGTCCTGTCGAAGTTCGTCGGCGAGGGCTGGCACCTGACGCTCGGCCTGCTGTTCGTGCTGATCGTCGTCTTCCTGCCGGGCGGCCTCGTCGAGGGGTTCCGCAGGCTCGTCGCCCGCTTCCGCGGGCCACGGCGGGAACAGGGCAAATCGACCTCCGTGCAGCCGGCTGAATAGGACGAAGCGCCATGATCCCCACAGAGCCGAACATCGTCCTCCATGCCGCCGACGTGCAGAAGAACTTCGGCGGCCTGAGAGCGCTCTCCGACGTCGATCTCCAGATCGAGGAGGGCAAGACCCACGCCATTATCGGCCCCAACGGCGCCGGCAAGTCGACGCTTCTGAACGTCATCATCGGCCGCATCGCGCCGACCAGCGGCGCCGTCATCTTCGACGGCACCGTGCTCACCGGCAAGGCCCCGCACGAGATCAACCAGCTCGGCATCTCGCGCGTGTTCCAGACGCCGGAGATCTTCGCCGACCTGTCCGTGCTCCAGAACGTGATGGCGCCCGCCTTCGCCCGCCGCGACGGCGCCTTCAAGATCAACGTGCTGCGTTCGGTCGACAAGGAATATGCGATCCGCGAGGAGGCCGAGGGCCTGCTGGCCGACATCGGCCTGGTCGACCGCAGGGGCCACCACGCCGGATCGCTGTCGCGCGGCGACAAGCGGCGCCTCGAACTGGCCATGTGCCTGATCCAGAAGCCGCGCCTGCTGCTGCTCGACGAGCCGACCGCGGGCATGAGCCGCCACGACACCAACACCACGATCGAGCTGCTGAAGCGCATCAAGATGGGCGGCATGACCAAGGTCATCATCGAGCACGACATGCATGTCGTGTTCTCGCTGGCCGACAAGATCTCGGTGCTGGCGCAGGGGCGCATCATCGCCACCGGCCTGCCGCAGCAGATCAAGGAGGACCCGCGCGTGCAGGAAGCCTATCTCGGGGGGAGCGTCGAATGACCATCGTTGCAGAAAGACCGGCCGCCGCCGCCGTGGCGCTGGAAGCCGATCCCGCCAAGCAGTTCTTCGCGGTGCGGGATATCCACGCCTATTACGGCGAGAGCTACATCGTCCAGGGCGTCAGCCTCGACGTGCGCAAGGGCGAGATCCTGGCGCTTCTCGGCCGCAACGGCGCCGGCAAGACCTCCACCTTGCGCACCATCGCGCGCATGGACAATCCCGAGCTGCGCAGCGGCGAGATCTGGCTGGAGGGCGAGCCCCTCCATAACCAGAAATCGTGGCAGGCGTCGCGGGCCGGCATCCAGCTCGTGCCCGAGGACCGGCGCATCATCCAGGGCATGACGGTGGAGGAGAACCTCGTTCTGGCCCAGGTCGCGCCCGGCCACGGCATGGGGCTCGACGAGATCTACGAGCACTTCCCGCGCCTGGCCGAGCGCCGCAAGCAGGAAGGCACGACGCTCTCCGGCGGCGAGCAGCAGATGCTGGCCGTCGCGCGGGCGCTGGCGCGCAACATCAAGCTGCTCCTGCTGGACGAGCCCTATGAGGGGCTGGCGCCGGTGATCGTGCAGGAGATCGAGCGCATCGTCTTTTCGATCAAGGAACGCGGCATCACCACCATTATCGTCGAGCAGAACGCGGTTGCGGCATTGCGTCTTTCAGACCGGGCGGTCATCATGGACACCGGCCAGATCGTTTTCACCGGGACGGCCAAGGAGCTGCTGGACAACCCGCAATTGAGGAACGAATACCTCGCAATATGATGACCGCGCGAGCGCCTGCGGGGGCGCCGCGAAGGAGGAAACATGTCAGACAGTCGCGTTCACCCTGTTCAGGAAAGCTGGCGTTCGGACACGCAGATCGACCTCGAGACCTACCGCGCCTGGTATGCGCGCAGCGTGTCCGACCCGGACGGGTTCTGGGGCGAGCACGGGCGCCGGCTCGACTGGTTCAAGCCCTATACCAGGGTGAAGAATGCCTCCTTCGACGGCGACGTCTCGATCAAGTGGTTCGAGGACGGTGAACTCAACGTCTCGCATAATTGCATCGACCGCCACCTCGAGACGCGCGGCGACCAGGTCGCCATCATCTGGGAAGGCGACGATCCTTCCGAAGACAAGCACATCACCTATCGCGAGCTGCACGAGCAGGTCTGCCGCTTCGCCAACGTGCTCAAGAAGCACGGGGTGAAGAAGGGCGACCGCGTCACCGTCTACATGCCGATGATCCCGGAAGCGGCCTACGCGATGCTGGCCTGCACCCGCATCGGCGCGGTGCACTCGGTCGTGTTCGGCGGCTTCTCGCCGGATTCGCTCGCCGGCCGCATCGTCGATGCCGAATCGACCTTCATCGTCACCGCCGACGAGGGCCTGCGCGGCGGCCGCCCCGTGCCGCTGAAGGAGAACACCGACAAGGCGATCGACATCGCCGCGCGCCAGCACGTGATGGTGAAGAAGGTGCTGGTGGTCAGGCGCACCGGCGGCAAGGTCGGCTGGGCGCCGGGCCGCGACTTCTGGATGGAGGAGGAGACGGCTTCCGTTTCGGCCGATTGCCCGGCCGAGCCGATGAACGCCGAGGACCCGCTGTTCATCCTCTACACCTCCGGCTCGACCGGCAAGCCCAAGGGCGTGCTGCACACGACCGGCGGCTATCTCGTCCACGTCTCTCTGTCGCACCAGTACGTGTTCGACTATCGCGAGGGCGAGGTTTACTGGTGCACGGCCGATGTCGGCTGGGTGACGGGCCACAGCTACATCCTCTACGGCCCGCTCGCCAACGGCGCGACGACGCTGATGTTCGAGGGCGTGCCCAACCATCCCTCGCCGTCGCGCTTCTGGGAGGTCATCGACAAGCACGATGTGTCGATCTTCTACACCGCGCCGACGGCGATCCGCGCGCTGATGGGCGCGGGCGACGAGTGGGTGAAGAAGACCTCGCGCGCCTCGCTCCGGGTGCTGGGCTCCGTCGGCGAGCCGATCAATCCGGAAGCGTGGGAATGGTATTTCAACACCGTGGGCGACGCGCGCTGCCCGGTGGTCGACACCTGGTGGCAGACGGAGAACGGCGGCATCCTGATCTCGCCGTTGGCCGGCGCTTGGGACCTGAAGCCGGGCTCCGCGACGCTGCCCTTCTTCGGCGTCGTGCCGCAGATCGTCGACAATGAGGGCGCGCTCGTCGAGGGCGCCGGCTCGGGCAATCTGTGCATCGCCGAGCCGTGGCCCGGCATGATGCGCACGGTCTATGGCGACCACGAACGCTTCATCCAGACCTATTTCTCGACCTATCCGGGAAAATACTTCTCCGGCGACGGCTGCCGCCGCGACGAGGACGGCTATTACTGGATCACCGGCCGCGTCGACGACGTCATCAACGTCTCGGGCCACCGCATGGGCACGGCCGAGGTCGAATCGGCGCTGGTGGCGCACGACAAGGTCTCGGAAGCGGCGGTGGTCGGCTATCCGCACGACCTCAAGGGGCAGGGCATCTATTGCTACGTCACGCTGATGGCCGGCGAGGAGGGATCGGACGCGCTGCGCAAGGAGCTGGTGGCGCATGTGCGCAAGGAGATCGGCCCGATCGCCTCGCCCGACAAGATCCAGTTCGCGCCGAGCCTGCCCAAGACGCGCTCCGGCAAGATCATGCGCCGCATCCTGCGCAAGATCGCGGAGGACGATTTCGGCGCGCTCGGCGACACCTCGACGCTGGCAGATCCGGGCGTGGTCGAGGACCTGATCGAGAACCGGCAGAACCGGCGGGCCTGACAGGCACGCGCGGCGCGGCGGCATCCGTCGCGCCGCGCGCTCACGAATAGAGGAGGGGGGCCTCAGGCGGCCGCTGCCCGATGGGCGGCGGCCGCCGTCATTTTCGGGTCGTCGTTACTTTCAGATGAGGGCCGCCCCGGAAGCCGGAGCGTAGCGGAGACTGTCCAGGCCCCTTTAGCGGCACAGCCGGTTCAGGGCTTGCGACAAGGCGATGAAGCGCTCGGGCGAAACCCGGCCGATGAATCCCGGCTCCGCGGGCGCTTGCGCGTCCTCGGCCGGGATGGCGAAAGGCCGGAATCCCGCCGCCGCTACAGCGCCAGGCGTTGCCGCGCCGCCGCGTATTCGGCGGCCAGCCGCTCGACCAGCTCCGCCGCGCCGACGATGTCGTGCACCGCGCCAATGCCCTGGCCGCAGCCCCAGATGTCCTTCCATGCCTTGGTCGAGTCGCCGCCGAAATCCATCTTCGACGGGTCGGCCTCGGGCAGGGCGTCGGGGTCCATGCCGGCGGCGCGGATCGAGCCCTTGAGGTAGTTGCCGTGAACGCCGGTGAACAGGTTGGAATAGACGATGTCGGCGGCCTTCGACTCGACGATCATCTCCTTGTAGGCGTCCGTGGCGCGCGCCTCGCGGGTGGCGATGAAGGGCGAGCCGATATAGGCGAGATCCGCGCCCATCGCCTGCGCGGCGAGGACGGCGCCGCCATGGGCGATGGCGCCGGAGAGCAGCAGCGGCCCGTCGAACCACTGGCGGATTTCCTGCGTCAGCGCGAAGGGCGACAGCGTGCCGGCATGGCCGCCCGCGCCCGCCGCCACCGCGATCAGCCCGTCCGCGCCCTTCTCGATCGCTTTGCGGGCGTGGCGGTCGTGGATGATGTCGTGCAGCACGATGCCGCCATAGGAATGGACGGCGTCGTTGACCTCCGGCACCGCGCCGAGCGAGGTGATGACGATCGGCACCTTGTATTTCACGCACAGCGCAAGGTCCGCCTCCAGCCTGCCATTCGACTTGTGGACGATCTGGTTGACCGCGAAGGGTGCGGCGCGCGCCTGCGGGTTGGCCGCGTCATGGGCGGCGAGCGTCTCGGTGATCTCGGCCAGCCATTCGTCGAGCTGGGCCGCCGGCCGCGCGTTGAGCGCGGGAAACGAGCCGACGATGCCGGCCTTGCACTGGGCCAGCACCAGCGGCGGATGCGAGATGATGAACAGCGGCGAGCCGACCACCGGGATGCGAAGTCTGTCTTTCAGGATGTCCGGCAGCGCCATCGTTGCTCCTCGCCTTTGACGTTTACGCAAACGTCATTCTCTAGCAGATCGCGGCGGGCAGGCAACCGGCCCAGCGGCCGAATCGACGGAGGCGCGCGGCAAAAAGGGGCATCGCCGGGACGTCGCGCCGAACCGGGTTCCATCCGTAGAGACCCCGTGGGGAAGACCGTGCGCGTATCCGCGTCGCCCCGGCCAAGGTGGCAAAGCGTCCGCGGAGCCGGGCCTGTCGGCGGGAAAATCGTCAGGCAAAGGCACGGTTCTCGCGCCGGCGCGTGCCGGCGCTGCGGCGCAAGGCCTGAATCTCGATCGGCCGCGATGAGGCGGGCGGGCTCCGCCCGCCCTGCCGATATGATTGGCCGGTGTCATTGATTGCGCGGGCCGCTGCGGTTAACGATGCGCAAGACGAGGTTTCAGGACGCGGCCGCCCGATGGATTCGATCGAAAAAGCGATAAGAAGCGCCTTCGCCAAGGGCGACCCGGCCGACCGGGCGTTCCGGGAGAAGGTCTATCGCTCGGCCTTCGGCGCGCTCGACCGCAACCTCAAGACCAATCCGAACATGACCGAGGCGATCGCCCAGCGCCGGCGCGAGGCGCTTCTGGCCGCTGTCACCGCCATCGAGACCGAGTTCGTTCCCGCCCGCCCGGCCGAGCCGCAGACCGCTGCGCCGTCGGTCGCCCCGGAAAAGCCGGCGCCGTCGGTTGCGCCCGATAGTCCCGCGCCGGCATCGCGCGAGCGCGGCGAGCCGGCCTTCGCGCCCACGCTCGACGGTGAAAGGCGCCCGCGCGCGCAGCGCCGGGCCAAGGCGCCGAAGCGCCGCGGCGGCGGTCGCCGCGCTCCGCGCCTGCGGTGGCGGCTCGCGGGCCTGCTGCTCTTCCTGCTGCTTCTCGGCGCGGCCGCCGCCGGCCTGTGGTGGCTGGCGGTCTCCGGCACCGGCGAGCGGCTGCTGACGCCGGCGCAGACGGGCGCGAATGGCGGGCCGCCCGTATCGGGCGCGAGCGACGCGCTCGAGGGCTGGGTCGACATCTTCACGCCCGGCGACCCGACCACCGTTTCCGCCCCCGGCGATTCGCGCGCCGAGGTGATGGAGGAGGAGGGCGAACGCTTCATGCGCATCACTTCCGGCCAATCGGGCGCGCCGGTCCTGTTCGATATCGGCCAGGGCGTGCTGGAGGACATCGCCGGCACGCGCGCGGTCTTCAACATCGTCGCCGAGGCGCGCGAAGGCGGCGACACCCAGATCTCGGTCGATTGCAGCCTGGCCGAGCTCGGCGATTGCGGGCGCAAGCGCTACGCCGTCGGCGCGGCGCGCGAGGAATATCTGTTCGAGATCGAATTGCCGGCGAGCCGTCCGGGCACCGGCGGCACCATCGCCATCAACCCCGATGTCGAGGGCCGGGGCAGGGCGGTCGATATCCACGCCATCCGCGTGCGCCCGGTGCGCTGAGCCGTCTCTCGCCTCAATCCCTGCGGAAGACGAGCCTCCCCGCCCAGCCGGTGAGGATGGCGATGACCACGGCGGCGAGGCCGTAGAGGAAGCCGTGCTGCTGGGCGATGGTGTGGACCCGCTGCTCGAAGCCGGCCTTGAGGATGGCGAGCTGCGCCGAGCTTTCCTTGATGAAGACGCCGTTCTTGAACAGGAAGGCGCGCGCCCGGTGCGTGCCCACCGGCACGTTGGCCGAAAGCGGCACCGTCGCGCGGAACAGGCTCTGCGACAGGAACTGCACGCCGCCGACGCGCTCGCTGTAGAGGCCGGAGGCCTTCTTGCGCTCGCGCAGCGCGGCGGTGAACTGGGCCAGTGTCAGCGGGTCGCCGGCGCGGTTCTGCGGGATCAGCGCGATGTTGTCGGCGCCGAGCGCCATCTGGCGGTAGCTGTCGGGGCTGGTGATGTCCTGCCACACCCGCGTCGTCGCCACCGAATAGGACATCGGCACGTTGACGAAGGTTTCAGACCAGGTGTTGATCCACATGCCGAGCACCCGGCTCTTGCGGCGCACCACGACGGGCCGCGCCGGGCCCTCCAGCACGACGATGACGTCGTAGCGCCCCTGCCGCGCGAACAGCGGGTCGGCGAAATCGAGCGCGCCGAAGATGGTCAGGTCCGCGCCGGCGAAGTCGGAGGTGATGTAGACGCGGTCGGTCGAAAGCCCGATCTGGATGGTCTCGGGGTTGGGCGGGGTCTCCGGCGCCTGCGCCTGCGCCACCGCCGCGGCCAGAAGCGCCGGCAGAAGGACGATGAAGGCGAGGCAAGGGATCGGCATCGCTCATATCCCCGACAGTGAGGACAGCGAGTAGACCGAGGCCGGCGGCACGAACAGGTCGAAGCCGAGCCGCGCCGCGACCGCGAGCACCAGCAGCGCGAGTAGCGCGCGCAGTTGCTCGCCGCGCAGCCTCTGGCCGGCCTTGGCCCCGTATTGCGCCCCGGCGACGCCGCCGACCATCAGCAGGAAGGCGAGCACGATGTCCACGGTCTGGTTGGTGGTGGCGTGGACGATGGTGGTGTAGGCGCCGGTGAAGACGATCTGGTAGAGCGAGGTGCCGATGACGACGTTTGTGGGCACTTTCAGCAGATAGATCAGCGCCGGCACCATGATGAAGCCGCCGCCCACGCCCATGATCGAGGCGAGGAAGCCGATCACCGCGCCGAGCCCGAGCACGGGAATGACGCTGACGAACAGCTTCGAGGTGCGGAAGCGCATCTTCAGCGGCAGCCGATGCACCCAGTTGTGCTGGCCCGGCCGGCGCAGCGACGGCGCTTCGCCGCTGGCGGCGCGGCGCATGGCGCGCACGCTCTCGACCAGCATCATGCCGCCGACCGTGCCGAGCAGCGCGACATAGAGCAGCGAGACGAAAAGGTCGAGCTGGCCGGCGCTGCGCAACAGCGAGAACACCCACACGCCGAGCGACGAGCCGAACACGCCGCCCGTCAACAGCACGGTGCCGAGCTTGAAGTCGATCGTCCCCTTCTTGAAATGGGCGAGCGCGCCTGAGGTGGACGAGGCGACGACCTGGTTGGCGCCGGTGGCGACGGCGATCGCCGGCGGGATATTGTAGAAGATCAGGAGCGGCGTGATCAGAAAGCCGCCGCCGACGCCGAACAGGCCCGAAAGGAAGCCGACCGCCGCCCCCATCGCCAGGATCACGGCGATGTTGACCGACATTTCAGCGATCGGCAGATAGATGCCCACCGTCAGACCCGATTACCTGGCGTTCCCGTTGCCGTCCGCGCCATCGCGAAACACGCCGGAACGGCACTGTCGTTCTTGCGACGATGCGCCCGCGAAGTCAAACGCGGGCGCGCGGTCTTTCGCCGTTTCGGGCCGTCAGCGACGGTCTAGCAGCGTCCGCACCAGCGTCTCGTCGACCTCGCCGGTCGCCTTCATGCCGTTGTCCTTCTGGAAGGCGGCAATCGCCGTCTTCGTCCGCTGGCCCATCAGCCCGTCTGCGGCGCCGGCGTCGTAGCCGTTCTTGTTCAGGATCTGCTGGATGTTGCGGACGGCCGTGCGCATGTCGACGGCCTTATCGGCGCTCTTGTCGATGCTGGCCGTCGTCTCCTGGCTCTCGCCCCAGCTTTCGGGGATCTCGACGGCGTTGGCTTCCGCGTCGAGGGTCTTGGCGCGCCACAGCTCGGCGGCGGCGCGCGCGGTCTCCAGCTGTTCGGGGCGCAGCGCCCGCGCCACCTCGTCGCGCTTGTCGGCGGCGTCCTTGTCGCCGGCCTTGGCGACGAGCGCGAACCATTTGTAGGCTTCCTGAAGGTTCTGGGTCACGCCGACGCCCTTGGCCGAAAGGATGCCGAGATTGAACTGGCTGTCGCGCACGCCGAGCTCGGCGGCGCGCATGAACCAGCGCGCGGCCGTCTCGTTGTCGCGGGCGTTTTCCGCGCTCATCGCGTTGAGGACGGCGAGGTTGTGCATGGCGCTGGCGTTGCCGGCCTCGGCCGCCTGCTCGTACCAGCGCTTCGCGGCGGCGACGTCGCGCTCGACGCCGATGCCCTTCTCGTAGAAGCTGCCGAGGCGGTATTGCGCCGGGGCGAGGCCGGCCTGCGCCGCCTGCTCGTACCATTTCGCCGCGCTTGCCATGTCCGCGTCGACGCCGCGGCCCTCGGCATAGCGGTTGCCGATCTCGAAAAGCGCCTTGGGGTCGCCGCCGGCCGCCGCCTCGCGCAGCGCTGCCGGGCCGGCTTCGAGCGGAATGGCGGCTACGGCCTCGTCCTGCGCCGGCGCGGGGTGGGCCGCGCCGTCGGCCTGTTCGCCGGCGACCGCCTCAGGCGCGGAGAAGCCGGCCGCGACCGGATCGGTATTCGCGGTCTCCTCACGCGGCGGCGCGGCCGCCGTCGTGGTCTCCAGATCGAGCCAGTCGCCGTCGAGGCCGTCGGCCGTTTGCGGCGGCACCGCGAGCGCGTCGGCCGCCGTTTCCGGCTGGGTCGCCTCGCCGGCAACGCGCACCTGCGGCGCCGGCGCTTCCGGCTCGTTTTCCGGTGCGGGCAGCGCGGCGACGGAAGCCGGCGCGGGCGCGCGGGCGACGTCGCCATTGCCATTGGTCAGGAACATGCGGCTGCCCTGAAGCCCGGCCAGCGCGATCAGCACGGCGGCGATGCCCATCAGGAGCGGCTTGCGCCGGCGCGTCAGCAGCGTGGCGACCGCGGAAGCCTTGCCATCCTCGGCCTTGCTGCCCTTGGTCTTGCCGCCTTGGGCCTTTGCGGCCGGGCCGCGCTTCAGCGTCTCGGCCTCGGCGGCGGCCGCCTGGGCGGCGCGGCGGGCGGCGGCGATGAAGTCGGCGCGCGATGCCTCGCCGCCCGGCCCACGCGCCGGCTGGGCGCGCTCGTCGCGGACGCGGCGCATGATCGAGTTCAGGTCCGGCGCGCCGGAGCCCGGCTCCAGCGGCTGGTTGGCGAATTGCGGGTCGAGCGGCGCGTCGGGATCGACCGAAGGCACTTCGGTCGCGGCGGCTTCCTTCTTCGCGGCCTTCTGCGCCGCCGGGCTCTCCTTGCGGCTGGAAAGCTTGCGCGCCAGCCCGCCGAGCAGCGAGCCGCTCCTTGCGGCCACCGCCTCGCCGGCGGGCATCGCCACGGTGGTTTCGAGCGCCTGCGCCAGCGGCATCGCCTCCGCCTCCGGCATGAGCGGGGGCGTGCGCGCCGCGCCCAGCGCCTCGCGAACGAGGGGCGACTTTCCGGCCTCGACCGCGCCGAGCCGGTCGACGATCTTCAGCAGCGTGTCGTGGATCGCCTCGAAGGTCTTGGCGTTGCGGTCGTCGGAGCGGCGCGTCAGCGCCTCCAGTGCCTTCAAGTCGTCGGCAAGGCCGGCGACCAGCGCGCTTTCGGCCGCGCCGCCGCTGAAATTGCGCACCGCGTCCTCGGCCGCGCGCCGCGCGGCTTCCACGACATCGGCCCTGGAGGCGACGATCGACTGCTCGATCTTGTCGAGGCGCGGCGTCAGGTCGGGCTGCGCTTCGTGGACGGGCACGGGCCGCGAGATGTGCTCGGCCAGCCCGGCGATCTGTGATTCGAGGCTGCGGATCAGGTGCGGATCGACGGCGGAAGCGCCGACGGACGCCTCGATGCGGTGCGAGATCGTGTCGAGACGCTTTTCCAGCTCGCGGATCGCGCCGTCGTCGGCGCGCGGCGCGGCAGCCGCGGCCTGGCGCTCGAAGCGCGCGGCCAGCTCGGCGAAGCGGGCGTCGAGCGCAGCGATGAAATGGTCGTCGCCGGCGGCGGCCATGGGGCGCTCGCTCTCGATGCGCGCCGCCACGTCGTCGATGCGCGCTTCGAGGTCGTGGAACAGGGCGCGGCCCTGCGCCAGCGCGTCGTCGTGGCGCTGTTCGAGCAGGCTCGCCATCGAGGCGAGCCGGTCCTCCAGCCCGTGGAACACGGCGTCGAGATTGGGCAGCGCCGGCGCATGGTCGAGCCGGTCGGCGATGGCCCCGATCTGGCCGGCCAGCCGCTCGATGGCGCGCTCGGGCATGTCGACGCGGTGGGCGAGGTCTTCCACGCGGTGCGAAAGGGTGGCGAGCTGGCCGCCGAGGTCGCGCACGGCCCCGTCCTGGCCGGCCTCGTCCATCTGCCGCGCCAGCGCGGAGATGCGCGCCTCGATGCGCTCGAACGGCTCGGGGTCGAAGGCGGCGGCGCGCGGCGCGTGGCTGGCGGCGATGGCGCGCGAAATCTCGTCCAGTCGCTCCTCGATCGCGTCGAGCACGGCGCTGTCGGGGCGCTGCGGCTCGTGCGAGAACCGCTCGACCGCGCTTTGCAGCACCCGCATCTTGTCTTCCAGAGAGCGCAGCGTGCCCGAGGTCGGCAGCGTGCGCACCGCGCCGCCGATCTCCTCGATGCGGGCGGCGAGCGCCTTGATGGTGGGGTCGATGCCGTTGCGCGAGGTCGCCAGCGTGCCCGCCATGTTATTGGCCATGTCGCTGAAGCGTCGATCGACCGCGCGCAGCGTCTCCTCGCGCGCAAGCTGGCCGAGCAGCGTCTTCATGCCTTCCATCTCCCGGCGCAGGAGCTGGAGCTGGCGGTCGTCGCCGGAACCGGCGGCGCGATTGATCATCGACGACAGGCGCTCGAACTCGGCACCCAGCGTGGCGGCCTGCCCGGCCGGGGCGGCCGCGCGCGTCGCACGCTCGACCTCGCCCTTCAGCGCCGCGAACTCGCGGCGGAGCTCGCCGTTCATCTGGGTTGTCATCTGGGCGGCCATCTGGCCTTGCAGCTCCTCGCGCAGCGCCTCCATCTCGGCGGACAGGAACGCGCGCGGCGCGTCGTCACGGACGGGATCGGCCGACCGCGCTTCCGTGCGCGGGCTGGCGCGATGCTCAGGCTCTTGAGCGAAGCGGCCGCGATGGTTCTCATGCCCGTCGTCGGACATGCGGTGGCCGAGCCGGCTTTCCAGCCGCTCCAGCGTCATTTCGATCTCGTCGAGGGATGTGCCGACCCTGCGCCTGCGTCCCGCATTCACCGAATCGAGATAGGATCGTTTGTCGCGCATGAGACGTCCGCCGCCGCATTGTGCCGGGAGGATTCCCGGCGCTACTTGATTTTTCCGCGAGACCGCCCTTGCCAACGACGGACAGGATAACGAGGGGGACACCGACAACGCACCTTTCCCCCAACGTGGTAAACAACCCGTTAACCAAGATTACCGATTCCGCTTTCCTCCCTCGCCGGCGCTTGCCGCCCGGTGCGACATTCTCCGCCCTTGCGGCCCGGATGGGCGGCACCTATATCCGCGCCAGACGAGCCGGCAGGCATGAGAGCCCGCCGGAGAAAATCGAGATTCGGCAGCCCTTTGCCCCGAGGGCATCCGACAGGCGCCTCCGCAAGGCGGGAGCGCGTTTGGGGAAGAAGAGCATGACGAACATGACGAAGGCCCGCGCGAGCGAGGCCGGCACCGGCGAGGCTATTGGCCTCGCGCGCATCGGCGACGTCGCGCGCCGCTTCGGCCTGACCCTGCGCGCGCTGCGCTTCTACGAGGACAAGGGCCTGATCGCCCCGCGCCGCGAGGGCAGCACGCGGCTTTATTCGCAACAGGACGTGGCGCGGCTGAAGCTGGTGGTGCTCGGCCGCAAGGCCGGCTTCTCGCTGCGCGAGGTCAAGCAGATCCTCGATCTCCACGAATCCATGTCCGCCCGCCAGCTCCGCACCCTGATCGAGAAATCCGAGCGCCAGCTGGTCAGGCTGGAGAAGCGGCGCGCCGAGATCGACGAGGCGATGGAGGAACTGCGGGCCGCGGCGGACGAGTGGCGCGCGACGCTTGCCGACCTCCAGCCCGTCGCGGCCACGGGTTGATCGCGGTCGCGGCATCCTTGCCTCGCCGTCATCCCGGCCAAGAACGCCGCAGCGTCGGGATCTGTTGGCCGGAAACCGTAGGGCACGGCCCGGTTCTCATCTTGGCGCGCTTCAACGCCGCTCACGGGCTCCCGCCTCTCCCTCGCTTCGCTCGCTCGGCCGGGATGACGCGAGCGAAAGCGCCTTGCCATATGCGATAGTCCCCGCAGGCGGGAAGATGCGCCGCGGAAGACGCGCGCTTCCGCGCCTGCGACAAATTTTGACGTTTACGCAAACGTCAATTGTGATATGGTGCCGCCGACATTGCCCCCCGCCGCGCCTCCCATTGCCTTTGGGCCAAGGCTGGCGCGCGGGTTCTGCATGGGATCGGAGGACATTCATGACGACCTACAAGGCGCCCGTCGCGGACACGCTTTTCCTTCTCACCGAAGTGCTCGGCTACGAGCGCCACGCCAATCTTCCCGGCTTCGCCGATGCCCCGGCCGACATGCTGGAAGCGATCCTCGGCGAGGCGGCGAAGATGGCCGAGAACGTTGCCCACCCGCTCAACCATACCGGCGACCTCGAGGGCTGCGTGCGCCATGACGACGGCTCGGTGACGACGCCGAAGGGCTTCAAGGCGGCCTACGACCAGTATCGCGAGGGCGGCTGGATGGGGCTAGCCGTTCCGGCCGAGTTCGGCGGCCAGGGCCTGCCCTATACGGTCCATTCGGCCGTCGGTGAATATTTCTCCTCCGCCAACATGGCGCTGATGATGTATCCCGGCCTGACGCAAGGCGCGGTCGCCGCCATCCTCGAGCACGGCTCGCAGGAGCAGAAACGGACCTACGTGCCGAAGATGGTCGAGGGCGTGTGGACCGGCACCATGAACCTGACCGAGCCGCATTGCGGCACCGATCTCGGCCTGCTGCGCACCAAGGCCGTGCCGGCCGGCGACGGCAGCTATCGCATTTCCGGCCAGAAGATCTTCATCTCGGCCGGCGAGCACGACATGGCCGAGAACATCATCCATCTGGTGCTGGCCCGCATCGAGGGCGCGCCGGAGGGCACCAAGGGGATCTCGCTTTTCATCGTGCCGAAATTCGTCCTCGACGCCGGTGGCAATCCAGGTGAGCGCAACGGCGTCTCCTGCGGCTCCATCGAGGAGAAGATGGGCATCCACGGCAACGCCACCTGCGTCATGAACTA
>Ga0172382_10008708_pt1 | contig 14048 bp, 10 predicted proteins | sample Leawel138RmetaG_FD_122245 | JGI IMG/M metagenome (GOLD analysis project Ga0172382, IMG submission 122245) | Leachate microbial communities from a municipal landfill in Southern Ontario, Canada - Leachate well 138R metaG | ecosystem: Engineered > Solid waste > Landfill > Unclassified | place...
CATGTGCGAAATCATGGGAAAGAGGATACGGACATGGCCATGCACGGAAGCGCGCAGCAGCGCACGCAGCTGAGTGGCGAACAGTTCGGGCTTGGCCAGACAGTAACGGATGGCGCGCAGGCCCAGAGCGGGATTGGTCGCCACGGTCACGTCGCCGTCGAGCGTCTTGTCCGACCCGATGTCAAGTGTGCGGATGGTCACCGGACGCCCTTTCATGACTTTTACGACCGACGCATAAGCCTGATATTGCTCTTCCTCGGAAGGTAGATCGGCTCGCCCCATGAAAAGAAACTCGCTGCGGAACAGGCCGATGCCTTCAGCGCCGGCTGCGAGCGCCATTTCCGCCTCTTCAGGCAGTTCGATATTGGCCTCAAGAGAGACCTGGATACCATCGAGGGTGATGGCCTGCGCATCCCTCAGGCCGGCTAGCTCTTCGCGTTCACGCGCATAGGCCGCCTGGCGCTCACGATACTCTTCCAGCACCTGCTGCGATGGGTTCACCAGCACGACGCCGGTCGAACCGTCCGCCACCAGCACATCGCCATCGCGCACCAGCGAGCGGACATGCCCGAGACCGACCACTGCCGGCACATTCATGCTGCGCGCCACAATGGCGGTATGCGAGGTCGGTCCACCAAGATCGGTCAGGAAGGCCGCGAAGCGGGCACCCTTCAGTCTCATCATGTCAGCGGGAGAAATGTCTCGCGCCACGACAATGAGCGGATCGTCGGAGTTGCCGACCGTCTCCATATTGGTGAGCAGGCTGGTCGTCCCCGACAACACCCGCAGCACACGTTCGATGACCTGGCGGATATCGGCGCTGCGTTCACGCAGATACTCGTCTTCCATGGCAGCGAACTGCTCCACCAGGATCTGGCCCTGGGTCGTGAGCGCCCATTCTGCGTTGTAATGCCGTTCACGAATGAAATCGCAGGCCTGGCGGCTCAGCATGGGATCTTCGAGCAGCAGACGGTGCACATCGAGCAGCGGGCCAACTTCGCGCGGCGCATCGGGCGGCAGGGTGTCCATCAAGATCTGCAACTCTTCACCAGCCTGCGCAAGCGCGTGCTCCAGCCGCTCGCACTCGGCCTCGACGTCTTCGTCAAGTATGCGGTAATGCGCGACTTCGAGCGCCGCGGCACTCATGATGGCCGCACGGCCGATGGCATATCCCTTGACGACGCCCTGCCCTTGCATGCAGACCATCGAAGCGTATCCGTTCTGACGGGTAAACGGGGAAATCTTCATGGGGTGATCGCTTCGTGCTCGTTCTTGTCCAGATCTCACTCCTGTTCGCCAAACTTGTTCTCGAACAGAGTCCGAATGGCTTCCAGGGCGGCATCGGCATCCTCGCCCTCGGCATCCACCGTCACGGTGATGCCCAGGCCGGCGGCCAGCATCATGACGCCCATGATGCTTTTCGCGTTCACGCGCTGGGAGCCACGGGCAATATACACTTCGGACCGGAAACGTCCCGCGGTCTGCGTCAATTTTGCAGCAGCACGCGCGTGCAGTCCGAGCTTGTTGCTGATCACGATATCGATGGATGGCATGATGTCTGGTATCCGGTGATTGGCGGTTGTTCTGGGAAAGCGGCGTCTCAGGCGAGAGACGCGGCATCGACGATTCCCCGTACCGCCGCCTGCCGGATCGTTTCACTGAATTTTTCGGGATCGTCCTGGTTGGCGGTCAGTGCCTTGAGCACCATGCAGAGATTCGTGCCGGTGACCAGATGGCCGTGCCCCCCCTTTTCCGACGCTCGGGCGAGCGCCTTGCGGGCGATGTTGAAAGGTGTGGCGCCGAAAATGTCCGACAGCAGCAAGGTCGTACCATCGACATTGCAGGCGAGCATCCCGGTCAGGCGGTCGGTCACCACCTCGGGATTCTCGTCGGCGACCACGTCAAAAACAGTCAACTGCGGCTCCCGCCCCAGCACATGCGCCGCACATTCGGCGAAGGCCCGGCCCAGCGGCTCGTGCATGACCAGTATGATGCGGGCCATTCAGCCTCCCGCCGCCCGTTCCAGCGCCTGAGCAAAAAAATCGCCGACGTCGAAGCCGGTCTGCTCGGTGATTTCCACGAAGCAGGTGGGGCTGGTGACATTGACTTCGGTGAGGTAGTCGCCGATCACGTCCAGCCCGACCACCAACAGACCGCGTCCTGCGAGGCGTTCAGCCACCTTGCGGGCAATTTCCCAATCGCGGTCCGTAAGCGGCTGGGCCACACCGCGGCCGCCTGCTGCGAGGTTGCCACGCGTTTCCCCGGCCAGGGGAATGCGGGCCAGCGAGTAGGGTACCGGCTCCCCGCCGATCAGCAGGATGCGCTTGTCGCCATTGACGATTTCGGGAATGTAGCGTTGCGCCATGATGGTGCGCGTGCTGTCGATGGTGAGCATTTCGAGAATGCTGCCCAGATTGTGTTCTTCGGGACGCAAAAGAAAGACGCCCGAGCCCCCCATCCCATCGAGGGGTTTGACCACCACCTCGCCGTATTGTCGGTGAAATGCTCGCAGGCGCCCGATATCGCGGCTGACCAGCGTCGGCGCGGTGAATTCGGGAAACTCGGTGATGGCGAGCTTTTCGGGGTGGTTGCGGATGGCCGCTCCCGAATTGAAGACGCGGGCACCTTGTGCCTCGGCATACTCGAACATATGCGTGGCATAGACGTACTCCATGTCGAATGGCGGATCCTTGCGCATGATCACCGCATCGAACGCCGCCAGCGGCAGCTCGGCAACCGGACCCGTATCGCGCCACCATGATGTGCCGTACAGATCCGCGCCGGCAACCAGGTCGATCGGCTGGCTCACCGCCTTCACGCTACCTTCATCGATATACAGACCGGGCTGGTAGGCCACGCTCAGGTGATGGCCGCGTGCCGTCAATGCACGCATCATCGCAACTGAAGAGTCCTTGTAGGCCTTCAACGAAGGCAGCGCGTCAATGATGAACAATACGTGCATGTTGCACCTGTGAACTGCCCGCCGCAGAAGCATGCAGCGGGCATGTGATATGACGATAGACGGCAACTTCAGAGCGCTCCGGCCTTGGCCGGACACTCTCGCCGCGGGGTTCAGGGCCCCCTGGGAGCCTCACTTCGGAAGACGAGGCCCTCTCTCGACCCTCTCTCGATCAGGCAGACGCCTCGCCAGGCTTGACGGCCTTCTTGCGGGGCGCCAGCACCATGACCATCTGTCGCCCTTCGAGCTTGGGCATGGCTTCGACCTGGCACAGTTCGCCAAGATCGTCACGCACGCGCTCGAGCACGCGCATGCCGAGTTCCTGGTGAGCCATCTCACGGCCCCGGAAGCGCAGGGTCACTTTTGCCTTGTCGCCTTCTTCGAGGAAGCGCTTGAGATTGCGCAGCTTCACCTGGTAGTCGCCTTCGTCTGTTCCCGGACGGAACTTCACTTCCTTCACCTGGATGGTCTTCTGCTTGGCCTTGGCTTCCTGCAGGCGCTTCTGCTCTTGATACTTGAACTTGCCATAGTCCATGAGCTTGCACACGGGCGGCGATGCATTGGGCGCGATCTCGACGAGATCCACTTCATGCTGCTCAGAAAGTTGCAGCGCTTCCGACGTCCTTACGACGCCGAGCTGCTCGCCATCCAAACCAATGAGTCGCACCTCGGGAACTCGGATTTCACCATTGATGCGATGAGCTTTTTCGGTTGCGATATCTAAAACTCCTAGAACGGTCAATCGATCGGACCCTGGCGCAATGGCGCGCCTTCTCAGGTCCGGTTGGAAATATCCTGCTGCAGGCGTTCGGCAAACTGGTCGAGCGGCATGGCACCGAGATCGACGCCTCCGCGGGCACGCACGGCCACCGTGCCTTTCTCGCGTTCCTTTTCGCCCACTACCAGGATGTAGGGAAGCTTCTGCATGCTGTGCTCACGGATTTTACGAGTGATTTTTTCACCGCGCAAATCCGCCTCTGCCCTAAACCCTTGTTTTTTCAGGCTTAGGGCGATTTCCCGGGCATAGTCCGCAGAAGGTTCGGAAATGCAGCACACCATGACATGAACCGGCGCCAGCCAGGCGGGCAAGGCCCCGGCGTGATTCTCGATCAGCATGCCGATGAAACGCTCGAATGAACCGAGAATCGCGCGGTGCAGCATTACCGGCGTACGACGCTGGTCATGGGCATCGACATATTCCGCACCCAGGCGCTCCGGCATCGAGAAGTCGACCTGTATCGTGCCACACTGCCAATGGCGACCGATTGCATCTTTCAGCGTGTACTCGATCTTGGGGCCGTAGAAGGCGCCTTCACCCGATGACACCTCGTACTCGCATCCGGTGCGGCGCAGACTCTCCATCAGCGCTTCCTCGGCCTTGTCCCAGACCTCGTCCGAGCCGATGCGCTTCTCGGGCCGTGTCGCCACCTTGTACAGGATTTCGGTGAAGCCGAAATCGGCATAGACTTTCTGCAGCAGGGCGGTAAAGGCCGCACATTCGTCCTGCAACTGATCTTCCGTACAGAAAATATGGCCATCGTCCTGAGTGAAACCGCGCACACGCATCATGCCGTGCAGCGAACCCGATGGCTCATTGCGGTGGCACTGGCCGAATTCGCCATAGCGGATGGGGAGTTCGCGATAGGAATGCAGACCCGCATTGAAGATCTGCACGTGGCCCGGGCAGTTCATGGGTTTGAGCCCGTACAGCCGGTTCTCGGACTCGGTCGTGAAGATGTTCTCGGCGTAGTTGTCCCAATGGCCGGTCTTCTTCCACAGGGATAGATCGAGAATCTGTGGCGCCTTGATTTCCTGGTAGCCATTGTCGCGGTATACGGCGCGCATATACTGTTCGACCTGTTGCCAGACCGTCCAGCCCTTGGGATGCCAGAAGATCAGGCCGGGGGCTTCTTCCTGCATGTGGAAGAGGTCGAGCTCGCGTCCCAGCTTGCGGTGATCGCGCTTCTCGGCCTCTTCGAGCATCTTCAGATACGCGGCCTGTTCTTCCTTGGTGGCCCAGGCTGTGCCGTAGATGCGCTGCAGCATCTCATTGTTGCTGTCGCCGCGCCAGTAGGCGCCAGCCACGCTCATGAGCTTGAAAACCTTCAGATGCCCCGTGGACGGCACGTGCGGACCGCGGCACAGATCGATGAAATCCCCTTCGCGGTACAGCGTGATGCCCTCTTCCGCTGGAATGGAGGCGATGATCTCCGCCTTGTAACTTTCGCCGATGCTACGGAAAAACCGGACCGCATCATCGCGCCTCCATTCCTCGCGCACGACCGTCTCATTCTTGCGGGCGAGTTCCGTCATCTTTTTCTCGATGAGTTCGAGATCCTCAGGAGTGAACGGACGCTTGTACGAAAAATCATAATAGAAACCGTTGTCGATCACCGGACCGATGGTGACCTGGGCTTCGGGAAACAGTTCCTTGACGGCATAGGCGAGCAAATGCGCCGTCGAGTGACGGATGAGATCGAGCCCGTCCGGATCTTTGGCGGTGACGATCGCCAACTGCACGTCCGCATCGATCACATGGCTGGTGTCGACCAGGCGAGGTTCGGCGTCACCGACAGTGACACGCCCCGCCAGCGCTGCCTTGGCCAGGCCGCTGCCAATGGATTGCGCGACCTCGCTCACGGAAACAGGACCGGGGAAGCTGCGGTGCGAACCGTCGGGCAATGTAATCTGAACCATAAGTGTCCTGAAAAGACAAAACGCGGCCAACGCCGCGCTTGTATGGGTACTGTGATAGACCGATGACGAAAAGACGCGGCGACGCTTACTGCCAGGGTGTCGTAGTTCGCGTGGTGTTCATCGTTGCGCTATCATCTATGAGTGTTTTTTCGTTGCTTCAGTGTAACACCTCGTGCCCTTCCCGGCTGGGGAAACGACGCGACAGCGCGATTTAGGCTATGATCCCTTCCGCTTTGTTGCGAAAAAGCCCTTCTTTCAGGCCAGAAAGCAGGAAGCTCAGCGGAAAGCGAGACAAAGATTTGACAGGGCAAGAGTTACACGCATATAATCTTTTTCTTCATCAGGCGGTTAGCTCAGTTGGTTAGAGCGCTACGTTGACATCGTAGAGGTCGCTGGTTCGAATCCAGTACTGCCTACCAGTTTCACATTCCAGCGTTGTCTGGGATCGCCCAAAAAAGCCGCTTTCCTCCACGAGAGCGGCTTTTTTGTTGCCCATCGTTGCCCAGCATCAACCAGTACCAGCAAAAACATTTGGGGGTACGCCCCACAAAGATGGAGGTATGGTTCTGGGAGGAGTGATGTGGCAACGGTTACCCCGCGCCGATAGATACGCGCTGCCGGCAATCAAGATTCAATCCGGATGGTGGCGGAAATAGGCTTTTCGATGGTCACCACATCTGCACCGCACACGATTCGATGCAATGAAATTTGTGCCGCTGCATAGTACGGGCCGTGCAAGGAGTTCTTGGCAAGCAGGTAGATTTTTCCTTTATGGCGGGTTCTATCGTCGCCCCTCATCGAGGATAACGCCGCAGCACTGCACCAGATTCTGATGGAAACGCTCGGCAGCCACATGCGCTGGCCACGGCTGCCATGCGGGCTCGCCGTACCGGCGAGCCAAAGGGTCCTCCTCGAGCGCAGCTGCCGTGATCCCAAGGACTTCCATAACCTCCTGCCGTGACCATCCGACACAGTGGATGGCCTCGCAAGCGGCAGCGATATGGTCGGCTTGCTTGTGGCGCTGATAAGTGGCGTCGGTCCAGGCGGGAACCTGATAGCGCTCCCAGATCGTGGAGATCAGACGCTGCTCAATGACCCTGAAAGGCTCGCCCAGTATCGGTTTGAGAGGAGAAATGCAGTCGAATCCAAGAAAGCCTTCTTCTGCGTCATGCAGCAGCTCCTGCGGCTCCTCGCCGGCATCGAGGGGCGCTGGGCTTCGGCTGCGCCGAATCTCCAGCACGAGCAACGAGTGCTGAGCGACCGATAGAGGCAGCGGCCAGCACGATTCGCCTCCCCATCGATACGTGCGCGACAAGCGCGTTACCAGATCCAGGTGCTCCCAAGCATCAGGAGTTGGATTGAGCAGATCCAGATGTTTTCCTGATGGCAGCCTCATCCAGGCTCTGTGCGTTGGAGAAAAATCCGCCCTTTTCACTGTTGTCTCATTCAAAGCTCGCGCACTCGGGAAACACTCCCGTTCCTTGTCGCCCCCGTTCTTCCATGACAGCCAACGCACCACCCAGCCCATTGACGCTCAGCGTCCGCATGGACCTCCATTGATTCAATCTCGGCAGCTTGCAAGCCGCGGCATGAACGAGCGCCATGAGAAGAAGCCGAAGCGCGGACAGGGCTATCATAAGCGGGAAATTCATCACCCTGCATACAGAGGAAGCGGGCATACCGGCATCAAGCAGAACGGGAAACGTCCTTTTCCTGTTTGCCGCGGCAGCAATCGCAAGCAACACTTTGGCAGCGATCAGGATCGCCGGTGGGCGTCGTCGTAAGCAAGCAAGGCTCCAGAACGCCTCCTGACAGATAAGAAGACAAGACAACGATCGGATCGCGGCAACAAGCCCGTTCAGCACGCCAATTGCTGCTGCGGACCACACAGGGCAGCATCGCCCTCCTGTCACCCTCTTTCCATCCACCGGAGGCTGCGCAATTCCTCAAACAACGTCCCGTTTTCGTGCCGGACCGCTGATCATTGCCCTCTTTGCCGGCGCTGGTCTTGTCCTGGCCTATCGGCTCGCCGACACTCTGCTGCTCGTGTTCGCGGGCATACTGCTCGCCGTGGTGCTGGACGTGGCCGCGCTCGCCTTGAAGCGTCTGCTGCCCATCGGACATCTCGCCCGGCTGACCCTTGTCACCACTCTGGGATGTCTGCTGGTAGCGGCTGCAGTCGCATGGGGCGGCCTGCGGCTGCTGGCCCAGGCCCAGAATCTCATCGACATCGCCACACAGCAGGCCGCCATGCTGGGTGAGCGGCTGGAGTCATTGGGAATACCCATTGCGGGAGACGAGAACGAAAACGGAAGTGGCTCCCTGAAGGACTATCTGCCCGAGCCGGGACAATTGTTCGGGCATGCGCAATCCACCTTCAACGCTGCTGCAGGCGTGCTCACCAACACAGTCATCATTCTGTTCCTGGCAATTTTCTTCGCCGCCAATCCAGCCGGCTACCGCGACGGCTTCCTGAAACTGCTGCCGGTCGACAGGAGGCAACGGGTTGGTGAGGTGCTCGAAGAGACTGGACACACGCTGCGCTGGTGGCTCGTAGGACAATTGGCGACCATGGCGCTGGTGGCGGTTTCCATCGGCTTGATGCTGTTCCTGACAGGGATTCCAAATGCCGTGCTTCTCGGCTTGCTTGCCGGTGCGCTGAACTTCATTCCCTTTCTTGGCCCCATATTGGCGGGAATCCCGGTCTTTCTGGCCGTCATGCCGGAAGGCGCGGCCATGCTGGCCCTAGTCATGACCCTGTTCGTCATCATCGAGTCTGTCGAGGGCTATCTCATCAATCCCATCATTCAGAAACGAGCAGTCTATCTGCCGCCTGCATGGTCGCTGGCCGCGCTGGTAGGATTCGGCGCCCTTTTCGGTGGCATGGGCGTTGCCCTGGCTACGCCGCTTCTTGCCGTGGCCCGGGTGCTCATGCTGCGGCTGTATGTGGAGGACAGGCTGGAACGGCCGGTCTTGGCGGCAAGCCACAATCAATAGGAACGGACTTTGCTGGGAGGACGGTGCGACAGGAATGCTGCCTTTCCGGGAGACACGATGAGCGACACCGTAAGCGACTTCCTTCTCAAGCGTCTGCACGCATGGGGCGTACGCCGCATCTTCGGATATCCGGGCGACGGCATCAATGGCATCATGGGCGCCCTGGGCCGGCTGGAAGGCAGCGAAACCGAGCTGAAGTTCGTCCAATCGAGGCACGAGGAAATGTCCGCCTTCATGGCTTGCGCCCATGCGAAGTTCACCGGCGAGGTAGGCGTCTGCCTGGCGACCTCCGGCCCGGGCGCCATCCATTTGCTCAACGGGCTGTACGATGCCAAGCTCGACCACCAGCCAGTGGTAGCCATCGTGGGACAGCAGGCACGGGCTGCATTGGGGGGCGACTATCAGCAGGAAGTCGATCTTGTCAGCCTTTTCAAGGACGTCGCGCACGAATACGTGCATATGGCCACCCTGCCGGAGCAGGTGCGCCATCTGGTGGATCGCGCGATGCGCATTGCGCGCGACCAGCGCACGGTGACCTGCATCATCTTCCCAAACGATCTGCAGGATCTGGATGCCGTCGAAACCCCTCCCCACGAGCACGGAACCGTCCATAGCGGCCTGGACAAGCCTTCATTGCGTATCGCTCCGACGTCCGACGAACTGCGGCGCGCCGCGAACATTCTGAATGAAGGCCGGAAAGTGGCCATGCTGGTCGGTGCTGGAGCCTTGCATGCAACAGACGAGGTGGTGGAAGTCGCACAGCGGCTGGGCGCGGGCGTAGCCAAGGCCCTGCTCGGCAAGGCGGCCGTGCCGGACAACCTGCCCTTCGTCACCGGTCCGATCGGGCTGCTCGGCAGCAAGCCCAGCTGGGACCTGATGAACGAGTGCGATACTTTGCTCATGATCGGGTCGAGCTTTCCTTATTCCGAGTTCCTGCCTGAAGAAGGCCAGGCGCGGGGCGTACAGATCGACCGTGATGGGCGCAAGCTGGGTCTGCGTTATCCCATGGAAATGGGCCTTATCGGCGACAGCCGCGAAACGCTGCGCGCCCTGCTTCCCCTTCTGAAGGCGAAAAAGGACGACAGCTGGCGCAGGGAGGTGGAAAGCAATGTGGAACGCTGGTGGCGCGTGCAGGAGGCCCGCGCCATGAGTCATGCCGATCCCATCAATCCCCAGCGCGTCTTTTGGGAATTGTCCGCGCTGCTGCCGGACAATTGCATTCTGTGCTGCGACTCCGGTTCGGCTGCCAATTGGTATGCGCGCGACCTCAAAATGAGGCGAGGCATGATGGCTTCGCTGTCAGGCGGCCTGGCGACCATGGGCTCCGGCGTGCCTTATGCGATCGCGGCCAAATTCGCCCACCCGGAGCGCCATGCCATTGCCCTGGTCGGCGACGGCGCCATGCAAATGAACGGCATGAACGAACTGATCACGATTGCCAAGTATTGGCGCGAATGGAGCAGCCCGCGGCTGACCATCATGGTGCTCAACAATGGCGACCTGAACCAGGTGACATGGGAACAGCGCGCGTTGCAAGGCGACCCCAAATACGAGGCTTCTCAAGTACTGCCGGATTTTCCCTATGCCGAATACGCGCGCCTGCTCGGACTTGGCGGTGTGCGGGTAGAACGCCCGGAACAGGTGGCAACGGCCTGGAAAAGCGCTTTGCGGGCGGATGTGCCTACAGTGGTGGAAATGGTGACCGATCCAAATGTGCCGCCCTTGCCTCCGTACATTACGGGATCGCAGGCCAAAGCGTATTTCTCCGCATTGTGGCGCCGCGATCCCGATGCGTTATCGGTCATCAGAAACTCGGCGCGCCAATGGTGGGATGAAGTTGCGCCGGGCGGTCGCAACCGGGACTGAGTTCAGCCCGGTTGCCGATCCGGCCTGTCACCACAGAGATCAACGGCTCAGCATCCGCCGCGCGATGAAGGCGCCTGCCGTGACGATCAACGCCACACCCAGCCCGGCTTCCAGCTTTCTGTTGATGCGCAATTGTGTATACGGACTGACCGGGATGCCGGCCCGTTTGCCTTCCAGATAAACTTCGCCGTCTTCGCCTGCCTGGAACAGATTGTCACGCTCCAGCGGCGGCTGATCGCTGCTCTGCACCCGTGGCAGCGCCCAGGCAATCACACGGTCGAACAATGAGGGCGCCACGGCCCAGCCGATTTCAGACAGACGCCCCGTCTCCCCTATCGTGATGTTGCGCACCGGTCGCTGCGCCGCGGTCAGGATGGCCGATGCGACCACCTCGACATCATAGAGAGGCGGCATGACCTTGCCACGATGCCCCGTATGGCTACGCCCATGATCGGAAATCGGCGTGGCAATACCCGAGGGCTTCAACACCGTTATCTTGATGGGCGCATCCTCATGGATCATCTCCATGCGCAGTACTTCCGAATACGCTTTGACCGCTGCCTTGCTGGCCGAATAAGCTCCTAGAATGGGCACGGGCATTTCCGCATTGATCGAAGCAACGTTGATGATCGTGCCGCCGTCGGGCCGATGGCGCATGTGGGCGACGGCGGCTTCGCTGCCATAGACCACCCCCCAATAGTTCGTATCGAACAGACGCTTGTGTTCCTCGATTGGCAAATCGTCGAGATGGGAGAACACCACCACGCCAGCGTTGTTCACCCAGGTGTCGAAGCCGCCGTAACGCTGGATCGCCGCAGCGGCAATGTTCTGCACCTGGTCCTTGACGCCAACGTCTGCCACTACGTAGATGGCATCCCCGCCATGAGCGCGGATATCTTCACAGATGTCTTTCAGAACAGTCTCGTTGCGTGAAGCCAGCACCAAACGCGCGCCCCGCTTCGCTGCACGCCTGGCCGTGGCCAGGCCGATGCCAGAGCTGGCCCCCGTAATGACGATGACCTGCTCGCCCAATGGCTTGTATCGATGTTTCATTATTTGGTCCCCCGCGAGATAGACAGGGCCGGATGATCCAGCCCTGTTGGGGAAGCAGCAAACCCAATGCCGTCGGGCCCGCACGGAGACGACAGGCGCTTCTTGTCCTGGCCTACAGGAATGCAAGCCTAAGGGAACCCGTATGCTGCGAAGAACGCCAGCCGATCAGCGGAGCCCGCCCACCTCGGCGCTTGCACGCGCCACGGAGTCGCCAAGCGTAAACAATTGCCTGTTCTACGGCCAGGCTCATCCAGTCTGGATATCCGCCTCGCTCACGGCTCGGGTAAAGGCCTGTATCTTGGTGGCCGATTTGAGCCCCGGCGCGTCTTCTATACCGGAACTGACGTCGACGGCGTAAGGCCGCACTTGGCGGATGCCATCGACCACATTGGCGGGGGAAAGCCCACCCGCCAATACCACAGGCCGCGCATCGGCGGCCTCGCGTACGGCCTTCAGCAAGGAAAGATCAAAACCATGGCCGCTCCCGCCATAGCCGGCACTGTGGCTGTCAAACAGCCAGGCGCTGGCCGAATCGTAGCGGCGGCATTCTGCAAGCAGGTCTTCAGCGCTATCCAGACCGGGCGATCCCACACGGAAGGCCCGCATATAACGCTTTCCATAGCGCTCGCACTCCGCAGGCGACTCATTGCCATGGAATTGCAGAAGATCAGGCGAGACGGAATCGATCACGTCTTGCACATACGAGGGGTCCGCATCCACGAACAAGGCCACCACATCCACAAATGCTGGCACCCCTCGACGCAGCTCGCGAGCCTGCGGCAAGCTCAATGCCCGAGGACTTTTCGCGAAGAAAATCATGCCCAGCGCATCCGTCCCTGCCGCCACAGCGGTCTGAACGTCTTCAGCTCGCGTAAAGCCACACAGCTTGATGCGGGTGCGCGCACTCATTGAAACGTCTCCTGGGAAATGGAAAGATCAGCGAAACGCGCTCGCCGGATCGTCCGCGCCACCGGCTTCGGGGGGAGGCGCATCATCACCCGATGGAGCACCGAATGCCGACGCCGGATCGCTGCCTCCGAACATCGAAGCCGGGTCGTCGTCGAATGTATCTGTTCCATAGACATTCCCCACCCCGAACTCGATAGTGGACGGATCCGCCATCTGGACGTCGCTCTTGTAGTGAGTGACCATGCCCGGGAAGACCATGACCGCCACCACCATGAGGAGCTGGATGAAGATGAAGGGAACGGACCCCCAGTATATCTGCCCGGTGGTAACACGGGCCACCATCCTGCCCGTGACCTTGTCCTTGTAGTCCTCCTTGGGCGCCACCGACCGCAGGAAGAACAATGCGAAGCCAAATGGCGGGTGCATGAAGGAGGTCTGCATGTTCACGGCAAGCAGCACGCCGAACCAGATCAGGTCGATACCAAGCTTGTCGGCGACCGGCCCCACCAGCGGCACAATGATGAAGGCCAGTTCGAAGAAGTCGAGGAAAAAGGCCAGCACAAAGATGAGAACGCTTACGAAGATGATGAAGCCCCACTCGCCGCCGGGCATGCCGATCAGCAATTGCTCGACCCAGAGGTCGCCATTGATGCCGCGGAAACTCAGGGTGAAGACCGTCGAACCCACCAGAATGAACACCACAAAGCAAGATAGCTTGGTCGTAGAGTCCATGGCCTGACGCAGCAGCTTCCAGGAGAAGCGGCCGCGCGACACCGCCATGGCCAAAGCGCCCACAGCGCCCATGGCGCCCCCTTCGGTGGGCGTGGCAACACCGATGAAGATTGTGCCCAGCACCAGGAAGATGAGGAAGAGCGGCGGGATCATCACAAAGGTGACACGTTCCGCAATCTGAGAAAGCAGTCCGAGGCGCAGCCAGCGGTTGGCCAGCGCGATGATCCAGGCGGTGACCCCCCATACGAGCAGAATGATGACCACCCGCTCATCCACCGGCACGGCAGCATGCGAACGGAAGTAATGCTGCGAACCGAACCAGGCCACGGACGAAGCAATGATGGTCAGCACCAGCAGCGATTTCAGACCGCGGGAGCCGTCGGGCCGATCATAGACGCGAGCTTCCTTGGGGAGTGCCGGCGCGCTGGCGGGGCGCAGCATGCACATGATGCCGATATAGGCAATGTAGGCCAGCGCAAGCATCAGGCCGGGTACCATGGCGCCACGGTACATGTCGCCGATCGAGCGGCCGAGCTGGTCTGCCAGGATGATGAGCACCAGCGAAGGCGGGATAATCTGGGAAAGCGTGCCGGATGCGGCGATTACCCCGGTCGCCAGCCGCCGATCATAGCCATAGCGCAGCATGATGGGCAGCGAAATCAGCCCCATGGAGATGACGGAAGCCGATACGACGCCAGTGGTGGCGGCCAGCATGGCACCAACCACCACGACGGCAATGGCCAGGCCCCCCCGTATCGGGCCGAACAGCTGGCCCACCGTTTCGAGCAGATCTTCGGCCATGCCCGACCGTTCGAGTATGAGCCCCATCAAGGTA
>Ga0172382_10008711_pt1 | contig 14047 bp, 12 predicted proteins | sample Leawel138RmetaG_FD_122245 | JGI IMG/M metagenome (GOLD analysis project Ga0172382, IMG submission 122245) | Leachate microbial communities from a municipal landfill in Southern Ontario, Canada - Leachate well 138R metaG | ecosystem: Engineered > Solid waste > Landfill > Unclassified | place...
ACACCGTTTATAAAGACTACAGCTTCCCCACCCTGATGCAGTCCCGCAGCGGTACAGCTCCGCTGGAAAGCCGTCCTTACGAATATCAGTTCAGCAATCTGTTCCTGATGCCCTTTCTGCAGTACGATTACGGCGCCATGAAGGCGGGGCTGATCGTCTATCAGAACGAAGTGCTGGATAAAATGAATCTCTTTGCCATGGCCGATATCAACTACCGCGGGGATTACGACATCAATCTTCGCCTGGATTTTAACCAGTTCCTTCCGCGCTTTTTTGCGGAGTGGTATGCCGTCGGCTTGTCCCGGACCGATACCATTCATTATCTGGATTATTACCGCATGGAACAGAAGGTCCGTTTTTCCCTGAACGAGATCATTCTGGGTATGCATTATACCTGGCGCGCCAAACATTATTTTGAGCTAACGGGAACCCAGGGCTCTTATACTTCCAATATCAAAGGCCATTTTACGGACCCCTCCCTGGGCCTGCAGAAATTCGTGCCCTATTCCTATTACAAGGGTCAGCGACTGGAATTCCGTTACCGGGCCGACCTTACACGGCCGCACTGGCAGAGCAATATCTCTCCCACCCGCGGTCTGCGCATCAACGATCTTGTCCTGGCTTATGACTTCAATCAGTTCATTGATGATTTCCGGGTTACGGATTACGGAACCTACAAGGAAACCTATATCAAACATTATACACCGCGAAGTGATCTGGATATTGACCTTTTTATTCCCCTTCCGGGAACGAAACACAGCGCGCTCTCCTTTAATTTCGATATGGGAATGATGTTCAATACGGAAATTGACAGCTTTTTCAACTATTACGCCGGCGGTTTGCCCGGTCTGAAAGGCTACCCCTTTTACACTATCGAGGGAACCCACAAATTCATCCTGACCTCCACGCTGCGTTTCCCGATCAGTAAAAATCTGGGGGTGAACCTGGAGCCGTTTTTCTTCGAATCCCTGTATTTTGGGATCTACCATCAGATCGGCGACGCCTGGACCTTTGGAAAAAGCGATCCCTCCTGGAAACAGGATGTCGGGATCGAGGCGCGCATCGGCGGACACTCCTGGTACGGCTTCCCGCTGGCACTGAGCTTCGATCTGGTCTATGCCCTAAACAAGATCCAGTACGATGAATTTGACGTCACAAAGACCATCGGACATAATTTTCGTTTTTACTGGACCCTTTTGTTTGATTTTTAATATCTTATGGTATGAGTATGAAACGTTTGCTGATCACATTGCTGCTGCTTTACAGCCTGCTCCCCGCGCAGATACCCGAAAGGATACGCGCCAAATCCCCGGTACTGGGTGTCGCGTTGTCCGCGCTTTTACCCGGAGCGGGTCAGTGGTATGCGGAAAGCAAAGGTATGGCAGTACTTTATCTGACCCTGGAAGCCGCGGGTATCGGCGGAAACGTATATTTTCTTCGCAAAGGCACAGAGGGCGTTTCGGAATATGAACAATATGCCGATAACCACTGGTCCGTTAGTAAATGGCTGGGAATTTACAACCCCGTCAGCGATCCTACCACCCACACGGCTACCGTTTACGTGGATAACCGCAGTTATTCGCCGCAAATTCCGCAAAGCTACAACGCCATGATCGCGGATATTCAGGATGGATATCTCAGCCTGAGTATTCTCCGGGACTACCACTTCTATGAGAATATCGGAAAATATGAACAATTCAAAGCAGGATGGGATGACTGGGCGCCCGGCACCGAGGATCCCGGGAATCCTCTGGAGGGAATCTATCCCACCTATTCCGAAAATCAATCCGTTTATGCCCTGTTGCGCCGTTCCGCGAACGATTTGCTGAAAATCAGCGGATACTTTGGAACCGCGCTGTTTTTCAATCATTTCATTTCTGCGATCGACGCCGGCTTTCGCATCCGGAACCGGAATGAAAAACAGGGCCTGACATACAGTTTCTATTCCGCTCCCCTGATCGGAGAAACCGGCCTCGCCGGTATCCGGGGCGGGATCAATATTCGATTTTAAACGCAGGAGACTATGAAACACATCAAGATCTTGTTCACACTTCTCATTACGGCCGCTTTCGGCATTTCGGGATGTTCGGGCTCCGGGCAGGCCAAAAAGCAGGAACCCAAACAGGAACGCAGCTATCTGGAACGCTATGACGATGCCCTGGACGCTTTTGAAGCAAAAAAATATTACCGCAGTATTGAAGACCTCAATTTTGTGGTCTTTAATGCACCCGGCAGCGATATTGCCGATAATGCCCAATTCTACCTTGCTTCGGCGCATTTTGAGCTGAAAGAATATATTCTGGCTATCGAAGAGTATCAGCAATTGCTGCGCCGTTGGCCCGAAAGCGACCTTTATGAAGAGACCCGTTTTAAGATCGCGGAATGCTACTATCTGCAGAGTCCGGGTTATCAGCGTGACGAAGAGTATATTCACAAGGCCATTGCCGCTTATCAGGAATTTATCGAAAACTATCCCTTCAGCGAATACCGGTCCGCGGCTGAAGAACGCATTCGACAACTCCGTAGCGGTCTGGCAAAAAAAGCCTATGAAGCGGGAAAACTCTATATGGTACTGCGGGAATGGAACGCCGCGATCATTACCTTTGAAGAGGTGATCAACAGCTATTACGATACACCGGTCCTCAATCCCACTTACCTGGAAATAGCCTGGTGCCATTACGAACTTGAAGATCCCGAAGGAATGATCGCAGCGCTGAACAAGGTCAATCCCGATACCTTGTCTCTGCGCGACAAACGCAGGTATCGGAAATTATTTCAGTCAAATGCGGTTACACGGGAATGAAACATATCTGTTGTTACGGCGGAGCCTTTGATCCGGTCCATTTCGGACACCTGTTTTTTGCACGCAGGATCGTGGAAAGTTTCCGCCCGGATGCCCTGTTTTTTATTCCCGCTTACATCACTCCCTTTAAAAGTGCCCAAGGCCATGCCGCTCCCGGGCAGCGCCTGAAAATGCTGGAACTGATCCTCCCTGAAATACCCCATTCCTCCGTCTGTACGGCGGAGATCGAACGCGGCGGATTTTCCTATACCATTGATACGTTGAAAATACTGCGGGAACGTTATCCGCAGACCCGGATCAGCTGGGTGATCGGCGACGATCATCTGGACAGGCTGCAGGAATGGCGGGACTATCCCCGGCATGTTGATTATTGCGATTTTATTGTCCTTCCCCGGCTTTATGAGGGCGCCGAACTGCAAGCCCGGATCGCAGCACACCCGCTGAATGAACACATGTATGCTCTGGAAAGCAGCCGCTATCCGCTTTCATCCACCCGGATACGCGAAGCCTGCGCGAACGGAGAAGCGCTTAACGCCTTTGTACCCGGAGCTGTTGAAAACTATATCCGCGAACATCATCTGTACGGATCCGCCCGATGAGCCTGTTCTACAACTTCATTATCCTGACCTTCAGTATTGTTCTTCTGTATTACGGAGCCCGTTATCTGGTACGCGGTGCCGCAAATCTCGGACGCATTCTGGGCATCAAACCCATGATCATCGGTCTGACTGTGGTGGCCTTCGGGACATCCATGCCGGAATTCCTGGTCAGCCTTTTCGGCGTGATCCGGGATGTTTCCGATATCTCCGTCGGAAATATCATCGGCTCCAATATCGCGAACATCGGACTGATCCTGGGCACGGCCGGACTGATCGCACCCATCAATCTGAAATATGCCGGTATCCGTCAGCAGCTGATCATCCTGCTTCTGGGATCCCTCTTTTTTACCATCCTTGCCTATGACGGCATCAGCCGCCTGGAGGGATTGCTCTTTGTACTGATGCTTGTGATCTACGTGTATTTTCTATCCAAAACCTCCAAAGAAAAAACGGAATTGCTCAAGGAACTACCGGAGGAAGATCTTTCCATCCCGAAAAATCTGCTGTTCACCTTCGGCGGTATCCTGGGACTAATCCTTGCTTCCCGGGGCATCATTGACAGTGCTTCCTACATTGCCGCATATTACGGTGTCTCACAAATGGTCATCGGTATGACCGTTGTCGCCGTAGGGACTTCCCTTCCCGAGCTGGCAGCCAGCATTCTGGCGCAGATCCGGCAGGAATCGGACATCTCCATCGGCAATGTGATCGGTTCCAATCTTTTTAATATGTTCTTCGTTGCCGGCGGCGCTTCGACCGTAAAAGGACTGCCCATCGACATTTTCATCTATCGCTTCGAAGTCCCGGTCATGCTCTTCTTTACCGTTCTCCTCTTCCCTATCATCTTTTTAAGCAAGGGCATTCGCCGCCCCCATGCCGCCGCATTACTCCTGATCTACCTTGGTTTCATTCTTATTTCTTATCTTTGGCGTTAAATATGGATTACCGGCAAGTTGCGCCCTACAGCCGCTCCTCCCGTATCTACGACACATTGATGGCAGATGTGGACTATGCCGGCCTCTGCGATTATTTGCTGGATCTGTCGGAATCCTTCGGCTTTCCGGCGCGCTCCGTTTTTGACCTTTCCTGCGGCACGGCGAAATTTCTGCATCTTTTTCCGGCCGGAGTGAAATATGGCATGGATCTCTCGCCCTCCATGATCCGGGTGGCAAAACAACAGTATCCGGAACTCTCGTTGTCGGTCGGCAATATGCTCAGACCGCCGGTACGGGACGTTGATATCTATATCAATATTCACGACGCACTGAATTATATCCGTCCCTTTGAAGCCATTGTCCGCCACCTGCGCTATATGGACAGTATTTTGCAGCCGGGACAGCGTTATTTGTTCGATTTTGCAATGCCGGGCGTGATCCGGGAGTATTTTGACGATACCGCCTACGAGGATACCAGTCCCGAGGGAATCTCCTTCCGGCGGCAAAACCGTTACGATCCGCAAAGGAAACGGGCCATCACGGACCTTTATATCAGCCATCCGCAGGGACAGGCTTACCATGAGCGGCATATCCAATATATTTATGAATTCAGTGAAATCCAAAAATTGTCCGTGGAAATTCCTTCAAGGCGTTTTATATTTCTTGAGGAGTTTACGTGCAGGGAAGCACGCGAGACCGCAAACCGAATACTTGTGATTATGCAATGATCCGTTTCAGTCAGGTAACCGTCAATTACGGTTATGTGCCCGGCGCTTTAAAGGACATCAATCTTCAGCTGCACAAGGGCGATTTCACACTTTTGCTGGGACCCACGGGTTCGGGAAAATCCACCCTTTTGCGGCTGATCTATATGGATATTCTGCCTTCGGCGGGACTGGTGACCGTAGACCGCTGGAACTCGGCACGCATTTCACCGCGGCAGATCAATCTCCTGCGCCGCAATATCGGCGTGGTATTTCAGGATTTTCGCCTTATCGAGAATATGACTGTTTTTGACAACGTCGCCCTGCCTCTGGTGATCGAGGGTTACCGGCGCAAATATATCCGCCAGGTGACGCAAGCCCTGCTGGACGAGGTCAATATGCTTGCGGCCGCGGATCAGCCCGCCTCGACCCTGAGCTTGGGCGAAAAACAGCGGGTCGCCATTGCCCGTGCCATGGCAAAGGATCCGCTGATCGTGATCGCCGACGAACCGACCGGCAATCTGGACCGTGAAGCTTCCCAGAATGTACTGAACCTGCTGGAGCGTTTTAACCGGCACGGAACTTCCATTCTGATGGCGACCCATGATTACGAACTGATCAAGGAGACCCCCTATCGGCGCATTTATATGGAGAACGGCGAGATACGTCAGCCGGACAGCAGTATTAATGTAGGAAAAGAACGTATAATTATGATGAACAGGGACGTATGAAACTCCGCTTTGTATTGCGGCAGACATTGAATAATCTTTGGCGGGAACGCACTCCGGTAACGGCAAGCGTGCTGACCATCGGTATTGCCCTGGTCATTCTGATCTCGCTGTTCGAAGTAAGCATATCACTGTACCGGAACCTGAACGACCTTAAGCAGAATATGGTAATTGAGGTTTATCTTGAAGCTTCGCGGACAGAGAACGATGCCGCCGGGATCAGCGCACAGCTAAGCGATTACGGCACGATAGAACGAATCCGGGTCATTTCCAAGGAGGCCGCAGCGGAGATCTTTGAAAAAGAGTTCGGGGAGAATATTTACGATATTCTCAAGGAGAATCCGCTTCCCGTCATGATCGAGGTCCGGCTGCAGTCCGAATACAACCATCCCGATTATCTGGCTCTGTTCAAAAAACAAGTAGAAGCCCTGCCGGGCGTCGATGAGGTCCATTACCGTCATGTCTTGGTCGAAGAACTCGAGTCCCTTACCCAGGCGGTCCTGATCAGCGGTCTTGCCGTTCTCATTGTTCTGGTCTTTGCCATGAATCTGCTGATCCGCAACACTATCAAACTTTCGGTCTATGCGCGCCGGGATCAGATCGCCATTATGAAGATCCTGGGCGCGGGAAATTTGTTTATCCGCCTGCCCTATATCCTTGAAGGCGCCTTTGAGGGACTGTTCGGCGGCATGATGGCGGCTGCCGGTCTGATCCTCGCCCATAAATTCATCGCCGACAGCTTCGAAGCCATCCGATTCTCCTTAAGCGTCTATAAAATGCTCTGGATCGTCACGATCAGCGTCGGGATCCTGATCGGATTCTTTGTGTCCGCCGCAGCGGTCGGACATTTTGTCCAGAAGATCTACGCAAAAAAATGAACAGAGGCCTGCAGGACGGAAAAAATGCAAGGCCGGACATTGGCAATAGATATCTCACAACTAAACAAAACCGGTAATTTATTATAACGGGGAAGGAAGAATCATGAAAAAAGCATCGGGAGTTTTCAGCATTGCGCTCATCCTGCTTCTGGCGGCTTGTTCGGTCAGGACCGGTCTGGATAACGCCCAAAAGGAAAGTTTTTCCATGTTCCACGGAAAAAATATCGGCGTCGTAGCCAACCATACTTCGGTGAACCGGGAAGGAATCCATATTGTCGATCTGCTCTATGCGAATAAAGACCTTAACCTGAAAGCCATCCTGGCGCCCGAACACGGCTATCGCGGGGATGTAGAGCGAGGGGAATACATAGCGGCACAGATTGATGCGCAGACCGGAGTGCCGGTCTACAGCATCTACGGCGAAACACGGAAACCTACACCCGAAATGCTCGCGGGTTTGGATGCCCTGATCTTTGATATTCAGGATGTAGGTGCGCGTTTCTATACCTATATTTCCACGATGGGGAATATAATGGAGGCCGCGGCGGAAAACGGCGTTCCTGTCTGGATCCTTGACCGCCCGAATCCGGTCGGACGCATGGCGGAAGGCCCTTTGATGCGGGATGCGCACGTTTCTTTTGTCGGACTGTTCCCCATCCTTCTGCGTCACGGAATGACGATAGGAGAACTGGCGCTGATGTTCCGGGATCAGGGCTGGATCAATGCCGCGGATCAGCTTGAACTGCATATCGTCAGGATCCGTGGCTGGAATCCGGATAAACCCTATTCAAAGACCGGCCTTCCCTGGATCGCTCCTTCACCCAATATCATGAACCTGAATCAGGCCCTTTGTTATCCCGGTACCTGTCTGTTCGAAGGCACGAATTTTTCCGAAGGCCGCGGTACCCTGCATCCCTTTGAATGGATCGGCGCCCCCTGGCTCGATGCGGAAAAACTGATCACGGAACTGGCAAAAAGTGCCATCCCCGGGATCGGGATGGAAGCCGTTGAATTTACGCCCCGGGATATCCCGGGAACGGCGATGGATCCGAAATTCGAAGGCGAGCTCTGCCGGGGCATCGCGCTGAAAGTTACCGATCCGCTGCATTTCCCCTCCCTGGAATTCGCTGTACACTTGTTTACTTCACTCCAGACACTGCATCCGGAGGAATTCCGGATCAGCCGGCCGGATTTTCTGGCACAACTCTGGGGAAACCGCCTGCTGGAAGAAATGACCCTCGCCGGAAAACCCGCGGAAACGATCCTTGAATCCTGCCGGGAAGAACGGCAGCAATTTCTCCGCCTGCGGGAGAATTATTTGCTTTACTGAACCCTTCAGAGAAGAAAAGAAGAAGCACATTCGGGTTTGCATTGCAAATCACGTTGACCTTTCAATATTTAAGCCTTATCTTTGATAAAACTTAAGGAGAATCCTATGTTACAAAGAACGCTGACGATCCTGATAAGCTCCGCACTGCTGCTGATGGGCTGCTCCGTGCGGACCGGACTCGACAATGCGCGCCGCGATGATTTTTCCCTGTTCAAGGGAAAATCCCTTGGAGTAGTGACCAATCATACCGCAGTGGACAGCAGAGGTATGCATCTGGTCGATCTGCTGCATGCCGCCGAAGATGTAAAGGTAAAGGCGATCTTTGCTCCCGAACACGGCTTTCGGGGTGACGAGGAAGGCGGAATACACTTGCGCGACAATATCGACCCCAAATCCGGAGCGACCATCTACAGCATTTACGGCGCTATCCGTAAACCCACCAAAGAAATGCTGGACGGCGTGGATGCGCTGATCTTTGATATCCAGGATGTGGGCGCGCGTTTTTATACCTATATCTCGACGATGGGCCATATCATGGAAGCCGGCGCCGAACACGGCATCCCGGTTTATATTCTTGACCGCCCCAATCCCATCGGCCGCCTGGCGGAAGGTCCCATTCTGCAGCAGGACCATAAATCCTTTATCGGCATGTACCCCATTCCCATCCGGCACGGAATGACCGTCGGCGAACTCGCCCTGATGATCCGTGATCTTGGCTGGATCGAACACAGCAAAGAACTGGAACTGCACATCGTTGAACTCAGCGGCTGGAACCCGGAAAAACCTTTTACAAAAACAAAACTGAAATGGATCGATCCCTCGCCCAATATGCGGAATGTGAATGAAGCGCTGGTCTATCCGGGCATGTGCCTCTTTGAAGCCAGTAATTTTTCCGACGGTCGCGGCACCGAACATCCCTTCGAATGGGTAGGCGCGGATTATGTTGACAATGAAAAGCTTATCGCGGAACTGCAGAAGCGCGATATCCCCGGTATCCGTATCAATCCCATCCAATATGTCCCGGTCGATATGCCCGGATACGCCATGAATCCGAAGTATGAAGGCAAGACCGTGAACGGACTTGAATTAACGGTGACGGATCCGGTTCGCTTCCGTTCCGTGGAATTCGGCATTCATCTTATCGAGATCCTGTATAAATTCTACCCCGAACAATTCGTACTCTATAAACCCCGCATGGGTCGCACCTTCGGAAACAACGATCTTTACGAGAAAATCCTTGCCGGGGAAAGCGCTGCTGCAATTATTACGGCTTATCAGAACGAATTGGAACAATTTGTAAAGATACGCGGAAAATATTTATTATATTAGCCGCATGAATACCGTTGCCATTGTCGGCCGTCCGAATGTGGGAAAATCAACATTGTACAACCGCTTCCTGCAGCAACGGAAGGCCATTGTCCATGAAAGCGAAGGCGTTACCCGTGACCGTACCTATGCGGATGTGGAGTGGTGCGGTAAGTATTTCACCCTGATCGACACGGGTGGTATTGTGATCGACCCGCGGGATTCCATCGAAAAAGCCGTGCGGGAACAAGCCATGCTTGCGGCAGCCGAAGCGGACCTGATCCTCTTTGTCGTGGATGTGAACGCCGGCATTACACAGATGGACGATTATATCGCCGGACTGCTTCGAAAAAGCAATAAGAAAGTCCTGGTAGTCGTAAACAAGGTTGATGATGAACGCTTTGAAGCGGATGTACCGGCCTTTTATGCGCTGGGATTCGGGGAGCCTTTTGAGGTCAGCGCACTGGCCGGACGCTCCACCGGGGATTTACTGGACAAGATCCTCAGCCTGCTTCCGAGCGGAACGGCTCCGCAGCAAAGAAACGCGGATATCCGCATCTCGATCCTGGGAATGCCCAATGCCGGCAAATCCACCGTGGCCAATACCTTTCTCGGAGAAAACCGGCATATCGTTACCGACATTGCGGGAACGACCCGCGACAGCATCCATTCGGAAATGAAATACTACGGCAAGACCGTTATGCTGGTCGACACGGCGGGTTTGCGTAAAAAGACCAAGATCAGCGACAGTATCGAGTATTACAGTTTTGTCCGGACCCGCAACGCCATTCGCGAAAGCGATGTCTGTATTTTGATCGTGGATGTGAATAAAGGATTTTCCAATCAGGATGTGCGAATTATTCAGGAGATCCTTGAACAGCGCAAGGGACTGCTGGTCGCAATGAACAAATGGGACCTTGTTGAAAAAGATACCCATACCGCGGCAAGGCTCAGCCGGGATCTAATCTATGAATATCCCATTTTAACGGATATTCCGATCATGTATGTTTCGGCCTTAAAAAAACAGCGCCTGCTGAAACTTCTGGATGAGGCTTTTGCTATCCGGGAGCGTATGCGGAAACGCATTCCGACCTCTGAACTGAATGATTTTTTCCGGACTATTATTGAGCATAACCCGCCGCCGGCGATCAAGGGAAAATATATCAAAATCAATTACATCACCCAGATACTCGAAGATCCCCCGCTGATCGCGTTTTTCTGTAATGAACCGGCACTGATACCGGATCAATACAAAAAATACCTGGAAAGCGCTTTCCGGAAACAGTATGACTTCCGCGGCGTTCCCCTGAATTTTGTATTCAAACAAAAATAGTGAACCTTTTTCCTGATTCTTTGGGGATACATAGCTATACGCTATAGTGTTGTGTCAGGCTTTTTTAATGCTGAAATAAAAGGTGGTCCCTTTGCCGGGGACACTTTCCAGACCGATACTTCCACCGTGTTTTTCTACGAATTCCTTACAGATCACCAGTCCCAGTCCGCTGCCCTTTTCACCTGCGGTACCCGCAATGCGGTAGGAATCGCTGACGCTAAACAGGTCCCTTTGCGCAGCTTCCGGGATACCGATACCGGTATCGTGAACACGGATCCATACCTGTCCTTCTTTTTCCTCTGCGCCGATACTTACCTTATCGCCGGAATACGAGTATTTGATAGCGTTTGAGATCAGGTTTCGCAGAATGGTATGCAGCATATTTTTGTCCGCGTTCAGAAGGATATCGTCTGCAAGAAATTCCAGTACAATGTTTTTTTCGTTAGCCTGCGGGGTCAGCAGACGGATCACTTCATTGGCATTTTCTTTCAGGGAAATTTGCCGCGGATCAAAGGGTATAGCTCCGGACTGAGTACGTGCCCATTCCAGCAGGCTGTCCAGCAAGCGAAAACTGTTCTGAGCGGATTCATTGATGGCCGCGGTCAGTTTTTCCCTGTCATCGGGATCCATAATGCGCTGGCGCTGCAATAACAGTGAACTCAGTCCGAGGATACTGTTGAAAGGGCTGCGCAGATCATGGGCGATAATGGAAAAGAATTTGTCCTTGGTGGCGTTCAGGGAATCTACATGCTTTTTGCTTTCCAGAAGTTCCCGGTTTGTCTTTCGGGTCATAAAGTACATGTAAATGAACATTCCCAGGATGATCAGCGAAAGCATGATGATACCGGTCATATATCGCCGGATGACGGTTTCGCGGTTCAGGGACAGTTCCCGCAGGCGGTTTTCCTGTTCCAGCTCCCGGATCTGCTTTTCCTGGCTTTCGATCTGCAGCAAGGTTTCGGACTGCAACAGTTTCCGGGTGGTTGCGGTACTGTAAATGGAATCACTGATCGCGACCTGACGGGATTTCAGGTTATAGGCGCTATGGTAGTCTTCAAGAAGATAATAGATCGCGGACAGATGCCCGCTGATGTCGGCCATATGCCGGAGCTGATTGTTCCTCTGCGCATATTCTAAACCGATCTTCAGACTGTCAAGGGCTCGCCCGTATTCCTTTTTGGCGCTTAATATCATACCGTAGAGTTCATAGACACTGGCAAAACCTGTGATATTGTTGATCGCTTTTTTTATATTGAGTGCCCTGTCGAGGACCTGAAGCGCCTCGTTATAGTTACCGTCCGCATATTCGATATCGGCCAGGTATTTCAAGGAGGTTGACATTCCGAATCTTGAATCACCCTGGCGGTGAAGCTCCTGGGCTTCGCGATTGTATTCCCGGGCAGCGGCGGTATTCTTCAGTTTCAGACTAACGGAAGCCAGCTGATCCAGGCAAATGGCAACCCCCCCCATAATTCCGTCTTTTTTGGCCAATTCGCGATATATTTCCAGGGATTCCAGATAAGAGTCCCTCGCTTCTTCATAAAGGCCGGTATTGCCGTAAAGCACACCGATCAGGTATAGCACCCAGGCTTCGCCTTCCAGGAAGTCGGCTTTTCGGTAACTGTCACGTGCCCTGAATATATATTCGAGCGCTTTTTCATAAGCGCCGTTACTGCGCAAAAGGTTCGAGAGATCCGAATATACCGCTCCCAATGCGCGCTGATTGTCCGCCAGAAGGGAAAAATGAATGCTTTTATTGTAATACTCGATGGCACGGACCTGATCACCGTAATAAGAATTATAAAGCGCTCCGCTCAATTGATAGACATTTCCCAAAATGCGGTAGTAGTTGTTCCTGATCGCAATTTCTTCCGTAAGCCTGAAATAATAGATTGCGGAGTCGGTTTGGGAATGATAGTAGTAAGCGGAACCCAGATAATAATAGGCCCTTGCCTCCAGTTCTCCGGGATCACTGAATTTTTTTATCTCTTTAAGGGCTTCCTGCACTTCTTCTTTGGCTATATGAAAATTACTGATACGCGCACGGAAAGCCTTTTCAAGCCGGGCTTCTATCCGTTTCAAGCCTTTTTCAGATTGGATCAGGACTTCCAGGCTGTCTGTGACACCGTTGCCAAAAGCAAAGGTCCAGAATAGCAATAGCAGGAAGGATATATGTTTTTTCATCGAATTCTCTCTCTCATCATGAATATCCGCTGAACGATTATTATAGTTATTACATAGAAAAAAACAAAGAAATAATAAGAGAATTATAAAGCGATAAAAACGACGGTCCGCCTTTAAGATTTAAGCTTTTTTATTCGTTTTTTGATCCGGGCTGACCTTATAGTACTGCATGATGATGCGTTCAAAGCAGCTGCCGGGAAGGATCCTTTTCAGGAAGATCGAGAGTTTCTGATCAAAGGCGCCGATGGGATAGCGCAGGCGGGTTCGTTTTTTGTGAATGATTTTTCGGATCAGGCGAGCGATCTCCAGCGGATGCCGGCCGCTCTGCTCATCGTGTTCGATGATCTTTCGTGAAGCAGCCAGACGGTCCCGGGTTTCATCTACAACAACGATCTCGCGGCGGGCGGTAAAACCGGTCTTGTAATCACCGGGTTCGATCATCGTTACGCGGATGCCGCTACCGTATAATTCCTTATACAGGGCTTCCGTCAATCCTTCAACCGCAAATTTGGACGCGCTGTAGATTCCCTGATAAGGCAATCCGATCAATCCGCCGATGGAACTGATATTGATGATCAGCCCGCTTCCCTGCCGGCGCATTTCCTTCAGAACGCGGTACAGTACCCGGTAGAGTCCGAAAAAGTTGGTATTGAACTGCGCTTCCACCATTTCGGGAGCGGTTTCCTCAACGGGTCCGCCGATCCCGTAACCGGCATTGTTGACCAGCACGTCAATGCGTCCCTCTTTGCGGATCAGAGTCTCCACGGCGGTCTCGACGGACAGGCTGTCCCGGACATCCATGGCAAGCAGGGTATATTTTTCCGGTTCGGGATAATCCTGCGGCCGGCGTGAGCTTCCGTAGACCCGGTATCCGAGCTGCGAAAGATATTCCGCCGTACTTTTACCAATCCCTGAAGATGCGCCGCTAATCAAGACCACAATGTCGGATGGATCCATTTTTTTCATATACGTCCGATCAGTCAATGACCTTCTCTTTCTTTCCGATCTTTTCAAACATATCCAAACAGAATTCCAGTTGTTTACGGCTGTGGGTCGCCATATAGCTGGTACGCAGCAGTGCACGTCCCGGAGGGGTGGCGGGAGATACGACCGGATTGGTATATACACCGGCGTCCATCAGGCTTTTCCAGACCTTAAAGGTTTTGGCGTCCTTGCCGATAATGACCGGAATAATGGGAGTGACACTCTCGCCGATATCAAATCCCAGGGACTTGAGTCCTTCGCTCA
>Ga0172382_10008712_pt1 | contig 14047 bp, 10 predicted proteins | sample Leawel138RmetaG_FD_122245 | JGI IMG/M metagenome (GOLD analysis project Ga0172382, IMG submission 122245) | Leachate microbial communities from a municipal landfill in Southern Ontario, Canada - Leachate well 138R metaG | ecosystem: Engineered > Solid waste > Landfill > Unclassified | place...
CGCTCCTTGGGGGCGGGCAGTTGCCGGTTACGCAGCGAGTCGAGGTGGTCGCGCAGCTGTGTTTGCAGGTTCGAGATGCGCCCCTCCATGCTGTTCTGCAACTGATCAAGGCGTGCGCGCAAGCGGATAATCTCCTCCACCCCCGCCAGGTTCACGCCGAGTTCCTGCGTCAGGCGCCGGATCTCGCGCAGCTGCTCGATGTTGCGCTGCGAGTAGAGCCGGGTCTTACCGGCGCTGCGGCTGGGCTCGATGAGGCCCTTGCGCTCGTAGAGCCTTAGCGTCTGCGGGTGCATGTCGACCAGTTCGGCGGCCACGCTGATGACGTAGAGCGGCTGGTCGAGGTCAATCTGGGGGGAGCCGCGCTCCTCGTCGTAGCTGTCCGCGTCCGCCTGGCCGCTGTCCCCTACCGAACCTTCGACTTTGGACTTGTCGCTGCTCAACTCGTTCCGCCTCCTCCCACCAGCTTACGAAACCAGGACGAAACTAGGCGTCCGCCACCGCGGAGCCAGTCCTCCTCCAGCGTCAGCACCAGGTCGCCCGTGGTGCCGCCGCTGCGGACGCCGCCGCCCACCACCCGGATCTCGGTACCCGAGCGCGCACCGGGGGGAACCACCACCTGCACGCCCTCGAACTCTGTGGTGGTGCCGTTACGTGCCTCGAGTGGGGTGAGCACCAGCGCGGCGTGCACGTGGTTGCCGACCACCTTGGCGCGCTCTGGCAGGAGCAGCGCTAACTGCACCATGACGTCGCCAGGCGGCTGGCCCGGCCCACCCGCGCCCGCTAACCGCAACTTGGCGCTGGCGGAGGCGCCCGCGGGCACGCGCACCTCGAGCTGCTCCCCTCGGCGCACGCCGCGGCCGCCGCACTTCGGGCACACGGAGGCGCCGCCCACCTGCGCTTGCGGTGCGCTGGCCTCGAACGGGCCCGGCGAACGCGGCGCGGTCTGGCCGGTCACGCGGCCGGAGCCCTTGCAGGTCTGGCATACGCTCACGCCCGGCACGCGCACGGCCTTCACCGCGCCGTTCTTCAACTCGCCGAGGGTAAGGGGCAGTTTCACCTCGTACGTCTGGCCCGGCAACATGCCCGCGCCCCTGAGCATGCCCGCCATGACGCCGAAGAGGGCGTCGAAAACTGCGCTGCCGGTACTCGGCATACCGCCGCGGGCGTCCCAGTCGATCTTGATGTCGGCTTCGCGGAAGATGTCCTGCCAGTTCACGTTGCTTGTGTCTGGCTGGTAGTTGGCGGGGTCCGCCGCGCCGTAACGGTCGTAGCGGGCGCGCGCGTCAGGGTCCCGCAAGGTGGCGTAGGCCTCGGAGAGCTCCTTGAAGCGTTCCTCGGCCTCCTTATCGCCCGGGTTACGGTCCGGGTGGTACTCCAGCGCCTTACGGCGGTACGCGGCCTTCAGGCCGTCCGCGTCCACGTCTTTCGGGACGCCCAGCACCTCATATGGATCTCGCCGCGTGACAGCCACCTGAAGAGGATACTTTGAACAGCAGTAAGTGAGTGCAGTTCGGCATGAACCGCGACTAGTGCGCAGGGCCGGTGCTATCCTCGAAACTGTCTCGGCTGCCTGCCTGCAGGCCGACCCACGGAGGTCCAGAAGTGTCCATACGCACGAAGCGAATCCTCACGCTGGTGATGGTGCTCCTCTTGGCCGTGTTCCTGTCCGCGTGCCGTAACGAGACGCAGAACCGCATCCGGCGCAGCATCCAGGAGTACACGGCGCAGCGCATGTTCATAACGGTTTACTCGTACGACGGCAAGGCTATCTTCGACGGCATAGTCGACGGTAAGGTCACCCGCTCCGGCAACGCCAGCGAGGGCGGTCAGGGCAGCGAAGCTCTTGGCGATTACGTGTTCTGGTACGACGAGCGCGGCCGCTACCATCAGACCGATCTGCCCTACATGGTCACCACCTATGACCGGGCTCAGACCCCCACCAACTGATTCACGTTGGCGCGGCCCCGCCGCTTAACCAGCTTCGTAAGCGAAGACGCGGCCAAGCCATAACGGACGGTTAAGGTCCAAAACCTGCGACCAGCACGTAACGTTGCTAGACTTCGAGAAGATTGCGAGGCACATTCATGAACCGCAAACGCGTCACCCTGGCAGTAGCCGCCCTGGTCGTTGCCCTGCTCGTCTCCGCCTGCACCATCACGGTGCGGCCCGGCGGCGTCGGCAGCAGCGATTTCCCTCTCAACAACGTCATTGAAGAGTTCCGCCCCACGAGGGGCAACGGCGCCTCGTTCCGCGTGGGCGAACAGATCGAGTTCAGGCTTGTGGTCAACCAGCCCGGCTTCATCACCCTGTCGGCCATCGACCCCGACGGCCGCGTGTACACCTTCGCGCGCAACATCCCCGTGGAGCGCGGCGTTAACTTCCTGCCCACCCCCGGCCAGCGCGTGGTCTACACCGCCGGCCCGCCCCGCGGTCTGCACTACGTGAGGGCCTCGTTCACCTCCGGCCGCACGGACAGCTCCGTCACGTACCGCGGCCGCATGGGTAACGGCGAATGGAACTCGGCCATCAACCTCGAGATCCGCAGCTTCCCCGTTCGCGACGTGTACGAGACCACCCTCTACATCCGCTGACCGCACAGGCCGGAAGGCCCGCGACAACCTAGTAAAGTAGCGCGCCGCCACGGGCTGAAGTTCGTGGCGGCGCTCATGTGCGGTACAATGAACGGCATCGTGGCGCGAAGCAGCTACTGCTGGCGCCGACGCCACCGTGGAGGAAAACAGTCTTGGCAGGCCATAACAAGTGGTCACAGATAAAACGCAAGAAGGGCGCTTTAGACCAGAAGCGCGGCAAGATGATCAGTAAGCACATCCGGGCCATCCAGGCGGCTGTCCGTTCTGGCGGCGGGGGCGACCCTGCCACGAACCTGGCCCTCAAGAACGCCATGTCGGCGGCGAAGAGCGACAACGTGCCGATCGACAACGTGGACCGCGCCATAGAGCGCGCCACGGGCGGCGGCGAGGGCGGCACGTTCGACCCGGCCTTCTACGAAGGTTACGGGCCGGCCGGCGTGGCTGTGCTGGTGGAAGCGCTGACCGATAACAAGAACCGCACGGCCGGCGAGGTGAGGCACGTGTTCAGCAAGCACGGCGGTAACCTCTCGGGCTCAACCGCGTGGCAGTTCGACTCCAAAGGCATGATCGAACTCGACCATATCAGCGAGGAGCTCGAGGAAGCCGCCATAGAGCTGGGCGCCGAAGACATAGAGGTAGAGGACGGCACCACCGTCATCTACACGGGCCCTACCGAACTTTACGCGGTGGTTGAAGGTCTGCAGTCGCGGGGCCTGGAGGCGGAAGTGGCGCAGCTCACCAAGGTGCCGCAGACGCTCACCGAGCTCAGCGGCGACGAGGCCGAGACGGTCATCCGCTTCCTCGAAGCACTCGAGGACCTAGACGACGTGCAAAGCGTCTACACCACCGCCGATCTGGCGAACGCTCCCGAGAGCGTGGACTGAACCTAGAAAGGGTGAGCATGAGCTTCCCGATCCTTAGTTGGGATGACGTTCCGGCCATCACGGCCAACCAGATGCAGCAGCTGATAATGCTGGCCACCGGCAAGTTCGGCCTGGATAACCGTGTCCTCGTCGAGCACACCGCCCGCAACCTGGTCTCGCTCGTCGACGAGTTCGGCGATTCCGGCCCGGTGCTGGTGGTAGCTGGCCGCGGTAATAACGGCAGCGGCGGTCTGGCCGCCGCGCGCCTGCTGGCCGCGCGCGGGCGCCGCGTGTGGGTAGTGCCCACGCACGAAGCCGAGAACTACTCCGGCACGCCTAAAGAACAACTCGAGCACCTGCGTCACTTCGAGAAGGTGCGCGTACGCACCAGCCTGCCGAAGATGAAGTTCGGCTGCGTCATCGACGCCGCCATCGGCACCAACCTCGAGGGTCCGCCCCGCGGGCGCACGCTCGACGTCATCACCGTCCTCAACCAGGCCACCGACAGCGTGGTCATCTCCCTCGACACGCCCACGGGCATGCTGGCCGACGACGGCGAGACACCCGGCGACGTGGTCCGTGCCGACATAACCATGAGCATCGGTCTACCCAAGATCGGCGTGAAGCCCGGCGGTAACGTCGGTCGCCTCTTCGTAGGCGACCTCAGCCTGCCCGCCGGCCTGTTCGAAGCGCTGCGCCTCGACGCCGTGGAGCTGCCCGCCTACCTAACGGAGCTCACCGCGGACTGAGCGCCGCCGCTACACAAGCAAACGAAAGGGCCCCGCTAAGTTCGGGGCCCTTCTTCGTTCTGGTAGGCGCGGACAGGATTGAACTGTCGACCTCTACAGTGTCAGTGTAGCGCTCTCCCACTGAGCTACGCGCCTGCGCGTCGTTCACTTTACCGCAGCCGCACGCTTGCCGGCTAGACGGGGTACTGCGACCGGTACCGGAGCAGAAGTTGGAGGCGCCGACCGGATTCGAACCGGTGAATCGAGGTTTTGCAGACCTCTGCCTTACCCCTTGGCTACGGCGCCGGATCTTACTGCTTCCGCCGCGCAAGTGGCGGCCTTCCGGGTGCCCGGAACCGCTCCAGGGCGCGGTCCAAGCCTCGGAAAAGTACCATGAAAACGAACTTAGGGTCAACGCGTCATGAACGTCGGCCCCCGCTCAGGCGGCGCGTCGCTCATTCGGTAAGCTGGCCGTATGCAAGAGAAGGCACCGACCAGGTTCGCGCACTTACACCAACACACCGCTTACTCGCTTCTGGACGGCGCCGCACGCATAAAGGACCTGATCCGCTGGGTTAAGGAGGTCTCCCCCGACCGCCCAGCGGTGGCCATGACCGACCACGGCAACATGCACGGCGCCGTGGAGTTCTACAAGACCGCCGTGGACGAGGGCGTCAAGCCCATCATCGGTTTCGAGGCGTACGTGGCGCCCGGCTCGCGCTTCGAGAAGCGCCGCGGCTCCAGCAAGATCGACGGCGGTTACTTCCACCTGACGCTCCTGGCTAAGGACTTCGAGGGTTACAAGAACCTCTGCAAGCTCTCCAGCCGCGCTTACCTCGAGGGCTTCTACATGAAGCCCCGCGTGGACCTCGAGCTGCTGGAGGAGCACTCGCAGGGAGTCATAGCCCTCTCCGGCTGCCTGGGCGCGCAGATACCGCGCACCATCCTCGACTTGGGCGAGGACGAGGGCGAGCGCGTGCTGCAGCGCTACCTAAGCATCTTCCGCGATGACTTCTTCATCGAGATCCAGGATCACGGCCAGGAGGAGCAGCGGGTGCTCAACCCGGTGCTGCGGCAGTTGGCCGACAAGTACGGCGTCGGCATGGTGGCCACCAACGACGGCCACTACGTGCGCAAGGAGGACGCGCACGCGCACGACGTGCTCCTGGCCATAGGTACCAAGGCGCTGGTCAGCGACGAGACCCGCTTCCGGTTCTCGTGCGACGAGTTCTACGTGAAAACGCCTGACGAGATGTGGAAGCTCATCCCGCAGGACCAGTACCCGGGCGCCTTCGACAACACGAACCACGTGGCGGACATCTGCAACGTGGACCTGCCCGTGGGCTCGCGGCGCGTTTACCAGATGCCAGAGCTGCAGCTGCCTGAAGGCGTGACCCTGGCCGAGCAGCTGCGCATGGACAGCTACCGCGGCCTCATGCAGCGCTACCCGGAACTGACCGAGGAACTCATGCGCCAGTACCTGGCTAGCGCCCGCGGCGCGTACGAGGTGGCGGCGCCGGCTACAGAGCCCGACCTGGAAGGCGTGCTGCTGGAACTGGCACGCCTGGCCGAACGCGGCAAGCAGGAGAAAGCCGCTGGCGCCGCGTACGGCGGGTACGTGTACCCGCACCTGCAGACCTTCACACCCAGCCACGATGCGGAGCGCACCAAGGAGCTATTGGAGCGCGTGGAGTACGAGCTGGGCGTGATCATTGCCATGGGCTTCCCCGACTACTTCCTGATCGTGGCCGACTTCATCAACTGGGCCCGCCAGCAAGGCATCGCCGTCGGCCCGGGCCGCGGTTCGGGCGCCGGCTCCATCGTGGCTTACGCCATCGGCATCACCAACATCGACCCGCTCGCTTACGACCTGCTCTTCGAGCGCTTCCTCAACCCCGACCGCGTGAGCATGCCCGACTTCGATATCGACTTCTCCGACGTGCGCCGCGGTGAGGTCATCGAGTACGTGCGCCGCAAGTACGGCGATGACCGGGTGGCGCACATCGCCACCTTCGGTACGCTGGCGTCGCGCGCCGCCATCAAGGACGCCGCCCGCGTCATGGAGGCGCCTTACGCCGAGGCCGACAAGGTCAGCAAGCTCGTGCCGCTCAAGTTCGGGCGCAGCGTGTCCATAGACGACGCCCTAGCCGAGATACCCGAGATGCGCGAGCTGTACGAGGCGGGCGCTAACCGCTACGTGGACGTGGCGCGCCAGCTGGAAGGCCTGCACCGCCACGCCTCCATTCACGCTGCCGGCGTGATCATCGCTAAGGACCCCGTGCAGGAGTTGGCGCCCGTGTTCCGCTCCGGCGACGGCCCCACCGTGTGCCAGTACGACATGGGCTCCATCGAGGACCTCGGGTTCATCAAGATGGACTTCCTCGGCTTGCGCACGCTGTCCCTCATCGAAGCTGCCGTGCGCATCATCAAGGAAACTCACGGCGTGACGCTGGTGCCTGACGAGTTCCCGCTCGGCGACGCCGAGACCTTCGAACTGCTCAGCCGCGGCGATGCCGCCGGCGTGTTCCAGTTCGAGGGCACGGGCATGACGGACACGCTGAGGCGCCTGAAGCCGCGCCGCATCCACGACCTGATCGCCGTCTCGGCCCTCTACCGCCCGGGGCCCATGGAGAACATCCCCACCTACATCAGGCGGCACCACGGCCAAGAGCCCGTGGATTACACCGACTTCCCGGTGAGCGAGCAGCACCTGGCCCCCATCCTGGCGGAGACCTACGGCATACCCGTCTACCAGGAACAGATCATGCAGATAGCCCAGAAGGTGGCGGGCTACAGCCTCGGTGAGGCCGACCTGCTCCGGCGCGCCATGGGCAAGAAGAAGGTCGAGGAGATGGTGCGGCACCGCGCCATCTTCCAGGCGGGCGCCGAGGGCCAAGGCATACCTAAGGTGGAGGCTAACCGCCTCTTCGACCTGCTGGAGCGCTTCGCGAACTACGGCTTCAACAAGTCGCACTCCGCCGCCTACGGCATGATCTCGTACCAGACCGCCTACCTTAAGACGCACTACCCGGTCGAGTTCGCCGCCGCCCTGCTGACGGTGGAGCGCGGCGACTCCGACAAGGTCGCGCAGTACGTGGCCGACGCCAAGCACCTGGGAGTGCCGGTACTGCCGCCCGACATCAACCTCTCGCGCGGCGACTTCACCCCGGTGGACGACGTGGTGCGCTTCGGTCTCTACGGCATCAAGAACGTGGGCGAGAACGCGGTGGACGTCATCCTGAACGAGCGCACTTACGGCGGGCCGTTCAAGGACCTCTTCGACTTCTGCAGCCGCATCGACACCACTGCGGTCAACAAGCGCGCCATCGAGCACCTGATCAAGGCGGGCGCGTTCGACCCGCTGTTACCCAAGGACGTGGCCCCAGCCCCCGGCCAGAAGGTGGGCGGCGGTCGCCACCTGCTGCTAGCCAACCTGGAGACCGCCATGAAGTGGGGCGCCGCGCAGCGCGAGCAGGAGTCCGCCGGCCAGATGTCGCTGTTCGGCGCGGAAGAAGTGGCGCCGCCCTCGCTAGAGTCCGCGCCGGCTTTCAGCGACCTGGAACTGCTGCGCTTCGAGAAGGAAGCGCTGGGGCTTTACATCAGCGACCACCCCATGAACTCGTACCCCGGCCTGGCCGAGGCAGCGTCGTGCAGCGCGGAGGCTCTGGAGCGGCACTATCACCAGAACGTCATGCCCGGTAACGCCCGCTTGAAGGTGGTCCTCACGGGCATCGTGCAGAGCGTAGTCAAGCGCCCCACCCGTAAAGGCACCATGATGGCGCGCTTCGAGCTAGCCGACGAGTCGGGCGCCCGCGAGGTCCTCGTCTTCGGCCGCACCTACGACTCGGTGGCGCCACTGCTCGAGGAAGACGCGCCAGTGGTGGCTGTGGTGGACGTAACCGATGAGGGCGAGGGCGTACGGATCGTGGTGGACCGGCTCATCCGCTGGGACACGAAGGAGGGCTCCGACGGCGGCGTGCCGGAAGTGGCGGTGCTGCGCATAGACCTGCTGCAGACCGCGCCGCACCAGCTGCTGGAGTTGCGCTCCGCCCTGGACGAGCACTCCGGCCGCACGCCCGTGCGCCTCGAGTTCGACGGCCCGGGCGGCCGCACCCTCTACCAGGTGGATGGCTCGCGGATTGACACCGGTGCGCTGACCGAACTGAGGAGCAGCTTCAGCTGGGTGGAGCCCGTGGTGACCGTGGACCGGCAGGCGTTACTGGCGGAACGCAGCCGGCCAGCTTTCGGCGGGCGCCCGCAGGCGCCCGAGGCGGACGTACCGTTCTGAGGTGCCCGAGGCGGACGTGCCGTTCTGTGGCGCCCGCGGCGGACGTGCCGATCTGAGCCACCGCTAGCCCAATAGTGCGCTAGCGGGACTCCGGCCAGTACTGTTTGCTGTTCAGCCGAACTGCGTCTGCCGTAGGCCGTCCACTTGCGTTTGGCGCACGGCGTCGCTCTGCGTTTGGCGCGCGACGTTGACTTGAGTGGCAGCCATCTTGAAGGCCTGGCTGCTGGTGGCGGCGTGGTAGCCCGTTTCGTAATCGATGATGCCTTGTTCGTAAAGCTCCGCCAAGTGATCGTCGAACGAGCGCATGCCGTCCAGGCGCGCCTCGCGCAGCACGTCGTACAGCTCGGGGGTGCGTTCCTCGTCGCGCACCAGGTCCTTGACCCGTAGGGTGCCCTTGAGGATCTCGGTGGCGGCCACGCGACCCGACCCTAGCCTGGGCAGCAGACGCTGCGAGACGATGCCCACCAGCGACTCGGCGAACAGCACCCGAGCGGTGTCGCGTTCGTGTGGTGGGAACAGTTCGATCATGCGGTTGATGGTGCGCACGGAGTCCTGGGTGTGGAGCGTGCTGAAGACGAGGTGACCCGTCTGAGCCGCCGACAGTGCGGCGGCGGCGGTAGCGTGGTCGCGGATCTCGCCGATCATGATCACGTCGGGATCCTGGCGCATGGCGGCGGTCAGCGCCTCCGAGAAGGACGGCGCGTCGACACCCAGCTCGCGCTGCACCACGATGGAGCGCTTCGAGCGGTGCAGGTACTCGATGGGGTCCTCCACCGTGACGATCATGCGCGAGTGCACGCGGTTGATCTCGTCCACGACGCGCGCCAGGGTGGTGGACTTACCGGAGCCGGTGGGTCCCGTCACCAGCACCAGGCCCTTCTCCTGGTCGCGGAAGTACTCCAGGATGTCGCTGGGTAGATCCACCACCTGCAGGGCGGTCTCGTTGGAGTTGATGACGCGCAGCACGGCGCTGACGCTGCCGCGCTGCCGGAACAGGTTCACGCGGAAGCGGCCCAGCCCTGACACGCTGTAGGCCAAGTCGACCTGGTGCTTCGCTTCGAACACGGCCCGCTGCCGCTCGTCGCACATGAGGTCCAGTAGCGCCTCCGTGAAGCGGGGCGTGATCTTGGACTCGGTCACGGGGTTGAGCTTGCCGTTCACTCGCGACATGGCTGGCAGCCCCACATGCAGGTGCACATCGGAGGCGCCGCGCTCTACAATGCGCTGCAGCAGATCGTTGAAATGCATGGCTGCAGTCTGCGCCACGAGCCCTTACGGGATTCTTTCTCGTGCCACAGCACCTCCCCTCATGGCGGCAGCTTGTACACTTGCTGCGGCATGAACTTAGACCCGATCACCACAACTACTAACCAACCGGTGCCCAGCGCGGAGCTGGCCGCATGAGGATCCTGGCTCTGGCCGTCCTCGCCGCCGTAATCGTCGTGAGCGGCATCTGGCTGGCCCGTGACCGCTCCGGCACCGCTGCCCCCGCGGACGGCGCCCCGGCCGCCACCAGCACCGCTACCGGCGCTACTGCTACCGGCACCAGCGACGCTGCAGATGACGGCGCGCTGGCCGACACCGCAGGAGCCAGCACCGAGGCCACCGAGGCTGACGACGCTACGGGAGCGAACGACGCTACCGACGCCGCCGGCGCAGCCGACGACACGGCCGGTAGCCCCAGCGACGACGGCGCCGCTGACGCCACCGCGGGCGACGGCGAACCCCTCACCGACGCCGAGGTCGTCCCGCAGGGCTTCACGATGGTGCCGTTCCTCACCGACGTAGCGCAGCAGGCGTTCGACGCACCGGAGCAGGTGCTCGACCCCGAGCTCGACTACATGGCCGTCATCCGCACCAACCGCGGCGACATCACTGTGGACCTTTACGAGGACCTCACGCCCATCACGGTCAACAACTTCGTGTTCCTGGCGCTACACCGTTACTTCGAGGGTGTGCCCTTCCACCGCGTCATCGACGGCTTCATGGCCCAGACCGGTGACCCCACTGGTACCGGCACGGGCGGCCCGGGTTACCAGTTCGACGACGAGATAGTTGAGGGCCTCGCCTTCGACTCCGAAGGCATCCTCGCCATGGCTAACGCCGGGCGCGGTCCGGACGGTAGCGGCACGAACGGCTCGCAGTTCTTCATCACGTTCGCTCCCACCGAGTGGCTGACGGGCGCGCACACCATCTTCGGGCACGTCACCGCTGGCCTGGAGGTGCTGCCCGAGATCACCCGCATAGACCCCACCCAGCCGAGCGCCGTGGTTCCCTACACGGGCACCGTCGCGGACCTGGCAGCCCAGGGCGTGGAGCTACCGGTCGACGACACCAAGGTGGTGTCGGACGCCATAGAGGAACTCCTCGGAGCGTTGCCCGGCACCGGGCAGTCATTCAGCGTGGCGGGCTACCGTGCGGTGGCGGGCATGCTCGGCACCGACCCGGCTTTCGGCTTCTACCTCAACCCCGACGAGATCGAAGCGGTCGTTGTGGCCGCGCGGCCCCGCTAAGCACCCCGTAAAACGGAAGGACAACCAGATGAACTCACTCGATGGCTTCACCAAGCTCGACCGGCTCTCCCCCGAACGCGTCACCCGCTTCAGCGCACCCGAGCAGGTGCTCGAGGACGGTAAGCAGTACCGCGCCGTTGTCACCACCAACAAGGGCACCATGGTGCTGGACCTGTTCGCGGACAAGACCCCGGTCACGGTCAACAACTTCGTGTTCCTGGCGCTGAACGGTTACTACGACGGCATCGTGTTCCATCGCGTGCTGGAGGACTTCATGGCCCAGACGGGCGACCCCACCGGCACCGGCACGGGCGGCCCCGGCTACCAATTCGGCGACGAGTTCGACGCCAGCCTGCGCCACGACGAGAAGGGCGTGCTGAGCATGGCTAACGCCGGGCCCGGCACGAACGGCTCGCAGTTCTTCATCACCTTCATCCCCACCCCGTGGCTGGACGGTCGCCACAGCGTCTTCGGCAAGGTCGTGGAAGGCGTCGACGTCCTGGACGTCATCCAGCGCATCGACCCTGGTCAGCGCATACAGCCCGACGCCATGGAGTCGGTAGACATCTACGTCCGCTGAGTCACACCCGACCCTAGAACTTAGTCATCCCTCAGGCCAGGGGCTCGATCTCGAGCGCCCTGGCCTTCGCGTTCGCGCTCACGTGCTGCACGAACGCGTCCGCGTCCACGCCGTTCTGGTTGGGCTCCTTGCGGCTCCTGAAGCTCACTTGAGCGTTCTCCAGCTCGCGGTCGCCGAGGATGGCGATGTACGGGATCTTGAGGAGTTCCGCTTCCCGCACGGCGGCGTTCATGCGCTCGCCCTCGTCAGCCACGTCCGCCCGCACGCCCGCCGCGCGCAGCTTCTCCACTAGCTCAAGGGCGCCAGCGCGGTGGTGATCGGTGATCGGCACGACCCGCACCTGCTCGGGCGCCAGCCACAGCGGCACGTCGCCCGCGAAGTGTTCCAGGATCACGCCCAGGAAGCGCTCGGTGGAGCCGGTCACGGCGCGGTGCAGCACCACCGGGGTGGCCTTACTGCCGTCCTCGGTCACGTACTCGCACCCCAACCGCGACGGCTGGATGAAATCGACCTGGATGGTCGACAGCTGCCACTCGCGCCCCAGCGCGTCGCTGGCCATGAAGTCGGCCTTCGGGCCGTAGAAGGCAGCCTCACCCTCGGCCTCCACGTACTCCACGCCCTCGCTGTCCAGTGCTGCTCGCAGCGCCTCGGTGGCGCGCGCCCACTTGTCGTCGTCGGCCACGTACTTGCCTTCGTCGCCCTTCAACGACAGCTGCACGTAGTAATCCTTGAGGCCGTACACGTCGAGGGTCTCGCGCACTATGCGCAGCGCTAGCGCGAACTCGCTCTGGATCTGCTCCTCGGTGCAGAAGATGTGCGCGTCGTCCTGGGTAAGCGACCGCACGCGGGTGAGGCCCGCCAGCTGCCCGGAACGCTCGTTGCGGTACAGGGTGGCGAACTCCGCCATGCGCAGCGGCAGGTCGCGGTACGAGTGGAACTGGCTGTTGAACAGGGTCATGTGCGAGGGGCAGTTCATGGGTTTCAGCCGGTAACGCACGTCGCCATCGACCATGGGCGGGAACATGTCGTCCGCGTAGTTGGCTATGTGCCCGCTCTTCTGGTACAGCTCCTCCTTGACCATGTGACCGGTCCACACGTGCTGGTAACCGTACGCGGTCTGCTTCTCGCGCACGAGCTTCTCCATCTCATGCCGCATGGTCTCGCCGCGCGGCAGGAAGAGCGGCAGGCCCGGGCCGATGTCGTCCGCGAAGGTGAAGAGCTTAAGCTCGCGCCCCAGCTTGCGGTGGTCACGCTTCTTAGCCTCCTCGAGCTGCCACAGGTGGTGCTCGAGTTCCTCCTTGGTGGCAAACGCTACGCCGTAGATGCGCTGCAGCATGGGGCGGGTCTCGTCGCCACGCCAGTAGGCGCCCGCCACGCTCATGAGCTTGAAGTGCGGCGGTATGGAGCCGGTTCTCGGCAGGTGCGGGCCGCGGCACAGGTCGGTGAAGCCCTCAGCCCCACCCTGCTCGTAGAAGGTGATGGCCTCGCCAGTGGGCAGGTCCTCGATGAGCTCCACCTTGTACGGGTCGCCCAGCTCGCGGTAGCGCTCCAGGGCCTCGTCACGCGGCAGCGCGTACTTCACCAGGGGCATGTCGGCCTTCACGAGCTCGCGCATGCGCGCCTCGATCTTCACCAGGTCGTCCGGGTTGAGGCTGCGCGGCAGGTCGAAGTCGTAGTAGAAGCCGTTCTCGATCACGGGGCCTATGCCCATGTGTATGCGGTGGCGGTCCGCGCCCTCAGCCATGAAGAGTTCCTGCACGGCCTGCGCCATGACGTGGGCGAGGGTGTGGCGCGCCAACTGCATGGCGTCGGCGTCGCGCTTGGTGACGACCTCAACGTTCGCGCCCTCCTGCACCTGGCTCTGCAGGTCGGAGAGTTTGCCGTTCACGCGCACGCCTAATGCGGCGCGCGCTAGGCCGGGGCCTATGGCTTCGGCGACGTCCTTACCGGTCGCGTGCTGGGGAAGATCGAGCTGTTTGCCGTCTGGCAACAGTACGTGCATGTGTACACCTCAGGGAACTGACCGCGGCGGCGCCGCGGGAGCATGGTCGGGAACTGATTGCGGTTTGGGTGGTGCGGCTGGACGCGTCAGCGACGCGTTCGCCGGCCGGCCCACAGCGCCGCCCGGGTGGCCGGGGTAGTGCAGGCTGTGAACGGCTGAAACATAGCCAGGATGGTATCACAGGCGCCCAGCAGCAACTGATACACTCGTCGGCATGCACCTCGTGGCTCTGGTCTCTGACGACGCCGACCTCAATCACGCGCTCAGGGCTTTCAGAGACTCGGCCGACCGTTTCCACCTTCACCCCGTACCGCCCGGCAGCACCAGCGAACTCATGCGCGCCCTCGCACGGCTCGATTTCGCCGGCTCCGTGGTGCTGGGCGAAACCGCTCAGGTTGAGGTCCAGCGCCAGGCCGACCGCAGTTCGCTAGACGCGCAGGAGCTCGGCGCTGCCGACACGCTCACCGTCACGCCTGCCGGTA
>Ga0172382_10008714_pt1 | contig 14044 bp, 14 predicted proteins | sample Leawel138RmetaG_FD_122245 | JGI IMG/M metagenome (GOLD analysis project Ga0172382, IMG submission 122245) | Leachate microbial communities from a municipal landfill in Southern Ontario, Canada - Leachate well 138R metaG | ecosystem: Engineered > Solid waste > Landfill > Unclassified | place...
GCAATATATCTTTTTAAATACAACTATTTACCGGATGCCAGGAGGGGATGGGAGAGTGGCCTGCCTCGGCAGGGCGTGGACGATCTGGACCTGACCGCCCGGGCGCCTGAGGACCGGCCGTCATGCAACCGGCCCCGGCCCCCGCTCAGGGCGTTTCGCACCGGCCCATCGCCGCGTCGAAGGAGGCGTCGCTTTTCTCCAGCCGGCCGTCGTCGATCTGGATCGGGCGAAACGGCGGCTCGGCCTGGGCGCCGGGCTGGACCTGGGTCAATCGGTAACAGCCGGTGAAAACGGTGACGGTGCCGTCCTTGCCGGTGGCCTGCAGGGCGATCGGGACCAGCGAATGGATCGAGCCGGCGGCGCCCTCGGTCTGCACCTCGCCCAGGCGCAGCTTTACCTGGGCGGTGTCCGCATAGCCCGCGCTGAAGTCGTCGAGCGGCGGGGCGGTGGCCGCCTTGAAATAGCTCCACGCGCGCAGGTATTCCCCGCGATTTATGGCGTTGTAGAGCGAGACCACCACCCGCTCGGGCGAGGAGCGGTCGTCGATATACCGCTCTGCCTGCGGCCCGGCGACTGCCGGGGCCGCCATGGCAAAAGCCAGGCCGAGGGAAAGGACGAAGCGCATCGGGGTTTCCGGTTGCCAGATCATTGCCTCTCAACCCGGGCGGCCCGGGGGGCGTTCCATGCGCCGCCGCGGCGTCCTGCGCCCGATGCCGCCGGCCGCTCACCATCCCCGCAAGGTCACCGCTCTTTGCGCCCGCGGTAAGGTCGCATGTCCCGGTTCCATTTACTTTTCTGCAACTTGGGCGAAAGTCCGAGTCGATGAGCGAATCCCGGGGAGCATCATGCAGCAAGCAGAGCAATCGACGCTGAACTGGGACGATTTCCGCATCGTCTCGGCTGTCTGCGACACCGCCTCGTTCACCCGGGCGGCGCGGTTGCTGGGGATGAACGAAACCACGGTCAGCCGCCGGGTCGGGCGGCTCGAGCGGCTGATGGGGCGCGCCTTGTTCGAGGCGGTGAACGGAGAGCGCCAGCCCACCGATGCCTGCCGGGCCATCCTGGCCGACCTGCACGACATGGCTGCGGCCGCCGAGGACGCCACCCGTAAACTGCGCGAATCCGACTTTACCAGCCGCAAGTTCCGCCTGACCACCATCGCCGCGCTGGCCGAATATTGCCTGGCGCCGCATCTGGCCGGGTTGCTCGCCGACCTGCCCAGGCTGATCCTGGCCATCGACACCTCGGACCGGAATGTCGACATGTCGCGCTGGCAGGCGGATTTTGCCCTGCGGTTGAACCGGCCGCGGCAGGGCACCTTTCTGATGCGCAAGGTCGGCGTGGTCTCGTTCAGCCTGGTGCGGCCGAAGGACGGGGCGGGCGGTACGCCCGCGCTGGTCGCCTATCCCGACGCCTTGGGCGAAATGCCCGAGATGCACGCGCTTTCCAGCCATGCGCCCGCGCGCACCGTCCGGCTCGAGACCGGCAGCCTCGAGATCATGCGCCGGTTCCTGAAAAGCGGCACCGCCACCGGGGTGCTGCCGGATTTCATGCTGGGCGAGTTCCTGCAGTCCCCGGCGTTCGAGATCGTGCCGGACGTCGCCGCGCGAGAGGTCTGGCTGCTGACGCAGCCGCATCTGCGCAACGATCCGCTGGCCCGCCGCATCGCGGAATGGTGCGCCGATCTGTTCGACGCCCCGCCCGCGCAAGTCCCGCCTTCATACTAAAATACGGCTTTTCCGACGTATCCCGCCGGGGCGCAGTTCACGCTAAGCCCGTATTCCAGATAAGAAATATCCGACTCCGCGCCCGACCCGCATTTTTGCAGCCCCATGCTGCATGTTTAGCAATTTCTCCGATGCGACATCTTGTCTCACTGTCGGGTCATCCAGGCTGACGGCAGCCGTCCGTGTTCCAGAGAATGCGCCGGCTGCAGTTCGCCCTGGGGACCCGATGAGGAGGAGGCGTCCAGTGAGCAGCATGGGTGAGGTCGGGATCGACCCGGATTACGTGACCGGCGTGCCGGATTGCATCAGTTTTCCCGAACAGTTTTCAAGGACGCGGCGGCTGGCGATCCTGGGCGGCAGTGTGGCCGCGGGCGCCGGGGCAGGGTTCGCCCTGAACGCGGGGATGGTCGCTCCGCTGCTGGTGGCGGCCGCCTTTGCGGGCGGGGTGCTGTCCACCTGGTCGCCCTGCGGGTATTCCTCGATCTCGCTGCTGCGGCCGACCGGCAAGGGCCCGCGGGCGATGCTGGACTGGCTGCCGACATTCGCGGCGCACGGGCTGGGCTATGCGGCGGGGGCGGTGATCCTTGGGACGCTGCTGGGCGCCATCGGGGGGCTCGCCGGGTTTTCCGGGATCGCGACCGGCTTTGGACTGGCGCTGCTGGCGCTGATCGGGCTGGCCTATGGCGCGCACCAGCTGGATTTCCTGCGCGTGCCCTATCCGCAGCGCCGCGCGCAGGTGCCCCATGACGCACGGCAGCGGTTTCCGAAATGGGTGGTCGGCGGGCTTTACGGCCTGTCGCTGGGGCTGGATTACCTGACCTATGTCCAGACGCCCCTGCTGTACATGACCACGGCGGCGGCGGTGCTGACCGGCAATATCGGCCACGCCATCGCGATCATCGCCGTGTTCAACCTGGGCCGCTATCTGCCGGTGGCGGTGAACCTGGCTCCGGTCAGCGACTACCAGATCCAGTCCTGGCTGGGCCGGCATCAGGAACGCGCGGCGATCGCCGACGGCGCGATCCTGACGGCGATCGGCGCGGCCCTTGCGGTGCTGGCGCTGGCCTGACGCACCCGCCCTGACATCCCCACGATCCTGAAATCCTTTCCCGCGATCCGTCGCTGCGGTTCCGGGTGCCATCCAAGGGAGGAAACGATGGCTGCTCTTCCACGTGAATCGACCCCGGGCTATCTGAGGCTGCTCGGCGCCGGGCTGACCTGTTCGGTCCTGGCCCTGGGGGCCGCGCAGGCCCAGACCGGAACCGAGCCCGCCAAGGATGCCGAAGCGGCGACCGCGGCCGCTGCCGACGGCCAGACCCACGGCCAGCGCGCCGCCGCCGAGGCTGCCGCGGCGCTTGCCGCCGGCGAGGCGGACGAGCCGGTGATCCTGAAGGCCCCGGCCCCCGATACCAGGCGCGTCTATGTCCAGGACCCGGCGCATTTCGCCGCCGTCACCCAGCAATATGTCATCGACGGCGCCAGTGGCCGGGTGCTGGGCATGACGGACGGCGGGTTTCTGCCGCATCCGCTGGCGGCCGAGGACGGGTCCTTCTTTGCGCAGGTCAGCTCGGTCTGGTCGCGCATCGCCCGGGGCGACCGCGAGGATTACGTCGAGGTCTTCGATTCCGAGACCCTGCGGCCGATCGCGGACATCGCGATTCCCGACGACGCCCAGCGGTTCCTGGTCGGCACCTATCAGTGGATGAACGCGCTGACCCCCGACAACAAGACCCTGCTGTATTACCAGTTCTCGCCCGCGCCCGCCGTTGGCGTCGTCAACCTGGAGGAACAGAAGTTCGACCGGCTGCTGGATGTGCCGGACTGCTATCACATCTTCCCCGCCTCTCCGACGGTGTTCTACATGAACTGCCGCGACGGCAGCCTGGCCCGCGTCGATTTTGCGGGTGGCGAGACCGAGGTCACCAACACCGAGGTGTTCCACACCGAGGAAGAGCTGCTGATCAACCACCCGGCGTTTTCCCTGCGCTCGGGGCGGCTGGTGTGGCCGACCTACACCGGCAAGATCTTCCAGATGGACCTGACGGCAGAGGGCGTGAACTTCCGCCCGCCCTTCGAGGCCCTGACCGAGGCCGAGCGCGCCGACGACTGGCGTCCCGGCGGTTGGCAGCAGGCCGCCTATCACCGCCCCTCGGACCGCATCTACCTGCTGGTCGACCAGCGCGACGAATGGCGCCACAAGACCGCCAGCCGCTTCGTGGTGGTGATGAACGCCGCGACCGGCGAGCGGATCGACATGCTGGAACTGGGGCACGAGATCGACTCGATCAACGTCAGCCAGGATGCCGAGCCGCTGCTTTACGGGCTGTCGTCGGGCAGCAGGACGCTGCACATCTACGACGCCGCCTCGGGTCAGGAGCTGCGCAGCGTCGACCAGCTTGGCCGCGGTCCGCAGATCCTCATGACCCATGACATGGGGGCGTGACATGCAGCAGCTCGTGCAAGAACCGCTGCTTCACTGGGCGTTGCGCAGCTTTCTCGCGGCGCTGTTCGCCACCGCGGCACTGTCCAAGCTGACCGGCATGGAGGAGTTCTACGGCGTGGTCCGCAACTTCCGCCTGCTGCCCGATGCGCTGGCAAGGGCGGTGGCGATGGTGCTGCCGGTGGCAGAGCTGGCGGTGGCCGCGGGGCTGCTGATCACGCCGCTGGCGGGGCCCGCGGCGCTGGCCGCGGCGCTGCTGCTGGCCGGGTTCGGCCTAGCCATCGCGATCAACGTGCTGCGCGGGCGGACCCAGATCGACTGCGGCTGTTTCCGCAACGGCATGAAGCAGCGGATCAGCTGGGCCATGGTCGGCCGCAACGCCGTGCTGAGCGCGATGGCGCTGGCCGCGGCGCTCGCGCTGCCCGGCGCCCGTGCGGCCGGGGTGGTCGATGCCGCCATCGGCATCATCGCCGGGCTGGTCCTGATCCTTCTCTATCTCAGCGCCTCGATGCTGGGCGGATTGCCCGCCCGGCGCCCCTCAACCGCTGCCGTGAAAGGTCGCTGACATGACGTTCCTGATGGTTTCCAACATCCTGCTGTGGGTCGCATTCCTGGGCGTGACCGTGGTCATGCTGGGGTTGATGCGGCAGGTGGGGCTGCTGCACGAACGCTCCTCGCCCATGGGGGCGATGATCACCGACCACGGCCCCGACATCGGCGACAACGCGCCCGAGTTCGACCTGCCGGATTACTTCGGCCGCCCGCTCCATATCGGCGGGGCCTCGGAACGCCCGACGCTGCTGATGTTCACCGCGCCGACCTGCCCGGTCTGCGACAAGCTGTTCCCGATCATCAAGTCGATCGCCCGGGCCGAGAATATCGGCGTGGTCATGATCAGCGACGGCGCCCCCGAGGAACACGCCCGGTTCCTCAAGACCCACGAGCTTGGCCAGATCCGCTATGTCGTCTCGGCCGAACTGGGGATGGCCTTCCAGGTCGGCAAGATCCCCTACGGCGTGCTGCTGGATGCCGGCGGCATCATCCGCGCCAAGGGCCTGACCAACACCCGCGAGCATCTGGAAAGCCTGCTCGAGGCCGACAAGACCGGCTTTGCCTCGCTGCAGCAGTTCATGGCTAGCCGCAAGAAAACCGCGGCCTGACCCGGCCGATTCCACGCAATCCCAAGCAGAGGGAGGATAAACGATGCTGGGGAACTTCAGGTTCGACTCCATGGTCGAGAAGATGTCGCGCCGGGTGGCCGGCCGCACCAGCCGCCGCGGCGCCATTGGCCGCATCGGCACGGTGCTGGCCGGGGTGGCGCTGGTGCCGCTGCTGCCGGTGGACCGCCGCGGCCGCGTCAGCCGCGCCAATGCCGCCACGCCGGCCGAGGGCAGCGATCCGCGCGCCAAGTGGCAGCCGCAGGACACCGATATCCAGTCCTGCGACTACTGGCGGCACTGTTCCATCGACGGCAACATCTGCGATTGCTCGGGCGGGTCGCTGACCAACTGCCCGCCGGGGACCAAGCTGGCAACGGCGTCCTGGGTGGCCAGCTGCTACAACCCGACCGACGGGCAAAGCTACCTGATCGCCTATCGCGACTGCTGCGGCACCAACATGCCCGGCCGCTGCCCCTGCCTGAACACCGAGGGCGAGCTGCCGGTCTATCGCCCCGAGTTCGCCAACGACATCATCTGGTGCTTCGGCGCCGAGGATGACGCGATGACCTATCACTGCACCATCTCGCCCATCGTCGGCCGCGCCAGCTGACGATCCTGGCCGGGCGGCGGTTCGCCCGGTCCAATTCCCCCAGGAGGTTTCCATGAATTCCGCAATGACGTTCCGATCCGCGCTTGCCGCTTTCCTGCTGTCCGCCGTCAGCGCCACCGGAGCATTTGCACAGGACAGGATCGCCGTGCTGACCGAGGCGCCGGTGGCGGCCGCCGAAGTGCCGGCCGATGCCATCGTCGTGAACATCGACAAGATGAAATACGACGTGCCGGAACTGACCGTCCAAGCCGGCGACACCGTCTATTGGGTCAACAAGGAGGTGATGCCCCACAACGTCGCCTTCAAGAAGGGCATCGTCGGCGACGGGGATTTCCGGGGCGAGATGCTGAAGAAGGATCAGGCCTACGCCATCACCTTCAACGAGGCCGGTGATTTCGAGTATTTCTGCACGCCGCATCCGTTCATGCGCGGCAAGGTCATCGTCGAATAGGCCGGTCGGGATGTGGATTCCTTACGACATCCGCGCCTCGCTCAAGGCCGACAGCCGCAGGGACACCCTGCGGCTGTCGCAGGCGGATCCGCGCCCGCGGGATTTCGTGGTCGGGTTCTTCCTGCGCAACCCGGTCACCCAGGCGTGGGAGCTGGACCTGGTGGCGGACGAGGGCTCGGCCGAGCTGCCGGCCGGGCCCGAGCTGCCGGATGCGTATCTGAGCCTGCATCCCAACCAGGCCGGCAAGCTGGCCGAGGTGATCTATCGCCTGCCGGCCCGCTCTGCGACCGAGGCGCTGGAGCTGACCCATGCCGACATGCAGCGCCGGATGCTGCGCTGGCTGGTCGAGATCGGCCGCGGCATGGCCATCGCCGGCTGGCGGGTCGCGGACATGGCCCATGGCGCGCGCTGGCGCTGCACGCCGTTCCGGCCAAGCGCGATGCAGGTGAACCATGCGGCGCTGTCGCCGCTGGACGCGGATCTGGCGCCGGTGGTCGAGCTGTTCCAGCGCGCCCGCAACGCCCCCGATGCGGCCAGCCGGCTGCTGGCGGGGTTCGCGGTGCTGGTCGCGGCGCTTCGCCATCCCGCCATGGCCGGCTGCGGGGCAGGGGCGCTGCGCGTCACCCAGGAAATGCTGGTCCATGCCGGCGCGCTGGCGCTGTCGGACCAGCTGCTGGACCTGTCGCTGCCCGAGCTTGTCGCCACGCTGCGCCCCGAGCATGAGCGGCTGGTCGGCGCGGACGGGGTGCTGCTGCCGGTGCTGGACGATCTGACGGGGCAGCGGCGCCTTGCGGTGCTGGCGAACCTTGCCGACCTGGCCGCGCATCGCCTGATCGTCGGCGAGATCCGGGCGCGGCAAGACTCTCGCGCGCCCGCCGCCCGCCCGCCTGTCCCCGAACTGGTCGAGGGAGGGTAGGGTGATGACGAGGCCACCGCTGCCGCGCGCCCTGGTCCTGTTGTCCCCGGTCCTGCTTGCCGCGGCCGGGGTGGTGCTGGCGGCGACGCCAGAGCAGGGCCGGCATGACCCCTCGCCCCGCGACGAAGGGCAGCTGGCGGCGCTGGGGCGCGACCTGTTCCACGCCCGCGGGCTGTCGCGCGACGGGACCCAGTCCTGCGCGACCTGCCACGACCCCGAGTTTGCCTTTACCGATCCGCGGGAAACCACTGCCGGCCGGGCGGTGTCGCTGGGCGACGACGGGGTATCCCACGGCGACCGCAACACGCCGACCCTGTCCTATGCCGCGTTCAGCCCCGATTTCCACCAGACCGCCACCGGCGCCTTCAAGGGCGGGCAGTTCTGGGACGGGCGCGCGGACAATCTGCGCGACCAGGCCGGCCAGCCGATGCTGAACCCGGCCGAAATGGCGATGCCGGATCGCGAGACCGTGGTCTCTCGCCTGCGCGCAAGCCCCGAATATCGCGCCGCCTTCACCGGGCTGTTCGGAGAGGATGCGCTGGGGGATGTGGACCGCGCCTTCGACCACGCGGCCTCGGCGCTGGCCGCCTATCAGCAGACCGAGGAGTTCGCGCCCTTCGATTCCAGGTTCGACCGCTATCTGCGCGGCGAGGCCACCCTGACCCCGCAGGAAGAGTTCGGCCATACGGTGTTCATCACCTGGAACTGCCGGCTCTGCCATCAGGTCCGCCAGCCCAGTTTCGTTGCGCAGGAAACCTTCACCAGCTATGAGTTCCACAACATCGGCGTGCCGGTGAACCATGAGGTGCGCCGGGTGAACGGGCTGGGTGCCGATCATGTCGACCAGGGGCTGCTGTCGCGGCCGGGGATCGACGATCCGGCGCAGGCGGGGCGGATCAAGGTGCCGACGCTGCGCAATGTCGCCGTGACCGGTCCCTACATGCACAATGGCGTGTTCAGCGACCTGCGCACGGCGGTTCTGTTCTATAACAAATACACCAGCCGCCGGCCGCAGTCGCAGATCAACCCGGAAACCGGCGAGCCCTGGGGCGACCCCGAGGTGGCCGAGAACCTGTCGCTGACCGAACTGCAGTCGGGGCTGATGCTGGACGATGCGCGGGTCGACGCGCTGGTCGCCTTTCTCGAGACCCTGACCGACCGGCGCTACGAGCCGCTGCTGGCCGAACAGAAACGCGCAAGAGAGGAGGCCGTCGCCGGCAGGTGACGACCACGCACCCCAGGAACACGCACCCTAGGAAGGAGGGCGCAGAATGGCATCCGGCAAACGCAAGATGAGCCGGCGGACCGCGATCGCCGAGGTCGCCCGCACCGCCGGCGCGGTCTGCCTGGGCGGGCTGTCGCTGGCGGCGCTGGTCCGATCGGCCGATCAGGCCGACGCCCGCGCGCTTCGCCCGCCCGGCGCTCAGCCGGAGCCGGACTTCCTGTCGGCCTGCGTGCGCTGCGGCCTGTGCGTGCAGGCCTGCCCCTATGGCACGCTGTCGCTGGCCGAATGGGGGCAGGAACCCGCCGTCGGCACGCCGTTCTTCACCCCGCGCGAGGTGCCCTGCTACATGTGCCGCGACGTGCCCTGCGCGCGCGCCTGCCCCACCGGGGCGCTGGACCGCGACATCGCCATAAGCGATGCGGACATGGGCGTCGCGGTGCTGGTCGGGCACGAGGACTGCCTGAACTACAAAGGCATGAATTGCAGCATCTGCGTGCGGGTCTGCCCGATCCGCGGCGACGCCATCACCCTTGAGGAAGGCGAGTTCAACGGCCGCAAGATCATGGTTCCGACCGTGCATTCCGCGCATTGCACCGGCTGCGGCACCTGCGAGAAACATTGCGTGACCGGCCACGCCTCGATCCGGGTGCTGCCGCGCGATCTGGGGCTGGGCGGCGACGGCCGCAACCGGGCAGGGCGGGCGACGTGATCGGCTGGTGGATCTCGGACAGCCGCAAGCTGGCGGTCGCTTCCCGCGGGCTGCTGCCCGCGCATAAATGGTGGCTGCTGCGCCGGCTCTGCCAGGTCTCGGTGCTGGGGCTGTTCATGCTGGGGCCGATGGCGGGGATCTGGCTGGTGCGCGGCAACTTCGCCGCCAGCGACATCGGCGGGGTGGTGACGCTGGCCGATCCCTATGTGCTGCTGCAATCGCTGGCGGGCGGGGCCGTGCCCATCGCCACGATGGTGGTCGGCGCCCTGCTGATCCTGCTGCTCTACCTGGTGGTCGGCGGACGGGCCTACTGCGGCTGGGTCTGCCCGGTGAACATCGTCACCGATACCGCCCACTGGCTGCGCGAAAAGACTGGCCTGACCCGGGACCGCAAGCTGGACCGGCGCAGCCGGCTGGTGATCCTCGGGGCCACGCTGGTCGCCTCGGGCCTGACCGGCACCATCGCGTGGGAGTTCGTCAACCCGGTCAGCCTGCTGCAGCGCGGCCTGATCTCCGGCATCGGCTTTGGCTGGACCATCATCCTAGCGGTGTTCCTGCTGGATCTGGTCGTGGCGCGCCGGGCCTGGTGCAGCCACCTGTGTCCGGTCGGTGCCTTTTACGGGCTGGTCGGCCGGGCCTCGGTCATCCGGGTCTCGGCCGCCCGCCGCGATGCCTGCACCGACTGCGGCGCCTGTTTCAACATCTGCCCCGAGCCGCATGTGATCGTCCCCGCGCTGAAAGGCGAGGGCAGCCCCCTGGTCCTGTCCGGAGACTGCCAGAACTGCGGCGGCTGCATCGATTCCTGCCCGGTGAAGGTCTTCAACCTCTCGACCCGCGGGCGCGGAGGGGCCGGGCAGGCGCATTGACGCGAGAGCTGTGCGGGTTGCATTGCTGGGACGTCCACCTGAAAGCGGCGGTAATCAGTAATCCGGGATGAAATATGGCGCGCCGCGCCGGGTGAAGATGATAACTACGTTTACGCTATAGCCCTCCTTTGAGTCGGTTCGAATTCCGCATGCTGCGCTACGGATAGGCTCATGGCAGGACATGCGGGATACCGATGAGAACTATATCCACTCCATTGCCCTCTTTACCCCTCCTAAATTGGAGCGTCTGCTTCGCGCCCCATTTTTGGTCATTCAAGGCTAGCTGGGTAAACTTCGAATGCGGCCATTCGCTCAGGAGGCGACAACAACGAATCCAAAGACCGGCCACCAGCACCGACCAACCACCCACCGACTATCCTATTCCATGCGCTTGGGGGCGTCACAAATAATAGTCTTCCCCCACGGATCGCTCCCCCGTCAGTCGCCGCCGCCCTTGTCGTCGCCCCGGCTGTGATCCAAGACGACAAGATCGGGTAGCCGGTGCTTGAAGACATCGAACGGATGCATGCCGTCCGCAAGAAACGCATCAATCATCGCCTTGCGCTCAGGGTCGCTGCGCCAGTGGCCCTGCGGAAATTCGAGCAGCGGGCTCACCGTGACGGCCTCATAGGCGACGCTCAGCGAACCAAGCTGAAACTCGATCATCTTGGTAACCAGCGCCTCATCGGCATGTTCGGCGTAGGTCCGCAGAACATGCTGGATCAGAGCTAGGTCGCCATCGGAACGCCGTAGTAGCCGCTCGAGCGTGCGAAAATTGATCACCCTGGTGCTCTCGGCACCGAAGAACATGCCGGCATTGTCGGAGGTGATGATCAGATGCTCTATTCCGACGACAAAGCCCTTAAAGTGCGGATGACCTTCCTTCGGCAGCATCCGCGAGATAAAACGCATGCCGTCCTCGGTTTGGATGAAGCGCTTCAGCACCTCCACCTGCCGGAAGGCCTTGGACACGCTGTCCTTGTTAAGCACCTTGAGCTGATCCTTCGCCCAGCGCGGCGGCACCGGGCATTTCAGCTCGCACACGAACATCATATAGCCGAGCGTCGGCTCGACCGAGATTACAAGCAGGTCGATATCCGGCAACGACGCATCGAATTCGCGCAGCGACACTTCGCTGTGGCAGATGAAGCCCTCCGCCTCCCACGCCGACTTGACGCGTCGGACGAACGCGCTGCCGATCTCGTTGCTGACTTGCTCGAGGAAGGTGTTCGGGCGCCGCTGGGCGATGACGCGCAGCACATTCACCAGCCCCTCCGCGATCGCAAAATGATGCGGCCGCATGACGACCCTGCCGTCCAGCTCCCCCTCCCGCATCAGCGAGAAATAGCTCGCATCGACCCGTCCTGCCGTCGCGTCGCAGTCGTACACCATGTCCTTCAAGATTTTGCGCGCGGTATCAGCGCCGATGCCCAGATCCTCCTCGATCCCGTGGAGCAGATCTGTTTCCGGCATGTAGACGGCGCCGACCGCGTGTTGCGCGCGCGCAAAATTGCGGTGGTAGAGCGCCTTTACTAGCAGCATTCGGTAGACGCTCAGGAACTGCTCGTAGGTGTATCCACCCAGATCGATCTGGCTTTCGGGCGATATCAGGGAAAAATAGGCAGCTAGCTTGAGATCAGCCTCTTCGCACATCAGCGGCTTAGCCGTTTCCAGATTGGAGGTGACTACGCCCTCCGGCTCATCCTTGAGCAGGCGCAGAATCTCTTTCGAGTGGTTGAAGTCGCAGAAGTGATGCTTCGACCCGAGCAACTGATCATTGTGGACCGTGAAAAACTGCCGCGGGATCGATTTATCCGCGAACCGGATCTCTACCCGTCCGTCCCGAAACGACCAACTCATCGAGCCGGGGACATTGTACGAGTAATACAAATACTCGCGTATCATGTAATAATGCGATGCGAAGAGGAGGTCCTCCATCATCTGCCGCACGTCGGTCTCGCTCTCAACATCCGCCGCGGCGCCATCCGCGCCCGAGACGAACCTGTTCGCGAGTATGGAATAGCCGCGGTCGATATAACCAACCTCATCAATACCTTTCGTGAAGGCACCGATCTCGTAGAGCTCCGAGGCGAGACGCAGCGCGCTGGCGCCCGACCAGCCTCGCGAAGGAAGCGCGTCGAGCGCCGCATCCAGCTGGCGCTCGAAATCCTGCACCTGCCTTTTCAGTTCCCGGTCCATCATCGCCCAGCTTCGTGTTGGTCGCGCGCTAGGTTTACATGCACGCTGTCGTGAAGGTCCCGCACTTCAGGTCTCAGGTGGTGACATGCCGAGACCTTCATAGATGCCCTTTAACTTGGCCCAAGCCGCATCGAGCATGGGCTTTGCGGCGTCGCGGCTATAGCTGTAGTCATCGTTGGTCGCATTTGTGCGAACAACGAGACACCACTCGCCCTTCGCAATGACGTGTGAGCTATTCCTCCGGCATTTGCGTTGGCGCTGTGCCTGCTCAATCTTCACGTCGATCAGAATGTCCCTGACTTTAGCCATCCTTCTTCCCCTTCAGGGCGTCGCGCACACTGTCTCCCAACATGTCGAGCGCAGCCAGTGCATCCTCGTTGTCGCCTGCGTCAGGCGCCTTACGGCTCCCAGATTTAATTCCGAGATGTTCGTTGATCGCCTTGTTTAGCAGCGACGTAACGGCAGCCCGGTTATCACGCCCTGCGACGGTCTTATCGCGCTGGCCGACTTCTCGGCCGGCGGGCGAGAGTTTCAGATCCTTGAGAATGCGGGCGACGACGGAGCCCGTGCGTTCGGAGAGCCGCTTGCGCGCGCCAACCCGCCGCGCCTGCGGCTGCACCGGAAGGTCGCCCGCACTGCTGACCTGGGACAGCTCTTGCTGCTTTCGGCGCAGCGTCTCCCTGAGCTTGTCCTTCGCGATGACGTCGCGCAGGCGCAGGCCCGCGCCGATCTCGTGGTCCAGCATCTCTTCCAGAACGCGATCATCTTCTGGATCAAGGAACGACCGATTGATGAACGAGCCGACGATCTCGTTATCGACCAGCATCCCGATGTCGAAGCGACGTGGCTCTCCCGATCCGTCGCCATCGCCATTCTCGTCACCGGCCTCCAGCCACTTCTTGACCATCACCTGGTCATCGAAATCGAGTTCGCGGAAATCGTCCCAATGGGCGTCGGTGTTCAAGCCCACATGGGAGATCACGAAGGCGTGGTTGTCCGGGTGGTCGAGCTTCGCCTCATGGATGACGCGCATCACGCGCCCGACGAACTGAATGTAGGGCGACAAGCTTGCGAACGGCCTGAAGATGGCCGCCACGCTCAGGGGCGGATGATCGAAGCCTTCGCCGAGCATCTGCACCTGCACGATGCAATCGAGCTTGCCGCTGCGCAGATCGGCAAGAACCGCATCCTGCTTGTCTCGGTCCATCTCTCCGTAGATTTCGGCCGCCTTCAGGCCCCGCTCTTCATAGAGCCCGCGCACCTGGCGGGCATGGTCGACTGAACAGGCGACGGCGATGATCTGGTGGCGGAAACCGCTGCGCTCACGCAGCTCCTGGATGTATTTGATGCTGGCGTCGACAATGTGGCGATTGCACTCCGGCGCCAACGCGACACCACGTCGGAACCATGCATGTTCCCGCAAGGCCATCACCTCCTCCAAGGTGTGCCGTTTCGTATCGTCACGATAGGTGAAGGACAACTCTGACGGCGCGACGTTCCGGGAGTGTATTTGCTTGATGTAGCCCTTCACCATCGCCCGGGTGAAAGGGTAGCGATAGATCACTTTGCCGACCGGCCGCGTTCCGTCACCGCGAAACGGCGTCGCCGTCAAGCTGACGATCTTGGCGTTCGGAAAACGATCGAAGACCTTCGCCCAACTCGGGGCCACGTTGTGGTGGCCCTCGTCGATCATGATCATGTCGAAGTAGTTCGGTGGAAACTGCGGGAGCCAGCGATCGGC
>Ga0172382_10008715_pt1 | contig 14044 bp, 12 predicted proteins | sample Leawel138RmetaG_FD_122245 | JGI IMG/M metagenome (GOLD analysis project Ga0172382, IMG submission 122245) | Leachate microbial communities from a municipal landfill in Southern Ontario, Canada - Leachate well 138R metaG | ecosystem: Engineered > Solid waste > Landfill > Unclassified | place...
TTAGTTACTTTAACCAACAGTTCATTCTCTTTTGTAGATGAGCCGCCGGCAATGTAGGTTCTGGCCGAGTCGCTGAAATAACCGTTTAAATCGATTCCCAAATCAATACTGACTAAATCACCTTTCTTTAAAACTTTATTACTGGGAATCCCGTGGATAACCTCTTCATTGACGCTTACGCAAGTGGCAGCCGGAAATCCCATATAATTTAAAAAGGCCGGTCTTCCTTTATGCTTTACAATATAAGAGTGACAATATTTATCGATCTCTTTAGTACTCATTCCGACTTCAATAAAATTATCGAGGGTATCCAAAAGTTGAGCCAACAACCTACACGAGTCCCCGATATATTTTATTTGTTCAGGTGTTTTTAGTGTTATCATTTAACTCTTTTTGCATGGAATCTAAAATTCCGTTGATGAATTTATAATTCATCTGACGACTATACTCTTGTGACAACCGAATTGCTTCAGTTATTACAACCTTTTGATGAACATTTTTCATGTATAAAAGCGAAAAGACACTGATTCTTAAAATGTTGCGGTCAATTAAATCAATCTTATCGATAGGCCTATTTATTGAGTATTGACTGATAAGATTATCAATCTCCTCTAAGTGCTCAAGTGTTCCTACAACTAAAAATCGGGCGAACAGTTTGGTTTGGTCATCAATCTTTGTTAATTCTTCCTCACTGATAGTCGAAAAATCTTTAAACTCGTACCCTATTTTAAGTTCTTTATTAAAATCCAGAGCGTACAAAGTAGAAAAAGCTATCTCTCTGGCATGGTGACGACTTCTCAATTAAAGCTCCTCACTGATTAAGATTTTGACCTCCGCCTCATTTCTCAGTTGTGTTACCAGTTTTTCAATAGCCCTAAGATAGGCGACCTGTTTTGACCTGCTGATTAATGTCTGTTCAATATATTGGTAAACAGTCATCCTTGAATCAGGATTTATGTAATCATTGAGTCCCAAAAGTTTGGCCTCTGTATGTGTAGTAACTTTTACGATGTGATAACCTCCGTTAGACTCCAAAACTCCCGAAGGTTTACCTAACGATAAGGTGAAAACCTCATCAAAAAATTGGGGACCGAGATAAGAGCGCATATCGGAATCATCATAAGCCAACCACCCTATGTCTCCCCCCTTATCCTTTGAATCTTTATCTTTTGAGTATCTGGGAACCAACTCTTCAAAAGTGTATGTTCCGTATTTTATCCAGCGAGCCAATTGGTCCATCTGTTTTTTAGCTTCGGCCTTATCGGAGTCGTCATCAAAAGGGATAAATATGTGACTGATTCTCACTAATTCTGGGTTCATAAAAGCAGAACGATTTGTTCTAAAAAAGTCGTTAATCTCTTTATCGGTGGGGTTATTGTACTCTTCTAAAGCAGAAGCCATTTTACCTCTTACGTACAAATCAACGATAGCCGACTCTTTAAGACTTTTCCTAAATTCTTCTAAACCGATACCGTAAGAATTTTTGATTACCTGTTCAAATTGAAGATCAGTTATTTTCTGGCCGATCTGTTCTTCCACATAAGACCTTTGTTGGCGTAAAAGCTGATCCAACTGAGAATCTTTAATGGTATAGCCGTCTCTTTCTGCCCCCTGAAGAACCAGTTCATCATTAATTAAAACATCGAGAACGTCTGAGCGGGTAATTATTTCTGATGAGCCGGCTTCAATTGCTTCTGCTTGGTATTGTCTCTGTTTTTCATTTAATTCTGTGTTGGTAATAATGCGGTTTCTGATTAAATTAACGGTGGCTGCCGGAGAACTGATAACATCGGCAAAGAGAGAGCCAAAGGGTAACAAGATTAAAATAGTCAGAACCAGAATTATTTTGTTTTTCATTTTGTTTTTACTCCGTTTTTGAGATAACTAAATTTTTACCAATTTCTTTAGCGCTAATCTCATCTTTTAATACTTCAGAGAATGTTATTAACATCCCCTCTTTTTCCATTATTTTCATAATGGACTGCAAAGTTTTGTTTTCTCCAAAAACTCTTTTAGTGGTAAAAGCAAAAGAACGTCTTCCCGCAACAATGTTATTTTGTTTTAGAAATTGTTCTAAAAGGGGATCATCTTTTTTCCCGAATAGAGGGATATTCGAACTGCCGACGGCAACATAATCATAAAAAGAAGTCAACTTTTCTTTCTCTTTTGAGATATCGAAAAAATCGACTGAATTATTTGCAGCCTCTAACCCTTTGATAAAGGCAGAGACAATTTTCAAATCCTTATCTGAAGAGGTACCTTTTGAGAAAATAACACAAATCCTCATTTGAGTTCCTTAAAGCAAGAAGAGAAATACTCTAATATTGCCTTCAAAATCTATTCAGATTTCCACCAGTCGGTAACTTGTTCAGTTGTTTCTATTTTAACAGAATCTAAAATAGAGTCACCGGTTGAGTGGCTTTTATTAATAACTGCCAACAAAATAGCAAGAATTAAAAAAGAGGCTCCTAAAATAGCGGTAACACGGTTGAGAACATTTGCTCCTTGGCTTCCGAAAGCAGAATCGCTTCCTCCACCGAAAATACCGCCTAAGCCGGTTCCCCCTTCGCTTTGAATAGCTACAACAAAAATTAGCAAAAGAGAGGCAATTACAAAAATAATCAAAAAAATGATTCCGATAACACCCATTGTGATCTCCAATTTACTCTTTATAACATACAATCGGCGCAAACTGCTCAACACTCAGAGAAGCCCCACCAACAAGCGCACCATCAATGTGTTCCATAGCCATAAGCTCTTTAATATTCGATGGTTTTACTGAACCACCATACTGTATTATTGTCGATTCTGCAACACTGTTACCGTAGAGGTTTTTCAAAACACTTCTTATAAAAGCATGGGCGTTATTGGCATCTTCACCTGTGGCAGTTTTTCCTGTCCCGATTGCCCAAACAGGTTCATAGGCAATAATTACCTTCTCCATTTGTTTTTCTCCGACCCCTTTCAATCCTTCAGTAACCTGTCTCTTTAAAACAGTTTCTAAAGCCCCTTTCTCCCGCTCCTCTAAAGTTTCTCCGACACACATAATAACTTCCATATTGTTTTCTAAGGCAGCTAGAACTTTTTTATTAATCAATGCGTCATCTTCGTTGTAGATACTGCGTCTTTCAGAGTGGCCCAGGATAACAATATTAACACCGTTGCTTTTAAGCATATCTGCCGAAATTTCACCGGTATAGGCACCTGAGGGGTTTTCGTTCATGTTTTGGGCTCCGACCTCAATGTTTGTCCCTTTAACAGCCTCCACAACGGCACCGATGGTGGTAAAAGGAGGCGCTACAACAACTCTGACATCGACATGTTTGACCTCTTTGGCCAACTCTGCTACCAGTAGTTTCCCCTCTGTCGCATTCAAATTCATTTTCCAGTTTCCGGCAATACATACTTTTCTCATTCTATCTCTCCAGTGCCCTTATACCGGGCAGTATTTTCCCTTCAAGAAACTCCAAAGAAGCACCTCCACCGGTTGAGACATGGCTTATTTTATCGGCAAGATTAAACTTGTTGATAGCGGCGACACTGTCTCCTCCGCCTACAATCGTAACGGCAGAACTGTCACTGACGGCAATGGCTACCTCTTTGGTTCCGTTGGCAAAATTATCAAACTCAAAAACACCCATAGGGCCGTTCCAAATAATAGTTTTTGCACTTTTTATGGCTTCTTTTATTAAAGCAACGGTTTTAGGTCCGATGTCCATACCAATCATGTCATCCGGTAAATCGATTTTATCTATCACTACGGGTTGGGCATTTTCACTGAACTCTGATGCAGCAATATGGTCTATCGGTAAAATAACTCTGATATTCTCTTTTTCGGCAGCTTTTAAAAACTCAACGGCTGTTTGCAGATATTCGCTCTCAAGCAACGATTTTCCAATTTTGTAGTTTTGAGCTGCTAAAAATGTGTATGCCATTGCTCCGCCGATAACTATTGTACTGCTTTTTTTTGCCAAAGATTTCAATACTGTTATTTTTGAGGAGACTTTTGCTCCCCCGATTATGGCAACAAAAGGTTGTTCGGGGTTCTCTAAAAGAGGAGCCAAATAATTGACCTCTTTTTCAATCAGGAATCCGGCAACCGAAGGGAGGTAGTGACTTATTCCCTCTGTTGAGGCGTGGGCACGGTGGGCTGTTCCAAAAGCATCATTGACAAAAATATCGCCATAGGAGGCCAATGTCTTTGCGAATGATTCATCGTTAGCCTCTTCCTCTTTATAGAACCTGACATTTTCCAAAAGGAGAATCTGAGTGGCTTTTAAATTATTGACCTGCTGTTGTACTTCATCACCTATAACATCAGAGGCAAGGATGACCTTTCTGTTTAACAACTCTTCCAATCTTTTGGCAATGGGCTTAAGAGAAAAAGAGAGGTCTTTTTTCCCTTTGGGTCGGCCCAAGTGGCTCATTAAGACCAAACTGGTACCCTCACACTCTAATATATAGTTTATTGTCGGCAGGGCACTTACTATTCTTGTGTCGTCGGTAACTTTGCCATCTTTAATCGGAACGTTAAAATCAACTCGCATCACTACTTGTTTATTGGTAAAGTCTGTTTGTCTAACAGTCACTAATTCCATTTTACCTCCCTATTTGGAAGATGCGCACCTCTGTGGTGCGCATCAAGATCAAAAAGCAGTCTGATAATCTTAAGCCATCAACAGTTTTGCCAAGTCGACAACCCTGTTTGAATAACCCATTTCGTTATCGTACCAAGCTAATACCTTAAAGAATTTTGGTCCCATCTTCATGGTTAATTCGGCATCAAAAATCGAAGAGTGAGGATTGCCGATTACATCAGTTGAGACAATGGGATCTTCGGTATACTGTAAAATTCCTTTCAGAGAACCTTCTGCTGCTTCTTTGACGGCACTGTTTAACTCTTCTACTGTACAATCTTTTTCCAGCAATACCGTCAAATCGACAATTGACCCAGTCACAACAGGAACACGCATTGCTCCGCCGTTAAGCTTGCCTTTTAACGAAGGGATAACTTCACTTACGGCTCTGGCTGCTCCGGTGGTAGTTGGTATTATTGACTGAGCGGCGCTTCGGGCTCTTCTTAAATCCTTGTGGGGCTGGTCTAAAATAACCTGGTCGTTTGTATAGGCATGAACGGTTGTCATTAAACCACGCTCAATTCCAAATTTATCGGCAAGAACTTTAGCCAGCGGGGCCAGACAGTTGGTAGTACATGAAGCATTGGAAAAAGCGTCGTTGCTAAGATCCAAATCTTTGTCATTAACCCCTAAGACAATCGTCTGGTCGATTTTATCTTTTGCAGGAACAGTTAGAAGAACTTTTTTGGCTCCGGCTTTTATATGATCTTTATAGCCCCCTTTGGGACCTTCAGCGGTAGTGAATACTCCGGTAGATTCAATAACGACATCCACGTTAAGCTCTCTCCAAGGAAGGTTTGCGGGATTGCGCTCAGCATAGATTTTTATCTCTTTACCATCTATTACAATGGTATCCTCTTTGGCTTCTACACTTTTGGGATAAATTCCATAGGTAGAGTCGTATTTAAGCAAATGAGCTAAGGTCTTTGGGTCGGTTAGATCGTTAATTGCAACAATTTCGATGTCTCTGTCTTCAAATGCAATTTTAAAAACATTTCTTCCAATCCTACCAAACCCGTTAATGGCAATTCTCATTAAATAATCCTCCAATAGATAGGTATGTATCAAATAGTAATATAGCGAGTTAAGACAATGTGAGTCAATAAAACGGCTACTCTTTGGCCAAAGTTCTTGTAAAACTTCAAATTATGGCCGTTTAATTACGATTTTGACCCGATTAATTTTATGTCCGTCTATCTCTTGAACAACAAAATCTATGTTGTTATATTCAACTTTTTCTTGATTTTGGGGTATTCTACCGAACTGTTCGAAGACAAATCCCCCTAAAGTATCAAAATCATCTTCGGGAAGAGTTAAGTTTAATCTGTCATTAACATCATCGATTGCAGCTCGGGCATCAGACAGATAAATCCCCTCACCCATCTCGATGATTTCGTCATCTTCTTCATCATCAAACTCATCTTGGATATCGCCGACTATTACCTCTAAAATATCCTCCATACTGACAATTCCACTGACCCCACCATATTCGTCAATGGCAATAGCTATATGGACTTTCCGCTTCTTAAATTCTTTTAAAAGTTCATCCAAGCGCTTTGATTCCGGGACAAAATAGGGCTTACGCATAAACCTTTTTACTTCAAAAGAGTTTAGACCGGCATTTAATCTGATTAAATCTTTAACATAAAGAATGCCGATTACATTATCGATTGTATCGGTGTAAACCGGATAGCGGGAGTATCCCTCTTCGGCTATTAGAATTTTTAAATCGTCGTAAGTTATACTGTCATTTACAAAAACAACATCTATTCTTGGTACCATTACTTCACGAACCAAAGTTTCGCTTAATTCCTCAATCCCGTCGATCATATTTTTTCGTTCTTCAATATTGCTCATTTTATTAACCGAAGCAGATTCACCGTTTTTGCTAATCCAAGACTTCAATCTCTCTTTAAACTTCACTCACCAGACTCCTTTCTTACCAATGCCAACAATTGCTCCTGATAAATCAACATCTGTTCATCACTGTTGTTAGATTGGTGATCCCAACCTGTTAAATGTAATATTCCGTGGATTAAGAGTCGGATAAGTTCTTCCTCTAAATCAACAGAAAAATAGTTACTATTATCTTTTAAATCATCTACCGAAATAATTAAATCCCCCAAAAGTTCTTTTTGGCCAATTTGAAAATCTGACTGCTGCGAGAAAGAGAGAATATCGGTAGACTCGTCCTTGTTACGGTAGTCTCTGTTTAGCTCTTTGATGGTTTTACCGCTGACAAAAGAGAGCGACAGTTCACTCTCTGATCTTTTTAAAAGTGCTAAAATTTTTTTTACAATGACTTTAACCCGCTTCTCAGGGAATAGCTCTTTTGTCTCTTTTGTTTCGTAATAGATATCGAGAGTGCTCATTTTTCTGATTTTTGCTCCTGCTGCTGATTGGGATATTCAATCCTTTTGTGGTCTCTTCCGGTTAAAAATTGGACAAAAACAAAACTGATTGTATCCAAATCTGTAATGGACAGGCCGCTTGAGATTAATTGCTTACGCTCTATTTTACCCATGAATATCTGATTAACCAGTCTTTCATACTTTAACAGCGTTGGTTTGGCAATCGAGCGACTGGCAGCCTCTACTCCGTCTGCCAACATAACTATTGCAGCCTCCCTGCTTTGGGGAACTAAGCCGTTGTAAGCGTAATCTTGAGCCTCTACCACCGCAGAGGAACCTTCGGCTCTGGCCGCCTCTTCAGCCTCTTTTAGGAATATGGCGATGACATCGTTACCGTGGTGTTGTGCAACTATATCAATAACCTCTTGAGGTAAACGTGCCTCCCGAGCTTTTTCAATACCCACTTTTAAGTGGCTTTTAATTATGGCTACCGATAATGAGGCTTTTAAATCGTCATGTTTATTATTGCCCAACTGGTTTTCAATAAAATAATCGGCGTTCTCAATTTTGCCTATGTCGTGATACATAGCTCCGACTCTAGCCAGAAGCGGATCCGCTCCGATTGCCTCTGCCGCTCGGTGGGCCATCTCTGATACCTGCATTGAGTGGTTATAGGTTCCCACAGCCTGTTGGGAAAGTTTTGTCAGTGCAGGCAGATCGCTGTAAGCAAGTTCTCTTAATCTGAAGGGGGTCGGGAAGTTCCAAATCAACTCTAAAAGCGGTAGCAATACTGAGACTATTGCAAACGTAACTGAGATATTTATTATTAATATACCTATCGGAGAGGCAATATTAGCCAACCCATACCCGTTGAATAGGTTGTTGACTATTAAAATTACAACTGCCCAAACTATGGTAAAAGACCATTGAAAGAGCATATCTACCCGTTTTGTCACATACCGGATAAAATAGATTCCTCCGGCGGATACCCCAACGACAAAAAACAGGGTACTTATAGTTGCTTGGGGTAACAGAAGCCCATAAGAGCCCAACAGTAGTGCCGTAATTATTCCGCACCGTTTTAGATTTGTGACAAGAACGAGCACTATCGGGGCAACAAAGAGCGGGAGAAATGGTTCGTTACTGATTTTAGTGAAGTTGGCAGTCCCTTTCAGTACCAAAAGTGTGGCAATTTGACTAAGAAAAACGGCCGCTAAGAATAACATTAAGTATTGGAAACGCCTATTGGATTTATCAAAAGTTGTATAAAAAGCATAAAATGCATAAGCGGTGACAATTAATACAAATAAGATCTGACCGACTAACTTTCCCCCGTTAATTTTAGAATTGGCAATTCTCATTGCCATTAAAGCTTTAATATCACTGCTTTTAATAACGTGATCTTTCTTTAAAATATACTGCCCTTTTTCAACCTTTACAGTGACCGGTTCAACCAGTGTAGAAGCATCTTGACGCATCGTCTTCGTTTGCAGAAGGTCATAAAACACATTTTCCCTTAAAACAGACTCAAGAACCCCTACAACAAGACTTTTTTCGTTAAACCGAAAGAGTTCTTCATATAAATCAAGTTGCTCCTTGGCATCGCTGAAGACGCTCTCATAGTTAAAAAGATTCTCAACGCTTTTTATCGAGGGTTCCCCATTGATTAGAGTTATCTCCTGATAACCCTCCTGAGAAACCTGTTTTAGCTCATTGGCGTTAAAAATTCCCGCCGCAGTATAACGATTTACCAATCGTTCAACGAGTTGCTTCAATAGAACCTGTTGCCCAGACGGTAACTGTTTTATTTTATCGTTATTGTTAAAACTCTTTTCAAGATTGGCATGGATTAAATTTGTCTCAATTTCTGATAACTTAAAAATAGGCAGAGTCTTTTCAGCAGCTGCCTGTTGGGCGATTTTTGTTTCACCCTCATCAATGTAGTAGAAAGTTTCACTTGCTTTAAGGTCGTTGTGTGCCAATGAACCAACTTTATATGTCCTACTTATTGAACTTGTTAGTGCTGTGATATCTTTAGAGAGTAAATAGGGAACTAAAATGGCCATCACCATAATTATTAGACTAAAAAGAACAATTAAAAGTCTCAGATAATATTTTTGGTTTGAAAAGGCGTAGTTATTTAGACTCTTTTTCATAAGCGTCAATTATCCTCTGTACTATCCGACTCCGTACAACGTCTTGTGAGAAAAATTCAATAAATCCAATTTCTGGAACCTCTTTCAAAATAGAGGTGGCATGAATTAAACCGCTCCCCTTTTTAAGCGGGAGGTCTATTTGAGTTATATCTCCGGTAATTATTGCACTTGAATTCTCGCTGAGTCGGGTTAAAAACATCTTCATCTGCTCAATTGTAGTATTTTGAGCCTCATCCAGTATTATTGTTGCGTTATTTAGGGATCTGCCTCTCATATAGGCTAAGGGGGCAGTTTCGATTGAACCGTTCTCTTCCAACCGCTTAATTATTGCCGGTGGAATAATATACTCCATAGCATCGTAAAGAGGACGTAAATAGGGGCTGATTTTTTGGTTCATATCACCGGGAAGATACCCTAAACTCTCTCCAGCTTCAACAACCGGGCGAGTCAGTACCACTTTTTGTTTCTTGCCCCCCATAACTTCCGCCAATGCATGTGCTACAGCCAAAAATGTTTTTCCTGTACCGGCAGGTCCGATACTGAAAACAATCTGATGTTTACGCATCATTTTAACAAATTGGTTTTGGCGTGCCCCTTTGGGATAGACTACTTTGGAACCGACTCTAATAACGGTATCCAAAGTAGCTTCATCGATTTTTGAGCTGCCGTTTTGGAGAGCCTGATACTCTAAGAATATTTCAGCTTCGGTTATATTTTCCTGATATTGGGCTAATAATCTGAGTCTTTTCATCAATTCAACAAACAAATCATCCGAAGATGACTCTTTAGTTTCAATGTCTTGGAATGTGATGCTGTTTCCATGCAGATAGAGAGTTCCGTTTAAAAGCAACTCTACGTATGGAATATTACGATCATTTATTCCGCAAACTTTTTGCATTTGCGATAAATGGTCAAAAACTATGGTACTGCTCATCCTTCTCCTATGTGGATTAATCAATAGCTAAAGATTAAAGTCTCTTTCAACCTTAATCTCATCAAAAGCTTTCCACTGCAGATAGATTGTAAAAACCGGTTGCCATTTCCACTTCAAATCCGATAATACTACGCTTGCCTGATATTTACAATGGAGAGTCCAATCGGCCATATAGTGGATAAGGCCGAATTCAACACTCTCCATACTGAATTGACTCTGTTTTCGCCCTTCCCCAAAAAAATCAAAGGAGTTCATTAAATCTTCCCACATCTCTTTAAAGTTTGAATAACGGTGAAAAGAGCGGTTTACTGTAGTCAGAGAAAAACTTAAATCGATAAATTCAGCAATCGCAAACTGACTCGATATCTTAAAACTAAAAAGTGATTGATAACTGTCAAAAAAGTGGTGCCTGTAGGAGAGTTCTCCCTGCACTGAGAGAAATATCCGTTCTTTCCACCAATATTTTTCTAAATTGTCGACATTAATGGTTGCTTCAAGGAGGTCTATCTGTGGCTTCTCTATTTTACCGCTGCCCGAAAGGCTTAAAGAAGCCCATTTTGTTGAACCGGTGAGAGAAAATTGATCGAAATTTGTTTTTGAAAAATCATATGTAAAAGAGTCACTGAATTTGAAGTAGGGAGAAAAAGTATTTAACTTTAAGGTGTGTTTAAGAACGACATTTTTCTCCTGTCCTTGGTAAGTAGAATCAAACAAAATCTCAATATTCTTAGAATCAATATAGGCGAGTTTTAAGTTCAAGTCCTCCCCTTTTAGAAACCCCGACTCATTTTCAACCAGTGAATAAGAACCTAAGAGAGATAAAAATGAGTAAAGTACCCCTATTTGAGGAGTGATTTTTAAATCCAGCGGTTTGAGAGTTGTTGTAACAGTTGGTTCAATGGTTACTTTCTTTATGTTAAACGGCCAGCTAAAAGTAATAAAATGGCGTTTTACACTCTCTGAATTCCACTCTTGGTAACCTCCGCTAATGATTGGATTCTGATTAAGCTCCTCTTTTACACTTAAATTATAAAGTTGATTTGTTAAGCCATAAGTTAAACCCAACGGTTTTGAACTGATATCGGTTGTTAAATTTATATTAAACAGAGAATTTTTTTCTTTCTCATCACTGTTTAACAGAAAAAGGGGAGTCACTTTGTGCTGAAAAGTGATTATTGAATTTTTAAGAGCGCCCTTTAAAGTTAAGGGGAAGTTCAGTCGGTAATATTGGCTGTTTTTACCAAGATTTTGGGCTAACTGCTCACTGTTGTTTTTATAAATTTGATTTATATTATAAGAGAGATTAGAATAAGATGATGTTTTCTGGGGCTCTTTTTTAGCTTCAACCAGCGGTTCAAACAAAGGTTCCAGATCCAAAAAAGACACCTCGTTGTTTAAAGTATTCTTTTTTTCAGTTTTAGGAATTACTGTTCCTTTCTGCTTAAAGTCAATGAGAGTCCCTTTTGTTGTAATAGCTAAATCAGGCAACACTAACTGATCAACCACATAGGGGTACTGCTCTCCTATTTTCTGAGCTTTCCAAACTATTTTAGCATTAAGGTTGTTTATTCTCAGCTCCTCAATATAGGGTTTTAACTTATCGGTAGGAACAGTTGCACTTAAACGAAAACTCCACTCAAGCTTTGTGATATCGGAAAGGTAGTTTTTTTCAATGTTACTCTCCCCTTGCAAAAAATCTAAATTAAAGGAAGTCAGTCGATTAAAATAATCCCTTAGAAACCGAACATCGCTGTAATACTCAATATCGAGAGCCATCTTCACCCATTTTGTATCCAAACTGGAGTTTTGTTTAATTCCATACCTAAACGTATTTATCGGATAAACAGAACTGAGGCTTCCGCTTTGTTGATTGTTGTAAGCTAAAGAGGCAAATCCCCCTATTTTCAATCTCTTATCAAAGAGGTTGTTTTCACTCTCTATAGCACCAAAAAGTCCTCTGTTTTGGTATACGTCAACTAAAAGAGCCATATAGGAGTTGCTCTGTTGAGCCCATTTTTCTAAAGCACTTTCTGTTTTACCAGAGGGAGTTTGTGTATAAGTCCACCCATCTTTAAAAAGATTCTCCCCTTTTGTGTTTTTTAGCAGCGACCCAAAAGCTGAATTGCTACTAACAATTTTGGGATAGCGACCATACAGTTCACTGGTAGAGTTAAAAAACCAGCCCCTCTCAAACTCAAAGCCGAAAGCGGGATTAAATACAAAAGTTTTGGAGGGATAGAAGAAAAAAGGGAGGTATAAAACAGGAACATGACCCATTTTTAATTTTGCCGAAGTGACAAAAAAGTCTCCCCCCTCTATGATGAAAAGGTTTTTAGAACTGATTGAGAAATAGGCTTGTTCCTTGTTGGTTGTGATAACACTGTCTTTGAACAACAAAGTCCCCTGGGAAGGGTTGTATGAGAATGTTGAGCCTATGGTGTAAAATTCAAACTCCTGTTTTTCACCCTCTCTGACCATTTTGGTATAGCCTTCACTCAAATAAAAAGTCTGCTCTTGCCAATTTAGTGTGAGAATTTGTCCTTCTAAGTAATCTTTTTCATCTTGGTAACTGACGTTTCCGAGGGCACTGGCTCTTTTATTGTTCAAATCCAAAACAACCTTCTCAGCACTGAGTGTCAAAGGGTTTTCCCCCTTAAATGAAAGTTCCACTCCCCCTTCCAATATGACAAAAGTTGTTGGAGAACCAACTTTGTAGAGTTTGTCACTTTTAATTATCTCAAACAGGTCTTCACTTTTTAGCTCTTCTATGGGTTTAAGAAAATCCTCTTTTACAATCCCATAGTAATTAAAAAGATCCGCCCGTAAAGTTTCTGTCTCCTTAGCAAAATCGAGTTTCAAAAAAGTCGCTCTTTGCTGTAACTCATATAAATTAGAAGAGGCTATTTCATTATAAAGGAGAAGCAACTCGCTGCTACTGTACTGTTCACTGGCACTTAGCGGATATATAAACAGAAAAAAAAGGAGAAAGAGTATTAAAACATTTAGAAATCTCTCGCTACTCATAAAGGGTCTTAGCGATATAGTAGCCCGTGTACGACTCTTTGCAAAGGGCAATTTCTTCCGGTGTCCCCGTCGCTACAACATAGCCGCCTTTATCGCCCCCTTCAGGACCCAAGTCTATAATATAATCGGCCGATTTAATGATATCTAAATTGTGCTCTATTAAAATTACACTGTTATGCTGGTCGACTAACCTATTGAGAACTTCCATAAGCTTTTTTACATCGGCAAAATGAAGACCGGTTGTCGGTTCATCCAAAACATATAAAGTCTTTCCTGTTCCGATTTTTGAGAGTTCCAAACTTAGTTTTACCCTCTGAGCCTCCCCTCCGCTGAGAGTTAAAGCCGATTGGCCCAGTTTTAAATAGCCCAATCCAACCGAATCCAAAGTCTCAAGTTTCCTCTTAATTTTAGGAATGGCAGAGAAAAACTCTAGAGCTTCACTGACACTCATACTCAGAATATCGTAGATGTTTTTCCCTTTGTAATGGATTGCTAAAGTCTCTTTGTTAAATCTTTTCCCTTTACAGACATCACAGGTAACAAAAACATCGGGGAGAAAATGCATCTCAATTTTTAAATTTCCATCTCCCTGACAGTGTTCACACCTGCCCCCTGAGACATTAAAAGAGAACCTGCCCGGTTTGTAACCGCGGGCTTTTGAGTCGGGTAATGAAGAAAAAAGCTCTCTAATCGGAGTGAAAGCACCTACATAGGTTGCCGGGTTTGAACGGGGTGTTCTTCCTATCGGGCTTTGGTCAATCGAGATAACTTTGTCGATATTTTCGGATCCGATCATCTCTTTATAACCTTCAAACAATTGCCTTTTACGCATTGTAGTCCTTTTTAAAGCCGGGATAAGGACTTCATTGAGCAAAGTCGATTTACCGGAACCTGAAACTCCAGTGATAACGATAAATTTCCCCAACGGTAATTCAACATCAA
>Ga0172382_10008717_pt1 | contig 14042 bp, 13 predicted proteins | sample Leawel138RmetaG_FD_122245 | JGI IMG/M metagenome (GOLD analysis project Ga0172382, IMG submission 122245) | Leachate microbial communities from a municipal landfill in Southern Ontario, Canada - Leachate well 138R metaG | ecosystem: Engineered > Solid waste > Landfill > Unclassified | place...
CACTCAGGTTACCCATAAGTACTGCCGAGCGCACTCCGCCAGCTGCGGGGCACTATGGGGTCGGCTTGAACAGTGGGCTTCTAACGTGAAGCGTCGCTTCCTCACCTCACGCGGCGCCACGCGCGTTGCGTTCGGCGTGATCATCGCCTTCGTCACAGCCCAGATGGCCTGGTGGATCTACTTCCAAGCTCAGTTCGTGGAACAGGTGAGCCAAGCTACGGTGACTGGCCTAGAACGCGAGGCGATCACGCTCAACGCGCTGCTCGACCAGGGAGCCGAGGCCGAAGTACAGAACCTGCTGGCCGAACAGCCCCGCCTGCGGCTCGACCAGGCCACCGGAACGGTGCTCCTGAACGAACAAGCGCTCGAGGAGTACATGGCCGAGCACCGCAGCGTGGTCCGCATGTTCGCGTTCGAGGGCCCGTTCTTCGTGCTCGTGGTCATGCTAGGCCTCTTCATCATCGCCAGGAACCTGCGCCTGGAGCGCGAGCTGAAGCGCCGCCAGAGCAACTTCCTGGACGCTATCGGGCACGAGTACAAGACTCCACTCAGTACGCTCAGGTTGCTGATCGAGACCATTCAGCTACGCGAACTGAAGGCGGAGAAGCTGCAAGAGTACCTGGGCCGCATGAGCGCCGAGGTGGATCGGCTCGATCACACTGGCCAGCAGGTCTTGGCCACCGCTCGCCTCGAGGCAGACGCCCCACCAGTAACCAGGCAGCGGTATGACCTTGGTTCGCTGGTGGTCGAAATCCTCGCGCAGGCGCGCCCTGTGCTGGAGGCGCGCGGGGCGCAGTTGGAACTCGAACCCGCCATCGTGCCCACTGTCGTGAACGTATCCACCGAGGAAGTGACTCTCATGCTGGATAACCTGATTGATAACGCGATCAAGTACTCACCAGGCGCTGCCAAGAGGGTCAAGGTGAAGGTTGCACGCGAAGGCAAGTGGGCAAGCCTCAGCGTCGAGGATCAGGGCACCGGCATCCCAGAGAACGAGCGCGAGAACGTGCTGGACCGCTTCTACCGCGTAGGTAGCGAACTCACCCGGACCTCCCCCGGTCTAGGTCTGGGCTTGTACCTGGTGCGCCGCGCTGTTGAGGCCCTAGGTGGCCGGGTGGGCATTGAGGATGGCGCCGGTGGTGGCACGCTGATTACAATCTTGCTGCCGCTGCTAGACGCCAGCGAGTACGTAGCCGCGCCGGCTACAGCAGGAGCGATGGATTGACGAGTGCCCGGGTACTGATAGTTGAGGACGAAGCGGCCCTGGCCGCCGTCCTTGCCGATAACCTCGAAGCCGAGGGGCACGAGGTGAAGCACGCCGCGGACGGGCGTGCCGCAGCTACGCTGTGGCGCGCCGAGAGGCCCGACCTGGTGGTGCTGGACGTCATGCTGCCACACAAGGACGGATACACCCTCTGCCGCGAGAAGCGCGCTGAGGGTGACGACACTCCGGTGCTGTTCCTGTCGGCCAAGGGCAGACCCGAGGAGCGCGTTGAGGGGTTGGAAGCCGGCGGCGACGACTACCTAGCCAAACCGTTCCACCTACCCGAGTTCCTGCTGCGGGTGCGCAAGCTACTAGGGAGGACCGGCGCGCTGAGAGCCGCCGATTCGCGCCTGGTGTTCGGCGGGAACAGCGTGGACCTGCGCTCGTGGACGGCGCAAACCGCGGCCGGCAAGACGGTGGAGCTGAGCGAACGCGAGATCGGCATCCTGAGCCTGCTGGCACGCCGCGCCGGCGAGGTCGTGAGCCGCGACGAGATCCTCGACAGCGTGTGGGGCATGGGCCGCTACCCGAGCAGCCGCACTGTCGACAACTTCGTGGTGCGCCTGCGCAGGCACTTCGAGCCCGACCCTAGCAACCCCGTCTACTTCCACACCGTGTGGGGCGTGGGTTACCGGTTCACTCCGCAAGCACAGAACTGACGCGCGCAATCGGCCGCGTGACACTTGTGTGACTCTTGGGAGGCCGGCTCTAGTTAGCCTTCCTCCCATGACACGTGCTCCGACAGGCGTCGTGATGCTCAATCTCGGCGGTCCAAAATCCCTTGACGAGGTCGGTCCGTTCCTGGAAGAACTTTTCGCCGACCGTGAGATCATCCAACTCCCCATGCAGGACTTGCTGGGACCCTTCATAGCCAAACGCCGCACGGCGGCGGTGCAGCGCAATTACTCCGACATCGGTGGCGGCAGCCCCATCCTCGAGTGGACCAACCTGCAGGGGCGCGAGATGTGCGCGCGGCTCGACGAGCTCTCCCCCGAAACGGCGCCACACAAGCATTACGTAGCGTTCCGCTACGGCGAACCCTCCAGCGAGACGGCCCTGAAGCAGATGGCGGCCGACGGGGTGAAGCGCGCCGTGGCGTTCACGCAGTACGCGCAGTTCAGCTGCGCCACCACGGGCAGCAGCCTGAACGAGCTGTGGCGCGCGGCTAGGCGGGTGGGCCTGCAAGACGCGTTCGACTGGAGCGTAATCGACCGCTGGCCCACGCACGAGCTGTTCATCGACGCCATGACCACCACCGTGCGGCAGGGGCTCGAGCAGTTCGCGCCCGCGGACCGTGACGACGTACTGATAGTCTTCAGCGCGCACAGCCTGCCCATGAGCATAGTTAACCGTGGCGACGCCTACCCGCTCGAGATCGGCGCCAGCGTGCACGAGGTTCTCAAGCGCCTAGGTGGCAGCAATGAGCACCTGCTCAGCTACCAGTCCGAGGTGGGTCCCGTGCCGTGGCTCGGGCCCTCCACCGAATCGGTCGTTGAGGAGTTGGGCGCCAAGAAGCGCAGGCACGTGCTGGTAGTGCCGATCGCTTTCACGTCCGACCATATAGAGACGCTGCACGAGCTCGACATCGAGTACGGCGAGTTAGCCGAGAAGTCGGGAATAGCCGAGTACAAGCGCGCCCCGGCGCTGAACGACCTGCCGCAGTTCCTGGACGCCATGGCGGCCATAGTGCACGAACACTTAAGTAGCGGTGAGGTGTGCAGCAGCCAGTACGGTCTGCGCTGCCCCGGCTGCGTGAACCCGCAATGCCGCAACATACTCAAGCCGGTCCGACCCTTCCGCCGCATGGCCGTAAGCGCGCACCCGCATAACAAGAGGTACGGGAAGGGTTACTGAACCGAAGACCTACCGCAGCCGCGGGTCGAAATCGAACGCCTGCGGCTCCGCGGTGGTGACCTCCCCGAATAGCGGGTGCTGAACGTTGACCACCAGATTGCGTTCTAGCGGCAGGACGGCGGAAGGCACCCGCAGCGCCAAGCTGTCGCCACTATCCAACCAAGCGTCGCCTATCGCTGCCGCGAGCGAGTGGTCGTTCGGATTGTTCCAGCCGCGCGGTAGGTTGGTCACGTCCAGGTCAAGAACAGAACCCGGCGGAAGCGTGACCTCTATGATCACGAACGCAGTTCTCAACAGTGCTGGCCGCGCATTATGCACCAGCACTTCTAGGGCGGCGATGCCGGGGGACCCGCCCAGGTAGACGACCGCCTTTCCCGGGGAATTCCAGCGGCCTCCGTAGAGGCGAGCACCTTCGCCAGTGAACGCACGCTCCGCCAGTGAGCGCTTGACGATGCGCCAGCCCTTCACGCCGGCGACCACCCGCCAGCAGAGGCCGCCGGCGCCGGGTTCATCACCCGAACACGCCGTGTTCTATGCGCCCGAGAACCGCCAGAGCCCGGGTGGCGCCAGGGCCATCGCGTGTTACTGCGAGCGGCGAAGAGTCGCCGAGGGATGGCAAGGGCGCCGAGAGCCACTCCACAGCCTCCGCTTCGCTCTCCAGCACATCTACGGCTCGGCCGTACAGGACGAGGTAGCGCCACAGTCGGTCGCTCTCAGTGGGATCAAAGCGTCCGGCCGCCTTGCGCCTGTACAGGGTGCTCTCACTTATGCGCAGGTAACTGGCCAGGCTAGCGTGCGTCAGGCCAAGCTGTTCAGCGAGCTCGCTGAACAGACGGAACGGCAGCCCCTCCTCGATGCGGCGACTGGCGCTGGCCAGGCTAATGTCTTTGCTCCGCAGAAGCCGCGCCAACGTTCGTGCACCTAGGTCGGGAGCCTGAACACCGTCCAATGGCGACCAGATTCGCGTACCACCTACTGTTTCGGTGGTGGGCATACCGGTTCTCCTTCCATATGACAGTTTACACTGTTCGTTTGATAGGCTCAACTAACCAGTTTGAGCCCCACCACGCACCCGATGAGCCCGGCCAGCAACAGCACCTTGGCCAGCGATACGGCTTCGGTGCCGGTGACCATGCCATAAATAACGGCAAGTGACGCACCCACTGCCACCCAGATGGCGTACGACGTGCCGGTGGGCAGCGTCTTCATGGCGTACGCCAAGCCGCCCATGCTGATCACGAGGGCGCCAGCGAAGACCAGCGACGGAACCAACTTAGTGAACCCTTCGGACTTGCCGAGCGCCACGGCCCAAACCGCTTCGAACATGCCAGATGTGATGAGAACGAACCATGCCATAGGAACCCTCCTTGAGCAACGTCTTGTCGTTACCGGGTACGTTGCATCTCGTCCGGGGCCCTAGCGGCCGAACCCGAAAATAGCACGGCCCAACCACGGGAAGGTTTCCGGGGCTGCATGCCAGTAATTAGCCAGCCGCCTATGAACCGGGTAAGTTAGAGCTTGTGACGCAACTGCTTACCTCCAGCCGCTCCATCTTCCGCGGCTGGTGGGTCGTTTCAGGCGCCATGATCGCGCAGGGCCTGCAATCCGCACTGTTCTTCGGTGCGTTCGGCATCTACGCGCCATTCTGGATGGCCGAGTTCGGCTGGAGCCGCACCACCATCTCGCTAATACACTCGCTGCAACGCACCGAGAGCGGGCTCCTAGGCCCCATCAACGGTTGGCTCATCAGCCGGTTCGGCCCCAACCGCATGGTCATGGTCGGTATGGCGCTGATGGGCCTCTCCATGATCGCTCTAGGTTTCACCACCGGCTTCGGCACCTTCCTGGCGGCGTTCCTCGTCATGGCTATAGGCGCCAGCTTCGCGGGCATCCTCTCCATGATGACCATCCTGGTCAACTGGTTCGAGCGGCGCCGGGCCACCGCCATGGCGCTAGCTGGCTTAGGCATGAGCATCGGCAGCCTCACGGCGCCCGTGCTGGCGTCGCTGCTCGTGACCTATGGTTGGCGCGGCGTGACGATAGGCTCCGGCATCCTCTTCCTGGCGGCGATGATCCCGCTGGGCCGCATCCTCATCAACGAGCCCGAGTCGGTGGGGCTGCGACCCGACGGCGACCCGCACCCGGCGAGCAAGCAAGCTGACACCGACGCTGGACCCAAGCGCGGCACCGCAACCGCGGACGGGGCCGAAGCCAAGGCGCCCGCGTTCAAGGCCCGCGAGGTCCTGCGCTCCCGCGCTTTCTGGCTCATGTCGATCGGGCACTCGAACGCCCTCGCCATCGTGTCTGCCGTGGGCGTGCACTTCGTAATCTTCGCTCAGGAGATCATCGGCATCAGCGTCACCGCCGGCGCCACGCTGCTGATGATCATGACCATCTGCTCCATGGTGGGCCAGGGCGCCGGGGGCGTGCTGGGCGACCGGCTCGACAAGCGTCTGGTAGCCGGCTCGGGCATGCTGCTGCACGCCGGGGCCATGGTGGCTCTCACCTTCATGCCCACCTACACGGGGGCCTTACTGGCAGCCGTAATGCACGGTTTGGCCTGGGGCATCCGCGGACCCCTGATGTCGGCGCTGCGTGCCGACTACTTCGGACGCGCCGCCTTCGCCATGGTCATGGGCTTCTCGTCGCTCATCGTCACCGTCGGTTCCGTGCTGGGCCCGCTGACCGTGGGGCTGCTGGCCGACAGCACGGGTGGCTACGCCTGGGGCTTCGGCGCCCTGGCCGTGGTGGGCCTGATCGGGGCCCTCGCGTTCTTCGTTCTTGAGAACCCACCCAAGCGCGAGGCCGTCGTAGTGGCGTCATGACGCCCAAGCGCGACCGGCGACCCAAACGCTCGAAGGACCGCGCCGCCCTCGTTCTGCTGGACGGCGAGAACGTCTGCCTAATAGAACGCAACCGCGAGGGCCGCATCTACTACCTCTTCCCCGGCGGCGGCGTGGACCCCGGCGAAACCTACGAACAAGCCGCCGTTCGCGAGGCCAAGGAGGAGCTCGGCCTCGACGTTGAGTTGGGCCGCCTGGTCGCGGACCTCGCGTTCAAGGGCGCCCGCCAGAAGTTCTTCCTGGCGCACGTGGCAGGCGGCGAGTTCGGCACCGGCACGGGCGAGGAGATGAGCAGCGCGGTAGACTCCAAACGCGGCAGCTACATGCCCCTCTGGATACCGCTAAGAGCGGCGGCGCAGCGCGATTCGCGGCCGAAGGAACTCATCCGCGCCATCCTTCGCGGCGACGTGGCTGCGGGTAAGGTGCTGCTTAGCACTAAGCGATAATCAGACGCACGAGACACCCTCAGAATGTCGTTCCTGTGGCCACTTGCTACAGTTGTCTCAAAACGCCGTCACGCTCAAGCTGTGACGCCTGCGGAGGGGTAAATGGCTGACCAACGAGGCGAGCATCCTAGGCAACGCACCACCACGCCTGACGAACGGCCGCGCGTGCCCGCCACCCGCCCACTGGGGTGCGGCTCGTGGCTGGCGTTCATGGCGGTCATGTTCGTCGTCAACTACCTCATCGTTAACCTGTTCTTCCCCTCCCCCACGGCGCCGGTCGAGGTCCCTTACAACGTCTTCCGCCAACAGGCCGAGGCTGGCAACATCGTGTCGGTGGCAACCAAGGCCGACACCATGTACGGCGACTTCGAGACCCCGATCACGCTGCCTCTACCGCCAGACGTTGACCCTGCCGACGCCGAGCCCGTGCTCATCGAACGCTTCTCCACCACCCTGCCGTCGTTCCTGGACCCGGGCCTGGAAACGTTGCTGATCGAGAACGGCGTAGAGATCAACGCCGAATCGCTGCAGGAAGTCCGCAGCCCGCTCATGACGTTCCTGTTCTCCTTCGGCCCCGCGCTCCTCATGATCGGTCTGTTCATCTGGCTCTCGCGCCGCATGTCTAGCGCCGGCGGCATGGGCAACATGTTCGGCATGGGTAAGAGCAAAGCCAAACGCTACGACGAGAGCGAAGAGAAGGTCACCTTCGAAGACGTAGCTGGCATCGACGAAGCCGAGAACGAGCTAGTAGAGATAGTCGACTTCCTCAAGAACCCCGACAAGTACACGCGCCTCGGCGGCGCCGCCCCCAAAGGCGTGCTACTCGTGGGCCAACCCGGTACCGGCAAGACCCTACTCGCCAAAGCCGTAGCCGGCGAAGCGGGTGTGCCGTTCTTCAGCATGAACGCCAGTGAGTTCGTGGAGATGATCGTGGGCGTGGGCGCCAGCCGCGTGCGTGACCTCTTCAAGGATGCGCGCGAAGCGGCCCCGTCCATCATCTTCATAGACGAGCTCGACGCTATTGGCCGTAAGCGCGGCCAGAACGTTTACGGTGGCGGTAGCAGCGAACAAGAGCAGACCCTCAACCAGATCCTTACCGAGATGGACGGTTTCAGCACCAAGGAAGGCGTCATAGTGCTGGCCGCCACCAACATGCCCGAGGTCCTGGACGCCGCGCTGCTCCGCGCCGGTCGCTTCGACCGCCGCGTGACCGTGCAACCGCCCGACAAGATCGGCCGCAAGGCCATCCTCGAGGTGCACACCCGCGAGGTGCCGCTGGGTCCCGACGTGGACCTCATGGCCATAGCCAGTATGACCCCCGGGCTGGTGGGCGCCGACCTGCGCAACCTCGTTAACGAGGCTGCCATCCTCGCCGCCCGCAAGGGCCAGGACCAGATCAACCAGCGCGACTTCGCAGACTCGCTCGAGAAGATCATCCTCGGCCCCGAGCGCAAGTTGCTCCTCAAGCGTGAGGACCGCGAACGCGTCGCCTACCACGAGGCGGGCCACGCCATCCTCGGCCTGGTGGTGCCCGGCGCCGACCCGGTCTCGCGCGTGACCATCACCCCGCGCGGGCAGTCGCTCGGCGTTACCTACCAGCGGCCGGAGGACGACCGTTACAACTACTCCGAGGCTTACCTGCGCGGCCGCATAGTGGGCGCGCTCGGCGGCCGCGCCGCGGAAGAGATCGTGTACGGCGACCGCACCACAGGCGCCGAGAACGACCTGCAGCAAGTGACCCGCATGGCTCAGGGCATGGTCACGCGCTGGGGCATGAGCGAAGCCATCGGCCCCGTATCGCTCGCGGCTGAGGGCGGCCAGTACCTCGGTGGTCAGCAAACGGGCGTATCCCAGGGATTCAGCCAGGCAACACTAGAACGCGTGGACCAGGCCACCCGCCAGATCATCGAGGAGTGCTACCAGGAAGCCCTCGACCTACTGACCAAGCACCGCGAGGAACTCGAGAAACTGGCGGCCGCCCTCATGGAGCAAGAGTCGCTGGACGAACAAGAGGTGCTGGACGCCACCGGCATACCCAGTCAAGTGGATCACAGCGACCGACCGCAGCTGGCACCGGAGGGGGCCCGATAGGTGGCCGAAACAGTCAAGGTCGGGCGCCAAGGTCATTGACGGGCCTTCCGAAGATCTGAGTAACCCATCCCCGCGAATGAGAGGGAATTCACACCCAGGCTCTATTTGACGGCCCTTTGACGCCACTCCCAATAGGTTGCCTCATGAACCGAACGCACCGCCACGCTTGGTGGGCGTCCGGTCCCATGACAGAAGGAGACCTCAATGGTGAACGGTCCAGTCGAAGGGCGCGGCTCCCGCCGGTGGCCTAAACGTTTTCTCTACTCCCTGCTTTTGGCTGCAGTGCTCGTTCTGGCGGCCTGCTCACCTGCGCCTGGGGCGCAGACCGGCTCGATCCAGGTAACCGTGTCCGGCCTAACCAGCGGAGCAAACATCCAGGTGAGCGGCCCGAGCGGTTTCAGCTCCACAATCACCGCCTCCGCCACCCTCGAAAACCTCGCGCCTGGCGACTACACGCTCGTGGCCGCACCGGCGGGCGAGTTCTATGTAGTCAGCGAACGTACGGTGGAGGTCGCCGTAACTATCGGCGGCGCTTCCAGCGCTTCCTTCGCTTACGCGCGTGCGTTCGCGTTCGACGCGGCCGCCGACGCCGCCTTGCTATCGCTCGACGGCAGCACCGAGTTCACTGCCACGCTGACCGACCTTCACCCGGACCTCACCGACGTGGACGTCACGCTTACCGCGCCGGCAGGCTGGGATCTCTCCCTCACGGGCCCATGGACTGGCGCTGCAGCGAGCAGCATCAGCACGGTCGCCACGGACACCGCGGCTGAGTTCGGAGCCAACGAGTTCCTGTTCAGCGTGACCGGCAACATCCAAGGGCAGGCGTTGGAACACAACGTTGCAGTGGCCGTGGACCTCCTCCCGGTAGTTACGAATACGAGCGATGACGTCGCAGATCCGCAACAAGGATCGCTCCGGTACCTGATAGAACACCCGCGCGTCGAGGGGCAAACCATTACGTTCGATCCGGCTGCAGCTGGTGGATCCCAGGTGATCATCGAACTTCAGGATGAGCTCGTCATCGGTCAGTCTCTGAACATCGAAGGGTTGGCGGAGCCCGCCAACTGGGTGACTCTCACTCCAGCCACCGGAGTAACCACGCGCTTGGCGTACGTGCCGCAGAACGCAGGCGGGGACCTCTACGAAGTAACGCTGAGCCGTCTTGCGTTCGTCGACGGAACCCCTCCCGGCGGCGCAGACGGTGGGGCGATCAGCTCACACGCTGACCTGACCGTGAGCGACAGCCTGTTCTCAGAAAACGGGGCCCGCCACGGCGGCGCGATCTTCGTGGCTGGCGGTAGCTTGACCGCTACGAACGTGAGGTTCGCGCTGAACAGCGCAAGCGACCGTGGCGGCGCCGTGTACGCGAATAACGCGACAAAGGCCGAGCTGCTGAATTCGACATTCACGGAGAACCAAGCAAGCAACGGCGGCGCCGTCATGACGGGTTCAGGAAGCCCGCTGCCCTCCGACCGCGTGCAGGTGCTGATCGAAAACTCGACGTTCGAGGACAACCACGCTAACAGTGGTGCTGGTGCGTTCATGAACTACGGCAACGCAACGATCATCGGCTCGCATTTCGAGAGCAACACAGCGACCTCAGGCGGCGGAGCGATCCGCAACCACTACCGGATGACCATCGATGACACGGACATCGTAGATAACGAGGCCAACCAGTACGGCGGCATCCTGAGTGACGGAATACTGTCAATGAGCAACACCCAGGTGAGCAACAACAGGGCACTTAGCGGCGACGGCGGCGGTATTTACAGTGGCTGGGCGGGCGGTAACTACAAGATCGACGATGTAGACCTCAAGACCCTCACCATCGTGACTAGCCAAATCACGGGCAACACGGCAGCGGGTAACGGCGCGGGCATCTACAATGTTCAGGTCCTCGAGATTACCGACTCCACCATCGCAAACAACACGGCCCACGGCACCAAGGGCGGCGGCGGCATCTTCGCGGTAGCCGTTACGCCGGAAGCCGCACCTCGAAACGATGACACCCAGCGCGGCAGTATCACGGCCATTCGCAGCACGTTCAGCGGCAACGATGCCCAGAACGGTGACGGGGGCGCCATTGCAGTGGAGGTGGAGAGCGGAGCCTTCAGCCCCACGTTCGCCATGCTTAACAGCACCGTAGCTGGCAACTCGGCTCACGGCAACGGCGGCGGAATCTGGGTCTCAAACCCTTACGACGGAGGGCTAGGCACCGTCGGGGTCACGGGCCACATCAGCTTCTCGACCATTGCCAACAACGAGTCAATGACCGGGTATGGTGGCGGCATCGGCACCAGGTACGGCGATATGACACTGCGTGGGAACATCGTCGCGAACAACGTGATGCACAACGATACGGCTGCCGAGAGCCAATTCGACCTCTACTCGTACGCGGGCTGGGCCGTCTCCGATGGTTACAACTGGTTCACCGTAGATCCTACGAACGACTTGGCCGAAGCGACCAGCGACACCTTGGGGCAGCCCATCAGTTTGGGTTCGCTGCAGGACAACGGCGGCCCGACCGCCACCATGAGGCCCCCTTTCGAAACCCTGGGCGCAGAGTTGGACGACGTGCCCTTGGCTGAGTGCCAGGACCTGGCTGACGACCTGCTGACCTTAGATCAGCGCGGCCTCCCGCGCCCAGGCGCTAACACCACCTGCACGCGCGGAGCGTTCGAGCAGCAGTAAGCTGCACCAGTTGGCCCCGCCCGTTGGCGCAGTTGAAACCTACAAGTCCGAATGCGACACCGGTGACATGCTTCCGGCCCACGAGTTGGGCCGGAAGCGCTATCGGAGGTACTCGTCGCCTGAGGGCAGCAGGTAAACGGTCCTGTACGCCCCCAATTGGGTCGGGTCCGGACCGAGGTACACGCTCATGTAGCCCATGCTCCCGGGCCAGCTCGAGCCGACCACGGTACCGCTGAAGCCGACTTCGCCACCCTCGACCCACTCGGTAGAGCCGTCCTTAAGCGTCACCACCCAGGTCGGTCCGTGGTCCCCATTCTTCTGCAGCCAGATCGACCGGACCTCACCCGCCTGAAGGGCGTGGAAGAGGCTAAATTCGGTTCCCGGCTGAGCCTGCACGGTCGCCCGGTCGGTATACCTAACAGCAGCGTGCATAAGTTGCAGGACGTGCCCTCCGCCAGTAACAACGATAAGATCGTGGACTTCATCCATCTGAGATTGTGCAGAAACCAGCGTAGGCAACGCCGCCAGCAACAGCAGCACCACAGCCACCGCCAGCCAGCCCCTCGACAATCGCGACCAGCGCCCCACCCGAACCGAATGGCCGCTCCTATTTAGACGTAGGACTTTCAAGCTCCACCCTCCTTCGCATGGCCACGACCAGCAAGAGTAGTCCTGCCGGCATGGCGTACCCGAGCGCACGAGCGAGCCAGTACCAGTGCTCGCCTTGAATGCGTGCCAGTTGGCCGGGAACGGCAGGTACTACCGCCCACTGAAACACTAAGGCCCCCAGGAATTGCGTGCCGAGCTGCAGCACGATGATCGCGGCCGCTACCAGCAGTAACCCCCGCCATTCGAGTTTGCTCAAAGAACTCAGCCACTTCTCCGAGCCTCCAGGCTGTCTTCCAGCCCGGCGCACCACCAGCGCAACGCCTGCCAAGATCAGGATCAACGAGAACAGCTGCGCCGTCATGCGGATGAACTCTCCAACGCCTGCGAACAGCGGCACCCTGATGAGAAGGCCGGAGATAGCGAACACTAGGGCAAGAGCGAACGGCTGCAGCAGCCAGTACACGAGGAGCCAAAGAAGCGCCCACTGCGCCCGCGTAGCCCACCCGAAGTTCGGACGCACCTTGCCGAACTCGCGCGTCAGGGCGTCGGGCGCGCCGACCCGGTGGGCGGCCACCCAGAAGGCCTCGTCAGCTGGCAGTTGTTCAAGAAGCTCGACCTCGATGTGTTCGAGGTGGTCCTCGAGCTCGTCGACTTCGCTGACCCGCAGGCCACCCCTACTAAGTATGGAGAGGCGCCAGTCGTGTACAGCGTTCTCCCTGTCGAAGTTCATGCTGGCCCCCAGGCGTTCCGGAGCGTGGTGTCTACCGCTTCCCACGCGGCGCGCTCGCCCGCGAGCGCCTTGAGGCCGCTCTCGGTGATGGCGTAGTACTTGCGGCGCTTACCGGTTTCGGCGGTGCGCCACGACGATTCGATCAGCCCCTCGCGCTCCAGTCGGTGCAGCACCGGGTAGAGCATGTCAGTTATCGGGGTCTCCATGCCGGCCTTCTGGCTGGGGCTACTCATACAGATGCTGTTCGTGCACGCGCTGGGCTGGTTCCCGGTGGCGGGCCGAGTGGACGGCGGCCTCAGGTTCGTGTGCCCACTCGATCAGGTCACCGGCTTCTTCCTGCTCGACGCCTTGCTCACCGGCAACTTCACGGCGCTCCGCGACGCCTTCATGCACATCGTGCTGCCCGCCTTAACGCTGGCGGCTTACCCAATTGGGCTCATCACCCGCATGACCCGCGCCGCCATGCTGGAAGTGCTGTCGCAGGATTACATTCGAACAGCGCGCGCCTACGGCTTGTCCGAGGCACGCATTCATGCGCGGCTGGCGCTGCGCAACGCCATCGGGCCCACCCTCACGGTCATCGGCCTCACGCTTGCGTTCCTGCTTACGGGCGCCTTCTACGTGGAGGTCATCTACAACTGGCCCGGCCTGGGGTCGTTCACGGTGCGTTCGTTCCTGAACCTCGACTACCCCGCCATCCTCGGCATGACGCTCTACGGCGCCGCCGGTTACGTACTGGTGAACCTGGTAGTGGACCTGGTGCAAGCGGTCATCGACCCGCGGATTAGGGTGGGCTGAGCCGTGGCGCTGAAACGGATGTTCGTAGGCAACCTCGTGCCCGGGCCTGGGGGCGAGGACATTGACCCAGCTCAGGCAAGCTCCTTACGGTCGGGGGGCTTCACCCTCAAGCGCGCTTGGGGCGTGCTGAGGCGCGATCCGCTGGCCATCTTCGGCCTGATCGTCATTTTGCTGCTGGTACTCACCGCCGCGTTCGCTCCGCAGTTGTCGCCATACCCGGAGCACGGCGCCGGCCGCTCGAGCGTTACCACGCGCATGCTGCCGCCCTCGCCGGAGTTCCGGCTGGGCACCGACCGGCTGGGCCGCGACGTGCTCTCGCGCGTTATATACGGCACCCGGCCCGCGCTCTCGGCGTCGCTCATCGTGGTGCTGTTGGCCGTCGGGATAGGCGCGCCTCTCGGCGCCATCGCGGGTCTCATGGGCGGCTGGGTCGACGAGGTGGTCATGCGCATCTCGGACCTGTTCCTCGCGTTCCCGTCGCTGCTGCTGGCCATGGTGATCGTGGCGCTGTTGGGGCCCTCGCTCACCAACGCAGTCATCGCGCTAGCGGTGTCGTGGTGGCCCTGGTACACGCGCATCGTGCGGGGCGCAGCCGTGGTGCTGCGCGAGCAGGCGTTCGTGGAGGCCGCCCGCGCGCTGGGTGCCCGCATTCCTACCATCACCTGGCGGCACATATTGCCGAACACGGTTGCGCCCGTCCTGGTTCAGGCCTC
>Ga0172382_10008718_pt1 | contig 14040 bp, 13 predicted proteins | sample Leawel138RmetaG_FD_122245 | JGI IMG/M metagenome (GOLD analysis project Ga0172382, IMG submission 122245) | Leachate microbial communities from a municipal landfill in Southern Ontario, Canada - Leachate well 138R metaG | ecosystem: Engineered > Solid waste > Landfill > Unclassified | place...
AGGAGCATCTCGAACCTGGAGATCGAAATCGGCAAGGACACCCTGGCGGACGCCCGTCATGTGGTTGCGATCGACCTGTTGCATGCTTGGGCCGAGTGGCTGAATGCAAGTGAGCTCTCCCGCCTGGCACGCGAAGCAGCGGCTCTGGCCGTGCGCGACCTGGAGGCGACTGCCCTGCGCCTAGACGCAGGTCATGCCGCGAACGCTGAACACGATGCGACCGTCGCGGCCGACGCCCGTGCACGCCGCGTCGTCGAGGAGGCAGCACTGCGCGAAGACGAAGCGCGGCTGACACTCTCGTTGCGCTACCCGCAGCTACCCCTGCCGGCGGAAGCACCGCGCATCGCAGCACCCGAAGAGCCCGTCGATTGGGAGGCATGGGCGGTCAGGGCGACCACGGTGAGCCACGACATTACGCTGGCCGAGGGGCGCGCCGCGCTGGCTGACCGTCGCGCCGAACGCGCCCGACTCGATCGGCACGCCGACCCGACTATCGGCGTGCGGGCCATGTCTGAACTTGGCGGCGAAGAAACCGTACTGGGCGTGTTCGTCAGCGTGCCGCTGGGTTCCGGGTCACGTCGCGCGGTGGCCGAGGAGGAAGCCGCCCTTGCCGCCGCTGCATGGGCGGATGCGGAGGCGTCACGGCTCGAGGCCACCGTGCAAGCACGCACTCTCGCACGTCGCGCCGCACTCCAGGCCGACGCGTGGGCGCTTGCCGCCGCGGCGGCGGTGGCGCAGGGGCGGGAGGTCGAGCGATTGGCCCAAGGGCATGCGCTGGGCGGCGTGGACCTCGCCAATCTGCTGGCCGCCCGCCGCCGCGCGACCGAAGCGGCAATGGCCGAGCTCGATGCCCGCGCCATCGCCTTCACGTCGGCTGCCTCCCTGCTCCTGGACGCCCACGCCTATTGGATTGACGACGGCCGCCATGCGGAATGAAACGGGCGCGTTCGCTCGCGCGAAGCGCAGGCCCGCGCTGCCAACCCATCCCGGTACCGACGGCCGCGATCAGCAATGGTCGTAGAAGTGCTCCACGAACGGCCTTCTGAACTGCTGGTGGCATCCCAGACAAGCTTGCTGCACCTCTGAGAATCTCCGGATGACTTCGGACCCTTCACCGCGCACCGCGGCCGCGCCCATCGCATCAGCCGCTTCTTCAACCCGTGCATCGAAAGGGTTCACCCCCGTTTTCACGGACACTTACGAGAAGGCCGATCGAGGCCATGAGGAGTGTTCATGTCGAAGCGAAGGAAGTTCAGTGCAGAGTTCAAGCGTGGCGCGGTTGAGCAGGCGAGCCAGCCGGGCGTCAGCTGCGCTCAGGTGGCACGGGAGCTGGGGATCCGGGACACGCTGCTGACCCGCTGGAAGCGAGAGGCCCAGAGCCAAGGCAAGGTGGCCTTCGGCGGCACCGGCACGCCCCGGGATGAGGAACTCGCCCGCCTGAAGCGCGAGCTGGCCCGGGTGAAGAAGGAGCGGGATTTTTTAAGAGAAGCGGCGACGTTCTTTGCCAAGGGATCGTCCTGAGGTATCAGGCGATCGAACGTTGCCGCGATGAGTTCCCGGTTCGGCTGATGTGCCGCTGCCTGCAGGTGTCCGCCAGCGGCTATTACGACTGGAGCAAGCGCCTGCCAAGCACCCGCCAGCTCGACAACGAGCGCTTGCTCGACCGCATCCGTGAGCTGCATGAAGACAGCCGGGGCACGCTGGGCGCCGGTCGCATGCACGAAGACCTTGCCGAGGAAGGCGAGTCGGCCAGCCTGAACCGGGTGGCGCGCCTGATGGCTGAAGATGGCCTGCAGGGCTGGCCGCGGCCGAAGCGGCGTGGGCAGCGTGGCCGGCCCGCGCTGACGCCGCCGGGCGTGCGCAACCTGCTGGAACGGGACTTCACTGCGCTGGAGCCGGAGACCAAGTGGGTCACCGACATCACCGAACTCAAGACCCGGCAGGGCAAGCTGTACCTGTGCATCGTGCTGGACCTGTTCGACCAGCGCGTGGTGGGCTGGTCGATGCACCATCGGCAGGATCGGCAGATGGCGATCCGGGCCGTGCAGATGGCGGTCTGGCAGCGTCAGGGCAGCGATCCGGTGATCCTGCATTCCGATCGCGGCAGCCAGTTCCGGAGCGGCGACTACCAGCGTTACCTGGCGGCCAACGAACTGGTGTGCTCGATGAGCGCGGTGGGCCATTGCGGTGACAACGCGGCGTGCGAAGGCTTCTTCGGCCTGCTCAAGCGCGAGCGGGTCCACCGCATGACGTATCCGACACCCGATGCCGCCAGGGCTGATGTGTTCGAATACATCGAGCGGTTCCACAACCCGAGGATGCGGCGCAGGGTGGCCAGGCAAGACCGGAAGCTGTCAGCTCTTTTACAACCGTCCGTGATTTCGGGGTAGAACCCAACCGAGCCGGACCGGCAGCAGATCGTGGTGTCCCGCTCCTTCGGTCGCGAGGTCGTGGACTTCGACGACGTGAGCCAGGCGGTGGCCACCTTCGCCATCCGTGCCTGCGAGAAGCTTCGGGGCCGTTCGCTCCAGGCCTCGGGCGTATGGGTGTGGCTCAACACCAACCCCTTCAAGCCTGGCGCCAAGCAGTACCACCCGAGCCGCGCCATTCCGCTCATCGCCCCGTCCAGCGACACACGATCGTGCCCTTCTGAAGGGTCAGGCCACGTGCGTGCAGGTGGGCATTCTCCGCCTCGAACATCTGTGCGGCCAAGCCGTGTGTTTCCAGCAGGCGGCGGAAGTTGAGGATCGTGGTTTCATCCGGCATGGCGCCGGTCATCGACAACCCCGCGAACTGGCGCAGCGGCACGATCTCGTACAGCGCTTCCTCCATCCCCGGATCGCTCAGGCCGAACCAGTTCTGCATCAGGTGGATGCGCAGCATCATGGCCAGCGGGTACGGCCTGCAGCCGCGACCGGCCTTGGGATACACCGGCTCGATCAGCGCCAGCAACGCCTCCCACGGGATGACCTGTTCCATTTCCGCGAGAAACACTTCCCGCCGTGTGCGCTTGCGCTTGCCAAGGTACTCGGCATCGCCAAAAGTGAGCTGGTTCATGTGGTCATTGTCGCCCATCCGGGCTGGAAGTGGTGTGGGCAAGGGGTTGGGGCTTGATCAGACTTTCCTTAGATCTCGACAAGATCATCCATCCACTGGTCGAAACTGGACATTTTGGTGGGCAGGTACGTTACCGGCGTCCAAGCGCCCTCCTCGTTCCGCAGCGCGCGATCCTGTTCGCAGCTTCTCTGATCTGCGGCTTTGAGTCTTGCAAGCAGCGATGAAGGCATCGATCCATCCGTGCGCATGCGGCTGTTTCCAGACAGCATGACTCTCAGAGCGTAGGCGCCATCGGGCCAATCCTGCTCCAGAAGCGTCAGCTCCTGCTCCAACCGTGACAAACCTAACAACTCATGACCCATCGCCTTTGCTGGCGCGCTCAGGAACATGTCCGCGGTGTAGGCCCAAATCTTGCCAATGTCGTGCAGCAGTCCAGCGGCGATACACAGCTCGCGCTCATGCCGAGCAAGCGTGTGCTGTCCTGCCAAGTCCCGAGCAACCTCTAGGCTATGCACTGCCAAACCGCCTGGACGAGCATGATGGTGCCTGCGTGATGCCGGGATCACCCAGTACGCAGACGCCACTTCCCGCCGACGGAACACAGTGCGTACAAGGCACCTCAGTGGGCTGCACTCAAGCTGGTCGAGCAGTTCGAGGGTGTTTTCCACTACGCCATCGACAGGGCACAGCGACGGTGGGAGCAGTCGCAATGGATCGTCCAGCTCATCGCTGAACTCTACTGCTGTCAAAACTGGAAGGATGTCGGGGGAAGCGCCGTATTTTGCATCCCAGTCAACCAGCTGCATCCAGTAGCTGGTAAGCGGTTCGGCCAGCAGGGTGTCCCGCAGATTGGCGGAAGGGATGATGCAGGCGATCTCGTTATCACCGTCCGAGATGCGCCAGACACGATCCTCTCCGTTCTGATCGTTCTGATCTTGCGACCCCAGCAGGATCGCCTCGTGGCGCGTGATCCGAGGTTTGATGATTGGGTTCTCTTTCATGCCCTCATCCTCATGACTTCGTTGTGGTTTTGAGTCCCTTGTGGGTCCCTGCCACTTGACGCTTAAGCAGCTCTCGTAGGGTTGCGGCGTCAAGTTTGTCAATCTGCTCCAGGCTCAGATCCTGCAGATGGCTGGGTGGGTCCCGGGGCTTCTGATCCTGTTCGCCCGACGAATTCTTGGCCGTGGGCGCTTCTGGATCCGCCACCTTTGATCGTGTCAGCAATCCGGTAATGGCCAATCCGTCCTGGCGTGTCAGATTGGGTACGTATCGCGAATACACGGTGAAGAGCATCTGCGTGTTGGCATGTCCCATCAGTCGCGCAATCCATTCCGGGTTTTCGCCCGAGGCGAGCATCAGCGTCGCAGTGGTGTGGCGTGTCTGGTAGGGCCTGCGCTTCTCAAGTTCGAGATAGCTCAGCAGTGGGTACCAAATGCGGTTGGCAAAGTTGTGGGCATCGATGGGATTGCCCGCCCGGCTGTGGAATACATATTCGATGTCGGGATTACGTTGCTCCCATTGAAGCTCCAGAGCTTCTTTGACCATCGGCAACATCGGGATGTCACGAAGGGAGCTCTCGGTCTTGCCGTCTTCTTCAGCCTCGCCTGCCGAGTACACCTCCCGTACTCGGATGATCTCGCGTTCGAAGTCGATGTACTTCCACTTCAACCCATTGATTTCCCCAGTGCGCATGCCCGTGAAGAACCGGCAAGTAACGTAGTTCCTGAAGTCTGGCCGAATCGTATTCCGGATTCTTTCCACCTCTTCCAGTGAGAATGGCATGACGTCGGAACGCCGCCCCTTCAAGCGCTTCACACCCTTGAAGGCGTCCGGGGTGCCGAACCTTTCGCTCGCCTCTGTCAGACATTGACGCAGCAGGCCCATGTGCCGATTGACAGTAGCCGGGGACAGTCTTGGACTGGAGCGACCAGGCAACTCTGCAAGCTTGGCGCGGAAGCTCAGTACATCCGCCTTGGTAATGGAACCGACAGGACGCTCTCCGAACTCGGCCAACAGGTGAGCCTTGAACGAAGCATCGACGCTGTTCCGGTGCTGGCGCCGCCACTGGGGCGCCATTTCCTTTCGCCAGGTAACTGAAAATTCCGAGAAGGTTGGCGTGTCGGGAAGGGCCGGCACCGAGGCTGGGGAATTGCCACCTGCGGCGGTCGGGACAAGGCTGCAGAAGGTTGCCGCTGGCCCAGCGAACTGGGCTGCCCTCGGGCTTCCAGGGAACGTCGTCGCGTAATCGAACAGGCCCTGCTTAATCTCCTTGGAGATCCGGTTCATCAGCGACTGGACCCGGCGGCGGTTCTCGACAGTGTCGGGGAGGGTCGTCTGCTCCCGGCAGCGGACGCCGCGGTAGAAGAAGTCCAGGTACAGCATCCCGGACTCGGGGCGAGCGCGGACCTTAGCCATGGATCACCCCGCCGCTGGCCATCGGGATGCCGCTGTCTGCTGCGGCTGAGCCCATCGGTGCCCGACCGGCGGAGAACTTGCCAATGTCCCGCTGGATCGTCTCCCAGATGAAGAGGAGCTTCCGGCCGCCGAAGGGGCGGATGTAGTGGACGCCTTCCAGCAGCACGGCATCCTTCAGGCGGGTGCGGATGGTCCGCGCGTCGTAGTGGATGCGGGTGGCGAGTTCGTCGGTGGTGATGTAAGTTGTGTCCATGGTCTCCTCCGTGCGGATCGTCGTGAGCGAACGATTGTTTAATCAATCACTTGATAACGATAATAACCAGCAACTGACAAAGATCAATGGTGTTTGATAGTTTTATTAATCGGTGTTCAGTTAATGTTAAGATTCAAACTCAAGGAGCGAATCGCTGACCTCGAGTTCAGGGAGAGGAGGCGGGTGACCCTGCAAGAGATCGCGGAGCGCACCGGCCTCAACCGGATGACGCTCTCTAAGCTGGCCAATCAACATGGCGCGGTCGTACGTACTGATGTGATTGACCGCCTATGCACCTACTTCGGGTGCCGGATCGAGGAACTTGTCGAGCATGTAGACGAGTCCGCTACCGGTGAGAATGAGCAGGATGGGCCGTAGGAGCGTCGCTCGATCAGCTCAGCTTGAGCACTTCGACTGCCCCACGCTCACAGGCAGGTTCACGTATCTCCCATTGCCGAGTTGCGGAACCATCAATGATCACGCCCTGCAGGTGATCCAAAGTGGCGGCAACGTCCGCGCGAAGCGCGCACTCCCATACGGTGATGACCTTCCAGCCGCCTCTGACCAAGGCAGCCGTGCTGATCGCATCCCGGATCCGATTTGCTTCAAGCTTCTGCGTCCAGAAGGGCTTCCGGTTCTTTGGAACTCGAAAGGACCTGCATCCATGGTGCGCGTGCCAGAAGCACCCGTTGATGAAGAGCACGGTATTCCACTTGGCCAGCACCAAGTCTGGCGTGCCAGGAAGATCGCGGCGGTGGAGCCGGTACCGGAATCCCGCAGTGAACAGTCCTGATCGCACGAGGTGTTCTGGTCGGGTGTCCCTGCTGCGGATACCCGACATCATTCGCGACCTTACTTTCGTGTGCAAGCAGCCTTGATTGAGACTATGGCTTTGGAAGATGTTGATTTGAAAAAATTGGCAGACGAGTTTTTCGCGCGAGAGATTGCCGGTATCCAATAGTCGTGAGCTGACAGAGCGCCGGAGTGTTGGCTTCAGTTCCGCACGCCTTGGTCAGCCTCAGGGCCACCCTTATTAGGACGCACGACTGGCTGATTTCCTATCTTGCATACTGCCGCAACGCGTTCTGTAGCATCAACGTTTCTTATTAGGAATGTGCTGCCAGCGACGTCGGCCGTCTAAAATGATCAGCAGCCGGATGCAGACCCAAGTGAAATGCTTAGGCCTGCTTCCGCGGCAATGAGCATCACTGCAGGGATACCATCGGCGGCCAGTCGATCGGCCAAGCTGGCGAGTAGTGCCACATCCAGACGGCTTGGCTGGGAGCCGATCCCCGGTGGATGGGAATGCCATTCACCCACGTAGTCCACCATTTGGTTCGTTCGCTCGAGAACTGCTTCCCGGGAAGCATCGACGCCAGACTGGCCACGCGTAAAGCTATCGGGACTGGCTTCACTATCAGAAGGAGCTGGGAAGGCATCTACTAGATGGATTGTGCGAAGCTTGTGGTCGGTGACCCCGACCAAGATGCCGCCGGTTTCGTTGGGAAGCGCCTGCATCCGCATGCCGTACAAGTGTTCTTCAAGGCCATCGTCCCAGTAAATCTTCCAGTCGCCCCGGATCGCATGCTGCATCATCCGCACCGGCACTTGGTGGAACGAGACACCGCTGGCGTCCTGGCAGGAGGACCATGCGTCAATTCGGGCATCCTGGTGATAGACCTGCAGCCGCAACCTGCGTGCCAGCAGTGACGCATGTAGGTGAATATGCTCCGCCGGCATAACGAGGGAGCGATCACGGCAGCCCGCCCCCGTGCGGCGAAGTGCCGCCTCTGTGGCGAGGTGTCGTTCTCCCCATGACTCACGTATAAGCGCCCGGTAGTACTGAGCCTCTAGGTCCGCTGTGCGTATGGAACGCGTGGCGTCCTCCAGCAACAGTACAGATCCCAACCCGGATGGCGTCAGGAATACGGAAGCCGTTCTTGGCACGTCGCGCTCGGACCAATCCCGCGGAACAGCCAGCGTCGTTGTCGCATCGACGAGCAGTTCGGCACGCGCAATCGTCTCCATGACCTCCGTGTTATCAAGGTCGTTGGCTTTCGCGTGCAACGTTCGCGTACCTGCACTGTGCTCCCCCAAGGCTGCGTCGCCAAGTGCGCGAACGACGTAGGCTTTCGGGTGCCCGATGTGGATCTGGCGTGCTACATGACGAACGACATTATGGGGCTCAACAAGATCAGGGTCGATGTAGTCCCAACAGCCCCAGCCAGACCGTGTCCACAGGTCAGCCAGTGCGCTCCCAAGGGCCCCCACACCGGCCAATACGCCGCGGAACTCTCCCTCTTCGGCCGGAACGCCTGACCATCGACGCGCGTCGGCCCGACTTACAGCACTGCGAACGTCGATAGGGAACAAGCCTATTTCACGCCAGCCATCGCTTGGCGCGTCGTTGCCTTCTGTGAATCCCAACGCCTGAAACGGAAAAGCTGGCCCTCCGGGCTGTGTCTGCTGCAGTACACCTAACGCCAGTCCAAGATTCGCGAGATCGGACTCCAGCAGGAAGCCGGCGACATCGACTCGTTCAACGTCATGATGTCGTTTTCGGGGAATGCGTACCAACAACAGGATCTTCTTGCGCTGATCTCCTTGGTTCGATGACACTCCTCCATGGGCTTCTGCCCGTACTAGCTGGACAAGCTCGGATGCAAGCGAACTTCCGGCCTGCTCTAATCGTTCCTGCAGTTCGCCGAGCGTGAACGGAGGGGACTGTACCGGCGGGTGTGCCACCGGCTTCACAGCCAGATCGAGAACCTGATATGGGAGAGATTGGACGTCATCGCCATCGGCTTGTTCAGTCGTCCCGATTAGCACGATGCGGTTGTCTGTCTGCCCGGCCTTGTGAAGGCACAGCGTGTGGATGGGATCTTCGGCCTTGGAGGTGAAGTCGTAAGGCAGTATCAGCTGTAGCCCTGATCCGTAGAAAACGTGCTCCAGAGCTTGGTCGTTTGCGTGCAGCGTGCCATCCGCCGTCTTTTCGAGCCACCGTAGAATCGAGGCCAGCAGCTTCTGTGGCGTCCAACTGCGCTCGACCGTATCCCAGTCCAGCTCATATAGGCAGAGGGATTTAGGTTCGTCCGATCCGATCCCATTCTGGTGCAGTGTTACCGGAAAATCGACGCGCAAAGCGCGGACCTGAAACGGGATCCCAGAGTGGTCGTTGTACAACAATGCCAAGCGCTCGCGGCGCCGGATACCAACCGCATTGTTCGGCGCCACAGCACCGTCGCCGACGTCAACGACGATCAGGTCGAAGTCAGGATCGCCGGTAACCCGGCGGAGCTCCACGACCTCGAAGCTCGGATGGGACATGCACGCCTGCAGCAAGACCCGCAGCCTCTGATCCATCAGCAGCGTCGGGTCGATAGCAGGTAGAGGGCTTCCCCACTCGATGTAGTTCATCGTTTTTAGTAGGAACCGGCTCGTGGCGCTGCCGCTGCAGCGACGGCGGATACCGCGGAACTGCGAGCGGCCTTCTTGCGCGGACCAGCGGCCGTGACCTCGATTTCCAGTGGTTCAGGCGACCAGCTGTTGGGATGCTCGCCGGTACACAGGAACAGTCCTTGGCTCCCGCCGGACAGGATGTCTTGGTATTCACGCTTGGCGCGGATACAGGGTGGATCGGAATCGTCGTCCCTGACCGGTTTTGAACTGGAGACGATCAGCGCACCAAACCGTGCCTGGCCCAGTGCTGAACGGGCGTCGGGCGCAACCTCGGCGGCTTCCCGCAATTGTGACCAGCTGTCGTAGGACAGCGAGTGCCAAGAGCAGTGGTGCGGCGCCAGCAAGAGGTCGTAAGCCAGGTTGTCCGGTGTGTCCTTGTTCCGATCCCAAACTCGCTCCCAGACGGCCACTTCGGCGTCCCCTCCCATGAGGAAGCGACAACTGTCCAGGCGCAGCGCCGAGGACGCCAGCTGCATGTTGAGAATCGTGCTGGACTGGTTCTTGCTCAGCAAATCCTCTTCGTCGTCGTCTGCGCAGGGGAGAGGAGCCAACAGGCGTGCCTGAAAGTATTCATTGGTACGACCATTGATGCGTGAAAAAACGTCGCCAGCGCAGACGAGGATCGCCCCCAGATCGTCGGTCTTGCCGCTCTCATCTTCTCCGAGGATCAGGATTCTCTCCCCATCGGTATCGCCGATACCGTCGCGATAACGGCGAACCCGTCTCTTAGCCTCACGATTGAACGCCTTGGCATCGGAGCAAAGCACGTAGTTCTTCGATGCACGTCGGAAAACCAACGGAGACGACCAGATCTCACGAATGACGATCTTCTTCTCCGGGTCAGGCTTGTGATCATCGGGGTACTCCGCCATCGGACCGAGGTGGAAGTGCTTTTCCAAGCCCGCGCAGTGATCCTTGTCGGGGTGGCTAAGCAGGAAGGCGTCGACATAAGGGCGGCCGCGATCGTCGCGAGGCAGGCGGTGGCGCAGATCGCGCGCCACATCGCGAGTCGAGTCGACGGGATCGTCTGCCGCCGCCCGGATGTCAACGTCAATCAGAATGGCTGTGTTATCCGGATCGGCTAGCCGGATCAGCGCCATGTCGCCGCAGTCGACAGGGAAGAATGTAATGGTTGCGTCCATGGGAGGGGCTGCATCTCAGGAGAGAGGGGGTGGCGACGCGTGGCCGCTGTGAGCGCTATAATACGTCTAGTTAGTAGATATGTATAGTGAATATTTGTATTGGTGTTATCATGCGGAAAAGTATATGAAAGACAAAAAGATAGAGTCTGGGCAGGAGGGTGTCGTGGGAAGTAGGCGTGGCCGCTGGGGCCAGGAACGACGGTTGGAGTTCATCGATTCGCGCCTGAATTGGGAGGGACGGATCAACCGGTCGGCGCTGACGGATTTTTTCGGCATTTCGGTGCCGCAAGCCTCACTGGATCTGGCGGAGTACCAGAAGCAGGCACCCCAGAACGCCGTCTACGACGCATCGCAAAGGATGTATGTGGCGGCCGAGGACTTCCAGCCAGTGATGGGGGATCCTGGAAGCGGGCGCTATCTCGCCGAGTTGTATGCGCTGACGACCGAAATTCTTCGGCGGGATATCAGTTTCATGGGCTGGACGCCCCCGGCCGATGTCGTTCGTCATCCAGCCCGCGTGGTGCCGGAAGCTTTCCTGCGCCAAACACTGACCGCGATCCGGGAACGCAGGGTTCTCAAGATCGCCTACCAAGCGATGAGTCGGCCGGAACCGACCGAGCGCGAGATCAGTCCGGTCGCATTGGGGTATGACGGATATCGCTGGCATGTACGAGGCTACTGCCACTTGCGTGGCACATATCGCGATTTCGTTTTTGCACGAATTCTTTCATCGACCTTGGGTGGGAATTCCACGACAGACCCGGAGGATGATGAAGAATGGCGCCGCATGCTGAACGTGGTGATCGCGCCAAACCCGGAACTGACCGAGGCACAACAACGCGTCATCGCACTCGACTACGGGATGGTGAACAATCAATTGATGCTTCAAACGCGTCAGGCGCTCACTTACTACCTTTTGAAACGCCTTGGCTTGACGCGGCTGCCTCCTGCTGGGCGCGCGCATGAGCAGCACATCGTGTTGTGCAACAGGGATGAGCTTGCTCCCTATGTGTCTCAGCTAAGGAGTGGCAATGAGGGATAGGGTGGCCGGCGTCATCCGTTCTCTAACTCGCACTTTCTATCGCAAGCACGGTACGAACTAGTCGAATTCCCGCTTGCTGTGCGGCGATCGCACTCAATAGATACTGCGCAGCAAACACGGCGCTAGCAGGAACCATAGCCACCTGAAGTCCAAATAGTTTGAGTGCTATCGGGACTCCAATCGCCAATAGCGCTGAAACTGTCGCGAGATCCCGGAAGAGTAAGAATCTTTGGTTCGCGTCCAGAACGGCATCATCATCGCGATGCTGTCGATACAGGCGATACCACTCCGTCTGCTGTGAGCGTGGCTCTATCGGAAACTCGCCAATGCGTTCATAGAGCGCCGTTGCATTGATCCGCGCATCGCCAAGCACGTACTTGCTAAAAGCCCGATGCCCAGGAAGTGCATGTCGAACCTTCCAGAATACAAGCGTTGCTTTGACGTCTGAAGACAATATCGCTGTCAGCAACAATAGGAGCGGCGGGGTGAGTAAGCTCATCAACGCTCCAGTGACCATCTGAGGGTCGATGCTGGCGGCCCGCAACTGCTGCACAAGCAGGCCACCTAGTACGACCATATCGAACGCTACAAAGGCGCTCAGCCACCGTATCAGCCCTTTTTTTGCGGACATCAGCTAGCCACATTCCGTATAGACATTGAAGCTGCCATTGGGGGAAACCTCAAATCGTATATGTCCATCGCGTCGAGTCGTCATGACGTGGCGAAGTCTATTGGTAGTGCTGACCCGTAAGACTCCCGTCGGCCATCGTTCACGGTGCGCTCGAGTCGAACGCCGTGAAGCCGGGAAGGCAGTTCCACCTCTGACCAGTACTTATGGGCGACCAGTTCGCCACCGGGCGTGACTATTCCGCCCTCCACGACCCTCCAGTCGATGCTGGCCAGCCAGTCCTAGCATGTATCTTCGAGGCGGTTTTCCTTCATTCCCTGCGCAGCCCCAGTATCCTCTTGGGCCAGTATAGCGCTGAACGATTGCCGCCGTTGGCGGCGGTGCGCGTGGCCTTCGCGAGACCAACTTCGTCAGAAATGCCTGATTCGAGTGTCAGGGTCGTTTTTGCGGACTTGCCCGCGCCTGTGACACATGGACCTGTCACAGAACCTGTCACAAGCCATTTCATCGGCGTTCGGGGAGGGCAGGCGGCCGCCCTTCAAATGTGACCCACAATCCGGCTGTGACAGTCGGCCTGTCACAAAAAAGCCCGCTTCTCTGGCAGGCTTTAGTATTGCAACATGCTGATTTTATTGTTGATTTTGGTGGCTATGGGTGGACTCGAACCACCGACCCCAGCATTATGAGTGCTGTGCTCTAACCGGCTGAGCTACATAGCCAGAACTTCAAATTTTAGCGTTGTGACCCTGACATTATGAGTGCTGTGCTCTAACCGGCTGAGCTACATAGCCAGAACCTTGGAATCTGTTGCTGTGACCCTTGGCCTGTGTGGGTTTCGCACAGGCCATGCCGGGTCGCGGCAAGCTGTGTAGTGTAACAAATTGCCGGCCGGGAACAACAGTGGTAGCTGAATCCGGCGCCGGCGGTGTGGCAAGCCGTCGCGGTGTGCTGCCGGGCGGCGGCGGCGCAGCGGGAAATCAGGGAATCGCTTCGCGCACCGCCAGGGTGTCGGGTACGCCGTTGCTGGCAAGCTGGCGCTTGGCTTCTTCCAGTTCGCGCGCGGTGGCGTAGGGGCCAAGGCGCACGCGGTACATCGTGGTGCCGTTGACTTCGGCCGGTTCGACCCGGGCCTGGAGGCCGGCCAGCGCGATGCGCGCCTTCATTGCGTCGGCATCGCGCATGTCGCGGAAGGCGCCGGCCTGGAGCTGGTAACGCTCACGCGCCGGCTGCGTGGTGGTCGGGGCGTTGGCCGGTTGGGCGGCTTCGGCGCGGACCTTTTCCGCCAGTTCGGTATCGGGCACGGCGGTTTCGCGCTCGCGCAGCAGGGTGTAGAAGTCGTAGCGCGGCTTCTGGCGTTCGGCTTCCGGCGCCTTGGCCGGAGCGATCGGCGGATCGGATTCGCGCGGTGCGGTGGCGGCCGGGTTCGGGCGCGGGCCGGGCAGTTTGCCGTCGCGTTCCCAGATCAGTACGGCGGCCGACAGGCCCAGGCCGATCAGCACGCCACCCAGCAGCCACAGCCATACGGGGATGCGGCGTTCGTTGCCACGGCGGGCCTGGGTTTTCCTGCGTCGAGCAGCCATCACATCGTCTCCGGTGCGGATACCCCGATCAGTGCCAGCCCGTTCACCAGCACCTGGCGGATCGCCAGGCACAGCCCGATGCGGGCGTTGCGCAGTTCCTCTTCGGGCACGAGGATCGCGGTGGCGTTGTAGTAGCTGTGGAACTCGCCGGCCAGTTCACGCAGATAGGTGGCGATCAGCTGCGGGGCGTCGTTGGCGGCGGCCGAGTCGATCACTTCCGGGAAGCGCAGCAGTTCCATCAGCAGGTCCTGCTCCTGCGGTTCCACCAGCCGGGTGCGGGCGGCTTCGATCGCGGTGCGGGTGTAGGTCCACTGTTTTTCCGCCATCTGCCGCAGCAGTGCGCAGACGCGGGCATGGGCGTACTGGATGTAGTAGACCGGGTTGTCGTTGGACTGCTTGCGCGCCAGTTCCAGATCGAAATCCAGGTGCTGGTCGTTGCCGCGCATGACGTAGAAGAAGCGCGC
>Ga0172382_10008720_pt1 | contig 14038 bp, 9 predicted proteins | sample Leawel138RmetaG_FD_122245 | JGI IMG/M metagenome (GOLD analysis project Ga0172382, IMG submission 122245) | Leachate microbial communities from a municipal landfill in Southern Ontario, Canada - Leachate well 138R metaG | ecosystem: Engineered > Solid waste > Landfill > Unclassified | place...
CGAGTCAAGTTAGTTGAAAAGCAACACCAGACCGCGCTCGCCGAGGTGGAGGGATTGAAGGCGCAGATCAAACAGCTGCGGACCCAAGTGCTAGACCTCGAGCGTCGCCTTGCTGCCGAGAGCCAACGGGTTTCAGATGCGGCTGACGTTCGGAGCCGCCTTGAAGAGCAACTGCGCGAGGAACGGGCGGTTCACGCCCAGCGACAGATGGAATTGGCGGAACTGCAGAAGCGCATCGATGCTCTTCATGTGGATGCGCGTGATGCTCATGTTCAACGGACTGAGGCGGCGACACGCTTGTCAATCTGTGAATCGGAGCTGGAGCGCTTACGTGCTCGGAAGCCGGCCTGACCGCCTACCCCTCTGTGCGCGTCGTTTCGGCTTTCGAAAAGAGCACATCCCGTTGTTTGAAACCGCTGTTCTCGACCGCTTGTTGTATGGTCTTGGCGGTTATGGTTTCGCGAGGGTCGGTATCCTGGCAGGAAACAAGTAACTCTTCCACGACATACGTGAAGTACTGCATGGGGATCTGCAGTTTCTCATGCGCTCGTACGGCCTCTCGGAACACACTCCAAAACAGCGGCGCCATCGATTCCAAGCGCCAACCGATATCAAACGACTCCGAAAGAAAGAACCGAGTGAAGGAATACCCGCTTCCGACGGGATACTCTGAGCGGGCGACGTCATCATAGGCACGAAGGCAGTATGCGAGCTCGTCGACGCTTCGGATCCCGTGAAATTGTACCGAATGTACCATGAAGCGCCCTATCAGCTGCAAGTACTTCGCCCTGACGAAAGCTGAGCGTTGATGTTCAAGATCCGGCTGCCCGACTAGTACGACGGTTAATTGGTATCCGCGTTTTTCCAGCTCGTTCGTTATCGCCATCAGCCAACCGTACTGGTCTGGATGAAGTTCCTGCGCATCATCGAAAAACAGCACCGCTCTTCTCTGCCACGACTCTGCAATTCGCTCGCATAAGAATTCGATTAAACGCTTGCGTTTTCTCTCTGCGTTGCCGGAGCTGGGGAACTCATGGTTGACCGACTCAAGAAACCACTCCAGGAAGTGGTTTTCGGTTACCGCTCGCACCTGTTTATGGATACACAGCAATGTGACTCGCATTAGTGTCGGCATATCTTCCGCCAGCAGGACGTTCCAGTACTTTATGGCGGTGGTTTTTCCAATGCGCGACAAGCCGGTAACCATTCCACCCGAGACACGAGAGCGCACCCACCGCAAAATGTGCGAATACGCGTCCTCGATAGCGGGCGTCCCTATTCGGTACTCCCCTCGTTCGATCGGGTGGCTTCCAATCGGTATGCTTGGGCGGGGCAAGGGCAGAAAGCCTCAGAATTGTGTCTTGAGAACTCGCCTCGACGTAATCGGAGCGAGGAATTCCTCTTCCCGTATGTCGCTAGCATCCGAGTCAGGAGTCGAGAGCGTTGCCATCGGAGAAATGGCGGACACTTGCGCGATCTGATTGGCGGTCTTGCGGTTTTTTTGCGCTTTTTTCATAAGATGTTTCAGATAGATATTAACCGGATCGGCATCGTAAGGGATGGACAGACGTTTCTCTTTCACCAACCTGTGGATGTGGCGGCGCGTTTCTATTGAATGCGGTGTTCTGCTCCATGCTCCGCATGCGCGCAGATAACCCAATTCTGAGCCATCTGGCAGATAGGCAAGGATTACACGCAAATCATCGGGATTGACGAAGAGGATAAGCTTCTCCCCGATGAGTTCCGGCATACGGGCGAGAATGTCGTTTGTGTATCGCGCGTACAGGTAATCAATGTAAGGCCTGCGTCCATGAAGCGGGTTACCATGAACCACCGCTTCAACGCGTTCAAACAAAATGGCTTCTTCTCTCTGTGCGTTGGGAGGTAACTTTCTCAGCAACTGTTCAGTTTGTTGAACATAACTTGTCACGACCTCCATGGGAGAGTGCGCAAAGAGACCTGAAGACGAGCGGTGGTTATGCTCCGCAACCGCGACATCGGCCAATTGGCGGATCTCTGCAAGATCGATTCTGTGTCGCAATGCCTTTTTGGCGCCACCTTCGCCGCGCGGGTCGCGTGGGCCTGTTCCTGCGGTTCCCGGAATGCGATGAAATACGTGCTCCTCAATTAATCCAAAGAGGCGTTCAATATAGGGGCGAGCGGTTGGTCGTCGCGCACGGCTCTCTACGAGCGTCGCACCCAGTGTTCTCGTTACTACCGCCCGCAGGCTCGCTGAACGGTGCGCCATGGCGTTGTCAAACCATAGCTCATCCCATGCCGTCCACTGCAATTCGGGGAGGACTTCATTGGGAACGCGACCCGTTTTCGGAAACGGCAAACCTTCAATTACCTGCTCGGGCTTCAGTGGTGGAATGAGCGAGTAGTAGAGGCACCTCATAACGTCGTGGTGGTTGTAGTCGCTATTGAGGCTGATGTAATACCCCAGAACGGCCTCACTGTACACGTCGACAAGCGCCAGCAACCAGAGGCGGTCGATAGCAACGAGATGGGTGCCCAGAGGAGTGGATATTTCGATGGTACCGTGCATATCGATACGATGACCATCGAACTCAATGCGTTGATAAGGGCGCGCCGGGCGAATCGGAGAAGGACCCGTTCCCACGTCCACGAGCAATTGGGCATCGCTAGCGCGACCGCGTGCCCGCACAGACTCAATCATCCGGGCATTTCGCAGCTTGTTGATGTAGCGATACAAGCTACGCAGGCCTTTGTCCTTCTGCGCGAACGGATACTCATTTTCGTGAATCCCTATCCGGCGGCATTCATCAAGAAACGCGGAATGCAGTGTCTGTGTACTGATGCGGTTCTCGTGAATCTCTCGTTTGGATCCCCGCTTAAGGTACTTGTCCTCAAGAAACTGCTTGAGGCCCGGGTGTTGCTCGAGCAGCCATCCAAAAGCACCAGCTAAGCCCCCGCGGCGGCGGTAATCTGTGGGCCTAAGCGTTATGTTCGCGCGACGGCGATATTCACGGACTCGCCTGTACCCCACCAGTGCGCGGTAACCCCAGACACGGCCATCTGGGTGGAGCTCAAGACACCGTTTCGCTAACCGAATTACAGTGGCTGGTGCGACTCCTGTGGTGCGGTGAATTTGGGCGAGCGTTGCCTCGCCCGCGAGATAAGCATCGATCGCTTGCTTGCGGGCACGGTACTGCACGTCTTTGGGAGGCGCGAGTACGCTCTCGTCCACGGTTGGCCATGGCTCGAGTGCCGCTTGTTCAGTAAGTGACCTCGTGATGGAGCGTCGCCTAGCCATTGTCGCGGAACCGGAACAAGGTGCGACGGGTCAAAGGTTCTCCCGATAAATCGGCCGCTGCTGTGCCACGGTACAGCAGCGCAAAAGTCGCGCGATGGACTTCGGTCGGCGGTGCCGCAGGAAAGCACGATTCAAGCTCTGCGAGGGTAACCGAAGCACGGCTTCGCAAGTAGCGCTCGATAGCGGCGTCCAACCCGTGTCGGACTGTCCATGTTGTGTCGGCCAAGTACGGGAGAATCTTTTTCCAGTTGGCCAACGCCTGGGGATCAAGGCCCAGATCAGTTTCCGTGATCACTCTAAAGGGGATTGCCTGGGTTTCGCACCACCTCCGTGCTGCCTGAATTTGTAAGCTCGCCTCGGTAACCTTGGCCGCAGGTTTGACTTCTCGGTACTCCTCGTGCCCATTTCGATACCGAACCCACATGTCCAAAACGCTTGCGTAGCGTTTTTCGCCTAGTGCAATCTCAAACCGCACGGGTTGTTCGCAGAAAACCTCCACTTCGGGATCGCTCTCAATAGCGCAGTAATGATCGTATTCGAGTGCACTGTAGAACCGCGCAATTCGACCGACTCTGGGACTGAAAACCGTCCACCGATAACTCGTGGCGCCCTGGAAGACAAGCGGAACTGAATGTCTAATGGGCTGCATAGGTCAGCGAATCGTCTCTTGAGCTTCGGCGTACGGAAAATCCGTCGCCCGTCGTTGAGCGGGTCGCCGAGGGGAAGCGCCGGACGCCCATGGGGGGGGCATGCGCCTAAGTATGTGAAAGCCTCTCATCGCGGGCTCCCATGCGAAGCGGCCCTCCACGAGACTTGCTGCGGAAAAGAATACATCCGCCGCATTCGAAAGGCTGAGCTCGTTCGCAAGTACTGGAGTGTTTAGGCTAGCTCTGCCCGAGGCACTAAAGCAACCGTTAGAGCAGTCCTTCGCCGGCGTGATTCGTGAACTCCTCGGCACGCCGGATATAGATTTGCAGTGTCTGCAGCGACTTGTGACGTGTCACCTCGCGCATTTTTGCGAGACTTGCCCCATTGAGGGCGGCGGAGGTTGCCCAGCCCGAACGCAGACTGTGAGCGGCGTACTGTTCGGTTTCCCAGCCGAGACGACTTGCATGGCGCTGGACGACCAATGCAATCGCGTAACACGAGAGTCCCGTCGGCCGCGGCGTGCCACCGCGGTAGAGCCCACGGAACACGGGGCCCGCGTCCACCCCGAGAAAGCCCCGCCATGCGCGCAGGGCGACTACCGGACAGTAATCACCGCCGTGGGGTACCGCCACGACGGAGCCCGAGCCCTCTTGGTCCGTCTTCGAGCGGCGGATGTGCAGCCGCATGCCTTGGGGCACCCACTCAATGTCTTCCCACGCGAGTGCGGCGAGTTCGGAGCGGCGCAGGGCCGCGGCAAAGCCAACGAGCAGGAGCGCTCGATCACGCACGCCGGCGGCCGTTGCAAGGTCGAGGCCATCGACCAGTGCTTTCAGCTGGTCGGCCATGAGCGGTGCCTTTTGCAAGGACGCCGTGCCATGGGTGCGTCGCACCCCTCGCATGATCCCTTTGACGAGCTCGCTTCCGGTCGGTGATTCGTGGCCCGCGGCGCGGTGGGCGAGCCGCACAGCCGCGAGCCGCCGCTGAAGCGTCGAGGGCTGGAGGCCCTCCTCCGCCTGACTGGTCAGAAAAAGCGCGACTGTTTGGGGGGTCGCTGGCAAGGTGACCAGGCGGTGGTTCGCGCAGAAGGCATGGAATGCCTGCCAATCAGCGGCGTAGGCGCGACGCGTCGCCGCGCTGTACTGAGCGTCTAGGTAGCGCTCGGCGGAGGCCGCTGTCTTTTCGAGCGCCGGCGTCAGAGGGACGGCTTGAGCAAGGAGTTTATCGGGCATGCCCGAGAGTTTAACTATTACTTGCGAGAATAACCATTATCGCAAGTAGTAGACCGCCAACTAAGACATACGCCACGGTTTACGTTACGATACGCGCCGTCTTGTTCGTGACCGGCGCACCCAAATGACCCTCTCGATCCGCGAAAAAGTCTTCCAGGCTGCTGATGAACTGCTCGCCGCGTCCGGCCGCACCCCTTCCATCCGCCAGGTGCTTGAGAAAACCGGGGGCTCCTCGACGACGGTCCAGAAGTACCTGAAGGAGTGGCAAGACGAACAGGCCCGCCGCGCTCAGCAGCCCGGCTTTCCCCTCCCCGTCCAGCGCGCCCTGGGCGAGGTCTGGGACCAACTGGTTGCAGCCGCGAAGCAAGTTTTCGATGAAGAGCGGGAGGGCTACGAATCCCGGCTGCAGGTGCTCGAACACCAAGCTCAAGGCCTCGAAGAGCAGCTTGCCGAGGCCCAGGCGCGGGCCACAGCGCGGGAAGCGGAACTCGTTCAACTCCAGAGCCTCGCCGATCAAGAGGCCCGATGTCGGCGCGAGTTGGAGCTTGAGGCCGAGGGGCTACGGGGACAGCTGGCCCTCGGCCGACAAGCCCTCGAGGCAAGTGCGCAACGTCTCGAGGAGGAGCGCAAGTCCCATCAGAACGCGGCGGACGATTTGAAGCTGGGTCATGCGGAAGAGATCGCCCGTCTGCAGCAAGTTATTGAACGTTCCGAGAACCACCTGCTGCGCCAACTGGACGAGGCGCGCCGCCAAGTCGAGCAACTGAAGACGAGCCAAGCGGCGGAGCTTGCCGCGGTGCAAAAGAAGTTAGAGGCCGACACAGCCGAACACCGCAAGCGCATTGAGGCCCTCATGTTGGAACTCCGCGAGGTGCATGTAACGCTATCGCGCGAACGCGCAGAGCGGTCCTACCTCCAAGAAAAGAACACTGCGCTGGAGGCTGAACTCAAAGAGGGAAGAAAGCTGCTGGACGAGGCGCGGTCGGCCTTGGCCGTAGAGCGGGCGGCGACGGCGCGCGAACCGGCTGCGTGAATGCCCTTTCCCCTCTCGTTGTCGGTTGTATATCAATAAATTATGGGTCTTTATAACCTGTCCAGATACCGGCAACGCATCGGCCTTGATGCCTTACTTGGTTTGATACTGTCAGCGACTACCCGGACCGGGAAAGCGCGCGCGTTCAAGGCACGAACGGGTTACGGAGTGCTGTGCAACACCTCACTCAATTTTAACGGGCGAGGCTTCATCAACAACATCAGGGACTTGGACGCCTATACCCACGAGCATGGCCTGGACGGCTTTGTGGTCGACGGCCGTGTCTATATGAGAAAGGCGTCGGAAAACTATCAGGCAGTTGTTCAACGATCGGGCGAACCCGCCAGCCGAGTGCCTTCTTAGATCGCGCTCGACGCGTGGCGACGAGCTGTACGATCCGAACCGCCCAAGAGGTCCTTCCCAACATGCTGCCCCTGTCTGCGTACCCAGTTGGCTTCGAGGAGAATGAGCCACTTCGTTCCGACTTCATCCGTGCCTTGACGTTACACCAATTGGATCAGGTCTCAACTGCTAGCAGTGAGGAGCGCCGCCGACCCGGCGCCACGCCGCCTAGAACCCTCGTACAGTTCTGGCACGACCTGTCGGACCTCCCCGAGGACGTCAAGGCATGCCTCGCCAGCTGGGAGCGCCTTCGGGATCACGGGTTCGAGTTTCGCATGTTCGATGACGTGTCCGCCGCCGCCTACATCAGCGATACATTCGGCCCGCGAGAACTCAAGGCTTTCTCGCGGTGTCGCCACCCCGCAATGCGTAGCGATTATCTCAGGCTGTGCTTCCTAGTCGCAGAAGGCGGCCTGTACGTCGATGCGGATGACGTGCTGTCGGGAGACGACTGGCCGCTCCTGTTCGAGAGCGACGGTCTGAAGCTGCAACCGCTATGCTACGACATCCCTTCTCGCAGCATGGTGCCAGCCTCAGAGATCTGGCGGCCGGATTTACCGACGGCCGATCGGATCTTCTACGTCAACAACGATCCAATCGCGGCGCCCGCTCGTCATCCCGTCCTGAGGTATGCTCTCAGGCGCGCCACGGGGCGACTACTCGGCGACGATCCTCGTCCAGCCATTCAGTCCACCACGGGTCCGGGGAATCTGACAGCCGCCCTAGCCGCGCATGCACACAACCTTATAATGGCGGGCAAATCGCTGGACTTCGCGCTTCTGCAAAACTGGGAAGCGATCGCGGAAACACGCTGGGAACTCTCCTACCGCAGTGATGGCCGCAACTGGCGCAACATGGATACCTGAAGAGTAATGGCTGCCATCGGGTTAGCGCAATGAACATTCAGGATGCATCGAATGCGATAAGCAAGTTTTCATTTCATTTGAGGCGTGCGATTTCGGCTCTTTCGCCGAGGTCTCGGATATCCTCATTCGGCGCCGGCGACGACCGGATCGGCGCCATCATAGTCATTAATCTTGATAGACAGCCGGGACGATGGCGACAGATGCGTCGTGAACTTGGCCGCTTCATAACCGCCGATGGCACCCCGCTGACTTCCATCACTTACCGATTTGCAGCCATCGACGCGCGCGACGGCCGTGCCGTGGCGGCGACAAGCGATGTCGATACCCACTATCGGGTTGGCGACCAACTGTACGTGCAGCCCGACGCCAAGCTGGCCGCCTGCTTCGACATTGATGAACCCGTCAGAATGACCCGCCAGGAAGTGGCCGTCGCGCGATCGCATATCGAGGTCTGGAAGGCGATCACCAAGGGCCCTGACGAATACGTTCTTGTGCTTGAAGATGACGTCTGGTTCAAAAGGCGAGCCGCGATGGCCATAGATCGCGGATGGCAGGCTGCCCTTCGACATTGCCGTTCACAAGGCGGCCCTAGGCTCCTTTACGTTTCCTATTCGGATGCAGATGGCACAGCTGAACGCATTGTCCTGGGCGACGACCTGTTCCGACCTGTGCGCGGACTTTGGTTTCTCTCCGGCTATATCCTATCGCGTAAAGGTGCCGAGATCTTATTGAAGGCGATGCCCGTGAACGGGCCGGTCGATCTCTGGATGAACTATCGTTTTGAGGCGCTTGAAGCCCTAGCGCTCTCTTCACCAGCGGTTCTACAACGACTAGACACGGGCTCCGACAACGTCTATTCCATACTTCCCTTTCTGGCGCGCGCGGGAACGATCGACACGAGTTCTGCTTTGCTCCCGACGGACAAAACACATGCCGGTCCGGTCCTGGCCTGGACCGGTGGTGGCGCGCATGACGAACTCGCCATGGCCCTTTCGATGCTGGGCTTGCGTGTGCGAGTGTTCGATGACTGCGACCCGCCCGTTCAAGCGCACGATCTTGTACAGATGTTCGAGACGTTCGACGCCATCATCGATCCACCCATACCCTTGAGCGATATCAACACGGTATTCGCGAAACTCAATGCCAAGTACATATTCGAAGATGGTGCGGTTCGCGCAATGCGTCAACCGATCGCCCCCCCATCTTCCCGGACAATGGTCTTGTGCTCACACGACGGAGACGACGCTAGATGGAAGCCGCTTTGCGCGCTTCTTGAGCTGCCGGAGCCTGCTCAGCCCTTTCCTACTGGTGCACTACGAGTCCATCGCGTCTTCAGGGTCGGCCGTCCACAAACGGCAGGATCTGTGGCGCCCTCGGGACTGCAACGTCCCGCGGAGCCCCTGGATGAGTCACCATGGATTCTGCCACCGACATCCGCTTGGCAACCGGTTCTGTCCGACCGACCAATTTCGACCCCGGCCGTGACTTCCATTCTGGAGGTTTCGATGAAGGATTCACCCTCCGCGTTTTGGACCCTGACCGAAACGTTCCCGGGTAATATGGCGGCCTTCACCACAGACGGCCTCGTTCACGGCGAGACAGGCGTCGGCCTTATCCTTAGCAAGGATACTGCTCGCGGCCGGCCATTTCGCTCAGGCGCCTTCGCCTCGGTAGCCCCGTTTGCCTACGGACGTTTCGAAGCCGAGATCAAGACTGCGGCAGGTCCAGGCCTGATCACCGGATTCTTCCTTCATCGGGATACGCCGCGTCAGGAGATCGATATCGAGTTCATCGGCGACGATCCCACGAGGATGTTGGCCAATGTGTATTTCAATCCCGGCGATGCTGGATCCACCATGGCGTTCGGATATCGAGGCTCACCTTGCCGCATCTGCCTGGGTTTCGACGCGACCGTGGACTTCCATCACTATGCGATCGAGTGGCGGCCGGAAGGGATTACGTGGCTAGTGGATGGCCGCATCGTGCACACGCGCGGCGGGTGGGATCCAACGCCCATCCCGCACCTGCCGATGCATCTGCACGGAAACCTTTGGGCTCCGCGCTCGCGAGAACTTGCGGGATGCATCATCGACAGACATTTGCCTGCTACGGCAACGTTCAGGAATGTTTGGATATGGACTTGGGCCGAAAACACCCCTTCGCAGGAAGAGGGCCCACTCAGCGTAAGGTCCACAACACTCGCCGAATGACGCCGTCTTCGCATGATTTGCCGGCTTTAGGTTGCCCTCGTCGAGAACATGAATATTCAGCTGGGTGATATAGCCTCAGAACAGGGCGTTGCAGACGTCCGCTACGAGACAGGAGCGGATTTCTGTGCATCGATTTGTGTAGGACCGCTTCTGGCCGGGACCGGCCTCCCGTGTTTTTCTCATTGTCCCCTCGCGGCCCCATTGCGGTCTCTGCTTGGTTCTTTGAATGACTGTTCGCAGCGAATACAGCCATGTGCGCGAAATTGCATTCGTTAGCCACCTTATCTTTGTTGAACATCATTGAATGGCTCGAATCTCCTCCGGAGCAAACCATCCTTTTTCCTTAATGTGTGCGAGTGCCACGGCGGGCTGCGCAGACCATAGAACGAGCGCTAAAGTCTCGCGAGCTCGGCTGCAGGTAACGTACAGCAGGCGCAGGCTGCGATCGATGGTCGTTTCCTTACCGGCATCCACGTTCAACATGTCTTTGTCGCTCAGCTCTTTGCCTCCGAAGAGCTTGTCGTACGAGATTAGGAAGCCTCCCGCCTGGCTATCATCCATCACGACCATTACGTGCGCGAACTCCGAGCCCTTCACCACTTGGTGGGTAGCCAGTTCGGAGTGGCCGGCGAGATAGCGCCGGTACCTTCCAAGTTCTTGCCAGGGTGCGGCAAAGAGCGCGCACCAACCGCGGCGCATCCTCGCTAGCGTGGTTTCCGTTTCCTTGCGGGGAATTGGGGGTGGTGGGGGATCCGACTTGTCGGCATACTCCTCCACCAACCGGGGGTGCACGTCGAACAGGTTGGACGCGAGGATAGGTTCGATGACCTTTGCCACGGTCGAGTTCTGGTCGACACACGCGTTGGCAAAAGCTTGTATAGCGTGGAGCATCTCGTCTGTTCGGGCATGCCGCTTTGCCGCATCGACCGGCAGTTGGTCGAGGATCCCGCTACGCCTGAGCACCTCGGTCGCCGCGAACTCGTTGACCGTGCCGTCGGGACGGACACAGTCCTCGAGCTGCGCCAGCTCATTCAGAAGCAGGCGCGCAGCCGAAGGCCCATTGTTCTCGCCGCTGCCGACGGGTGCGGCGGCGTTGGGATCGATCAGGTCCATCGCCTCGTAGACCCTCAGAAACCCTCCACGGGCTGCGACCAGCTTGTGCTCGAGAGCCAGGAGCTGATAGCCGCCGTCCTTCCAGGCGTCGGCCTGGGTCGCCATCCACATCTGGTCGGCACACCAGCATTCGCGATCACGCTTCTCCTCGGGGGACAGAGATGCGTCCCCGACAAACAAGCGCACCATGCCACCTGTCTTCTCTGTTCGGGGATGTTGCGTGACGCCCGCCGCAGGCTGCGTACGACCCTGCATCTTCGATTCCCAAATCTTGTTGATAAGGGTGACGATGCGGCGCTGGCTACGATGATTCATTTGCAGCTCAGGTTTCGCCCAACCCTCGGGTACCAAGCCCGGCAAGTCGGAATGACCGTCGGAATAGATGCGCTGCCGGTGGTCGCCCAAAAGGCCCAACGTGAGTCCGCTACCTCGGGGTTCCGAGAGCACCATCAGCGCGTCCAGCATGCCCTTCATCGTGTCCTGGGACTCGTCGATGAGGATGATCGGGTGGTGGTCCCGTAGGATGGTCTTGAGCGTCGGCCGGTTTAGCAATAACCAAGCCGTAGCGTCGAGGACGTGTCGGTGCTGGAGTGCACCATGCCCGTAGGTGTTCCGGTCCGGGTGGTAGATGAACTTTTCAGTCTTGCTGAGCTGGTCGATCTCCCCCTCGATCTCGGCGAACTTCTCGAGGTCGGTAGCGCTGACGCCGCGCTTTTTGGCAGACACCTTCTCGCGTTCTCTTTCAAGCTCGACCTTCTTCACCGCGACGAATGCTTCACGAATGTCTTCGTCGAAGCCATCGATGAGCTCCCAGCAAAAGGAGTGTATCGTAGAGACGCTGACCAGGTCGTTGCTTCCTAGGCGCGCGTTGATCACCGCGACGGCATTCTTCGTAAAAGTCACGACACGTATGGAACGGCCGCCCACGCGCAGGCGACGGCTGAGCACACCACCGGCCTCGTGAGGCACCACCCCGGTGAGCCGACGCAACACCTCGACGAGCGTCCGCGTTTTTCCGGAACCGGCACCGGCGAATAGGAAGAAGCTTCGCGGCGGCTGCTCGGTCAGATACCCGCAAATCTCCTCGACGACGCCATCATCGCGGTCGTTGCCTTCGCACACCACGGAGCTGCTCATTGCACCACGTCCGAGCTCATTCGAGCTGTGCTTGCAGCCAGGCGAGGGCGTCCGCGACGTACTTCGGACACGCAATGGTCTCGCCAGCGGCGACCTTTTCGAACATGCTCGCGGCAAAGTCTCCTTTGTTGAAGGAGTCATGCATCAGCGCGTGCAGTGCGCTCGCCAGCTCGGGATGCGTTTTGGCCTCGGCGACCGTCGAGGCGACCGCGCCCAGCGCGCCAGTCGGAGGTTTGACCTTCTTGCCGGCCTTGTCTTCTTTCTCTTCGGAAAGTTCCTTGAACCACTCTATGTTGCTTAGGATGAGAGAGTCCTCAAAGGAGCTCGGCCAAGTGTTGCCGGCCTCCGCGACCGGCAGCTGCCAAGCGAACCGCACCATGCACTCAGGCACCTCGGTCCACGTCAGGTGTTCAGGCTTGGGAGCCTTGAAGTCGTCCAGCTGCGTAAGCTTCGGATGCCAATTGCGCAGCGTCGCATTGCCGCATTCCAGTCCCGCTTGGCCGGTGTTGGCAACAGCCACTCGAACCGGCCGGCCTTTGGCGCCGACCTTCACTTCCACGGGGTCGATGTCGGTGATGACGATGGTGGGGATGCGCAGCTTCTCGACCAGGGGCTTCAACCGATGGGCGTGGCTGCCACCGATATCTAGGAAAGAGACGTAGCGCTTATTCAGAGACTCGTAGTCGAGCTCCATGAACAAAGGCACCAGCATGCGCTCAGCCACACCCTCGACGAAGATGGCTGCATTGGCAAACAGCAAGTCGGTGTGTTGGACGCGGAAGTAGCGTTCGGCGAATTGACGCGTGGCGTCATCGCTGCCGAATACCTGCCCAAGGTTGACGACTTCGGTGGTCGGCATCGGGTGGCCCTTAGACTTGGCGATTCGCCGGACATAGCGAAGCCGGTCGAAGTCCTCGGCGTGCGCGAGATGGCTCGAATGCGTGCTGATGAGCAGCTGACTCTTCAGCGCCCTCGCCTCCTCGTCGCTCGGGCTGATGAGCTTGTGCGCCTTGTCTGGGAAGATGCGTTGAACTTGGACATGCAGGTGGGCCTCGGGTTCTTCGATCATCACGAGGTGTACCGGTGTTGGCGAACCTTTTTCCGGACTCAGGCGAGCGGCCTTGAAAGAGACCAGCTGATAGCTGAGCGACTGGAGGTTCTGGTAACCCAGGCCGATGGAGTATTCCGGCAGCAAGTCTTCCGTGGAGTCCTTCTTCATGCTGTACTGGACCGCGGTGCCGTGGTCGAGCAGGTCCGCGGTTTGAATGCGGGTCCGGAAGCGGATTTCCTGAGGGTCGTGCAGCCCCGGATAACCGAGCTCCTTGACCTCATCCACGGACGGTGCGATGGCGTCGTGGATTTTCTCGTCGAGCGCCTTCTGCGCCTCGGCCACGGCCTTGATGAGATCCGCACGGTGGCCGTGCCCGGTCGGGGCCACGTTCAGGTGCCGCCGTGCGAATTGCAGCAGCTGGTTGGAGAACATGCCTACGCGATGGGGACCGGAGGCCGACCGCGAGTCTGCCTCTTCGCCGCCTAAGCCGCGCTGTGCTGGCACGAAATCGACACGAATCAGCTTTGACAGGTGCTTACGCTCGATGGGCACCGCGTCGGCCGGCAAGACCTGTGTCTTGTAGGCGGCCTTCTCTTCCAATGGGTTGTTCTCTGCATTGAGCTTATAGGCCCTAACTTGGCCCATCTTTAAAGATTCCCGTAACCAGTAGTCGAGCAGATCAATGGGCCAGGCCAGCGAGTCGCTGCCCATGTCCTTTACAGGAAGGCGGGCTGTGTGATAGGACCAAGCGAGATTCTTGAGCGAGGCCACATCGGACGCCGGCTCCAGGCGCAGTCGAACACCGACCGCGCCGCCATGCCAGTTGAACTTGGACAGGAACGGCGCCACAAAGTGGTACATGCCTGCCTCAGCGTTGAACCACAGGTCGAGCGTCGGCATTGCAGACAGCAACGTGGCGAGCTGAGTCGTCCAGTCGGTGGTGTCGGTCCCAGCGGTTGTTGCCGGATCCTCGGCCAAACCCTCCCATTGCTTGCCCAATTCCCGCAGCTTCGTCCATTGCGAAAGGCTGATGTCGAAGGCGCCGAATGCCGAGCCCTCGGACAGGAAATGC
>Ga0172382_10008721_pt1 | contig 14038 bp, 11 predicted proteins | sample Leawel138RmetaG_FD_122245 | JGI IMG/M metagenome (GOLD analysis project Ga0172382, IMG submission 122245) | Leachate microbial communities from a municipal landfill in Southern Ontario, Canada - Leachate well 138R metaG | ecosystem: Engineered > Solid waste > Landfill > Unclassified | place...
AGGTTATCCAGTATCAGACGGTTATCGACGCCCGTCCCTTCGAAATGTTCTTCCGGGTTCATGCATTTGATATCGTAGAGGATATCCGTCACGCCCGGATGCGAAGCGATCCGAAACAGCGCATCGCCATCCCCGTGCCCCGATGTATCCAGGCATACGCCGATATCCCGCTCGTATGCAAGCCGGACCATCTCCTCCACAAACGCCGGCCTCGAAAGCATCTCTCCTCCGGAAAGCGTAATCCCGCCGCCGGTGTGCCCGTAAAACCCGATGTCCTTTTCCGCTTCGTCCATCAGCTCCTCGGCGGTCTTCTCCTCTGCGACGGATGCGAGTGCGCCGGCGTAGCAGGCATCGACGCACAGCAGGCACGTGTCGCAGGCGCAGCGGTCTACTTCTATTTTTCCGTCGATCAGCGAAAGCGCACCGTTTGGACAGGCCTCGATGCAGTACCCGCATCCGATGCACCTGTTTGTAAGGAGAATCAGCTGCGGACCGAAGTCGATCATCTCGGGATTGTGGCACCATGCGCATCGAAGCGGACATCCTTTGAAGAAAATCGTCGTGCGGATGCCCGGTCCGTCCTCCACAGAAAATTTTTGAATGCTGCCGACCGGCGCCGTCATGGGTATTTGCGTCACTGGTATACCCCCCTTATGCCAGATGCGCCGTGCGATCGATGATCGTATCCTGTGCGGCTTTATCGAGCTCGGTAAAGTATGCCATATAGCCTGCGACGCGGACCATCAGTCCCCGGTGTTTTTCCGGATTCTTCTGGGCGTCAATCAGCGTCTCGTTGTCGACGACGTTGATCTGGATATGCTCACCGCCGTTGTCGAAGTACGTCTTGATGACGCCTTCCACAATTTCCAGTCCTTTTTCTCCCTGAATTCCCCTGGGATCGAAGCGCAGGTTGAACAGCGCGCCGTCGTGGAATGCCGTCTGGTTGATGGCTCCGACCGATTTGACGGTCGCCGTCGGCCCGCTGATATCGCGGCCCATCACCGGTGAAGAGTTGTCGCTGAACGGCTCGTAGGCTTTGCGCCCGTCCGGTGTCGCGCCGGTCATCTCGCCGTGCGAAATGTTGACGGTCTGCGACAGGTTGCAGAACGAATACTTGCCGCCCCGGGAGTCATCGTACTCCTGGACCGTTTCTGCGATGTATGTCAGATAGTCGCGCACGAGTCCGTCCACTTTCGGAATATCGTTGCCAAACTTGGCCGGTTTGTTGATCAAAAGCTGCCGGATCCGCTCTTCGCCTTCGAAGTTCTTATCGAGAATCGCCACAAGCTCTTCCAGCGTCAGCGTTCCGTCCTTAAAGACGACCTGATCGATCGCTTCCAGCGAGTCGCCCAGATTCGCCGGCCCGGTTACAAACATACCTGCCGTGGAGTACTTGGCTCCGCCCTGCTGCACCGACTTACCTGATTCAATGCATCCGTCGATGGCCATGGACGCCATCATGACCGGCAGCCTCTCCGCGTGGATCGGAACGATGAGGTTATAGCCGTCGCGAATCATCTCGTAGAAGTGAACTGACTGCTTTTTGACCGCCTCCATGATGTCCTCGACGCTCGTAAACTCCGAGAGTTCGCCCGTTTGCAAGCCCACGAGTTCGCCTGTAAGCGGATCGATACCGTTGTGCAGCGCCAACTCGAGCATCTTCGGTGCGTTGACGTAGCCCGCATCCGGACTCCCGTCCGTCGTACCGCCGCCCGGCGCAGGCTGTATGCATCCGACGATGCACCAGTCTCTGGCCTCTTCGATGGTGCAGCCTTTGCCCTGGACCATCTGCATCGCCGCTTTGTCGCTGAAGAAGCCGGGGTTGGCCATGCCCTTTTGAACCATCTCCGCACCTTTGCGGAGCAGCTCCGGAGGCGTACCGTCGTGAACGCGAAGCGCCAGGACCGGCTGTGTCGTCTGAAGTGCGGCCCCGGCATCCAAACACAGATAAGACAGCGGATTTGTCGCATCCTCACCCTGACGGTCCACTCCTCCGACCATCAGTATTTCCCACATGGGATAGCCGGCAAACGATTTCGAATACCATTTATCGCGGACTTCGTATACTTCGCAGCACTTCAGATAAAAGCATTCGAGGAGCTCCAGCACATCTGCGTCATCGGTGAGAAGACCCCGCTCCCGGTCCAGCTGCAGATACGGATACATGTACTGGTCAAACCGCCCGAAGCCGCAGGCCGTCGTCGGTGCCTCGATGTGAAACGATACCTGAATCAGCCACACGAACTGCAGCGCCTCATGAAAGCTGCGCGGTGGATTGGCAGGCACGTGGCGGCAGTTTTCAGCGATGACGAGCAGTTCGGCTTTCCTTGACGCATCCGACTCGGCCGCCGCCATTTCTTCGGCCTTTTCCGCGCAGCGTTCCGCATAGCGGATGATGCCTTCGGCCATGATGATGCAACCGGTCCAAAAATCGATCTTCGGCTGTCTGGATACATGGCCGCCTTTTGCGCGTTCTTCCTCGATCAGCTCCCGGCAGCGGGCGATGTGACCCGAAAGTCCCAGCGACAGCAACCGGCTGTAGTTGGGCGTCGTCTCTCCGGATACGCCGTTTCTGCACCCGACCGAGATGAGGTCTTTCTGCCTTGCGTCTTCGATCTCGGGAGGCAGGATGCTCGGCGCGAGATCTTCCACAGCTTTACCTTCCCAGTATTCGAACAGCTTCAGAATTTTCTCTTTGTCTTCGGGCGTGATGTCGTACGGGTCGGTCGTGCGCGTTGGAAACTCGTCGAGCTCGTCGCGCAGCCAGCCGGTGGATGTGTATTCCATAAACAGGTTCGCCCCTTTGTACGTATTCGTGGGCGACCCGACGATGAGTTCGTCCGGGAATATGCACACCGTCATGTGCTCCATGATGTACGACATGACCTTCGCGCGGAATATGGGAGCCGCTTCCCCTGCATATAGCTGATAGGCTTCGGTCGCAAGCTCCAGATGCTCCGCCGTGATATTCGGCCGCGTATCGAAGTAACGAGTTTTCATCCTGTGTAAGCGTTCGTTTAGCATGTATGAGTCCTTTCTGCTCCTAAATATTTCTATCAGATGTTCATCAAACTGCCGGCAGCGCACCCCCGGCACATATTACAATTTCTGCTGAATGCATCTGGGTAATCTCAAATCACCTGAAAATCAGTATCCATATACCCGCACAGCGTTTTGGCCATATCCGGTCCGTACTCAGCCCGGAAGTCTTCGAGCACTTTGTCCGCTACCGCTCGTCCTTCCGAACCGAAAATCGATTCGCTGATGAGCCGGAATGTCTTGTACACGTGCCCGGTGTGGTAGTCAAAGCCTCTGACGTTCGCAGAGTCCTTTTCGAATGTCTGCTCTTCCGAAAAGTGGGCGCCCCGCATAATCTGGATACAGTAGTCGTGGTCGTTGATGCTCTGCGGCACTTCGAACACGAGATCCGGATTGAAACCCGAAGCGATCCCGCGATCCAGGTGCGTGCAGTACAGCACACCGCACTCGCTGGCACCCATTTCTTTAAACTGCCATGCCCAGGGGCAGGCTTCGATGTATTCCTCGTGGTCGGGCGCAATCGAAACGGTCCGTCCAGCGAAGCCTCCGGTTACACGCTCTGCAGCTTCCGTCTTCTGCCACTCTCCATATATGCGGTACGATGTAAAGTCAAGCGGCTTGCCGTCCCGTATCGCTCTCTGTGCCATGCGGGATCCGCGTTGACGCGCGTATACGGTCGTCATGTGGGCAAACGCTTCGGTGCCTCTGTTTCCGAACGCGCTCTTCAGCTCTTCATAAAACCGCGCCACGACAAACGCATGGCTCAACTCGGAAAAAACCTGCATGTCTCTCCTCCTCTAGCGCGCCATTCGGTAGATGCCGGCGACATCCGCCACCTTCAGTTTTTTGACGCAGCCCACCGTAATCTCATCTCCGAGGCAGCACTTGTCCGCCATGTCCAGAATCTGCTCTTCCGTGGGTTCGATCCCCAGTTCGTAAAGAGAAACCGGCATGCCGATGGAGCGCAGAAAGTCTTCCATCGCTACGATTCCTGCGAGAGCCGCTTCTTTCGCGTCCAGGTCGGCGCTTACCCCCATCACGTTGCGCGCAAACGTCGCAAACCGCTCCGGTGCAGCGTCGCATACATAACGCGCCCAGCTGCCCCATACCGCAGCGAGACCCGCTCCGTGTGCCACGTCGAACAGGCCGCCCAATTCGTGTTCGAGTCGGTGCGATGCCCAGTCGCCGCCGTCGTTTCCGCACTCGGTCAGGCCGTTGTGCGACAAGCTGCCCGCCCACATCACCTCGGCGCGCGCCCGGTAATTCTCCGGTTCTTCCCTTAAGATACGCGCGTACTTCATCACGGTTTTCAAAAGCGCTTCGCTGATACCGTCCGTGATATCCATGCTGCCGCTCATGTTAAAATAGCGCTCAATCGTGTGCATCATGATGTCTGTGCATCCGCTCTGCGTCTGATAATCGGGCAGCGTATAGGTCAACTCCGGATTCATGATCGCAAAGCACGGCCTGGACAAATCGCTTCCGTAGCCGCGCTTGTACCAGCCGTCTTCGTTTGTTATGACCGAAGAATTGCTCATTTCGCTCCCGGCCGCAGCGATGGTCAAAATGGCACCGATGGGCAGACAGGCTTTCGCCTCTCTTTTGTAATCGTACAGCTCCCACACATCGCCTTCTTCAGCCGCACCGTACCCGATGGCCTTCGCCGAATCGATGACGCTGCCGCCACCGACCGCCAGTATAAAATCGACGCCCTCCGACCGGCACAGCCTGATGCCCTCATACACTTTGGACAGCCTCGGATTCGGCACGACACCACCGAGTTCGACGTAGGCGATTTCCGCTTCGTCGAGCGCACCTGTCACCCGATTGAGCAGCCCCGAGCGCTTTGCGCTCTGTCCGCCGTAGTGAATCAGCACTTTCCGGCAACCCTGCTGCTTAACGAGCTCGCCGACCTCCAGATCCGTATCTTTTCCGAATACGACTTTCGTCGGCGTATAATATTGAAAATTCAACATATCGTCCTCCCGGTCCGCCTATGCCTCCAGCAGACTCCCCATGTAGTTGAGCGTGCGGATCAGTTGGTGCGTGTAGCCCATTTCGTTGTCGTACCAGGCGACGACGCGCACTTCGTAGATCTGTGTGCCGCAGCGCTGTGCAAGCGTCTGCGTCGCATCGAACAGCGATCCGTAGGAAGATCCGATGATGTCGCTGGATACGATCAGCTCTTCCGAATAGCCGAACGATTCGTTCTCGCACTCCTTCATTTTAGCGTTGATGCCCTCCACGGAGACCGTCTCCGTTTCGTCCTTGAGCGTGGCATCCATAATCGTAATCGACCCGGCAGGTACCGGCACGCGCTGTGCCGATCCGATCAGCTTGCCGTCGAGTTCGGGTATCACAAGGCCGATCGCCTTGGCAGCTCCGGTTGAGTTCGGCACGATGTTCGCAGCGCCGGCCCGGGCACGCCTAAAGTCGTTTTTGCGGTGCGGACCGTCGAGTATCATCTGGTCGCCCGTGTAGGCGTGGATCGTCGTCATAAATCCCGTGCGGAGCTCGCGATATTCGTTCAACGCCTTGGCCATCGGAGCCAGACAGTTTGTCGTACACGAGGCACCAGAGACAATGAGATCGTCTTTTTTGATCGTGTGGTGATTGACATTGTACACGATCGTCGGCAGGTCGTTCCCCGCAGGCGCCGAAATCAGCACGCGCTTGGCACCCGCCTCGATATGAGCCATGGATTTATCCTTCGAAGCGAAGAAACCCGTACACTCCAGCACGATGTCTACATCCAGGTCCTTCCACGGGAGATTTTTGGGATCCGGCTCCTTGTAGATGCGGATTCTTATACCGTCTACACACAGGTGGTCCTCGTCGCTCTTTATCTCGTGCCCTTTGTACTGCCCCTGCACGGTATCGTACTTGAGCAGGTACGCAAGCATATCCGCACCGACCAGGTCGTTGATCGCTACGATTTCGAAGCGGTCATCCTCAAATATCTTACGGAAAGACAGCCTTCCGATTCGTCCAAATCCGTTGATTGCAATTTTTATCATGTGCATCTCCTTTCGGTGCACGCCGACGGCACCCTACATAACTATACCGTGCAATTTTACCTTATTTTACGGGGGTTGACAAGCTGAACGGCCGCCTTCGGCCTGCCGCTTTGGCGCAAATAAAGATCCCGGAGAAGCTCTCCGGGATCCAGATGCATACATGCTGAGATTTCTTAGTCTTCTCTTGCGAGGTCGACCGTCCACTCTTTCCACACGTTCCCGACGAGATGCGGGCCCGGCTTAAGCGTCTTGCGTCCCGGTTTCCAGCCGGCAGGCGTCACTTCGCCGCCTTTCGTCTCGCGGACGAGCTGGAACGCCTGGATCTGACGGAGTGTTTCGTTTACGTTGCGCCCAACCGGCGGAGTGAGCACTTCGAAACCCTGGACGATGCCGTCCGGGTCGATGATGAAACGGCCGCGCGTTTCGACACCGGCATCTTCGTCGTAGATACCGTAGAGTCTCCCTACGCTGCCGTCCTGGTCTGAAAGCATCGGGAATGGGACATCTTTTCCAATCATTTTGGACAGCTCTGTGTCGTTCCACACTTTGTGCACGAACACGCTGTCTACACTGACGGACAGTACCTGTACGCCAAGGGCTTTAAAATCGTCGTTTCTGTCGGCAACTGTCGACACTTCAGTTGCTCAGACGAACGTAAAGTCGCCCGGATAAAAGCACAGCGATACCCACTGGCCTTTGTAATCCGAAAGGCTGACTTTACCGAATTTACCGTCGACATACGCCGGAAGGGAAAATTCCGGAGCCGGTTTACCTACTTTAATCATACTGCTTCTACTCTCCTTTACTGCTTCCTGAATGCCGGCATCATCGGTGCCGGGCACTTCTGCTTGTGAATCGTGAACAGCAGGCCTTTGACAGCCCACCTGGATCTCTTCCGCCATAGAAGTCTCCTTTCTGCATGCATGTGCAACAAACCGATATAGCTCGATTGTATACATTATACACTCAAACGTCTGTTCGTTCAACGGTCATTCCGCAATCGCAACCGGGCGTCACCGGATCCCCGCTCAATCCGCCCGATGGACAGTCTTGCACAAAAATGAGTGAGGACAAACGCGACTTCGTTTAGAAGCGGTTTGCCCTCACTCCGAGGTGTACCACAATAGTACGCCCTCCTTTCCTAACTTCCCCTAGCCCTGTTGATGATAAGCTGAGCAATCATGCCCGCTTTCACCCGGACGCTTCGACTTTTCTCCTCCCTGTCCTCCGGCATCACTGCCGATGAACCTGATCGAAGATTTGCGTTCCTGCCGGACAACAGACACAGTTAGGGAAGTCTGCGCCGACATTCACTGTCGCTCTTCGGGGTTGCTCCTGTACTCAAGCTTCCTCTTTTCTGGAGCATCTCTACATTAGCACGAACAATTATGCTTGTCAAGCGAATTTTTGCAAAATTCCAAATAAATTATTTCACATTTTATTTTTGCCGAATTTATTCAAATGGACGCTCGCCAAATCCTCTGCTTGCCGCTTGACCGTGATGCTCACCTGGTTTAGGATAAAGGCGGAGGAAAAACTATGAACCCGCAAGCAGAATCAAACGACGGCCATCCTGTGCCCGCACAACCCGGACAGGAGCCGACAACAGTCGAAAGTCCGCAGCCTGCACCGCATCGCCTGCGGCCGGGCATGCGCATCATCAAGACAGCCATCGCGGTCTTTCTCTGTCTGGTCGTCGATCTTTTCCGCTCATCCCCTTTCCCGATCCAGTCTTCGGTTACAGCAGTCATCTGTCTCCAGCCGGACATCCGCAGCAGCAAGAAAATCGCCGGCAACCGAACGGTGGGAACGCTGGCTGCCGGCTTGTACAGTTATGTATTTCTCCTGCTCTTCGTGGAGTGGATGCACATTGACCCAAAGAGCTTTCTCTTTACGATTCTCGTATCCGCAGGAATCATCCCGCTGATCTTACTCATACTGCTGATGAACCGCCCCGGTTCCGTCGTCATCGCCCTGGTCGTATTTCTGGCTACCTGCCTCACGAAAGGCGACGCTCAGATTCTGCACTATACCGTCGGCCGGGTGATCGATACGCTGCTCGGTATCGGCTTTGCATTGCTCGTCAACTGGTTTCCCCTGCTGAACCATCACACCGGTGACTCGACCGAACACAATCTCGAATAGCGGTCGCTATCTTGACGTCTCCCGGAGTACGCGCATCAAGTCGATGAACACACCGTAACCGGTCTGCGTCGTTTCCAGGCCGTACTGTACGATCGACAGCCTGTCCATGAGATCGGTCGTCAATTCGACGACCGCTACGACATCCTCTCCGGAAAATGCATGCGAAGCCGGAATCTCCTCCGGATGAACGCGCCCCCATACTTTACCATCTTTAATTCCTCCGCGGCACAAAAGCTTCAGTTTGTTCCCCCGCGCAACCGCACCCATTACCTGCTCCGTCGTTACATCGCCGATGCCGGTCCTGTCGATGTCATCCGGTGTAATGCCTGCGTCCATGAGCACATTTAAAAGCGCCGTCAGCTTGGCAGCAGCGTCGAACCCGTCGACGTCCATCGACAGATCCGCTTCCATAAATCCGCCCTTCCTTCCATTTTCGTAAATCGTCTCCTGCGGAAGCCCCAGCTCCATCTGCCTGAGAATGTAGTTCGTCGTTGCATTCAATATCCCTTTAACTTCGGATACTTTCGCATATTCGAGGCAGTAATCGGCCATATTGAAAATCGGCATACCCGCCATGACGGTCGTTTCAAAATAAAAGCACACGCCCTTTTCTTTGGCCAAATCCCGGAGTTCCCTGTATGCCCACGCAATGGGCCCTTTGTTTGCGCTGATGGCGTGACGCCCGCGGCTCATGGCACCCTTCAGATGGTCGATCGCCGGCTGTCCGGTCTCGATGTTGAGAGGCGTCAGCTCGAGCAGCACATCGTAGTCTGCCTGGTCGACCACATCCATGGCGCTCCATTCGCAATAGCCCGAATCGTTCCGGTCGAAGTGCCCGTCCTCCTCCACCGCCCGGACCGCTTCCGCTAAATCGATGCCTTCCGGTTTGTTGAGCGTACCCCGCGTCGCGGTCGAGATCGTTACGATCTGAACGTCGTATCCCGTCTTTTCGGCGATATCGCTGTGATTGTCCAAAAGAATTCTGGAAAAAGCCCTTCCTGCTATGCCAAAGCCGAGCATAGCCACTTTACAAGTCTTCATATTAGCTCCTTTCTCCTGTAACTATGATCATATTATAACAAATTAACTTGTTCCGCCAACAATAATGTTCTATACTCTCGTTGTACTCAATAATTATTTCTGTTGACACAGGAGGAAATAATGGAACTCAAATCTTTTCTGATCGAGCACTGGCTCAACCCGATGGACTCTCTGGCCAAATACAACTTCGGGTCAAGCTGCACCAAGGCGATGACCATGGACGAACTGTTCCGCGTAACAGGACAGGATCAGGATGCGTTCATGAAAGAGCTCAGCACGATGAGCCTGCACTATCACCTGGGCGACTCGACCGGATCGCCGCGCGTTAAAGCGGCGGTTGTCGGCACGTATCCCAAGAGCAACATCACGCCCGAGGATGTCATGATGATGATCGGCGGGACCGGTGGAAACGACATCGTCATCTGCGGACTGCTCGAGCACGGCGACAATATCGTCGTCTTCAAGCCGACCTATCAACAGCATTACGACATCCCGAAATCGCTCGAATTTGAGACGCGTGAACTGGTTCTGAGGGAAGAAGATGACTACAGGCCCGACATGGATAAGCTGCGGGCGATGGTGGACAAAAACACGAAGCTGATCGCGTTTTCCAATCCGAACAACCCGACCGGTCAGACGATGTACGACGACGAGCTGCGGGAGATCGTAGAGATTGCGAAATCCGTAGACGCCTACATCCTCAGCGACGAAGTGTACCGGGGCATGGACGAAGAATACATGCCGACCATCCTGGACTACGGCTACGACAAAGCGATTGCACTCAGTAGCATGTCGAAGATGTATTCCATGGCCGGCACGCGCATCGGCTGGATCATAACGAAAGATAAGTACGCCTACAAGAACTTCGAAAATAGAAGATCCTTTAACACCATCTGCTGCGGTATCGTAGATGAAGTCATCGCTTCGGTTGCGCTCGAAAATTACGAAAAGGTCTGGGCGCGCGCGCGCAAACTGTTGACCCGCAATAAAAAAATCGTATACGACTGGATCAACGCTCACCCCCACCTCCACGTACGCGGCGACGCCAAAGGCACGACCTGCATGGTGCGCTACGATTACGACATCAGTTCCACGGATCTCGTCGAAGATGCCATGGAAACGGCAAAAATTCTGCTCGTCCACGGCGAGTGCTTCGAAATGCCGGGCTACCTGAGAATCGGATACGGCGCATTCGCCGATGAAGAGAAGCTCCACGAAGGACTGGCCGCGCTCGGCGAATACCTGAAGAAATACGACGCACAGATGAAATAGAGCTCCGATGCGATCGACCGCACCCGACCGGTGCTGCGGTCACATGGGAACCGGCTGTTCTGTAGTGTCAAAAGCCCTGCAAAATTTGCAGGGCTTTTTCGTCGGGTGGATTATGTACAGCGCTCAGGACCGTCTAGGGTGATTCCGCTTCGGTCATCACTTCGTCGAGCCTTATATCCCGGCCGGGGATGACGACGACCGAATCCACGCGCTGCACTTCAAAGGCGACACCGATCAGATGTGCCTTTGGACAGCGGGGTAGATAGCGGTCGTAGTGACCGCCACCCCAGCCCATGCGCCATCCGCCGGCATCGAATGCGACGCAGGGCACGATGACGACATCGATGGTTCCGGGTTCGATAAAGAGCGACCGTTCGACCTCGGGGCTCCGTATGCCGGCCGCGTCGACGCTCCACGCATCGTCCGCCAGAGGCTGATACGCTTCCATGTGGCCTTTGCCAAATGTGACCGGAAACGCGAGCGTTTTCCCTTCTTTTGCGATAGCCGAATGAAAATCGGCCAAGTCGAGCTCCGCTCCGAAGGCCATATAGGACAGAATCACGGAAGCCTGCAGGACCGCCGGGTGCTGCAGCAGCTTCTGCGACACGATATCGCTGCGTGCGCTGCGCGTTTCAGCAGACAGCGCATTGCGCGCACCGAGCGCCTGCGCTCTCTGCAGCTTCTTGCTCCTCTGCACTTCGTGCTCATTCAAATAGCGCCCGGTCATCGCGGATCCAAACTTTCTACGAGGCATTCCATTTCTTCGTCCTCATACTCCTCCACAGGAAGGCTGCGCGTGCGGAACAGGCGGTCCGCCGTTTCGAAATACGCCTGTCTGGAGTCGAACAGAGGTGTAAATTTCGACAGCACGTCCATAGCCTTTTCCGCGCCATTGCTCATGAGTTCTGCCGCCATGCAGGCAAGATATTTCGCAGCGAGCACGTAGGCCACGTCCGGGTCGGCAATCGCATAGTCCGCTCCGTGCCCCGTGCCGCTGATACCTCCGATATAGGTTTCCAGTACGGGCATGAGCGACGAAAGGTCACCCCAGTCCGTCGATCCTGTATCGTGCCCGTCTACGGAGACATCGGAGTCGCCCGCGAGTGTTCGCCCCACATCCATCGCAATGTCCCGCAGATTCGAATCATACGAAGCGGGCAGATAACCGGGAAGATCCTCGATGATGACGCGGGCTCCAACCGCCATCGCCGCTCCCGACAGTGCGCGGTCGACACGGATGGAGGCAGCGAGCATGTCTTTGAGCGTCTTGCCGCGCACAAACGTCTCGATGCGCACATCGCCGGGTATCACGTTGACGATGTCGCCTCCTTTTGTGATGATGGGGTGCACGCGGATGTATTCTTCCTCTCTGAACGTTTCCCGGATGGCATTAATCGCTGATAGGCCCAGGTTCGCAGCATAAAGCGCATTGATACCCAGATGAGGCGTCGAACCTGCGTGCGACGGCTTGCCAACATACTTGATATTTTTGACGACGCACCCGTTGAGCGTGGAGCCAGGTGCAATTTTCCGATTCGGGTTTGACGAAGAGTGGATGGAAATGCACAGATCCACGTCGTCGAAGAATCCGCGCCGTAGCAGCTCCGGCTTGCCGCCGAGGTAGCGGATGACGCCTTTTTCGCGCAGTTCCATGCGATAGGCAATCTCGATGTATTCCTCGGCAGGAACTGCGATGAAGTGCAGCTTACCGGAGAGGTGTTCAAAAGCGCCCGCATCGAGCAAACCTTTGAGCGCTCCCATCATCGCTGCGATCTGTGCGTTGTGACCGCAGGCGTGCACCGCCCCGGTCTCTTTGTCGCTGTCCGGGTGCTCGCGGCAGATGATCGCATCCAGTTCCCCTACAACGGCCAGTCCCGGTCCGTCGCGCCCAGTGTCGACCGTCACCTTGATTCCCGGATACTCTTCGATGCTCGCGTAAGGAATGCCCCATGCATCCAGCTTCTCCATAACGAACGCCGCCGTCTTAAACTCCTTAAAGCCGGTTTCGGGCGTGCGATAAATCGTTTCCCCGATGTCGATTATTTCGTCTTTGTTCGCCTCGATGCATCCGGACAGATTCTCTCTCAATGTGCCGATATCCATCACCCCGTCTCCTTTCCCTGACTCCTGCAAAAACATACAGAAACTCATCCCCTATTCCGGCATCGCGCATATGAGCTCCGCCGCTGTGAAATCCTACCACGGAAACTGCAACAGGTCAACTTGTTATAACAGGTTGCCGGACAAATACTGCCGCTTAAAACGAAGGCAGCGCGCCGGATGGGCGCGCTGCTCGTTTATAACCAAATCCGGTTCATCCGGATGCCATCCGCTATGCGGACTTCGCTCCCCACAGCTTTCTAAGCATGGCGAGGACGACTACCGTGAGTACCGCTCCAAATGCAAGCGGTATAAATACATTCTGCGTGGCTCCGGCCACGATGTAGGTGATAAACGACACACCGGCGACGGTTGCCGCATAGGGAATCTGCGTCGTTACGTGGTTAATGTGATCGCACTGCGCACCGGTCGAGGACATGATCGTCGTGTCCGAAATCGGAGAACAGTGGTCGCCGAACACAGCACCCGCCAGACAGGCCGAAATCGATATGATGAGCATCGTTTCGGTGAGGCTTGCAGAGAGGTTGACGACGATGGGGATCAGGATACCAAATGTTCCCCACGACGTCCCTGTCGAAAATGCCAGACCGCCGGCGACAAGGAAGATAATCGCAGGAAGGAACATCTGGAAGCCGGCTGCACTTCCTTCGACGAGGCCGGCGACATATTCGGCTCCGCCCATCAGGCCCGTCATGGATGACAGCGCCCAAGCAAACGACAGGATCAGGATGGCAGGAACCATGGCGATGAATCCGGCGGGGATGCAGGACATGAATTCCTTAAAGCTGATAATCCTTCTCGGCAAATAAAGCACGAATATAAACAGAAGCGTTACGAGCGAGCCGAGCGGCAGACCATAGGACGCATCGCTGTTGGCAAACGAATCGATGAACGACTCACCTTCGAAGAAGCCGCCTGTGTAGATCATGCCGACGACGCAGCTTACGATCAAGAATATAACAGGAAGGAGCAGGTCCAAAACTCTACCTTTTGAAGAGATATCTTCGACTTCAGCATTGGCGTACGGACGCGCATCCGTCGTGTATAGATCGCCCTTTTCCACAGCATTTTTCTCGTGAACCGCCATAGGGCCGTAGTCGAAATCCATCATTGTAATGACGACGATCATCAGAAGTGTCAGGAGGGAATAGTAATTATAAGGAATAGCTTTGATAAATAGCTCGATGCCATTGTAGCCCTCGACAATTCCAGATACCGCCGCCGCCCAGGACGAAATGGGCGCGATCATGCAGATAGGTGCTGCAGTTGAGTCCACGATGTAGGCAAGTTTTGCCCGGGAGACTTTGTGTCCATCCGTAACGGGAAGCATGACGCTGCCCACGGTCAGACAGTTAAAATAGTCGTCGATGAAGATGATGCACCCAAGCGCAAATGTAGCGAGA
>Ga0172382_10008723_pt1 | contig 14036 bp, 17 predicted proteins | sample Leawel138RmetaG_FD_122245 | JGI IMG/M metagenome (GOLD analysis project Ga0172382, IMG submission 122245) | Leachate microbial communities from a municipal landfill in Southern Ontario, Canada - Leachate well 138R metaG | ecosystem: Engineered > Solid waste > Landfill > Unclassified | place...
TGACCATCCTGAATACCATGATGAAGAATAAGGCAACATGGATTGAGGTCGCCTCATGAAGAAGAATTCAATTGACATTCAACACAGTTGCTTGGATCCAGGCGTCAAGCGCCGGGATGACGGTGGGGGGTGGATCCCGGCATTTTGGGCATATCCGGTAGGAGGATGATAATTACGACACAGTCTCTTTGTCGGGATGACGAGAGTGGTTGATTCCTGCAGTTATGCTAACCCATTTGATGATGGGTGAACTATGGTGTCACAGCCTTCAGGTCCGGGATAACGGTGAGCTTAACTTAGCTATGCACATGAGAGGAATCTGTGTGCATTTTGCATTTTATCGCGATAAATACGGTGAATGATATGCCGGTCAAATTCCGTTTCTTCTTGCAACATTTCATCCCTTTCCTGCGACGAAAAATAACCCATCGCGGGTTGAAAAAACAATTTGTCCTCCCGTTCTATGTGTGCGGGATACAGACTCTTCAAGAACCTCAGGCAATCGATCATCACGGGAAGCGCCATTTTATCGCCCTGTACAAATTTGTCCCGTGCTTCGATGAGTCTTGCCACTGCTTCCTTCGACAACCTGTGCTCGTACATCAATTCTTTCATGATCGTTTCGTGTTCTTTGGACAATTGCTTTTTTTTCAATTCCCGAAATAGGATGTCTTCCTCTTTTCCGTGATGACATCTGTCGCCATAATTCTGGATAAAATCTATCACAGCATCGACAAGCTCGATATTGATACTGCCGTTCTGGTCACACCAATCTACTTCGTTCTCTATGATCCCGATCATTTGTTCTATGACCCTGTGTTCGATCATGAGGGGTGCTATGGGAAGCATCTCATTCTCCTTCTGAACGGGCCCGCTGCGATGAACCCCTCGATCCACGCCGCCGCGTCTTCATCATGATGTATTCCCGCAGGGCAACGGCGTTATTATGTTCTTCGTCTCTGGCACCGTAAAGCAATGTCACGTTCTGTCCGGCGCCATGACGGATTTGGTTCACGATGTCTTCTTTTTGATCGAGTTCGGCAAAATATCTCTCTTTGAACTCGGTCCATTTTTGTACGTCATGATGGAACAGCTTTCGCAAATCTTCGCTCGGCGCAACATCCTTGAGCCAGAGGTCAACCCCGGCCTTTTCTTTACCGAGGCCGCGGGGCCACAACCTGTCGACCAGTATCCTGAAGCCGTCGTCCGGCGACGGGTCCTCGTAGATTCTTTTTATCCGGATCATAATTTCACCATGCCAGGGACGCCGTTCGATCGCCTCCGCGGTGCCCGGCCTTTATTTGCTTGCAGCCATGGATCAAGCCGGCTCTCCTTTTACAAAAAATATTGAGCACGGGAGCCTTCTCATGAGTTCGTGATTGCTTCTGCCGTAAACAACTCTCTCGATCCTGCCCTCCGGGTGAGCGGCTATGAGAGCGAGATCGATCTTCAATCGCTGAACGGCTTCAATGGTCTGCTCAACGGGTTCACCTTCCTGGACTATCTCCCTGATCGTCATCCCGGTCGCTCGCTCCTGGCGCACCAGATTATCTATCTCCTCCCTGATCTCTTTTACACGGGCCTGAAATTCATCCCTGAATATCGCAAGGCCCGCAAGATAATGAAAACCGATCTTATCGAAAGGATCATACTCGATATGAAGTATCGAAAGTTCGGCAGACAGAGCCCTAGCCAAATAGACACCATAATGGAATGCTTTCTTGCACTCCTCGGTTGATCTGCTTACTACAAGTATCCTCCTGACATCTTCCATCTCAAGATCTCCTTTTCCGGAAAAGCAGCCGTCTTTGCCATGCGAAGATAACCCCCATACCGGACGCTTTGCCCTTTCTACTACGTAACTTCGAGATCTTTGCCGCTTTCCCAAAGCCCGTGGATATTACAAAGGCTCAGAGCATAGATCCTTCCCCCCTCTTTTACCGAAACAGATACGCTTACCGTATGGTCGGTAACGACAGGGCCCTTATCGGGGCCGGCAGCAGATTCGCCATGAGCGGCAAAATCACAGTGTGCTACCTGGTAGGAGAATTTGTCATTTGTCGGTTTATAAAAGATCTGAACCCATTTTATATGGTGATCGGTGGTGTTCGGATGCGGTATCTCCTTGCCGACTGTGACGTTGATGACGAACGGCTTTCCGGCGACAACTTTGTCGGAACACTCTATTACGGGCACATGCTTCTCTTTTTTCCAATCCTCGAATTGAAACAATGGTCCTAATCCATTCATCGCTTCTCCTCCCAGGGAGTTAACCACTCCACAATTAGTCAATTGCTATAGCCCACATGGGACATGCCTTCAGGGGCTTCCCGACAGGCTTCCCCATATCATTTCTTCTCCATGCCCGGTTCCCCGTGAACGGGCTGCCGTATCAAGAGCACAGGGCATGCTGCCTTTTTCATCACTTTTTCCGCCACGCTTCCCAGAACATGGCCCAGTAAGCCTGTTTTGCCGTGAGATGACATGACGATAAGGTCAATATCCTTCGCTTTTTGCTCGTTCAATATTTCTTCGTAAGGAACACCTTTTCTCACGTCTGTCGTAATATCCACGGATTTGGCTTCAGGGAATAATTCAAGCTGCTTCTTCATCATATCTTCGGCCGTAGAAGCACTTTTCTTTTCAAGGGCATCGAGGGTGGGCTGATCGAAACAATAGTCGACCGCGCAGGTCTGTATCAAACCAATAACGTGCAGGAGGTAAATTTTCGCACCTCGTTGCCGGGCAACATCGATGGCATACTTCAAAGCGGCATCGGAATACTCGGAAAAATCCGTCGGTACCAAGATCTTCTTTGGGGCAAACATGTAGGACCCTCCTTAATCTTTGATATGCGATTGTGCTCCCCGGAAAATTATGGGCCTCTCCGGTAATTTTCCGAGTTCCACCGTCATCGACCGCCTTTAGCTGTGCACGTCCGCCCCTGGTGTTTTCGTCGAAAGAGATGACGGAAGCGGGATAGGAATCTCCTGCGCATGGCCAGTTTTTACGAGAGGAAGGAATATCCTGACACTGGTTCCCTTGTTAACACTGCTGTCTACACTTATTCTTCCATTGTGACAGTCCACGATGCGCTGGGCAAGTGTACAACCCAACCCCCTGCCCTCACCCGGCTTTGTCGTGAAATAAGGCTCAAACATTCTTCTTTTGATCTTTTCGCTCATTCCGGTTCCAGTGTCCGAGATCGAAACAAGAGCGCACTCTCCCGCCACATATGGACCTAACAGGTCGGCACCATTGGAAAATTCAACACGGCTCGTGCTCAATGTGAGCGAACCACCCCGAGAAAGTGCATCCCGCGCATTCTGGATAAGGTTCAAAATGGCGCCTCTGAGTCTCAGCGGCTCTGTCATGATCTTAAGTTCCGAACTTGTGAGATCGATAGTCACCGTTACACCTTCGGGAAGAAAACCCGGTAACATCTCTGCCACTTCTCCAACTATTCTGTTGAGATCATCGCACTTCAGTTTCATCCTGGAATCAAAACTGTAAGCCGGCAGCCTCCTTTGTTCCAACAGACTTGCTGTAGACGTATACATCCAACTCCTCCTTCATTACTCTTCGACCACGCATGATCATGATCCTTCTGGACATATCCCGCTGTGTCCTTACATTCAGATTCGCGACTTAATTACCGAGTTACTACACACATGCAGCGTGTGTACTCTAAAAGACATATCAAGAATCATGCCACGGCAAGCTGCGGTGCTCAGTTTTCAAATTTCTCTAAGATTTCAGGCACTAACAGCCCATGGGATAATGTGATGAATGTCGAGGGTCGTCTTATGCTGCAAGATTTGTCTTGTTTTACAAGACTTATCTTGTTTTGCAAGACATTTGGAATTTACTAGATGCTCTGCCTGGTGAGGTTATATTTCTTGAGGAGGGCATAAAGACGGGGACGTGACAAACCTGAAAGCCGGCATATCTCTTTCAATTCACCGTCCGATGCCCTGATAACCCTTTCCAGGTATTGCCGCTCGGCATTGGCAACCACTTCTTCACGATACGTCTTGAGATCCGGAATTGACAGATCGGAGCCTAAATATGTTTGCCGCGGTGGTTCTCCATCGCTATCTGTATCGAGTTCCGATTTCTTGAGTTTGATCCGTATGTCTGTCGGGAGGTGCTTGGGATAGAGCGTCGGTTGGTGAAATGCCTCGGCAATTGATTTCTCGATGGTGCTGATAAATTCCCTGATATTACCAGGCCAGTCGTGCCCCTTAAGGGCAGTAAGAAATTCCGGCGAAAAACCTTTATTGCCTATTCCGTACTGTTCGCATAATCGGGCAACGTAATGGATAAGCAATTCCCTGATATCCTCGGGATGCTTGCGCAAGGGAGGCAGATCTATCTGGAGCGTCCTCACCCTGAAAAGAAGGTCTTCCCTGAACTGCCCTTCCTCGACCATCTTGTCGAGATTTCTGTTCGTTGCCGAGATAAGCCGAAAATCACTCGATATTTCGGCATCGGAGCCAATAGGCCGGAAACTGCGCATCTGCAAGACCCTCAAAAAGTTTTTTTGCATGGAAAGCGGTAATTCCCCTATCTCATCAAGAAACAGGGTTCCGCCGTGAGCCTGCCTTACGAGGCCGTCCCGCGCCTTGTCCGCGCCGGTGAAAGACCCTTTTTCGTGACCAAAAAGGGTGCTTTCAACAAGATTTTGGGGAAGCGATGCACAGTCTACAACAACAAAATTCTTGTTGGCCCGGGAGCTATTGTTATGAATGGACAGGGCGAAAAGCTCCTTTCCTGTGCCCGTTTCACCCGTTATCAGGACGTTGGCCTCAGCGTGGGCTGCCTTGGCCACCATATTTAAACAGGTTGTTATCAGGGGGCTTCTTCCAATAATGCCCTCGGTCCTGAGCGCTGAAGGCGGTTTTTGATGTCCCTTTTCGCGCCTGTACTGCAGCGCCCTCAAAAGAGCGAGTTGCATGTCCTTAATTGACGATGGTTTCTTTATGTAATCCCATACACCGTTTTTCAATGCAAGTTCGGCTGCCCCTGATTCATCGAAACCGGTTATCATGATTATTTCGGGCGAGGATGGCGACTCCTTGATGTCCTGCAGGACATCAAGCCCGCTTCCATCAGGCAGGTGCACATCGAGAAAGACAACCTCGTAGGAACCCTGGGAAGCATTGTCGAGGCCATCCCGGATGGTACCGGCCACTACCGCATCGTGACCGGCCCGCTCCACCATCCCCGAAAGCATAGTGGAGAAATGTTCGTCATCGTCTATAATAAGGATCCGCGCCATATACTGCCCCGGTTACCGATGCCGATCATTCTTTTCTCGGCATCTTTACTGATAAATACATATTATTTTAACGAATTACAACTCTTTTTGCTCTATTTTAACGTCCTGTGACTCAACCACTTTGTATTTACTGAGGCTGTCCTATCTTGATAACCTTCGCACCGCGTATTTTGCGTTCTTTAAGTTCAAGAAGCGCCGTATTCGCCTGGTCCAGAGAGAATATCTCCACTTCAGGACGGATTCCGATACGAGATGCCAGATCGAGAAATTCCCGGATATCCCGGGATGCCACGTTGGCAACGCTCTTTATCTCTTTTTCCAGCCAGAGATGCTCCGGATAAGAAAGACCGAGCAACTCTTCCTTATCTATCTCTTCCTTCCTGATAGCATTGATGACAAGGCGCCCTCCCTTCTCGAGGTTCTTGAGGGCATGTACGATGGTGCCCCATACGGGCGTTGTATCGATAGCCCGATCTATCTTCTCCGGGGATGGATCGGTCGTATCGCCTGCCCACGACGCCCCGAGCTCACGGGCAAAATCTCTTTCACCGGCGCTACGGGCAAAAACGAATATCTTGGAGGATGGGTACACATTCCGGGCCATCTGGATAACGAGATGTGCAGACGCACCAAAACCGATAAGACCGATAGTGTCCCCGTCCTTGATGTCGGCAAGACGAAGTGATCGATATCCGATGGTTCCAGCGCATAAAAGAGGTGCGGCCTCAACATCGCTGAAGCCTTCAGGAACCGGAAAGGCATGCGATTCGGGCACGGTCATGTATTCCGCGTAGCCGCCGTTGACATCTCTGCCGGTCGCCTTAAACTGATCGCAAAGGTTTTCATTTCCCTCCCGACAAAACCTGCATGTCCCGCAGGCCGAATTGAGCCAGGCCACGCCCACCCTATCGCCCGTCGTGTAGCGGTTCGAACCTTTTCCGCACACTTCCACAAGACCGATGACTTGATGGCCCGGCACTACCGGAAACTTTGGTGGAGGCGTTCTTCCTTCGATCTCGTCAAGTTCGGTATGGCAAACACCACACGACGAAACCCTGACAAGAATTTCCCCCGGACCGGGCGATGGAATTGGCATGTCGACGAGGCGAAGCGGCTCTTTGTCGCACGTCAGATCGCAGATCCGGTCGATGACCATTGCTTTCATGCTCTCTCCGTTCCATCCTGTGCCAAATGACAAGAAAAAACAAAGACACCGGATTCCGGCTTTCGCCGGGATGACGAATAAAAGTGACTCCTTACCCCTTACTACCTCATTTCACCGATATCAATTCCAAATCGCATATCAACACCGCGTTGGGACCAATAATTTGTCCTGCTCCACCTTCACCATACGCCAGTTCAGACGGGATATAAAGACGCCATATTGACCCCGCAGGCATCCTTGTCAATGCTTCGGCCCATCCTTTGAGGGTCTGGTTCACAGGAACTTCGGCCGGTCTATTCTTCCAACGAGAATTTTCAAACTCGTACCCGTCCAGAAGGCGTGCCTGATAATGTAGCGTGATAATATCGCTCATGGTCGGGACCTTGCCCTTGCCTTCCTTGAGGACCCAATATTGAAGGCCGCTTGGAAGCGTCTGAACGACCTTGCGCTGCTTGTTCTCCCTCAGGAACACTTCACCCTCACGCTTGTTCTTCTCGCCGAGTTTTGTCATAACCTCTTTATCATAATTGTCGAGGGTTGCCTTGATATCCTGATCTGACATACTTATCTGTCCGCGTACAGCATCCCGAACTCCGCGGGCGATCATATCGGGATCGATATCGAGGTCCAGGGTTTTCATATTGCGCCCGATGCCCGCTCCCAGCGCATAGCCGATCTTCTCCTTGTTCAGTACGGGGGCATTCCTGGTTTGCGCAAAAACCGGGACAGCAAAACCGGCAACGATAAAGACAAGCATAACCGTCAACGCTAAGTACCTTGATCTTATTACGGAAAGCACGTTCATTCCGCCTCCTCCAACATACGCAGCATCCTTTCGGGTTTTTTTATTGTTTCATATGTTATTCCATGGCCTTAGAATTGTCAATTTCAATAATCATGACAACAATAGCTTTACATAACAGTAAAGAAATTGTACATTACTGGAACAAAAAATTTTTTATCATTTCAGGAGATCGGACGATGTCAGACGAACAGGTAATCAACGAGGAAAACACCCAGGAAAGGAACACTAACGAAAGCGGCCACGAAGAAGATTTTGCACAGCTTTTTGAACAGAGTACACAGTCCGTCAAGAGACTTGAACCCGGACAGAGAGTGACCACGAAAGTCGCCGGGATCTCAGGCGACTTTGTTTATATCGACCTAGGCGGCAAAAGTGAAGGAGTTATAGACAAGAAAGAGTTCCTTAATGAAGAAGGCGAACTCACGATCAAAGATGGTGACGAGATCGAGGCATATTTTGTAACGGTGGAGAACGGCGCCAGAAAATTCACCACCCTCATTCACAGTTTCCCGAGCATTACCCTTCAGAGCATAAAAAACGCATTCGATGCCGATATCCCCGTTACTGGCAAGGTAGCAGCCGAGCTTAAGGGCGGCTACGAGGTCCGCGTCGGCAAGGTCCGCTGCTTTTGCCCTTATTCCCAGATGGATCTGAGGGGAAGCAGGGATACAGGCACATATATAGGAGAGACCTTTCCTTTCAAAGTCCTTGAATATAAGGAACGCGGACGCAACATAATACTATCCCGTCGTGCTATTCTTGAAAAGGAGCTCGAAAAAGAAAAAGAAAAGCTCAGGGAAATTCTCACTGTCGGTATGGATGTCACCGGAAAGGTCAGGTCAATTCAAAAATTCGGTGTCTTCGTCGATATAGGTGGAATTGATGGTCTGGTCCCTTTGAGCGAACTGTCATGGGTTAAGGGAGCCAAGCCTGCCGACCAGGTAAGTATTGGCGACGAGGTCAAGACCAGAATACTGGAGATCGATTGGACGAGGGACCGCATAACATTGAGCCTCAAAGCGGTGCTTCCGGATCCGTTCCTGTCGGTCCCGGAAAAATATCCTGTAGATTCCACCGTGCAGGGTGTCGTCGTCCGTCTCGAGAACTTTGGAGCTTTTGTAAACCTGGAACCGGGCATCGATGGACTTATCCCGATCTCAAAGTTGGGCGCCGGCAGAAGGATAAATCACCCGAAAGAGATTCTCGAACCGGGGCAGCAGGTTGAGGCGCGAGTTGTCGATATCAGCGTAGAAAAACGGCGACTGACCCTTTCGATGGAACGCAAGATCGTTGTCGAAGAGGTAGATCTCCCCGCTGTTGGAACGCTGCTTGAAACACACGTCGAGCGCGTCATCTCGTCAGGGATCATAGTAAGGATAAAAGATGGACTGACCGGGTTTATCCCTAACGTTGAAATGGGCACCATCAAAGGAACGAACCACAGCAAGATGTTCCCCGTCGGCTCGACCATGCAGGCGGTGGTCGTCTCGACAGACCCGGCCCGCGGTCGTGTTGGCCTCAGCAGGACCAAGGTTGATGAAAAGATCGAACTTGACAGCTACACGCAGTACAGGGATAAAGTAAAAGAAGAGGAGCGGTCCGTCGAAAAACTCGGCAGTCTTGGAGAATTATTGAGAAACAAACTCGGATTATAGCCAGTATTATTTCGCTGGAAAACCGGGGGGATCTATGCGCAAAGTACTGAAAAACGACAAAGGCAGTGTGGGACGATGGGTTCTCATTATCATAATCGTTGCCGCAGCTTTGTTCGGATATCGGTATTTTAAGACAACGCCGCGGTACACACTGATACAATTTAAAAAATCAGTTTTGTTCTCTGATGCCGAGACCACCCGGCAATTTATTGATCTTGACAAGGTTGGGCCGGGTTTACCCGACAGTTTTACGAACAAGGAATCTGATGAAGCTATCAAAAAACGCATTATCTCCGAACTGAATTCGCCGAGCGAAAAACCTTTTTTCAAAGTCGTAAAAGAATGGTCGGTTATCATGACGCCTATCACCGTGCTGGAGAACCAGGTGGTGGCTTATGCTACTCCCATAGAAGGAACGAAGGTAACCCTGGAAAAAATAAAAGAAGACCAGTGGGTCATTACCGCGTTAGAGATCTCGGAATAAGACAACCCCCCTTTTTTTATGGAAACACACAGATCACAACCAGGGCTGGGTTTCGTAATAGCCGTCGTTGCATGCGCCGTCGTTGCGGTTGCATCGACGATCGGTTTCCTGTATTTCAGGACAACTCCCTACTACAGTCTTTATATGTTGAAAAAGGCAATTATCGACCGTGATGCGCCCACCGTCCTCAAGCATATGGACACAGACAGTATACTCGATAATATGGCCAGTGACGTCCTTACCCGCATGGACCAGAAACAGCCGCCCAGAAACAAATTTGAAGAGCATATGCAAAAAGCGGGCAAAGATGCCGTCCGGCAGATCCTTCCCCAGCTCAAGAAACAGATGGGAGGTGCATTGACCGATTTTCTTTTATCATATGACAACTCGGCACTCTTCAGCGATCTCCGCAAGGCAAGCGTATTCGCATTGGCCGTAGATATAAAAGACGACACTGCCGAGGTCAGGCAGCGAGGCAAAGATAAAATAAGCTTCACAATGAAAAAAAGCCCCCGGGGTTATTGGCGTATCACGTCAATTAACACGGATGAGATAAGGGTGCTTAAATAAAGAGGCCGTAAGGCGTGAGGCGGCATGAATACGGCGTTGCCCGTCACCCCGGTGCCCGGCCCTTGGATCCATAAGAAATAGCATCATCCCGGCGCTTGACACGCATGGGCGTCAAGCGCCGGGATGATGGAGGTAGGGCGTGTGGGCGGGATGACTGATAGAGGAGATAAAGTATTGATATTTCATATAGTTATAGTGTTATATTTAATAGTCTAGTTTAATATATCTTTATATATCACTATTCATATGTACTTTACTTCAAACTTAATACTGAAAAACAGGGTCTAAAATAGCCTCTAAATACTATACTGGCAAGGGTTTACACTATTAAAAACTCACGAGGCTGAGAAATGAGTAAAACAACTGTCCCTATTGCGGCTCAAGGGATACAAAAAAGAAAGGCCTTTATAAGAAACAGTGGCAGCGGTACATGTGCCTGTCCTGCGGGAGACAGTTCCAGAACAGTCCGCGGCGTGAGCGGCCGGACCGCATCATCTGGAAGGAATACGTATATCACCGCCAGACAATAGACCAGTTGTCCGGCAAGCACGACAGGGGAAAAGACTGGATACGGGAACGCATACGCTAGCGCACCTGCACGGGAACCGCGCCATGATGCCGGGCCCGTCGTTCTCATCGCCGATATCACCTTCTTTAAGAGGAGCTTCGGCATCTTGGTCATGCGGGCATCCCACCTGAAGAAGAACATCTATGGCTTAGGATACACGATACGGGCAATCGTTCTCGACGGCAGTCCCGGCTTAAGACAGGTCTTCTCCGATATACTCGTCCAGATGTGTCACTTCCACCAGAAGCAGATCGTCACCCGCTATCTCACGAATAACCCGAGGCTCAAGGCCGGTATTGAGCCCAAGGGACTCGTCGCGGGCCTGTGTGAGGCGCACGAGATTGATTTTACATCCGCCCTTGATGCATGGCATGACCGATGGTCTTCGTTCATGAGAGAGAGGATCACCGATCCCGTGACGGGAAAAGATGGCACTACACGCACAAGAAGCTCCGTTCAGCGGCGAGGAGCCTGAGGACGAACCTTCCGTTCCTGTTCACTTATAGAGGCATCCCGAGTGCAACATCCCGAACGCCCTTGATGGGTGTTTTGCTTACCTCAAGGAATTGATACGGGTCCACCGGGGAATAAAAAAGCATCTCAAAGACAAGTTGATCAGGGAGATACCACTAACATGAGACCTCGTTTTTCAGCATTATGCCTTACTTCGTTATATGCGATCAAGCAGGCTGGGGCCTCACACCACCGTGCATGTTAGTAACGCCTCTTCCACCCTCATTATTACCGATAGCGTACCCTCACCTCTCCCAAGGGCCTCTTAGTCCTTTTCTCCCTTCATAAGCTTTTGGTCTTTTCTTGAGTTTTTGAGCACTGCATCCGTATAACCTTCTCACACCGATAACGGTAAAGGGGGGCAATACTCTATGACAAAGCGGTGTCTTTTCTGTGGACGCTACTTCACGCCCGATCACCGGGTCAGGGACAGACAGAAGTCGTGCAGCCGGCCCGAATGCGCAAAGGCACGCAAAAGGTCTGCCCAGAGGGAATGGGTCAGGAAAAACCCCGGTTACTTTGCCGATGTTTACCAAAATTATGTGAAGCCCTGGAGAAAACGGAAAATGATAAAAGACGAGATACCCTCCGAAAAGCCCCTTCAGAGGCTCGTTATCCTTATACCTGACGACAAGGTTTCGATGATAAAAGACGAGATCAGGCTCAAAAGGGTTGGCGCAAGGACATTTGCCGCTCATGGATACGGATAGGTGATGATAAAAGACGACATGGATGGATTTCTCCTATTCCGGGTAATCTTACAAAAAAAGGGGAGAGATATGGACCCATCCAGAACAAGCCAGGTTAAACACCTCTATGAGGTCGAGAACATGACCATACGGCAGATTGCCAAGGAACTTCGGATGTGCACAAAAACCATCTCACGCATCATAACCGGAAAGGTCAAACCGAAAAAACCCGGGACAACGCTTCTTGGCCCCTATCTGAAGCTTATCGATGAGTGGTACAGGCGCCATCCGTCGCTCAAGGCGACGCAAGTCTATGAACGGTTGAAAAATTACGGATATACGGGCAAATACAGCCAGGTGTCAGCGTACACGAAAACTTTACGTAAAAAAAGCCGGACCGCATATCACGAGCTTGAATTTCTGCCGGGAGAATGTGCCCAGGTCGATTGGATGGAGGCAAAGCTCTCCTTCGGCACCGTCTATGGCTTCGTTTTCGTTCTCGCCTGGTCCCGATACCTTTTTGTCAGATTCTATCCCCGCTCTTCCATGGAATTCTTCCTCGCGGGTCACATCGAAGCCTATAAGGAGATAAACGGTGCAGCCAGAGAAAACTGGTACGATAACCTGAAGAGCGTCGTCACAAAAAGACTGCCCGAACGTGTTTTTAACGCACAATTCGTCGACTTTGCACGCCATATGGGCTTTACCATCCATACCTGCAATCCGGGTAAGGGCAACGAGAAGGGCCGTGTGGAAAGGGCCATACGGGATATCAGAGGGTTTATCGAAGTCGATGAATATACCGATATCCGCGACCTCAATATGAAGACCGGCCAATGGAGAAAACAATGGAACGGGCGTATCCATCGCACGACCCATATGATACCGGCGGCAGCCTTGATCGAAGAAGCTCTTATTCCCCTGCCGGCCATTCCCTATCAGCCATACCGGGTTACCGAGGCCTCCATAGGGAAAACCGCCTTTGTCGAATTCGATACGAACCGTTACTCCGTTCCGACGGATTGCGCCTGCCGCACGGCATCTGTCATCGCCTATCCCCGGCATGTGGACATCGCCGTCGATGGAAGGAAGATTGCCCGGCACGAGAGGTCCTTCGGACGGTATCAGAAGATGGAACATCCTCCTCACAGGCAAAAGCTCCTCGAGAGGACACCTCATGGCAAATACGAGCGGATCTATCACCTCATGCGGCGTATGGGAAAGGAGATCGATCTTTTTCTTGCAGAAGCCGAATCCAAAGGCGAAGATGCACGTGTATGCGCATATGGCCTGTTTCGTTTTATTCGGTACTCTTCCAAAGACATGGTACTCTCGGCGGTACGCGAAGCCAATACGCCTGGCATACACAAGCTGGGGTATATCGAGAGACTGCTCGGACTTCACGGTCCTTCGGTCTATCCGCAGAATGCATCCTTGCTCACTATATCCTATGAAAAAAGGGAGCTGGCCGATTATGACCTTGCATGAATTATGGAAGAGTTACAGATACCTGTCCGATCTTGAAAGCTATTCGCCGGATGAGAGGGCATTCTTGGAAAAGTTCCTGTCCGGGGAGCATGACCTTAGAGAACGAAAAAAGAGGGAATATCTTCTTCGCACATCGGGAATTAAACGGATAAAGCTCCTTACGGACTTCGACCGGACCTTTAACCCAAAGATACCGAGGGAAAAGATCATGGAGTTTATGAAAACGGACTGGCTGAAAAAACCATGCAATCTCGTTTTGATCGGCCCCTCCGGAGTTGGGAAAACCCATGTTTCGAGTGCGATGTGCTATGATGCGGTCACAAAGGGAAAGCAGACAGTTTTCTTAAGCCTTTTCGATCTGACTGCAAAGCTTACAAAGGCGCGCAGCACCTACAGCCTGATAGATTATTATGCGAGAATACCCGTGTTGTGTCTCGATGAAGTGGGCTATGTCATGCCGACCCGGGAGAATGCCGACCACCTCTTCCAGATCATCTCAAAAAGGGGCGAGGTCGGGACCACCATCGTTACCACCAATCTCGTGCCATCCCAATGGGGTAAGGTCTTCGATTCGGTGACGGCATCGGCCATTCTGGACAGGCTCAGTATGAACGGCACGTTTCTTACGTTTGAAGGGAGATCATATAGGAACAGGAAGAATAACCGCAGCGAATAAATCGAATCTATTCTTCTTCATAACAGGCAAAGGTATCCGTCTATTCACTGTCGGAAGCCTCGAAAGGGTGAGGCCCGCCTGATTGCTATAAATGAGAGTGTCGTGATCGGCAGAAATGAGGGTGTAATTATCGGCGCTGACA